>FTJN01003666.1_pt1 | contig 127012 bp, 104 predicted proteins | sample 1658361 | NCBI WGS metagenome assembly FTJN01 (sample SAMEA3914819, study PRJEB12502) | metagenome | biome: forest; material: soil | place: Canada | collected 2010-06-26 | depth 0.3 m
GGTGGTGGTCTGCGGCGACACGACGCCGCATTCGAAGCCGCATCCCGAGCCCTTGTGGCACGCGGCGCGCGCGATGGGCCTGGCGCCGCAGGACGTGGTGTACGTCGGAGACGACTTGCGCGACGCGCAGGCGGCGAAGGCCGCCGGCATGGCCATGGTCGTGGCCACCTGGGGCTACCTCGGGCTGGGCGAGCCCGTGCACAGCTGGGGTGCGGATGCACTCGCGGATGCACCAGGTCAATTGTCGAGCTGGCTGCGCGAGCGCGTGGGCTAGGTCACCGTACGGGGCAGGGCGTCCGCTCACGCGGCGCCGCAGGGCTGGCAAGGTTCTTGCGTACTGTCGAGCGTGCCGCGAGCGATCGCGCACGGAAACACGGTGTTTCATTATCCCCGCGATTTAGCTTCAAGTTAGGGGGTGTTTTCACCGAGCGTGATTTCGGTCACGGGAAGGCTCCAGAATCAGCGGCTTTGAAAAAAACGCTGACAGGGGCCTGAAAGCCAGCCTGTCTAGCATCGACTTGTCCAATTTGGAGGGAATGAACATGAAGAAGATCATCGCATTGGCTGCCCTGGCAGCCGTTTCGGCCGGCGCATCGGCCGCCAACCTGCTCAGCGACGGCAGCTTCGAGAGCATCAGCCAAGCCGCCGGCACGTGGAACGTCTACAAGGGCGTGAACCTGCCCGGCTGGACGGTCACGAAGGCCAACGGCACCGCGACCGCCAACGGCCTGGAAGTGCGCAACAACGTCGTCGGCACCGCCGAAGACGGCGTCAACTTCATCGAGCTCGACGGCTACGAGAACGACAAGATCGCGCAGTCCTTCAGCACGGTCGTTGGCAAGGAGTACGAAGTCTCGTTCTACTTCGCCGACCGCGCCGGCGTGGCATCGGCCTCCGAAGGCTGGGCGGCCAACGTGAAGACCTCCGGCGGTTCGCTGCTGGCGGGTTCCACGTTCGCGGGCGCACTGGGTGACAACGGCGCCAACTGGCACCTGGCCACCATCGACTTCACCGCCACGAGCACCTCGACGGTGTTCTCGATCTGGGCCACCGGCACGTCCGACGGTTACGGCACGTCGTTCGACAACTTCAGCGTCACGGGCGTGGTGCCGGAACCCGCCACGCTGGGCCTGTTCGCCGCCGGCCTGGCCGTGCTGGGCCTGTCGCGTCGTCGTCGCCATCAGTAAACGTCGCGGGCCGTCCGCGGCCCCGTGACAAGAGGGCGTTCCGCAGCGATGCGGAGCGCCCTTTGTCTTTTTCCTGGCGTGGAAACGCCTCATTCGCGGCGTTCGCACCGGTTCGGCCGGGCCACGGCCTTGAAGGCGTCCCGCTTGCCCTAAAATGAGCGTTCTGGGGCCGACCAGGTTTCGACGTGGGTACGGATCCGGCGCAGGGCATGCCGAGCACCAGTTCGCTCGTAAATCCACTGGAAACAAAGTAACTGCGAACGACTCTTCGTACGCTCTCGCGGCTTAAAACCCGTGAGCCTCTCAACGGTTGGCCGATGGGCCGGGCAAGGGATAGCAATATTCTGAGCTGAGAGGTCATTCACATTGGCTGGTGCTCTGCCGGGCTACTCGGTAGAGGACGAGATCAAGTAGCTGGCGTCAACGGTAGCGTGTTCCTGCGCGACCGTTGGAGCGAGACTCAAATCAGAGAACTACGCATGTAGAACTGTCCGGTGATGGCTTACGGACGGGGGTTCAATTCCCCCCGGCTCCACCAATTTCCTGTTCTTAGCTGTTCGCAGTTGTTCGCGAACTCAATAAAATCAACGGCTTACGAGATTTTCTCGTTCGCCGTTATTCGCTTCTGACCGTGACTTTCCGGCATTAGCTGCAGGAACTTCCGCAGGAACCGTCATAATCCGGTTCATCGGAGAAAAAGTTCCTGCATGCCCAGACACCAGATCAGCGGCGACGCCGCGATTCGCGCCGTTAAAGCCGGCGATCCCCGCGCGCGTTTGACCGACGGCGACGGGCTGTACCTCAAGCTCTTCGTCAAGGGCGGTTCGCATGGCTGGCGGATCGACTACAGCTTTGCTGGCAAGCGCAATACGCTGAGCCTGGGCACGTACCCAGACGTGGGCTTGGCTGCTGCTCGCCGGAAGGCAGAAGAGGTACGCAGCCTTGTCGCCGATGGCGTGGATCCGAGCGGAGCCCGCAAGTCCGAGAAGTCCGAGGTGCAGAAGCAGCGCACCGAAGAGGCCCGAGCGGACGCCGGACTTGCGCCCCTTGGCAGCTTCGAAGCTGTCGCTCTCGACTGGCTTGCGACCATTCACACGGCCAAGGTCAGTGACGGGCATGCTGACCGAACCCGGATTCGCCTTGAGCAAGACGTGTTTCCGTGGCTTGGCAAGTTGCCAGTTGGCGATATCAAACCCCCGGCACTCCTCGAATGCTTGCGCCGCGTTGAGGCGCGGGGTGCCATCGAGACCGCCCATCGAATCCGCCAAGCATGTGGGCAAGTGTTCCGATACGGAATTGCATCCGGCCTCTGCGAGCGCGATCCGGCAGCCGATCTGAGGGACGCCTTGCGTCCCGTGCAGACGCGCCACCTGGCGGCCATCACGGACCCGAAGCGCACGGGGGAACTGCTGCGTTCGATCGATGACTATCGAGGGCAGCCGGTGACCAGGGCCGCCCTGAAGCTGGCGCCGCTCGTCTTCCAGAGGCCCGGGGAACTGCGGCAGGCAGAGTGGTCGGAGATCGACCTCGACGAAGCGACCTGGACGATACCGCCGCATCGCATGAAGCGGTCGAAGGATGGCAAGGCGGCAGGGCCCAGCCACATCGTGCCGCTCTCGACTCAAGCCGTTGCAGCCCTTCTCGAACTGAAACCTCTGACCGGCCACGGCCGCTATGTTTTTCCGAGCTTGCGCACTGGCGAGCGTCCGATGAGCGATAACGCGGTCCTTTCGGCGCTGAGGCGCATGGGCTATCCCAAAGACGAGATGAGCGGTCACGGCTTCCGCGCGATGGCCCGCACGATGCTCGCGGAGCGCTTGGACGTTGCGGAATCTGTCATCGAAGCCCAGTTGGCTCACTCGGTTCCAGATGCTCTTGGGCGTGCCTACAACCGGACTGAATTCATCGCGCAGAGACGTCAGATGATGCAGGCGTGGGCTGACTACCTTGATTCCTTGCGGCGAGACGGTACGCGCGCTTGAAATTGCGATGCACCTCGTCGGGCAGCGGCCATCAGCGACAGTGCTGCCCAGGGATCCGTTACGGCGGTTATCCGAAGGCTGCAACGCAGCGCGAGCAGCCGGATGACGAGGATGATCGGAACGTCGGCTTTCGCTGGCAATGGCGATGTTGGTGCAGCGAAGAGATCGGCCGAGCGTCATCAGGACCCTCGGCCAGGGTATCCAATTCCTGGCTGCCCGTCTTCCGCGTTGCGGCGATGATCAGCGACGGTCTTCAGGCACGACGCCAGTGATCTGGATTCCCCTTGTCCGTATTCCGGACCCGCGCGACATTCGGATGATGTCCGAGCCGCTTGGCATCTGCGATCGCCAGTTCCTGGGTGCTATAGGTCGCCTTTGCTCCAGCGACGAGTAAGTCGCCAGCCAGTTCGAGGACGTAATGGGTAATCGCCGCTCCGTCTCGGCCCTTCGGACGAGGTTCTACATAGACATTTGCCATTTCCGCTGTCTCCATAGTTGCCGGTCGAGTTGCCGGCACCATAGATAACGAGTTCCGCGGCTGAGATCCGACATCTTGCCTTCGAGAACTCGGACGGCAGCCATGCCAACGGCTGGTTCAAGCAGGCTAGCGCACCCGAACAGGCTGCTGCTAGCGCAACTGCCGAACTCTCGGCGCGTTGACCGCGGCGGATTCGACCCGCCAAGCTCCCGGGGCCTCCATGACCTTCAACGGCACGGCTCCGACTGCCATCGCGCGCTCGATGACGAGTTCCCCCGACTGCTGTTTTAAGCAATCCTGGAGTTTGCTGAAGTCACCGCACCAGGCCGTTTCGGCTGCCAAGTTAGCCGCAGACGGAAGCGATGCGGAAAATGCGACAGCTCTGACCTGGAGCCGTTGTGCATCCGCTGCGCTGGCCAACTCGATGCCGTGCTGGTCGTGCTCCGACTTCTTGAGGACGACACGTCCGTCCTGAACCCAGGAGGTCGACATGCTTTCGTTGACTTGGTACCCGAGAGACGCCAGGCCTGAAAGGATTGCTTCACGCCGTGCGGCGGCGGCAGCTTGCTGGTTGGCTTGTTCCAGTGCTGAGGTCGCCCGAGCCTCCAGGCTCGGCAACTGCGTGATGTCTCGCCGAGCGATTGCATCGTGCAAGCTTGAGCCGATCGCGCTGAGGGTCGTCGACTCCATCCAAATGCCAATCTCAGCTTCCAGCGCACGCGCTCTGTCTAACGATTCTTCCTCTCGTCTGACCTCCTCGACACGCGAAGAGATGTCCAGCACGAGTCCGTCGAGCTTCATGTTCCGCCTTGCGCTCTCGGGCTGCAGTTCCAACTGAGCCAAGCGATCTGCAAATTCCGCTGCTGATTCAGAGTTCAGGATGTCGAGCTGAGAGAGTTTGATCTGCAACGCTGCTATCCGCTTGTCCCGAGCATGCGGAAAGGCCCAAGTGGGCTCCGAAGCCGCCGCACTCCCTTCCTGCGTCTGAAGAGATTTAGCGAGCGATCGCTGCGCATCGGAAAGCTGTGTGGGTGTTGCTTCGGGCGTCAAAGCGGCCATCGCCCGAGAGAGGACAGCGTCTGCGGAGTTGTCTGGCTTCGACTCACCCGCGACACGCTTCAAACTCGCAACAAGCTCGGCGTTCTGACCAGGCAGCTTCCGCTCCAGCTCGTTGGCAAGAGTGGTTGCCGCCTGGCGACGACGACTCGCCTGCTCGCGAGCTGCCGCTGCGGCCTTTGCAGCCCGGTCGATGACACCGTCTTTGGTCGCCTGGATGAACCCAATCTCCTGACGCATCTGTGTCTCGGCCAGGTCGAACTTGTCTTCTTGAATCAGGCTGAGCAGCGCGGCTCGACGCTGGGTAGAGGACGAGACGATCGCAAGGCCTTCGGCATCGCTGTGCTTTGCGCACCGTGCGTTCAGCGACGCCAGAGCGGCATCGAGCTTCGCGACCAGCGAGGAACAGATTGCGATCCGCTCTTCTCGGGTAACAACTCGGACTACCTTCGGGCCGCTCATGCCGCTTCCTCACGTTTAAGCTGAGAGCTGATGGCATCGCTCAGCCGCCGACGCTCTTCTTCGGGCGAGTGATACCAAGCGTGCGATGAGACCCGGTGGATCTTCGGAACTGCGCGCTTCAAGACGCTGGGCCGCCATACCTCACGGGCACGAGCGCTAGCCAGCAATTCATGCCGAGGGGCATCGCACTCGATCCCGATGGCGAACAAGCCGGTCTTGGGATCCTCGATCGCGAAGTCCAGACCGAACGCGTCGTCGTCGGATGCCTTGACCAATTGCCAGCCGAACGATTCGATGTAGTCCGCGACGGACTGGCTGAACCCATCCTGTACAACCTGTGACCGAGCGTCGGTACGCCCATCTCGACGCACCATCATGCGCTTGAGCAGCGACTTGGCGCTGTCGAACTCGGCGTTGGACACGCACCGAGCGTATTCAAGGTATCCCTGCAAGAAGTCTCGAGGCGTGGCCGGCGGGCGATGGGTGTTCAGTACGTCCGACACCTCTGAGATGGGCATCGAAGTGACCAGGACAATCTTCTGACGTGCGCGTGTCACGGCCACATTCAGACGTCGTTCGCCCCCCTTCTGGCCAAGCACACCGAAGGAGCGCCGGAACGTCCCCTGGCTGTTCTTGCCGAAGGTCGAGGAGAACACGATGACATCGCGCTCATCACCCTGCACGTTTTCGACGTTCTTCACGAAGATGCCCATGTCTTCGCCTTCCTCGACTCGTTCTCGTTCCTGGCGATACGCCTCGCGGAATTCCGGGTCCGCTTCCGCACGCTGCTCGAGGACATCTTCGATGAGATCGGCCTGCTTTCGATTGAAGGTGACGACGCCGACTGATGGACGCTGCATCGGTGGCTGTCTCCACATCTGCGCCAGGACTTCCACAACTCGTTGAGCTTCGCCCGGGTTGGTTTGATCCTGGTAGACCGTGTTCACCTGGATAACCTCGATCGGTCGGGCCTGCTTGACCGTCGACTCAGGGTGGCGAACCGGCACGCTCAGGTTGTTGCCGTAGAAGCACGCATTCGAGTAGCCAATGAGCTCGCGGAAAGCGGAGCGATAGTGGATTTGCAGAACCGAATTTGGAAGGTTCGTTCGGGCGAGCTGAAGCAGGTCTGGACAGTCCTTGATCTCGCGCCTGTTCCAAGTCTCCTCAAACGCCTCGCGCTCTTCCTCAGTCGCGTCTTCGTCCGGAGTCTCCCCGTCAAAGTTCTCGGCCTCGTCGCTCTCCACCTTGCTGGAGAAGAAAGAGGTGGGAGGCATCTGCTTCTCGTCGCCGCTGACGATGCTGATGCGTCCGCGAAAGAGGGTAGGAAGTGCATGCTCGACTGGCATCTGGGACGCTTCGTCGTAGATCACAGAGTCGAAGAGGGCGCTCTTCAGCGGCAAGACGCGACTCGCGACATCCGGATTCATCAGCCAGATGGGACGAAGCTTCATCAGGCCGAGTGGTGCACCCAGCTCGATGAACTCTCTCAGGCGACGTGCGCGTTGTCCGGTGAGACGGGTGACGTCCTCCCAGTCTGCGGTCCGCCGAATCGCCGAGAGGTCGAAGTCGTCCTTGAGCAGCTGACGGTTCAGTGACCTCATCTCGACGTCGAGCTCTGCCAGGCTGGCAACCTTCGCTGCGATATCCTCGTGCTCGAGATGCAGGTCGGGATCGGCTGCTTCGAGTCGACGCTTCCAGCCCAGGCGCGCTTCTCGGTTCAGTATGCGCCGAACCTCGCCCTCAATCAGTCCGACGCCGAGGCCATCAAGCAAAGACTCCTTCGTGCGCAAATAAGCATACGTGGCCAGTGCAGCCTTGCTCAGTCGTTGCGCTCGGGTGCGGAACTGTTGGTAGGCCGCAAGTGTGGGCAAAGCCTGCAGGATGGGCTGTAGGCGAGCCTGGTTGGGCTCGTTCTTGGCTATCGCATCCCCGGAAGAACGAATCCAGGCCTCGCCCATCCAGCTGGCGAGCCGTTTGAGCGCGCCAGCGCTTGCGGTGCGGACCTCGTACCGCGCAAATGCCGCGTCGAACGTTGCGAAGACTCTGACAATAGCGTCACGGGAGGCTTCACGGGCCGCTTCGTCCAACTTGTCAGACCACGGTGCAGCAGCCAGATGAGATGCCAGCTCGCCCGTCGCCTTAACGGCCACTAAAGATGCGTGAGCATCAGCAGCGAGAGTTGGCCCGGCATCAGGGGCGATCGGCGGCAGTTGCAGCAGCTGGTGAAGCTTGGCGAGCGCGGCGCGCGGCGGTCGAAGTTGTTGTTCGAGTCGGGCCGCTTCGACCAATGCTCTGATGCGCGCGTCCGTCCCTGCGTCGCCATTCTGTTGAAGGAAGCGTTGAAGGGCGCGCTTTCGGAGGTGCCGGCCGATGTTCAGCGCCTGCCACCAGGCCCCTGACGTCGTCGCCTCGGTCCCGTGCGCAATGTGCACGCGGAGAACGTCGTCGCCAGTGCGAGCCATGACTGGCGACAGAAGCTTGTCGTAGCGATTGATGGCGCTGGAATCGAGCATGGCGATGATATCGTCCAGCTCCTTGATTAACCTGCTGCCGCGAGAGCTCGGTGAGCTTGGACGGAACAATGGGAGCCACCTTGCCAAGAGGGTGCGTTGCGCTTCTCCGAGCTGGAGAAGCTGCTGGCCGTACGCAGATAGCCAAATCTTGTGGGGTGCGGGATCGTCCACCTCGAAGGCGCACGGCCGCGCAAGCAGCACCTCCGTGCGCAGGCTCTCCGCTTGCACAAAGCGGTCTAGCGCTTCCTTGAAGTCAGCTTGTGTGGCGCGGTCAGCTGCAAATGGCTGCAGATCCACCAGCGCGCTTCCTTCATAGCGAGCAGGGAGCCAGTGCCTCGCAAGCGGCGCCACCTCTTCCTCGAGCACCGCGAGCGACCCGGTGGTCGCCTTCTGCAGCGGCGTACGCAGCGCCGGGAAGTCGAGAGGCGGCTCAGGGGCTTCCAGTGCGATCAATTCGCCAAGAAGCGTTCGGTAACTAAGTCCGGTCTGTTCGTCGACGCGGTGCAGCGCCTCGTGGTGCCGATCAAGTTCTCCTTCGAGAGACTCAATGCGTGCTGCCGTGTTCTCGCGCTTGCGGCGCACCGAGACCAGTGGATCTGAGGCGCGTCGGTGGAGGACTTCCAACTGCTCTCGCACCGCCTTGATGATCGGGCCACGGTCCTTGTTGACATCATTGACCATCACGATGCGATCGCCCAAGCCTTCGGCCACGAGTCGCTTCTGTACGACCTCGAGCGCAGCGTGTTTTTGGCACACCACGAGCAAGGTCTGGCGTCGTCCAAGGGCATCACCAACAATGTTGACGATGGTCTGACTTTTGCCGGTGCCTGGCGGACCTTCGATAAGCAGACCGGGACCCTGCCGCGCCTGAAGCACCGCGGCTTCTTGCGACGGATCGCTGGATACCGTGAAGAAGCGGTCAAGCTCCTTGTGATGCACTTGGTGGGCGACCGTCGCTTGTTCCTGCACCTTGCCGGTCGACCCCAAGCGAAGCGCCATCTCCAGCCCCGTTCCGGCCGGCGACTGCGCCTTCAACTTGCGAATCTCCTCGCCGATGGCTTGGCCGGTAAACGTCACGTGGAATAGCACCGCCGCACATTCCAGGGCATCGCTGCGTTGCGGTAGAGCAGTGGACTGCCCTGGAAGTGCACGGATGTTGCGCGAGCGTGTTTCGCTCAGCACGCCAAAAGCGTCCATCACATCCGATGCTCGCAGCGACGAGCGACTCAGCAGTTCCTCTGCAACCTGTCGCCACCGTTTGGCCGTCTCCACACCCAAGATGGAATCGATTGCAGGATTGATTCGCACCTCTTCGCGGTCTGCATCGAAGGCAAGGGCTGCCGCTCCGCGAGCGCCGATCTCTTGCGCCAGCCGTATCGGCCAAAGAAGCACCGGGGCAATTCGCGTCTTCGTGGTCGCCTTCGCGTCGCGGGCCAGAAGAAAGGGAAAGCCTAGGTAGAGGCCGTCGATGCCAGTGTCGCGCCGGTAGAGGGTGGTGTGGCGGGCGAGGCTCTGGAGCCGATACTCGGTGCTACCTCCTACGGTGAAAGCCGCAGGGTCGATGGCGACCGACTGTTGATTGCGCTGGAGCACGTGGTCGAGGATGGCCGCCGCAGGCGTGCGGTCGGTTCCCAGCTCGTTGAGGTCGACGCGCGCCGTGCTCTTGCCGATCGTCATCCGCACGAGTGGTCCCCGCAAAACGGCGCCGGCGACGCGTTTCTCGAAGAAATCCAGGATCTGCGAGATGTACTGCTGCTTTTGCGGCTCGACCCATTCAGACGGCGGTACCGCCAGCATGACCAGAGCCCGTACCAGGGGAATCCGGCGCTCGATTCGGAACTCTTCGGTCCAGTCGTTGAGCGTCGGGTACGGACACGTTGCAAATCCGACGGTTCGCTCATTCAAGCGATGAATGAGTTCAAGTCTGGGCACTACAGCGAGCTTGCCTGCTTCCTCGGGAGAGAAAGACAACACGCCGGCCTTTCGTGCAGCGTCTCGTGCGTCGTTGACCACCTGTTCGAGCGAAGTCATCGAACTCAATGCTGCCGACAGCAGGACGATGAGGTCTTCTTCACTGATAACAGACTTCTCGGCGATGCTCTGAAGACCCGGGTGCTGCGTATCCGGAAACAGGCGCCGACGTTCCTCCCAGACCGCAGTCAGTCTGGCCCGAGACGTGGTGAGCACGGAGATGCGCAGTGAGTCTTCGTCGATATCGATCGCGAGGTTGGTAGCTCGCCTGCGCACAGCTTCGTTTCTCGCCTTGAGCCGGAGGATCCAGTTCTCGGTCTCGAGCCGCTCCAGCAACTCGGGAACATTGCCGCTGATGAGCTCGAAGCCTTCGATTGGATGGTCAAGCAGCCACCGAGGCGTAACGATGTCGCCCCGGAAAATGAGGGGCATCTCCGGATTGAGCACCTTGAGCGCGAGCATCAACTTGAAGTCCGGCTCAATGGTTTCGCTCTGAGCAACGTGGCGAAGCGCGGCAAGCTGTTTTGCCGTGGTGCCCGCTTCCTCGACAGCCGTCGTGATGGCGCCGCGCAGCAAGTACTCGCGGGCTTGCTCCCAGTTTCCGGCTTCCGCGGCCGCGAGGGCGAATTGCTTGGGCAGCCGATACTTCCTTGAGCCAAGCTCCAGGTTCGCTGCGCTGCTCCCTGTGTCCTCAGGGGAAGTAGCCCGAGGTGGCGCATCCACGTTCTCTCCGCCCAGCCATGCCTTGACCTGCGGCCACTGCCAACGCTGCAAGCGATCGCGGGCGAGCAGGCCTCGGAAGAGAACGTCAAGCGTCGACGGCAGGTCTTCAGGAATCGGAACGCCGTTGGCCAGAACGTGAATCAGGAACGCGTGTTCGTTGATGCCTTCGAAACATGCGCCTTGTGTGACTTGCTCGAGCAAGACCATCCCCAGGCTCCACCAATCGGAGGCTGCGGCGACGCCGCCCGCGACCGCCTCAGGCGCCATGTAGCGTGTGACCTCCAAAGGAGAGACCACGTCCAAGTCGAATTCTGAAAGACGCGCCGAGCCGAAGCCGGTGATGACTAGGTCAAGCGGCTCGCCCTTGCGGATGAGGAGCGTTGCCGGGCGAATGTCTCTATGGCGCAGACCTACTTCGGAGAAGGAGTGCAGTGCTTGGCCGAGCTCTGAGACGATGTGCCGGATGCTGTCGAGGTCAGTCAAGACGATGCCAACGTCCTTGAGCGCTCCGCCGGTCAGCTCTTCGAAGATTTCGTACGGACGATCTTCCCAGCGTCCGGTAGCCAGCAACTCGGGCACGTGCTCCCGCGGTAGTCGGCGGATCACCTCGTAGATCGCCGGATCCGGCTCTGCGCCGTGGTGGTACAGCGTCAGGACGCCCGTTTGACCTGTGCCTTCATGGGTGGCGACGTAGCGATCGCGAACCCTTGGAGTGGCGCTGAGCAGCCGAATCAGGCGCCAACCGTCAATGGCAGTTTCGGTGGGAGCGGCACCTTCAGAGGGTTCAGGCGCGATCGCAATGGGCTCAGCTCTGGCGTCCGTTTGCGCCGACGTCGCACGGTCGGATCCGCAGGTCATGCAGATGAAGTCGTCTGCGGCCATCGCGTGGCCATTCGTGCAAGGAAGTGGCGCGGGTGTCGGAACTGCTGCGATCGTCTCGGCTGTCACAACGGCGGACGGGCGCCATCCCGGTTGGCGGAGCGGCTCGTCGGAGAGAGGCCATTCGCAGCGCGCGTCGTTGACCTCTCCCTCGCAGAAGAGCTCCGACAAAGCTCGTTCGGTCTTGCACTTGGGGCAGTAGCGAATCATTTGGGGTGGCTCAAGCTCGCGACGCGGTTGTGTGGATCTCGTGGCCTTGAGCGCTCAGCACGCTTCGCAGGCGCGCCATGTCCCCAGACTTGGGTATTCCGGCAATCCACACGGTGCCGTCGTCATCAAACATCACATCAAGGCTCTTTCCTGAGGCAGCCCCGGGCGCCTGAAACTCCGAAAATCGAAGGCGACCTAGTTCCGTGAGGAGGTGCAGTCGCTGGTTGTCACTTCCCCTCAGCGGCAGCGTCTGCGGGGCGTCGACCAAGTAGGGCTCGCTCATGAGCGCATCTATGCGTCCTTGGCGAACTGCGGGAAGCGCTTCAATTTGCTCGTAGGGGTAGCCGCTGTAGAGCAGAACGTCTTGTGCATCACGCAGCGGAAGCTCCGAAAGCAGAGCCGCCAGAGCATCCGGTTGGTCGAACGGCTCGCCACCAGAGATAGTCACGCCATCAGCTTCAGCAAGCCACGGGGCGACGGCGCGAACAACTTCATCGACGGTCGTCGCGCCCTTACCCTCAGCCCACGTGTCCAACGAGATGCATCCTGGGCAGCGAATCTTGCAGCCTTGGAGCCAAATTCCAACGCGCCGACCCGGCCCGAGCGTCGTCACGGGATAGTGGAGGCGAGAGATAGCGATCTGCATGCTGACGCGCATTCAAGCCGGGACAAGTTCGATGCGGCCGCTGTCGGCGAATAGCTCGAGCTTGAACGCCTGACCTGGCTTGGCATCCTTGTCGAACAACTGGCGCGCCAGGGGATTCACGAGCCTGGCCTCCAACTGGTTGCGGATGCCCCGGCCGCCGTTGGACAGGTCGCGTAGGCACTCGGCTTCAAGGTGAGCCAGGGCGGGCGAATCCAGCGTCACGACAAAGCCTTTGCTCTTGAGGTCATCGAGGATGGAGGCGAGCATCTGGTCGAATATCTGCTGCGCGACATCCTGTCTGATGAAGTCGAAGACGATGATGTTCTCGCCCATGCGGTTGAGAATCTCGGGCCGATTCAACACGAGCTTGAAGTGGGCGCGAATCTCGGTCAGCACCTTCTCGCGGGTGACCTCGTAGCTCTCGTCAGGTTTTGCATTGGCGACCCGATGCCCAGCTTCGTCGGTGCGATAGATGCCCAGGTTCGACGTGAAGATGATGAGCGCCTCGGAAAAATAGACCCGGTCGCCGCGGCCCGACGTGAGCACACCGTCGTCCAGGATCTGCAGGAACTTGTCCAGGATGCGAGGATGCGCCTTCTCTATCTCATCGAACAGCACAACGCTGAACGGCTTTTCGCGCACCGCGTTGGTAAGCTCGCCCCCCATGTCGTAACCCACGTAGCCCGGTGGGGCACCAATCAGTCGCTGGTCAGCGTGCTCGGCACTGAACTCGGACATGTCAAACCGGATGTAGGCGCTCTCGTCGCCGAACAACAGGCTGGTGATGGTCTTGGCGAGTTCGGTCTTCCCGACGCCAGTTGGGCCGGCGAGGAATGCGACGCCTCTTGGGCGGCCTCCACGCTTGCCCCCAACGCCAGTGACGGCGCGCTTGACCAAATCCAGCATGTGGACAACAGCCTGGTCTTGGCCCTTTACTCGCTGCCTCACCCAGTCGTCGGCGTTGCGAATCTTGTCCCGGTCAAGTCGCTGCCACGGATCTTCTGTAATGCCGACCTTGTAGCGGCGCACTGCATCACCGACGTTGGCGAGCTCAACGCCTTCGACCTTTCCGAGCGTGGCGATGGCGCTCAGGTCATGTACGAGAAGTCCTTCGGTACCCTCCACAAACTCCTTGACCGCTCCCTCGCGTTGGGTCTGGTCTGCCGCCCGAAAGCCGGGAAGGGCGGCCAGGAGTGCGGGAGCCAGCGCACGCCTGACGACGTGATCAGGTTTTGCCACAGGCACTACCCGTACTCGCGGGTTTCCTACGACGAGCCAGTCAGGGAGGTCGCCTTCTCGTTCGACAACCCACAAGATGGTGTTGACGAAGCTCCTGGACTCGCCCTCGACGGGGCGCGGGCGCGCTTCGTGCGACAGGATGAGAGCCTCCGTGAAGAGGCGGTGTTCGCCTGGTGTCAGTGAGTCGGAACGCATCGTCAGCCGCGAGGCGAAGTCAACGATCAGCGCGACGGGAGCGCCGCCATGCCTGACCAGGGTAGGAAGAAAGGACGAGAGCGCCTCTAGACCCGTGCCAGCTCCCGACGAGCCGGGAATCCCCAACGCACCTGTCGCTGCGACAGTAGACTTTGGGGGCACAGTCGGAGACGTGGCCTGGAAGCCGCCCAATTGGTCATACAGGATGACCTGCCGGTAGCCATGGTCGAACAGCGCATTGGCCAGGGTCTGGGGGAAGCGCAGGGGCGTGACGGTGCCCCCGATGTCCGTTGCCTGGAGATCCCGGACGTTGCCGGTCACGACGAACTGGCTCTTGAGCGGCAGGAATCTTCGCAGATCCTGTAACCAGCGCGGCGCGCTGAAGGCAGCTTCCATGCTTCCACTCCCTGTCTGTAATCGTTTGTGAAATTATCACACCCACCGAGGTCGTGATGGCATGCGATGCAGGGCTCTGGGTGAGACGGATTCCGCTCTGTGTCGCCGTTAGGGGGCAGCGCCATCGAAAGCCAGACGTCGCGCCGCGAGTAAAGACCGGGATTGCAGTCGTGACATTCGAATGGCCGAGAGGGATCTTGCGGTTCGATCTCCCTGAAGCGGGGTCAATTGCCATGAGCGAGAGCGTCGACCGACTGGTTGCAACCATCCACCACGAACTTGCCTCACTCGCGCGGGATATCACCAGCCACACCATCCGAGACATCCTGCGCTGCGGGCCACTGACCATCGCTGAGCAAGCACGGGACGCCCTTTGGCGGCTAGCAGGCGATGATGGCCTGCCGGAAGACGTCCGGCGTCATGCGCTGCGCGGCCTGGCTGACCTGCCTGACTTCTAGGCAGGGGCACCTCGGCGGACGGCGACGCTCACGTGTCATCGTATGTTGCTCCAGCATCGACTCCGGATGCTGCCCTGCCTCCCTCGGTGGGACGCTTGCAGTACGATCCCTACGTGAGTGTCTGCGAACCTACTTAGCCGATTTAGAGCTTCGGGCGCAGCGGGACGTTGTCCGGTGGGGAGGAGCGATGGGTTTGCGACTTTCAAAGAGCATTCGGTTCGGCGCGGTGCGGTTCAACCTGAGCAGTTCGGGAATCGGTGTGTCTGCCGGGATTCCGGGCCTTCGAGTTGGCGCCGGGCCTCGCGGGGCCTACATCAGTGGCGGCCTGGGCGCGTTTCGTTATCGCAAGAGCCTGGGGCGAGGACGGGCAGGTAGTAACTCGACCAGCACGCCGACGAGCAGCCCTCGCCCAGGTCACGCCACTCGGACTGGCACGCCGGGCCTGGGGTTGCCTCAAACACAGCCAGTGGCCATTAGCCGGACGGCCTATGACACCTCAGGTGTCCTCGAGCTGAGCGACGCGAGCAGCGAAGGCGTTCTACAGACGATTCGGGAACAGAGGTCGCGGATGGCCTATTGGCCCTTCACCGCGGTAGCTTCTGTGCTCGCGTTGTTCGCCCTGGCGCTGGCCACTCCGCAACTGCCGTCTGGTGTTTTCGCGTTCGCTGCGGTTACAGCGGTGGCTGGAACGCTCTGGACGCGTTGGCGTGACAGGCTGCGCCGGCTGACCGTCTTGTTCTATGAGCTCGATGACGAATCGGCGGCGCGGTTCGAGGCGCTTTCGCACGCGGTGCACAGCGCCGCGCTAGCCTCCGAATTCACAGCGGTGACGGAGCGGGTCACCTACGCCGACAAGAAGTACCACTCAGGCGCAGATCACGGCGTCTCCACAAGACCGGCCAGCGCAAGTTCAGGCTTTCCGGATGGACTCGTCGCGAATGTGGCGGTCCCTATGCTTCATGCTGAAAAGACGACGCTCGCCTTCTTGCCCGATCTCGTTTTGCTGATTCAGGGGAGCGACATCGGCGCGGTGGAGTACCAGTCTCTGCGCATCGAGTGTCGCCCGGTGACGATTATTGAGTCGACCGCAAATGCGCCCAGCGACGCGACGGTGATTGGTCACAACTGGAAGTACCCGAACAAGGACGGCGGTCCGGACCGACGGTTCAAGGACAACTATCAGCTACCGAAGTGCCGCTACAGCGAGCTTGCGCTTACGACGGGTTCGGGACTGAACTTGCGATTCATGAGCTCGCGCGACCAAGGAATGGAGCCGTTGGCCGTCGGGGTTTCGCGCATGACAGGCGATGGGGCAGGACGTAGGACACCAGCAGCGGGAGTAGGCTCCGATCACCCAGACTTCGCGCACGCGGGTGCTGTGGCTGACACCCCGCCCCGATCCGATCTGCTCCAGACGATAGCGGTCGGGATTCTTGCCTTTGGCGTCCTCTTCGGGGGCGCCCGAGGGATTGCGGCATACAAAGTGGCCGACGAAGCGGGTGTCGACTCGTCGAGTGCGATCGTGGCGAGCGCGGCGGAAGATGCGCTGGCAAGCCAGAAGGCCATCTCAGATGCCCAACCGTCGTTTGACTGTCACAAGGCCAGATCCGTGAGCGAGCGATTGATCTGCAGCAGCACGGAACTCGCGACGCTCGACCGTGGACTTGCCCAGCACTTCGATGCAACTCGCGGCGCGATTGCTGAAGGCGACCGCAAGGCTTTCGCAGCAGAGGCGCGAAAGGCGTGGCAGGGGCGCGAAGCTCACTGCCGCGACGTGGCATGCCTCACCGAGTGGTATCGGACGCGAACGACCCAGCTTGACGCCTGGGATGCGCGGCTGACCGCAGCGGCGGTGAACCCTCCACTTGAGCACGCGTCCGGTACTCAGCAAATGACTTTCGACTCGTCTGGGCCGGGCTTGCGAGCAGTTGCGATGGCGAGCCCAGATGCGCCAAGACCGGAGGTATTCCGTCCGACGACTTCATTTTGCGCATCACCGAAATCGGACGCGCAACGCATCATCTGCTCGGATATTGATCTCGGCAATCGGCAATCGGCAGTTGGCATTGAATCACCGCTACGACGATGACCGCATCCGGCTTGAAGCCAAGCTGCCGCCTGATCGCTACTCCGTGTTCGTAACTCAGAGCGAGACAGCAGATCGGTATCGTGATGATCAGTGCCACGACAAAGAGTGCATAGTGGGTTGGTACAGAGGGCGAGGTGAACAACTTGCAGTGTGGGAAGCAGGCGCGCCGTAACGTTCGTATGTGCGAGCCCTTTTGATTTTCTGGGCCCTGAGATGTAAACGCTGGGGTAAACGTTTTGGCGTCTGACGGCGAACGGGTGCGAACGACGGCGCCCTCCGGGCCGATGTCTCTGGGGCTAAGGTAATTTCGTTTTGTGCAGGCAGCTTTGCAGGTGAACGCCCGAAAGGATGCCTCGTTCTGTCAATGGCCCGCGCCTACGCCCGATTGCCGGCGCGAGACACGACCGCGCGCTTAACCATCAGGTGGCTTGCCGCTCGAGTCCTTGATCTCAATGCAGATTCGTTGTCCACAGTGCGGGCAGCGTAAGTCCTTCCGCGCGTCCTCGCGTTGCCGTTCGCGATTCCGATCGCGCTGCTCCTGACTCATACGCTTGAGGCCGCTACCGGCCATGTAAAGAAGCATGATCAGGACGATGTAGCCGAGAAGGTACGGGTTGGTCAGCATTTCAATGCTCATGATGATTTTAGGGCTACCGCTTGCTTTCGGCTGCGACCGAGCGAGCGTTCAAAGATTGGAATGACCTCTGCTGTCGCGAGGCCATGCGGGTGGGGATCTGGAACAAGATTCCCTGTCCATCACGCGGCGCGTTGGAAAAGGGAGCGGCGCAACGCGAACGAGATTGGTTCCTGGTCGCGACGAGCCGTCCAGATGTATGCGATCCAGGCGCATGCACCTGAGCACTGCGCCGTCACGAAAGTGACTCCTCGACGAACTTGTCGAAACTCTTGCCGACATCGCGCCTGTCGCGCAACGAGCCAGCACACGAGCCAACGGTGCCAGTGATGAAAGGCACGAGAGCCAAGTGCCACCACGCGAGCCCGCCCTGCACGGAACGGAAGATCTCATCAGGAAGAAGTTGAGAGAGGAACACGAAGACCAGGGCCGCCGCGCAGCTTGTCCAGAAGGCGCGTCGCCCATAGCGCGAGGGGCGGAACAGACTTGCAACCAAGCCCGTGTCACAGCACAGCGTGTGCTTCTTCGTGGCCAGATTGCGAGCTCCGACCAACCAATAGGTCTGCGTCGCGCCGCACCGTGCCCAGCACAGCCGGTAGCGGTGGCCAGCCCGTCCCTGGAGGCCGAGCGGCGGCGAGTGCCAAAGCTGGTCGGCACCATCGGCGCCCTGAATCCATGCTTCGCAGCGATTGACGCTAGGCGACTCGCGCCAATGCCGAATGTGCAGCAGCGTGACGACTTCCAAATAGTTGTCGATCACGATGCCATCGGGTGTTGTGAATTGCTTTTCAGTCATGGAGCTAGCTTGCGAACGAAATTTGGCGACGTGTCTTGCGACCGAGCGTCGTGCGGCTGATAGTGCAAGCATGCGCCGTGATCCTGCATGCGCAAGTGCTTCAGGGCTTGGCATCAACGGGCTTGGCCGCAGGAACCTCGCCCTAAACATGTTCGAAGGATCTCGGTCACGTGCCTTGGACGGAATCGACCTGTCAATCCGATGGGAAGGAGCCAGACCGGGCGGGTTACTGACGTGCGCCGTTCCTATGGGTGGGACTAGATTTCGTGGGGCCACCCTCCGACCCGTTGGCAATGGAGAAGCATGGCTTCCAATGCAAAGCGAACTGGAAGCGCTCTCGTAGCGCGCGTCGTTGTTGGTGTCACTCGGCGCTGAATATCTCTATCCAAAACAGGGTAGGTTTCGCCACGACGCGACTGGCCCGGGAGCTCTAATCCTCCTATCGCCCTGTACCAACTCTATCCATGAAAAGTCGCCCGCATGCCCACCCCGCTGCGACACGCTCTCCCGAGCGGCCGCTGCTTGAGCCGCAGCCGGAGACGAACAGACCTGAGTCGCCGCAGATCGAGAACATCACGGCGGCGGCTTATCGGCTGGTGACTCTCGCATGCGTGTTGCAGCGCACGTCATTGGGCCGAACGTCCGTGTACCAACAAATCAAGGCAGGCACATTCCCTAGGCCCGTGAAGGTCGGAACGGCAAGTCGATGGGTGGAGACGGAACTTGACCAATGGATGCAGCGGCTCATGCGTGCGCGCACTTAGTGACCGAACCGGCTTCCGCGCGAGGGCTGGTGTGCGCTACACAGCACGCGCCGGCCTCGGTGAACGGTCGAAGTCCGCGCGACCGCGTGAACAGGAAAGATCGAGGACTTACCTCTCAGATAGTAGGCCGAGCTCTCGTTCCTTCGACGCCCTCAACGTCACTGGTAGTGTGAGGGTGGGGCAGCTTCGGCCTGCTGCACAGTGGTGAGGTCGATTGGGCCACGCCATGAGCCGTCGTACATCCAACCTACCTCCATCGGTCTCTTGCCGTCGGCGGGCTGGTAGCACCCGGTAATGGTCACATGCTGGCCTTTGTTGGGTGACGAAGAGACATTTAGCGAGTGCGGGTAGTTCTTCGACTTACACCAACCCACGAAATGACGCAGCTGCGCGCGGTGAGCGTCCTCCAGCGCGTCGTAGAAGCGCTTCGGCGGCAGGATTTTCACCGATGGGACGCCTGTCTCGACAGCGAACCATGCGCTCAGATATTCCTCGGCCAATGGTTCGCAAGGTCGTGTGCCTGCAGCCGGTGCATGTTCGAGAGATGGCGAGGCCACGTATGCGAGCGTCAGGTACACAATCGCGCGCGGCCCGCCGGCGAACTCGTGGAGTTCGCCGTTGGTACACATCGGTACCGACTCGGGCTGACGCCCTTCGAACACGGACGCTCCGCGAAATACCTGTTCGTGCACCGCGCAAGGCGCGATTCCGAAGATGGCGTTCAGATGCGTCATGGCCGGCACCAGTCGGATGTCCAGCACCTTGCTGTCGAACGCTGAACGCCAGATTCGACTGACGATCGCTTCCCAGTTCTTATCTCGTCCCAGAAGCTTGACCTCCCGCTTCGCACGCATCGGCTGATCGCCGAAGTTAACGACGACGGGCATTCCAAACAGCTGAACGACTACGTTCTTGCCAGCAGGTGTTCTGGCCCAACGGCGTTCAGCGGTCCGGAGTATCTCTGCCCGAATCGCCGCGACTGAACCTTTCGCTTCGATGATACGGCCTCGCAAAGCGCTTGCGTTCCGCGTGAGCAATTCCAGGCCGATGCAGCGGGCTGCCCCAGGTTCCGAAAATAACTTGGCTTTTTCATTTCGGTGTGGCATGAATGTCGCGATTCTATTGTGAGGTCAGGCGATCGATGGTTGCGGGCCACCGACGTGCGCCACTTCTCAGCGCCTCTTCGCTCGGCGCATTGAGGAAGGTGGCGGGTCGAGTTGCAGAACCAACTGGGCGCTCCGCGACCAACTGTGCGCATCATCGGGAAGGTAGGCGGATACGCCGGTCTTGCTATTGCGGGTGCAGATAATGCAGACACGCCTCGCTGACGATCGAACTGATCGTCATGAACATGACCGATTGCAGAACGAGGAAGGCTGTGTTTAGTGCTGCTTTGAAAATCCGGCCTGGCCATTTGCCTGCGATCCGATGCAGTTTGTCGCGAACGATGATTCGCACTTCACGAAACGCCGTACCGGCGCTCTGTGGCCCCGCTGCTTCGCCACTCGTGAGACGTAGGAAGATATCGGTATATAACCGGTCGATTTCAACCCATTCGAATCGACTGAAAGCATGCTCAACAGCTTCATAAGTGGGCAGCTCATAAATCGCACCGCCCAGTGTGCGAAAGAAGCTGTCGAAGCGGCGGCCGGCATGAGCGCTGAGAGCGCATTGCGTTGCTCGCATCTGCGCCACGAGATTGAGTCGGTCGATCGCAGCTGCATTCGTTTGGTGGTTCATGAATACAGCGTACGAAGTGCGCCAAGCATGCGCAAGTCTTGGCGAGCGTCGATGTCCGAACTTGATTCCATCAAGTGCCGCGCGCGAATAGGTCTGGACGAGCAGCCCTGTTAGCGAGGGCCACCGCCGGACGCGGATTCACCACCTAAGTTCACGAGACGCTACATGTCGCTGAAATCGATGCGAAAAATGGCGTCGGCAGGGGACATCTCACCTGAAGAGTACTTGTTCCTGGATGAATCAACGGAAGTGCCCGCCGGAATCACGGAACTGCGCACCGAAGTCGACGACTGCGCGCCAGTGAGTCCTGCCATGACGATAGAGGCCATGACCTGCATCAAACTGACAGCTGCACTTCGACGCGCCGCGAGCGTCGCACAGCCCGCCAGGATGACATATGCCGGTGTCCCAGGAGGAATCGACAGATGCACCCTGATGCTTTTCGGCTTGCTGGAGGCCGTCATCGCTCCAGCAGCCGCTCTACCAATTGCTGGTAGCCCTTGAGATTGGCGAACTGGGGCTCTTCGACCTGAACCTGGATCTTGCGACCCCCGAACGCCTTTGTCAGCAGCGGCGCATACAGGTGGGCTCCTCCACCAGTCAAATAGATGTTGTCGAGATTTTTGTGTGTTCCGATCGACTCGAGCAGATCATTGACGTGCTGAAGTGCTTGTGATTCCGCGCGGTCAATACAGCGCTGGAGGTCCACTTCTGAGCCGTCGAGGATCAGCGGCTGACCGGTACGCAATGACACGTCGATCCTGTCGAGCGCACGCGGGTCATTCGCGATGGATGGATCCAGCATCTTTGCGACTGCCTTCAACATGCTTGAAACACCACCATTGATCCCATCCGATCGACCAGTCTGCGGCTTCATCCCGTGGGTGACGATCCAGAGCATCGTGCCGTAGCCTACATCGATGACGAGGTTGTCCTGCTGGGAAACTGATTCCAGTTCGCCGCGCTCGAAGGCGATCGAGACGAGCGCGCCGATCACTTGAGGCCAGAGCCTGACCTCTTCGACACGGATCTCGCGGGTCTCATGCGAGCCTGGCACTGGGACCTTGAAGGTGCCCGTCATCTTCGTCTTGATCCGGTCGCGCAGGGCTGCGTCGCGCCAGACGGTGAGGGGGAGACCCATACCGAGGGCGTGAATTGTGTCGGCGGATGCGGGCAGATTGATGTAGGCAAGGGCGCCCAGATACAGAGCGAAGTATTGCGGCGAGTCGAAAAATAGATTGGTCACCGCCCGCGTCTGACGCCCCGAGGCTGCGGACATGGAGTCCGGGCCGACCAGATAGCGGACTCGATCTACTTCGACAGCTACTACGCGTAGGCCCTTCAAAAGACCGTCTGAAATGTCCGTGTTGCCGCCGACGGGCGAAGGAAATGATGGAAAAGCCATCGAAGACATTTTGTAGTTCTCGTCGATCATCGATTGGGAGAGCTTGGTGTATCCAAAGCCGATGTCGATGGCTCGGGCGATGCTTGCGTGGTGCATAGGACGCGGTCCGTTATGGTGGAGTCAGAAGTTTCGAGCTCGGGCGTGCGCGGAAATGGCGAAACCTCCGGGCTTTTGGCTCTGTAAGTACGACTGCGGACCACCTGACGTACTCTGCATCGCGAGTCAGTCCACGAGGTGCGTGAGACGTTCCCGTGGTCATTGCACCGCGGACTGTCGCGACCATTGCATGTGCGGCGATGCCTGATCTCTGCTGTCCGGGGTCGTGAATCAGCCCAAGGCTAGGGCGGGCTTCGAACCAAGGGTCTGGCGCGCTGCGCGAAGCCGTGCCCCTATTCGTCACCGATCGACGCCGAAATGCTGCCTCCGGGTGGGGAAATGCTCCCAGTCGTTCGGCGCTGCGGCTCGACCACTGGTGGATTGGTGAAAGAGTCCCGACTGCAGGCTCTCGCTAGGTCCGGACAGTCGCGGAAAGGGGCGGTGGCAACGGATCTCGTCGAACGCTTGCCCCGCGTTCTTTAAAAGTTGTAGACAGTGCAAATCCCCGGGGTCTAGCGCCGTGAGCGCCATGCAAAAGTTGCTTTCTGTGCAAAGCTGATGTCGGCGTTGACCGTGTGAAGCAACCGCGTCCTGGTGTCGGTACGCCTTGGTAGAAGGCTCCCACCTCGCAGCCGGGGGCCTGGTTACTGGCTTCAGGGCGCCAGCACCGAAAACTGGCATCTGCGGGTGCCGTTGGGAAGATCGGAAGGTCAAGGGCGGAGTGCCAGAGTTCGCCGGTGCTCATCAAGCACGACGCAGGCTGTCCCTAGATCGTTGCTCGTATCCGGAGGGCAGCGCCAATGTCGCGGCTGGAGTGCGGGAAATCAGGTTGCGCGCATTCAAAGTCAGTGGTTAGCGGAATATCAAAGGGAACCTGAAGTCAGCGCTAAGCCATGGGAGACAAGGCTTCGAGGCACATCGGACAACCTGAAAGCCGCCTGAAGAGAGTTTCCGACGTGATCGTTGTGAACGTCGGAATTGCGGTCGCAACCTGGCACTGGAAGCCATCGGACAAGCGCCGATTGAGCTGCTGAAGGCAGATGCTTCTGAAAAGCCTGGCGGGTCGGCTGCCCGGCGGATAGCGCCTCGACGGGACAGGCCAAGCAATGTCTTGCTGAGGTGACGCATCTCAGCCGGCGACACCCCCAGGCGCAGGCCGACCCACTCGATGGCTTCTCGTCCCGATTGACCGCGCTCTCTGACCGTGGAGTCGTGTCGACCAGTTCGCGTACATCGTCCCGTTGTGCCAAGCCGACTACTGTTCCTTGGTGGGCGGAGCTGGAACTCCGCAGGCTCGCGTGACTTGCCGAGCCGCGGCTGCGGGCGATGCCTGCTGCGAGCGCCTATCGGCAGGCTGCCACGGTTTCGCAGGGTATCAGTGCGGCGCCGGGGCTCCGCGTCGGCGGACCTCACTCGGATCGTGCGGTCAGAGCTCGGCCTTGCCAAGCCGTTCGACAGGATGACGAGAAAAAGGGCGTCGGCTTGGCGGAGACGCCGGATCCACGTGAGAGAGCAAGCGAGACCTGGAGCAGGGTTGCGCATGCGGCGACCGTCGATAGCCTGGAAGTCAGCACCACAACATCCTGGGATTTGAAGATGAGCACGACGACACGCGACCGCAAGGTGACCCAAATCGGCAAGCTGATGGCCGCCGTCGCCATGGCTGCTGCCCTGGCCGGGTGCGGCGGGGGCGGCGACGACAACGCAGCGCCGCCCCCAGCTTCTACGCCCGTTCCCGCGCCGTCTTCACCGACGCCCGTGCCTTCCCCGGCAGCGCCGACCACTGGCGACATGTCCTCGACCGTGCTGCTTCCGACCTACGCAGCCGGCAGTCCCAAGTTGAATGCATACACCGCGCTGAACGCCACACGCCTGCAAGGCGGCTTCGGCACCTTGGCGCAAAACGATGCGCTGGACTCGGAAGCTCAGGGTCAGGCCGATTTCATCGCTGCGAACTACACCGTCGCCAGCGCCAGCGCCGTCGGCGGCGTGGAGTTCAATGCCGCCGCGCTTTCTGCGTTCCAGGCCGACGGCAACGAAACCGGCCATGTGCAACTGACGACGCTGCCCGACGAGTCCTACTATACGGGCTACCTGCCGTCCGCCCGCGCGGTGCACTTCGGCTACCCGTCGGCGAACGTCGCAGAATCGGCTACGTTCGGCAACTGGTCTGCCGACGCTGGCGCAACGTGCGTATCCGAGCTGCTGCAAAGCCCGTCGCATCGCCAGTTACTTCTCGATCCCCGCTTCCGCGACTTCGGCATTGGCATCGACGCGTTGCCATGGAATGCGGCCCGCACGATTTCGGCCACCGACTGCTATATCGCGACCGCCGCCGAGAGCTACGCCTACTCGGCCAGCGGCCAAGCCACGGCGCCGACCGGCTGGGTGGGCACCTATCCTCCAGACGGTAGCACGGTGTTTGCCACAGACGACAGCCACGGCCATGGCTTCGCGCCGAGCCTGACGGTAGACTCCAAGCTGGCTCTGACCGTGAGCTCCTTCACCATCACGGACAGCGACGGCCGATTGGTGCCTACCACGCTGAACGCGGACGCGATCACCACCTCGGTGTTTTCGAACTGGGCCGTCGCCACGCCCAATAACGATCTGCGCGCGAGCACGATCTACACAGTCAACTTTCAAGGCTCTGCCGGCGGCATCGCGATCGCCAAGGTCTGGACATTCGCGACGCCCGACTGAAACTCTCGGTGCCAGTCGAACGACTGGCACCGCCGGGCGAAGCTGCCCTCTACGAGAATCGGGTGGGTCTGCCCCGCAGGCAGCCGTCGTGCACTTACGCTCACGTCGACTATCAGCTTGAGGGCGGACACCGGACGTTCGTTGCCCGCGACTGGGCTTCGGCTATCGCTGCATTGCGGCCGAGCGCAGTTAGACTTCCCTGCTCAACTATATGGGCGGAAACACGGCAAAAAGCATCACGGCAACTCACTTAGGTTGGCGTAAGCCGATCATTGTGAGTGTGCCGTATCGGCGATTGCCGGATCCGCACGACCTTCGCGAATGGGCCAGTGGTCGAATCGCGTAGCGTTTGAGACTGACGAGAGTTCGGAGGAGTCGCAGTGCGTTGGGTGGTTGGCTAATCCCAAGCTCGTGTCAGCGAAGCAAGCCCACGCGCTCTTGGAACTGGGCAAGAGCCCTCGAAGAATCGACTAGGAAGAATGGACGCGCAAAATCATGACCGACTCTGAACTGATCACCTCAGCCGGCGGGCTGGCATCTGTCGGAATCTCACTGTGGTCGCTGAAGGTGGCGATGCGCGCGGAAAGGGTGCAGCGCGAGGATGCGATGCTCACCGACGCCCGTGAAAGAAGAAGCTCCGTTGCAGTGCATCTCCAGAGGTATAGCGACCTGCTTACAGAGGTACGAGACGCTTCAAAAGCGGCGAAGCTGGAAATTATGCACAGCGCCGACGAGGTGCTGAAGCACCTGTACTACCTAGTGGACGATTTCGCTGCGCTCAAACTTCCTCGTCACAGTCGCCACCTTTTTCACGAGATGAGCGAGCAGGTTTTTGAGTCCTTCTCGCCCGAGCTCTCCTTCCAGTACGAGGAGAACATCCTCATGCGGTATTCAGGGGTAAGGCGGCGGTTGCGGGAAATGAGTGATGCTTGCGAGCGGCCTCAGCTGGAGAACGACTCAATCCGAGGGATTGCGAGCGTGTTGACACAATTGATTCGTCGTCGTGCGGCGCCAAGCGGTTACACGTCCGAACAACGCTTGCTGTCCTCGAAAGAGTTCTTCGAGACATACCGTGACCTGAATTCGCGCTTCGACAGTCCTTCGGGGCGACGGTTGCTGCTTGCCTCGATAGAGCACATTGATGAACTTTGTGAAGCACAGCGCCGGCTTCGCCCCGTTTTCGAATCAAGCCACGACCGGCTCGCAGCAGCCCTCGACAGGAACTCTGCGGAAGAATTCAAAGTGCAGGAATCTCCAGACCTTTGGTTGAAGGTCCAAGGGGAAATGAGAGCTCTCGGACTGATGGCCCATCTAGGTCTTGGCGACATCAAGCACTTCAGAGACCATGATGTCGTCGATGCGTTGCCGGAACTCGTTTACGCCGGCGCTGTGCTCTACACCCTTGTGACGGTGGCAGATCGATCGAGATATTCCAGCGAACCGATGAAGTAATGACCTCAACCTGCTTCCGCCACGTGGCCAGTCGGCTAAGGACTCGCGACTTGCTGCCGTGTCTTCTTTTTCTAGAAAGTAGGCAGCCCGCAAAGACCGACATGTGCGAGCTGGGCCAGCATAAGCCAGCCACTTGCAACACAACAGGGTCGGCGCCTTGGAGAGCGAAGGCGAGGTCGCGCGGAGACCGCGCACGTCGGCGCCGCTGGTTGTGGATTCAAGATCTTTGCATCGAACGAGGCGGCTCCGACGCCTGTCCTGCTCAGCCAATCGGACTTGCCGATAGGGGTGCTTGAATATCCAGCTACTCCGAGCGATGGGTGCCGCCTAGACTCGCGCTGCGTTTGATCTGGAGCGCTGGCCTCGCGTCTTAGGTGGCGTGTGTAGCGCAAGCCGGGATCAGCGAAACGGCCGCGATCGCGTCCGTGCAGCAAGACACAGTCGCGCGACAGCGACGGGGCTGGCGTTCAGTCCCGACAACGGAGACAAGGAGCCCTGCATGACCCTGCTTGGCCCAAATAAGGGCAGGAGATCTGCGTCGGCGCTGCTGGCGGCATTGCTGTTGCCGAAGGGGCGCGTCGCTCTCGCAGCCGATCGTATCGTGATCGGGCGATCGATCGCACTCAGCGGACCGCTGAGGATCAGTGGTGAAGCCAAACGGGATGGTGCCGATGCCTATATCCGCAGAGTCAATGCGCGGGGAGGGATACTGGGCAGGGCGATCGAGGTCGTTACCTTGGATGACGCGTACGCACCGTCCACGACGGTCACGAACCTCAGGAGGCTCGCTGCCGAGCACAGCCCGATCGCATTCCTGGGACTATTCGGGCTGCCCACAAGTTCAGCGGCGTTGCCGGTGCTGGACCAGCTGAGGATTCCCGCCATCGGCTTGACTTCCGGCGCGAGCGAACTACGCACTCCCTTCAAGCAGTTCGTGTTTCCAGTCCGCGCGAGCTTTGCAGACGAGGCGCGCAAGGTTGTTCTTCATCTGAAGACTCTTGGAATCAGCAGGATCGCCGTTGCCTACACTGACAACGCATTTGGCGAGGGTGTGAAGACGACGACACTGGCCACGATCGGCGATGCCGGGATGGGTGCCACGGCGGTCGGCATCGATGCTGCCGGCTCAAACGCGCCGGAGGCGGCCCGACGCATCGTGGCCTCTGATCCGCAGGTCGTTGTGCTTGCCATGGCCAACCAAGCCGCTGTGGCCTTGGTGGCGCAATTGAGAAAAGCGCCATATCGCGGAGCGATGTACGCGTTCTCGGCTGTCGATGCCTCCATCATTGGCAAGCAACTGGGCGCCGAGGCACGTGGACTCGCCATCACTCGGGTCGTCCCGCCGCCCAATACTGTACAAGTGAGGGTTGTCGCCGAATACCTGTCGGCAGTTCGCGAACTCAACGGAGGTGCGCCGAGCTTCTTTGGGCTGGAGGGGTTCCTCGAAGCGAAGGTCCTGGTCGAAGGGCTCAGGCGCGCTGGCCCCAATCCTTCTGCAACCGCTTTGATCGCTGGCCTCGAGAGCATGCGTGACTATGATCTCGGAGGTTTCTTCGTGAGCTATCAGCCACGGCAGCACACGGGCAGCACCTTTGCCGAGATCGACGTCGTCAACGCGTCTGGTGGACTGACGCGGTAGGCGACGGGCCAGCCGCCGTCTTGATCGTTCGGTAGTCGATCGCGGCCGCAACGTCCTTCCTGGGCGAAGTGGAGACGCGGCCTCGAATTCGATGTCTAGGTCAGTGTCGCTGAAGTCAGTCCGACGACGTGGGAGGCTCCCGATCGAACCGCGGCGGAGGTGTCTGGCCGTACGCCGTGGCGAGTAGTTTCACGAGAAGCTGGGCAGGCTCGCTGAGCTCGCGGTTCGACCGATGAACCAGCCCGATGTCGCGATGAAAGGTCTGAGCACCCAGATCAATCGCCCGTATCGCGGCGGGCCAGCGATGCTGCGTCGAGGTCTCTGGAACGAAGGCCACGCCAAGGCCAGAGGCAACAAGCCGAACGATTGCATCCAGTTCATCGAGCTCGCACACATCCCTCACCGTCAGATGCGCGCTGCGCAGGAAGCGGTCAACTTGGCGCCCACCGAACGACGCTCGATCGTAGCGAACGAACGGATGGCGCGACACGAGGTCGATCCAGTCATCGCCCTCGATTCGTCTGGGCACCAGAAGCCGAAACGGCTCGCGGGATAGCGCGGTCCACCGAAGATCTCTCTGCAAGGAGAACGGCGGACGAATGATCGCTGCAACGTCGAGTTCGCCAGCGTCCACCGAGTTGAGCAATTGAGCAGACACGCCCGGAATCACTCGAGACCGCGTGGCCTCGAAGGTCCTGTGCACCTTGGCCAGAACCTCCGGCAAACGCCCGCGCTGGATGGACGCTATGGCGCCGATCGTGAGGGTCTGGGGCAGTTGATCTTCGTCATCGGAGCCCAGGCTGCCGTAGAGGCGAAGAAGCTCTTGCGCCTGCTTCAGCGTTCGATGACCCCGCACGTTCAATCGGGCAGTGCGGCCTGAACGATCGAACAACGGGAAACCGAGCTCCGACTCAAGCCGGTGCATCTGCGCGCTGACCGCCGCCTGTGTCAGCCCCACGCGCTCACCCGCGGCGGCGAACGTTCCTTCGCGCGCCACGGCGATCAAGGTCTTCAGCTCACGCAGCATGCACAAAATTCCTTGATGAATGGCTCAAATATACATTGCTATTCATTCAAGATGATGGCGCCTACGATTGGTCATCACCTCATCTGCACAGGAACGAGTTTCATGCAAGCCCCTGCCACCAATCCCGCTCTGATGTCGCCATTCCATCTCGCCTTTCCGGTGCACGACCTCGCTTTGGCAAGGAAGTTCTACGGAGAGGTGCTTGGGTGTCCTGAAGGTCGCAGTTCGGAGGAGTGGATCGACTTCAACTTCTATGGTCACCAGATCGTCGCCCATCTGGCTCCGAGTGAGACGGGTAGCGCCCAGCTCAATGCCGTCGATGGCCATGGGGTTCCCGTGCGGCATTTCGGGATCGTGCTTCCCATGGCAGAGTGGGAGACCATGGCTGCCCGACTCAAGGCCCAAGGTATCGAGTTCGTCATCGAGCCCTACATTCGCTTCAAGGGGCAGCCTGGCGAGCAGGCGACCATGTTTTTTGTTGATCCGTCTGGGAACGCCCTGGAGTTGAAGGCGTTTGGCGACATCACGAGGCTCTTTGCCAAGTAGTCGATCGCGAGGGCCGGATCTCGAGCCTGGAAAGTCCAGATCTCGAACCAGCCCTTTTCGGAGTGGCGCGACGTCAGGCGAGTCGAAGGTGCGCTCCAGGCCGCACATGCAGTATCTAAACCCGCTGCATCGAATGCACCTTTTATGCGGTGCCCACGAATACAAACTCTCCGGCAACACTGAAATGCGGCACGATTTCTCGAATCGCTCGCGATACTGGCCCCCTTGAGGATGCGATAATTGGAGCCTATTTCGACTCGAAATTGAATATGGCGACCACAATCAGCGACCTCCTTGCGCAAAAAGACGCCCTCGAGAAGCAAATTCGCGACGCGCAGTCGGCGGCCAAGGCAACTGCGGTTTCAGAAGTACGCAAGCTCATGGCAGATCACGGTTTGACCGTTGCAGATTTGAGCGCTTCCGTGAAGAGTAAAGCGGGTATGAAAACGGGATCGAAAGTCGCAGCGAAGTACCGCGATCCTGTCACGGGTTCAACATGGACAGGGCGAGGTCTCAAGCCAAAATGGATGGTCGCGGCGATTGAGGCTGGAAAATCGTTGAACGACTTTCGCATATGAATGGACTGCACTGGCGAATGAAATTCGCCAGTCACGCTGAAGGGCCGCTCGGATAAGCGATTCTCCGGTGTACGGAGGTTTTCTGTCAGCGTCTTTGGGCCCGCCGGCTCAGCGCCGTGCCTGAGGTGTACCGATGCCGCATCGTCGTCAGCCCCTGCACGAAGGCGCTGCCGGTCGATCGGACGAATGCCGAGGCGTTCATCCAGCTCAGGCAAGTGCGCCATTCATTCGCGGAGTCATGCAGCGTCTGCCGCGCCTACCTCGACGAGATAGCGCAAGACGCCGGGATGAATCTGCTGGGCACTGGGTGACGCCGCGAAGGTGTTCTCCGGCCGGGTCTCGGCACCTTGCTCGACGCGTCGAACCAGATTTCCGTGACCGAGATCGAGTGCCTTCGCAAAGCGGTAGGCCACGTCGCCATCCAGGCTGGTCCTGCTCAGGATGTAGCTCCACGATCCGACCGCCTGGATCGGCTCAGTTTGTCCCTGATAGGCACCGGCAGGGACAACAATGGGTTTCAGGAAGTTGTGCTTGGTGCGGATCTGCGCGACTTCGTCTGCCGTCAGTCCGATCAGGCGCCCACCTGCATTCGTGATGGCAGTGAAGCCTGGCCAGCCGATGCCCGCCCCCCACTGTGCGGCGACGCGGCCTTCGGCCACCATGACTGGGCCATCGCCGGCCTTGTCGAGAAAGTGTGGCTCGAAATCCTTCTCTCGGTCCAGACCCAGGCCATCCATCACGTACTTGCCGAGCAGCGTGATGCCCGATGCCCGGGTTCCCCATGCGATCGGCTTGCCGACCAAGTCCCTCACGGACCTTGCGATGCTGTCGCCCCGAACCGCGAACATGCCCGGACTCGAATAGATCGCCGCGATGATTTTGAGCTTGGACGGGTGCCTGCCGATGCCGGTGAAGGCCTCATAGGCGGGTTCACCGGCGACGAGCGCCATGTCGAGCTCGTCTGCCTCCAGCCGTCGGATGTTCTCCGCGCTACCCGCTGTGTTTTGCGTCTGCACAAGCAACGAGGGATCGGTCTCGTTGACCGCGGCGGCTGCCGAATCTCCGTAGAGCGGGAAGCCACCGCCTGGTGTCGCAGTTCCCAAGGAGATTTTGGTTGGCGAGTGAGTCGTGTTCATGATCGTTCAGTGCGATGAGTTCAACAGAGATGGATGTGGCGTGGCGAAATGTCGTCGCTTGAGAGGTGCGGGCTGGAGTTCCGCTAGCCTTCGAATTGCAGGACGTATAGACCAGCGTTCGGATCTGTCAGGTAGATCAACCCCTCCTTGTCCACGAAGAGATCCCCTGACTGCACGACGACCGGCGCATTGGGCCGGGAATCGATCATGCGCGACGGTGCAGGCGGCACGTAGTGCCCCACCTCGATCGGCTGGAAGGGATCGCCGAGGTCGTAGGCCCGAACCCCGGCATTGAGGTACGTGGCGAAAACGATGTCGGAGCTCTGAAATGAGCCCGGGCGGTTCTCGTGGAGGTTGTGCGGGCCGAACTTCCCTCCCTTGGCGCAATAGTCGACCTCTCGGGGTACTGGCAACGTCGAAATGGGCACGGGCGATTCCGGGCGCCGGATATCGACAACCCAGATCCGCGGAACACCGTTTGCGCAGTTGACGGTTGTCGCTTCGTCCGCAACGATCAGCAGATTGCGGTCAGGCAATGGGAGCGCCGTATGCGTGCCGCCGGTGAACGGTGGGCTCAAATTGGTGTGGCTGACCATGACCGGCTTGGCCAGGTCGCTGATGTCGTGGATCGTGAAGCCGCCATCCCGCCATGAGCCGTAGGCGACTTCACCTGCCACGATGGCGTGGTGGGCTGCATGGCGTTTGCCCTTTGGCAACTGGGACTGCTCTCCACCCGCGCTCCATTGACCCGGCAGCCACCACCTGCTTACGATAACGGGACGTTCCGGGTTGGAAAGGTCGACGACGGCCATGACGTGATCCGTGTAGCCCTCCTCGTGCGCAGCCACGTAGGCGTATCGCCCACCCGTCCACCAGATGCGATTCACGCCGAGGCCTGGAATCTCGAGAAATGCGATCTCTCGAGGCGCCGACGGCACGCTGACGTCGTAGATCCGGACACCTGCAGCGAAGGCGAGGGCGCTGTCCTTGAACGAAGTCGTCAGCGTACTGGCGAAGTACTTGCTTTGGTCCTGAAACTGGGCAAGCGTCCAGATGCTGGGGCCATTGATTGCCAGCAGGAGATCGTCAGCCACCTGGAGATGGTGCGATCGCGTGTTCTTCGGCATGGGGACGAACGCCACGGCCTGCGGCCTTCGAGGGTCCTTGACGTCCAACACGCTGAAACCGTCGCTGAACATGTGACCAACGTAGGCGAATCCCTTGTGCACAATGACTTGCACGCCGTCGGGGCGACCGCCCTGATCGCTGTACGCGACAAAGGAAATGTTCTTCGCAGAGTCCGCTTTTGTCATGACATTGCCGCTGGTTATTGGCGCTGGGCGCACTGTGGCTCGCGCGCACGCGCTGCACCACGAATGATGTCAACCAGTTCCGAAGGGTCGGCCGCGACCGAATCGCCACGCCAAGCGACGTATTGGTCTGCACGCACGAGCGTCAGGCCCTTTTCATACTGGCCGTTTGCTTCGAGCGGGGTTAGGTCGAGTACCTTGATCGGAACGTTGCGCTTGTGGGCTGCATGAATGAGCGGTCCAACGTTGATGATCGGATCCGTTCGAACAATGGTGTAGTAGGGCCCCAGTTCGTCGTAGAGCGATCGCCGACCTTCGAGCCACACATGCGGCGCACGGCAACCAGGCACCGTCGACGGTTCGTACTCGTGCATCGTGTATGCCGGCTGTTCCCCCCCGTCATACGCAATGATTGGAGAGTCTGCGTAGTAGTAGCCGAAGTTCAGACCAGCGGAGCATTGTTGCTTGAGTTCGAGATCGTGCGACTGTTCACCGACGCGCTTGCGAGATGCTTCACCTGCGGGCCCATCGTCTTCGATGTCTGCAGGGACGTTGCGACGCTGCTGCATCACGGCAACGGCCACTTCGGTGATGATGTTGGAGATCTGCTCCGTGATCGGCTTGCGCTCTGCTTGGTAAGCATCGAGCAGCCCTGCATCGGCCCAGCCTTGCAGCACGGACGCCAACATCCACGCCAGATCCGCCGCATCAGCGATCCCGGCGTTCATGCCGTAGCCGGCGGCAGGGATCCACAGGTGACATGCGTCTCCCGCGATAAAGACTCTCTTGTCGCGCATCTTGTCGGCCACCATGCGCCGACCCACCCAGTTTTCCTTCGAGATGATCTCGTACTCAAAGTCAGGGCCTACCCCGAGGAGTTGGCGAATCGCCCAGTCGCGATCGACCTCGTCATAGTCCTCGTTGTTGTAGAGGAAGTTGTGAACGTTCCACCGTTCCTTGCCGTCGATCGCGATGATGGTGCCGCAACGACGCGGATTCAGGACGTAGTACATCCAAGCCGGATTCGAGCCGATCAGCGACAGTAGTTTCGGTGCACGGATGAAGCTCGACTGGACCTTCTGGATCTGAGGGGTGCCAATGAAGGTGGCCCCAATCATCGTGCGAATGATGGAGCGACCGCCGTCGCAGCCCACGAGGTAGGCACCCGTGATTTCCTTGAGCTCACCCGAGTCCAGATCGCGAACTCGAGCGATAACACGGTCCTTTTCCTGGACGTATTCGACGAACTCGTGCCGATTCAGGATCGTGATCCGCGACTGCTTCGATGCGTGCTCGAAGATCAGGGGCTCGAAGAACAACTGATTTACCCGATGCGAAGGCTCAGGCGTAGGCCAATTGCTGTCAGGGGAGGGGACACCCTGCTTTCGGCCATTTCGAGAAGGCAGTACCAGGCGAGACAACTCGATGCCTGTGACGCTGGTCGTCGAGAGCACGTCGGTGCTGTGGTCCGGCGGGAGGCCGATGCCGCGGATCTTGTCTGCGATACCGAGCCGTCGATAGACCTCCATCGAGCGCGATGAGACGGAATTGCATTTGACCGCAGGGGATTCGCCGACCCCGCGCATCTCGACGACGACAACCTCGATGCCTCGCGATGCCAGGTCCATCGCCAGTGTCAGGCCGACAGGGCCAGCGCCAATCACAACTACTTTCGATTCAGTCATTTTCTGTTTGCTCTGCGGTGAATGGGGTGCAGGACCGTTCGTCAGCTCAAGCGCACAGGATCGCCCGAGAGTCCAGCCTTGGTGAGGAATCCTAGGTACCGGAATCGAGGTGTGGAAGCTGCGATTTCGTCTACCCCTATCGGAAACGCCGATGGGGCCTGATTCCATTTGTCGACTGGCGGCGGAGGCGTCTTGGAAAATGCGAGCCACTGATCGTCCGAAACCGTCGGAGGCAGCGCTCTGTGTGGGCTTGGGGCTGTCGCCTGAGCCGAAGACGCGTACCCGACGGGCAGATAGCCGTGCCGCGAATCAAATTGACGTCGGCGCTCGATGATCGATGAGGTCGATCTCCTCTCCCGCGCACTCTCCGACCGAGCAGTGAATTCCTAGTCTCTCGGCCGGTGGCAGCAACTCTGTCAGCTGCGCTACAGCTTCTGTGGCGTTCCGGTGCGCATCACATCTGAGAAATGCAGGTGCCGTCACGCTTCCGTCGAATCAATCGGCGTAATCCGGCGGCCAGTGATCGGGCTTGCCTATAGGGATAACTGAATATCCAGCTTCTGCCGTCGAACTGTCCCTCCTACGATGATTCATAGCCAGCCGGCCCAAAGACCGTCACTTCCGTGGCGGCTTGCAGGCGAGAGCAGAGATTCGTTGGAAGAGACAGCATGAATTGCTACTTCGCTTTGATCGCAGCCAAGCGACAGAACGATCGTCGTTGTGAGCGGTGCGCGTCGAACGGCGCCGTGCGGGTCAGGTGATGAACCTGAGGAAGCGATACGTACGCGGAGTCAGCGTCATCGTCCCTGGACTCTTGAACTGCTTCCTGACCTGCGTGGCTGGCGCGTTGGCCAACGTCGCGTTTGATCACTGGAGCCACAGTTCGTGGGACTCGCTGACACGTCGGATCCTCGTCGGCTATCTGGGCGCGGTGGGTGTCGTCGTCTTGATCCTGCCTTGGCTCCATCAGATCACGACGGATCGGCGACGACGTGATCGGCAGGACATGTCGTCCGCTTCGAGACAGTAGGCGCTGGCAGGTTGGATCCGTGCTGTGCGGCCTTTGTTGGACCCGTGGCGTTGAGCCTCTACCAGGTCCATTTCGTGAATCCAAAAACAGACAACATTTAGGAGACAACCGTGTTCAATTCTCGAATCGCTTCTGTGTGGGGGTCCGCCGCATCTGGATGGGTCATGTGGTTTCGGCTTCTTGTTGTGGCTTGTCTCGCATCCACCGTGCTGAATGCGTGCGTGGACAACAGCAATGCCCAAGGCGTGTCGCATCCGGGCAGTGAAACTTCACCCTGGGGCCCGCCCTATCCGAACATGTCAGACTTCGATCCGCCGCAGGTGCGCGCAAGCCAGTACGCCGCGGTGTCCAGCGTGGACGAGCCGCCGATCGACCCGGCCAAGGGCTACCGCACCGAGAGCTTCGGCGGCGGCGTCTACATGGTCACCGACGGCATCTACCAGTCGATGCTGGTGTCGGCGGCCGGCGGTCTGATACTGGTCGATGCGCCTCCGTCGATTGGCGCGAACCTGCTCAAGGCGGCCAACGATATTGCCCCGGGGGCAAAGATCCAGACGCTCATTTACAGCCATGCGCATATCGATCACATTGGATATGCGGGGGAGATCGTCAAGTCCAATCCGTCGCTCACGATCGTGGCTCATGACGAGACGAACAAGCTGTTGGTGCGAGCGAAAGATCCAGCACGACCGGTGCCCACGGTCACTTTCGCCACACAGGATCAGAACTTTCCCGTCATCCTTGGAGACCAGACGCTGCAGCTGCAGTACCCCGGCCCGAACCACGAGCCTGGAAACATCGGCATCTACCACGCCGGTCAGAAGGTACTGATGCTCGTCGACGTGGTGTTCCCCGGCTGGATGATGTGGCGCCACTTTGCTGATGCCCAAGACGTGCCAGGCTATTTCAATCTTGTCCAGACGATGACGACGCGTTGGGACTTCGATCACTTGATCGCCGGACACGTCGGCCGCTCTGGGACGAAGGCAGACGTGGCCTTGCAGCTGGCGTTCATGACGGATCTGCAGCAGGCCGCGGGGCAGGGTCTTGCGACGATCAAGCCTGGCGCTACGGTGAACCCGGTGAATCTGGGCAACCCGTGGGCGGTGTACCGGGACTACGTGGATCAGGTGACGAACTATTGCGTCAACCAGGTCAGCCCGAAGTGGCAGTCCCAACTTGCTGCGTATGACGTCTGGATCTACGACCAATGCAGCTCGATGGAGCAAAGCTTGCGCATCGACGGGCCCAGCATCACGCCGTAGCGGCTGTCTCTATATCGGGCCGGTTCGATGGATCGGTCCGAATTTCAAGCAAATTCACCGAGAGGAATGATCATGTCAAAGGGAAAGATTGCCGCCAGTGGCCCGTTCGCTGTTGCTGTTGAAGCAGGACGCGACTATTACTGGTGCCGCTGTGGGCTGAGTCAATCGCAGCCGTTCTGCGATGGCAGCCACAAGGCCACTGACCTCGCGCCAGCCAGGTTCACCGCGCAGAAGAGCGAGACCGTCTACTTTTGCGGGTGCAAGCAAAGCGGATCGAGTCCGCTGTGTGACGGTACACATCGGTCGCTCTAGTGTGACTGCGGTATGAGCAGTTCCCGTGCGGGGACGCAGTCGTCGCCGGGTTCTCCTCGGAGACCGCTGGATAGTTGACCGCGGCGTGCAGGCCGCGTGCGCGACAGCTGCCGGCAGCCTGGTGAGCGTTCTTCTGATGGAACGTGCCGTCCCCGATTCGCTGACTATCGGCGCAGCGGCACCGTCACCAGAATTCGCATCGAACACAGATCGTGTTCGACCCCAAAGGAAAGTCATGACCGCTGCAAATCGCTACCTTCCGCTCGCAGGCCGCCTGCTCATCGGCCTTCCCTTCGCCATGAGCGGCCTGAGCAAGCTCGGCGCCTTCGCCGCCACGACCGGCTACATCGCGTCCGTCGGGCTGCCATTGCCGTCGCTCGCGTTTGCTGTGTCCGTCGTTGTCGAGTTGGGCGGCGGCTTGCTTCTCATTGCTGGCGCGCGCGCGCGCCTGGCCGCGCTCGTGCTAGCAATCTTCTCCATCGTCACGGCGATCTTCTTCCACCACAATTTCGCCGACCAGAACCAGATGTTCAACTTCCTGAAGAACGTCATGATGGCCGGTGGTTTGCTGCAGATCGTGGCGTTCGGAGCCGGCGCGCTGAGTTTCGACAACCGAGGCAAGCAAGCCGAAACCTCCGGCGCCGATCTCTCCCTGTCGCGCTAGTTGCTGGGCGACATCTGTGGGCCGGAGGGCGATCTTCGTGGCGCGTACCTGGATGTCCGTTGTGGTCCACGTCATCGGGCTTGAAGTAGGTTCCGGGCGAACCAATTTCAGTGTCGGCGCCTCTTGCGAGCGGGATTTTGTTGCTTGCGCGTCCATCGAGGCGCTCCTCGCGATTTCACGGTTGGTCACCGATGGCTCGTGCGGGGGCCTTCTTCGACAGTGACCAATTTCAGCGCCTCGACGAGGGCATCGATGACGACTCGAACGCTCGGCAACATGCCTTGCTTTGATCCGAACACCAGATGCACGATCCCGTCGACGCCGATCCATTGTGGCAACACGCGGACAAGGGTGCCCGAGCGAAGCGCATCAACACAGTAGGGCTCCGGCAGAAGGGCGATGCCCAGGCCTTGCGATGCTGCTGCAACGAGCATGTCAAAGCTTCCGGTCGAGAGGATCGGTGAAAGGGCTACCGTCGTTGTCGTGCCGCTCGAATCGGACAAGCGCCATTCCGCTGTTGTTTGGGGCACTTGGTGAAGCGTCGGATATTCGGCAAGGTGGGCTGGTAACGTAAGGCCCTCGAATTGCTCGGCGAGCTGGGGACTGGCGACGAGGACGCGCCGGCTCGCGCCGATTCGCCTGACATGCAACTCCGCATCGGTATCGAGACTCTCGCGCACGCGAATAGCTACATCGATTCCCTCGTTGATCAGATCGATTCGCCTGTCTGTGACGGTGCAGTGAATTCGCAAATGCGGATATCGTCTCGCGAGCAACGGTATGGCGTCGGCGATGAACTTTTGAAATCCGATGGGGCAACTGAGCCGAACAAGGCCGCGGGGCTCTGCCAGCGCTTGCATTGCTGCTGCCTCGGCCGCCTCGACTTCGAGGATTGCCGCCCTGGCGTGTGCAAAGACGCGTTGCCCGACCTCGGTCAAGTTCACGCCTCTACTGCTCCTCTCCAGTAGCCGAACGCCGAGGCGCTTCTCCAGCAGCGCGATCCGCCGGCTAAGGCGGGACTTCGGCACGTTGAGCGCTCGTGCACCTGCGGAGAAGCCATGATGCATGACGACAGCGGTGAACAGGTTGTAGTCATTCAGGTCGTGCACGGTTACCTCGTCAATTCCCGGAAGCGTTCGCTTCAGCGCGGGAATCATAGGTGTCCGCTTCGTCACCGCGCTGCTACCCGGGGGGATATCCACGAACTCGAGCGTGCGGAGAGCACGGAAGCTCAGCGATCATTCTGTGCCAGGGAAGATGAACGCCGCCGTGAAGACGAGCTACGGCGTGCCTGACTTGCGCGTGATCCGGCGAAGCCCTGTCTCGTTGCTCGTCAGGGATGCGCGGCGATGACTTGTGCCACGGCCGCCGTCAGGCGCTTCGCGTAGGGCAGGTGCAGGAACTCATTGGGGCCGTGCGCGTTGCTCTTGGGGCCCAGCACCCCGCAGACCATCATCTGCGCCTTCGGGAAGCCCTGCTGCAACATGTTCATCAGCGGGATCGTTACGCCCTGGCCGATGTAGCCCAGCGGCTCGTTCCAGTGCGCGACGCTGGCAGCATTGAGCGCTGTCTCCATCCATGAGTCCAGCGATGGCGCATTCCAGCCGGTCGCGCCGTACGCGCCCATGCTGCCATCCGGCTGGAAGGTGACCTTCGCGTTGTACGGCGCGTTGTCCTCAAGCAGCGTCTTCAGTTTCTCGGCGGCCTCGTTGGCGTCGACCAGCGGCGGCAGGCGCAGACCCAGCTTGAATGCGGTGTACGGGCGCAGCACGTTGCCAGCGTCCTTCAGCGCGGGGAAGCCGTCGACCCCGGTGACCGACAGCGTCGGGCGCCAAGTGCGGTTCAGCAGTGCTTCGATCGGATCGGCGGTGGTGGGCAGCGCTTGGCCGCCGTCGGCGCCGCAAGCCCAGGGCATGCGCTTCCACACCTCGTCGCCCAAGATCGCCGCGGCGGCCTTGACCTGGTCGATGCGCTCGGTCGGAATCTGGCAGTGGAAGCTCTCCGGCAGCAAGCGGCCGGTGGCCGAGTCTTCCAGGCGATCGAGCACGTGGCGCAGGATGCGAAAGCTCGACGGCACGAGGCCGCTGGCGTCACCGGAATGGATCCCCTCGGTGAGGATCTCTACCTTCAGCGTTCCGGTGACGTTCCCTCGCAGGCTGGTCGTGAGCCATAGTTGATCGTAGTTGCCAGCGCCAGAATCGAGACAGACGACGAGGGCGACATCGCCCAGACGATTCTTGAGTACGTCGAGATAAGCGGGCAGATCGAGTGAGCCGGATTCCTCGCAGGTCTCGATCAGGCCGACGATGCGCGGGTGCGCGATGCCTTGCGCCTTCAACGCCTCGATGGCGCTGACGGACGCGTAGACGGCGTAGCCGTCGTCGGCGCCGCCGCGGCCATACAGCTTGCCGTCCTCGACCTTGGGCGTCCAGGGCCCGAGGTCGCTGCGCCAGCCGCTGAACTCCGGCTGCTTGTCGAGGTGGCCGTACATCACGATGGTGGGCGGTGTGCCGAATGCCGGCGCCGGACGCGTGGAACCGACTTCGAAGAAGATCACCGGCGTGCGACCCGGCAGCCGGATGACCTCGAGGGTCAGACCCGGTACCTTGCGACTCTCAACCCATTGCGCGGCGTCGCGCACCACCTTCTCCAGCAGCCCGTGCTTCTCCCAATCGGGGTCGAACATCGGGCTCTTGGCTGGGACTGCCACATAGTCCTTCAGCTGCGGCAGGATGCGCTCGCTCCAAGCGACTTCTGCAAAGGCGCCGAGGCCCTTGGCATCGGGTTCGACTGGGACGGACAGGCGTTCGGCTGCGTGCATGGCGGACTCCGTAGGGCGGCCTTGGCGGCTGTCGGCGGCGCGTTTCGCGGTTATCGGGGCAGACGCGGCCTGGCCAAGGCGTGGTTCAGCATCAATGACCATTATGGTGCATGATTGCACCAGTTCTGCCGCGATGATCTCGATTGCGCTACTGGGCAACAGCGTCGTTCACCGCGTTCATTCATTTGCTTCGTCAACTTCAACTGGCCATGCCTCATATTGACTTCGTTCCCATGTTGCGATACGTCCTGAAGCCGCTGGTGCGAATTGCCATCGGATGCGGCGTCACCTACCAATCGTTCAGTCGACTGGTGCGGGAAATCTATTTCGAGGTGGCGGTCGACTTCGAGCCGGTCAAGGGCAAGCCCAACTCCGACAGCCGAGTCAGTGTTCTTACTGGCCTTCCCAGGCGTGAAGTGCGTTCTCTGCGAGAGCAGCAGGCGGGCCCGACGTCGCCGGCCCTCAGCTTTGAGAGGCTGCTGCTCAACGCCTGGTCCTCCCGACTGGACCTGATGGACGAGCAAGGCAACATGATCCCGCTGCCGCGAACGATTCGACGGGGCGGGGAGCAATCATTCGAGGCTCTGGTCGCCAGCATTGGCAAGGACGTTCGGTCTCGCGCCGTGCTGGATGAGTGGCTGCGCAAGGGATACGTGGTGCTCGACGAAGACGATCAGGTGGTAGTCAGCCCGCGGTCGCAAGTGCGCGGAATCGAGGGTGACGAAGGCGCGAGCGTTCTGCTCACCCATCTGCTTCACGACTTGCTCGCAGGCTTCGAGCGGCACTACATCCATGGCCAGACAGCGCAGGACTTCTCGTATCACGTGATCTACGGGCATCGGCTGACCGAGGAGTCCGTGACCTTGATCTGCGCTTCTGCGTACCGCGAGGCGATGCAGTTGGCCAACAAGCTGAATCGCTTGGTCGTGGAGCGTGAGGCGTTGGACTCACGTCGACCTGACGCGACCCGGCGCGTGACGTTCGGCTTCGGGGTCTACCAAACCGATCAACACCAAGATCCGGGCGTCCTGAACGCAAACGCGACTGCAGTCGACGAGGCCGGATGAGCCACGCATTTTTGGGAGTCCGGCCCGAGGGAGTGGCAAGTCGGCGTTGCGCTGAAACATTGTGTTACAGCATTTGTGGACAAATTGCCCCATTATTTGGACTCTTCAGCGAATCGTCCAACCATGCTCACTCAGGCGCGCAAGCAACTTCCCGAATCATCAAGACTCAAGGGGCACACTCGGTCGCAGGCTGGGGGATCATGCCGGCTTCGAGGGCCGCTTCAATCTGATCGCTTGTAAGGGAGCCAGTCATGGCGACCGCAGTGTCTGACTTCCTTACGCAAGTGGCCCCGGCGAGCGACCCAGGCTTTGCCAGATCTCCTGGGTTGCACGGTGACCTGCTCGTGTTCGGTGCAGATGGCGATCTCTTCGTGCGCTCACCCGATGGAGCCGGCAGCCGTCTGGCGAGCGGCCTTGACCGCAAAGGACGGCTCGCGATATCGCGCTGCGGGCGTTGGGTGGCCTATTCGAGGAGCCATCGCGGGTTCTCCGAGGCCTATGTGATGCCTACCGACGGCGGACCGTCGAAGCGCGTGACCTTCGATGGTCTCGAAGCCCGGGTTTGCGGCTGGCACGCCGACGGTCGGCTGCTCTACGCAACGCAAGCAAGAGCGGCGTTGTCCAGGTGGTCATTGACGCTGGTCAATACGGAAAGTCTTGAGGTTGAACGGCTCCCGCTGGCTGACGCCTCGGACGGCTGCTTTGACGACGCTGACGCCTTGATCTTCGTGCGCAATGGCTTGCTGGTCGATCACGTGCGCAACTATCGCGGTGGAGCGATGGCGCAGCTTTGGAAGGTCGATCTCTCGACCCAAACCGAGGCCGCGCCGTTCTTCCTTGACGAAGGCGTGTCAGGCGCTGGGACGTGGTTTCCTCGCAGCGTCGGGGGCAGGCTTTATTTCCTGAGTGAACTCGACGGCCAAGCCAACGTCTGGTCCGCCAAGGCGGACGGATCGGATCTCTGCCAACACACGGCAGAACGAGAGTTCGGGGTGCAGGACTTCTCGGTCTTCGCTCAGTCACTGGCCTACAGCGTTGCCGGTCGGCTCTATCTCAAGAATCTGAAGACCCGCCATGTCGACGAATCGCAGCTTCGACTACGCTGTCCCTTTGACCACCTGAAAGAGCGTCGGATCGAACATCCGATGCGCTATTTCACCGCTGCCGCTACTGACACTGCGGGCAATCGAGTCTTGCTTCACTCGCGAGGCAAGCTGTTCGTCGTGGAGAAGGGCGTCGACGAGCCGCTTGGCCTGGCGCTGCCACATGGCAGTCGGGCGGGCGCTGCGGCGTTCTCGGCTGACGGACTGTCTGTGTTCGCGGTGTGCGACGCCAGTGGCGAGGAAGAGATCTGGCGCCTGAGTCTCAACGGAGCGTCCGAACGCCTGACGTTCGACGGGAATTGCCAGCGCACAGGGCTTTGGCCATCCCCTGACGGACGCTGGCTTGCGCATGCCGACGTTGAGAGACGCCTGTGGTTGCATGACTTGGAGGGGGCAAACCATCGGATGCTGATCGACAGCCCGGTGGGCGGGATTCAAAGTCTTGTCTGGCGTCGCGACGTGCCGGGCTTCGTGGTCTGTCGCGCGGTCGAGCATCCCGATCGCACCCAGCTCGAGCATTGGCTGATCGGGCCTTCCGGGGACGAGAGTGTCATGCTGACGTCTGCCCGCTATGCGAGTTATTCCCCATGCATCTCGGCCGATGGTGGCTGGCTCTTCTTTCTTTCAGAGCGCGAATTCAACGCGCAGGGGCACGAGCCGTGGGGCGACCGGAATTTCGGGGTCGGCTTTGAAAAGAGGGTTCGCTGCGACGCGATTGCGCTTCAAGACAATGTCAAGTGGCCCTTCGGCCTCGTGACCGAGCCCGATACGCAACGTGGATCTCCACGCCCCAACGCGCGCTGGCAACGGCGCGGCGCACCCGTGCCCGCCGGCAACTATCGAAGCGTGGTGGCAGGCGCGTTCGGCCTGCTGTTGTGGGAGTGCGACCCGGGGGTTGAACCCGCCGCCGGACCTTTGCTGCGGCTGCCGCTGGGAAGCTCGACCTTGGCGGCGATCGATGCCAGGAAGTACGGCTATGTCCAGCATTCGCAGGGGCAGTCCCGACCACTTGTTCGATGGGCTGGCAAGGACGCGCTCCTGCAATGGCTGTCGATCAGTGACACAAGCAATGTCTCCAATAGCGCAGAAAAGCCAGGCCTGCAGCCAGTCCTCGATCAGCAATGGAGCATGCGCGTCCGGCCCACGTCGGAATGGCGGCATCTATTCGCCGACGCCTGGCGGTATGCCCGGGGCCGAATGTATGACCGGGATTTGCACGGCGTCGATTGGACAGCGATAGGTCGTCGCTACGGCGAACTGATGGGTCGCGTGAGCGAGCGCCAGGACGTGTCCGATGTCATCGGCCAGATGTATGCGGAGCTTGGAACCTTGCACACCTATGTGCGAGAGGGTGAACATGGCGACACCGACGTCGAGGCCCAGCCGGCATTCTTGGGTGTCGATCTCGAGGCGGCCAATGGCGAGGTCGTCGTGCGCCGCGTGCTGGATGCGGATCCTGAGCAAATTGAATCGCTGCCGCCGGCAGCAGCGCCGGACTTGGCCCTGCGCCGCGGCGACTGCCTGGAGTCGCTCAGCGGTCTCCCCTTGAAGGCTACAGCCCCCGGCGAGCAACATCAGGGGATGTTGCTCATGGGGCTGACGGGAAGGCGCGTCTGGATGACCGTGCGCAATGAGGACGGTGAGCGTCATCAGGTTCCCGCGGTACCGGTAAGCGCGCAACGTGATCAGGACTTGCGATACGGCGACTGGGTTGCGTCTCGCCGAACCTTGGTCCGGCGAATCGCCGGCGACTCCATAGGCTACGTGCACCTGAGGGCGATGAAACGCCCTGATCTCGAAAGCTTTGTGCGCGACTTCTATGAGTCCCAGCGGTGGCAGGGCCTCGTCATCGACGTGCGTGCCAACCGTGGTGGAAACATCGACAGTTGGGTGATCGAGAAGCTTCGGCGCGAAGCTTGGGCCTACTGGACACGTCCGCGGGGTGAGCCCGCCTGGAACATGCAGGGCGCGCTGCGTGCCCATCTTGCCGTCTTGATCGACCAGCAGACCTATTCCGCCGGCGAGACATTTGCGATGGCGGTGCGCCACTTTGAACTTGGTCCGCTGATTGGAATGCGAACCAGCGGTGCCGGCATCTGGATGACCCAGTTACCCAATCTCGCCGATGGCGCGACCGTGACGGTAGGGGAGTTCGGACAGTTCAAGGAGGACGGCACTTGGATGATTGAAGGCCACGGAATAGAACCTGACGTGGTTGTCGACAACGCACCGCGCGCGACCTTCGATGGGCGGGACAACCAACTCGAGACGGCCGTGCGGATGCTCCAAGAGCGCATCGGAGAAAAGCCAATGACGCTGCCGACACCTCGCGCAGCGCCTCGGCTGGGCTGGGCGGACTCGCGTAGACAAGATGCGCAAGCGCCAGGCGACGCCAGCACGCAACGGAAAAACAAGCGATGAGGCCCGGGGCGATGAAACTTGCCATGGCACTTTGCAAGGGCATGCTTGCTCTTTGCCTCGCCACGGCGGCCCAGGCGGCAGATGTGCTGCGCGTGCGGCTCGAGGAGGATCCAGACTCCCTCTACAACGTGCAGACAGGGTCACTGGTCGCCAATTCGGTGTTGGGCAACTTCTTGCTCGAACGCCTCGTCTATATCGATGTGAAGGGATTGCCGCAGCCCTGGCTTGCTGAGTCGTGGCAAGTGTCGCCAGACCAAAAGCAGGTGACGTTCAAGCTGCGGAGTGGCGTCAAATTCCATGACGGAACCGATCTCGATGCCGTGGCGGTGAAGTTTCTCTTTGACGCGATTCGTGATCCGAAGAACGCGTCGCCGATATTGCCGCTTGTCGGCCCGCTGGTAGCTGCCGATGTGCTGGATTCGACCACCTTGCGTCTGAGCTTCTCGAAGCCGTTTGCTCCCCTGTTCAGCAATCTTGCGCAGCCGTCGTTGGGTATCAACTCTCCGCGTGCGGTCGCGAAATCGGGCGTCTCCTACGGCAGGCACCCTGTGGGAACGGGCCCGTATCGCCTCAAACGCTGGATACCTGGCGCGGAGATCGACTTGGAGAGGAATCCGGTCTACCGACAGTGGCGCGCGGACGTCATCAACAAGGGGCCTGCGACGATTGGTCGCATTTCGCTACTGGTAGTCAAGGAAGAAGCTGTTGCGACTGCAGCGTTCGAAACAGGTGAACTGGATCTGGCCTCGGTGCAGCCGGACGCAGTAGACCAGGTCAGGAAGAACAGCCACCTGAGAGTCATCACCGATAAGCGCCCTTCGAACCTGATCTTCGTCGATTTCAACCAGCTGCGTGCGCCGTTCGACAACCCGCAATTTCGACTGGCTATCGGTCACGCCATCAATCGCGGAGCCGTGGTTCGTGCTGCCTATGGCGGACTCGGAAGTGAAGCATTGAGTCTGCTGGCTGCAGGAATACCCGGCTATGACGAGCAGGTATCGGCGCGTCACGCACCGGACTACAACCCTGCAAAGGCCAAGGCGCTGTTGAGCCAGGCCGGCTGGAAACTCGATGCAGGTCGATCCGACGGCCTGCTTTACAGAAACGGCATACCCGCTCGCTTCGTGCTGCGGAGTTATTCTGGAAACGAGGCGATCTCACGGACTCTGGCAGTCATCCAGGCCGACCTCAAGAGCGTCGGCATCGAAGTGAAGATCGACACTTCTGACTGGGGAACGTTCTACCCGTCACTGCTGAACGGCGACTGGGACATGGCGCTCGTGCGGTGGACTGCCTCCGACGCTTCGGTGCTGTCGGATCTATTCCGCTCGCCGGGTCATCGCAGGAGTCTGTTGCCGAACGCTGCCGTCGATGCAGTACTTGATCGTTGCAATGTCAGCGTCCTTCCCGCGGTACGCTACCAGTGCGTGAGTGAGGCCCAGGCGATTTTGCTCGACAACCTGGTCGCGATGCCGGTGGCGTCGAATTGGGGAATCGTCGCGACAAGCGACAAGGTCCGTGGCTTTGCCGTCGATGGTCAGGGGTATCTGCTTTCCGCTGACCTGGATCTACAGCCGTGAGGGCGTACTGACATGCTGCGATTCATCGCCAGGCGCTTGTTACTCGCCGTGCCGGTCCTCTTCGGGATCCTCTTCATCACGTTCCTCATCAGAAGCGCTATTCCGGCCGATGCGGTGTCGTCACTGTTCGATGGACGGATGACGCAGGAGCAATCCGCTGCGGCGGCTGCGGCCATCCGCGAGCGCTTTCACCTCGATCAACCCTGGTACGAGCAATTCTTCCTCTATGTTGGGCAGGTCTTGAGAGGCGATTTTGGTGAATCAATCCGGACGCGCGAGCCGGTTCTCGACGAGATCGGCTGGCGCTATGTCAACACCCTTGTTCTGACCATGGCGGCACTGGTCGTGGCGGTGGTCATAGGACTGGGAACTGGTCTGTTGGCGGCCTACAAACGCGACACGTGGCTCGATGTGACTGCGACCACGTTCAGCCTGTTTGGGCTGTCCATGCCGTCATTCTTCTTGGGCCTGATCCTGATGCTGACGCTTTCGGTTTGGCTCCATTGGCTGCCGGTGTTGGGCCAGGGATGGAAGGCCCTGGTCCTGCCAGCGCTGACACTCGGGTTGATCGAGGCAGCGCCATTGGCCCGTGTGACCCGTGCCAGCATGATTGACGTCCTGGGGCGCGACTACATCCGCGCTGCGCGGGCCAAAGGGATGAGCGAAGCAGCGTTGATGCTCCATCACGCGCTGCCTAACGCGCTACTCGCGGTCATCACGTTGGTTGGCCTGCAGATTGGAGGTTTGCTCGGTGGCGCCTTCATCGTCGAAGTCATCTTCAGGTGGCATGGAATCGGAGAGCTTGCCGTACAAGCAATCCAGTGGCGCGACTTCACGATCAGCCAGGCGGTCATCTTGATCGGTGCACTGACCTACGTCCTGATCAACATCGGCGTTGACATCCTCTACGCCGTTGTCGACCCTCGCATCGAGTTGCAAGCATGAGCAGCGCGGTCTCATCCAACGCCATCGGGTCAGGTCCTTGGAGACGCTTGGCCCGTGTCCCCGCGGCTCGCATCGGTGGTGTTCTTGTTTTGCTCATCATCGCAGTCGCTGTAGCCGCGCCGTGGGTCACGCTTGATCCGCTGGAAGTTGACACCCTTCGACGTCTGCAACCACCAGGGATCGCACACTGGTTCGGCACCGACGAACTGGGGCGCGACGTGTTCGCACGTGTTGCCTGGGGCGCTCGCTTCTTCATCCTGACCTGTCTTACGACGTTTGCAGTCTCCGCTGGAATTGGCGTCCCGCTCGGCCTGGCGGCCGGGAGCGGCCCCGCCTGGCTGGATACGCTGCTCATGCGATTGGTTGACGTGCTGTTGTCATTCCCGTACATCCTCTTGGTACTGGCGATCGTTGCCATCCTTGGTCCGAATCCGACGACGGCCGTCGTCGCGGTTGGCGTGGCGACGGTACCGGGATATGCCCGTCTGGTGCGAGGCGAGGCCCTGTCCCTGAAAAAAGAGGAATACGTCGAGGCGTTGTATGCGTTGGGCGCCAACACGTTGCAGGTGGTTCGACGCGCCATTCTTCCGAACGTGATGTCCTCGCTGATCGTTTATGCGAGCCTCGTTACGCCGCTGTCTGCATTGGCAGCCGCCGCGCTGAGCTACTTGGGTCTTGGCGCGCAACCGCCAACGCCTGAATGGGGCGCAATGCTGGTGTCGGGCCGCGGGCTCCTGCTATCGGCTTGGTGGTGCAGCACCGCGCCTGGAATGGCGATCTTTGTCGCCGTGTTGTCGCTCAATCTTCTGGGCAATGCGTTGCGCGACGTATTTGATCCACGTTCGAGCCTCGGCTCACACCAGGCCTAGAGGGGGCGCCGATCTGTGGGCTACAGCGTCGTTTCCAGGAAGGAGGACATCCAGATGCAAACAAGCGTGGCCACGGAGCCCCCGGTACTTGCCGTGCAAGGCCTGAAGGTTTGGTTTCGAGACGCTCGCGGACAGCCGCTGAGAGCGGTGGAATCCCTTGACCTGACGGTGGCACGTGGCGAGATCTTGTGCGTGGTTGGTGAGAGTGGATGCGGAAAGAGTGTTGCAGCACTCTCCGTGATGGGGCTACTTGCACGACCCGGCGAGATCGTGGCCGGCAGCATCAGCCTGTGCGGACGAGAGCTGGTTGGCCTACCCGAAGCGGAGATGGTGCGTGTCCGCGGCGAGGGCGTGGCGATGGTCTTTCAACAGCCCAAGGCGAGCCTCAACCCCGTCAAGCGCGTTGGGAATCAAATTGCCGAGCAGTTCATCCGTCACAGGCACCTCTCGCGCGCTGACGCGTGGAAGCGTTCACTCGAGTTGCTTGAGCGTGTCGGCATACCGAACGTCGCCGAGAAGGCACGCGCATATCCGCATCAACTCTCCGGTGGACAAGCCCAGCGCGTCATGATCGCCATGGCCATCGCGCTCGAGCCTACATTGCTTATTGCGGACGAGCCCACCACTGCGCTGGATTCCACAGTGCAGGCTCAAATCCTCGAATTGCTGCGCGAGCTGTGTCGTGAGTCGGGGACCGCCCTTGTCCTCGTCACTCATGATCTTGGTGTGGCAGCGCAGATGGCCGATCGTGTTGCCGTGATGTACGCCGGGCGAGTCGTTGAAGTCGCACCCGTGGCCGACTTCTTTGAGGCACCGGCACATCCCTACTCGCGAGGGCTGTTGGAGGCGTTGCCTCGCCTTGGCCACCTGAAGGAGCGCCTTGCAGACATCCCTGGAAGCGTGCCTCAACAGCGAACAGATCCGGTCGGGTGCAGTTTTTCGGCTCGATGTGATTCGCGTGATCGAGCGGGCCGAGAGCGATGCGATGGCGCCGTACCACCGCTCATCACGAGCGGTCGCGGAGGCGTCTGTTGTTGGCTGGCCGCGGCACCGAGGGCGGCAGCATGAGTGAGACTTCGACAGCTGGAACACCCGCGGCCAAGCGCCTTGCGGTGCAGGTGCGCGACCTGCGTGTTCACTATCCCCTCCGCCGTTCATTATGGGGTCGGCCTGTGGACTGGTTTCGGGCGGTCGACGGTGTCAATCTGGATATCGCCAAGGGCGAGACACTTGGTTTGGTCGGGGAGTCCGGTTGCGGAAAGAGTACCTTGGGCCGTGCATTGCTCGCGCTTCGCCCAGTCGCTGGCGGCAGTGTGCGTGTGCTGGATGAACCGGTTCTTGAACTCAACGCCTTCGAGCTCAAGGCGATGCGTCGCCGCATGCAGTTGGTGTTTCAGGATCCCTATGCCTCACTGAATCCGCGCGAAACCGTCGGTAGTGCCGTGCGCGCCGGCCTGGACATCCACGGTATCGGAGCACCCGCAGAACGCGCCGCACGTGTGAGCGAAATGCTCGAACGGGTCGGCTTGCGCGCCGACATGGCGCACCGATATCCTCATGAATTCTCCGGGGGGCAGCGCCAGCGCATCGTCATCGCGCGAGCGCTGATTGTTCAGCCGCAATTGCTGGTCTGCGATGAACCTGTTTCGGCACTCGACGTCTCCGTACAAGCGCAGATCCTCAATTTGTTGAAGTCGCTGCAGCGCGAGATGGGGCTCACCTGCCTATTCATCTCGCACAACCTGGCGGTGGTGGAGCACATGGCCGATCGGGTGGCCGTCATGTATCGCGGACGAATCGTCGAAGTCGCTTCGCGAGCGGACCTGTTCAGCCGTCCCCGGCATCCCTATACACAGGCCTTGCTTGCAGCGGTGCCCTCGCTGGACCCGCAAGACAGAGGGCAAGCGATTCCACTGGTCGGTGATGCATCCGGTCCTGCGCATATGGACGGAGGATGTCGGTTCCGCAATCGCTGCCCGCAGGCAGCCGCCCGTTGCGCCCAGGAAGAGCCGACACTGACCGAACGCACACCGGGGCATCGTGTCGCTTGCTGGATGGCCAACGGGACCACTTGACCATCCATTCCTGCGCGCACCCCAGGCAACACAAGCAGGCGTTTGCTCTGTAGCTACGTACCGGGTATCGACGTGGCGACGCGCTCGGGGACGCTGATTGCGCGCTGCGGAAGCGCCCGTCGCGTGCCGCGCGTGGAATTCCTGCCCCATTTTGGCAAGACGTCGACTGGTGGATTCGCCACGCTTCCGTCGCTTCTCGCTTCTCGCTTCTCGCTCGCGCTCGCGCTCGCGCTCGTCGCGTCAGACCGTCGTCGCTGGCGTGTTGGCGAACCGGCCATGGGCGTGCGATGTGTGGCGGTATTCGTGCTGATTTGAGCTTGACCGTAATGCACCGCGCGCGTGCATGGCAACCCGCGAGGGTGCGCGATACCGATTGCGGCGGCGATCGCGTCCACACACCGCGCACCACCCGCGAGCGGCGGACGCAACCCGCAACTCGATGTGCGCCGTGTCGCTACGCCATGCCTGACGAGTGCCGCTCGCGAGCACGCAGTCGCGCGGTACCGCTCGCAATCCCAGATTCAGCGCGTTCGCAACAAAAATGGGCTAAAGCGCCCCAAAAAATGTTGAGAAACTGGCGGAAGACCCATTGCCTTTGTCGCAAACGCGTCATATTCTGTGGACAGATCGACACCAAGGGTTCTGCATCGTCCCCAGTCTCAATGTCTCCGTCAATGCCTACAACAGGAGGTGACCATGAATCGCAAGTCTCTGAGAGTCCGACAACTTGGCATCGCGGCGTGTTGCGCCGCAGCGTGGCCTTCGATCCACGCACAGACCAACGCGCAGGCCCCAGCCGATACGTCCGATACGACGCAACGCGTCACCATCACAGGCTCGAACATTCGAGGGCTGGCCGCAGAGTCGGAACTTCCGGTGCAGGTGATCACGGCAAATGACATCGCGCACAGCGGCAAAGACTCAATCACCGAGATTCTGAGTACGCTGACGATTGCAGGCGCAAACGGCCTCACCGACACGCAGTCGTTCGGCAGCTTTGCGTACGGCTCCAGCGGGGTCTCGCTGCGCGGGCTTGGACCAACGGCCACGCTCATTCTCATCAATGGTCGTCGCATCGCTCCCTACAGCGTGCCGGATATCGGCAAGGGCCTGACGAGTTTTGTGAATGTGGATGCTATTCCCAAGGCAGCCATCGAGCGGATCGAGATCCTGAAGGATGGCGCATCGGCGATCTACGGCTCTGACGCGATGGCAGGGGTGATCAACATCATCTTGCGGCCGGACTTCACCGGTGGAGAGTTGACGGCCAACGTGACCGCGAACGAACACAACCAGTACCGATCAAAGGATGCAACGATTGCCTATGGCCTGGGCAACTTGTCTAACGACGGGTACAACGGGTTTGTGAGTCTGGATTTCTACAAGCGCGACAAGGTCATGCTTCATGACGTCCAGAATCAGGTGATCGATTCCCGCAGCTACAACAGCGACTTCTACTACACCGGCCGTCCGTATACCCAAAGCTATTCCCCGTACCCCAACTTCTACAAGGGCGTGACGATCGACCCGGCCACTGGAACTGCTTTCGTGGCTTCGCAGACGGGCGTCGCATCTCCCAATTGTCCCGCGGGCAACAGCTGGGCATTCAACAGCTCGTTCACGCCGCCGCTGGCGCTCTGCGGCTACGACTATTGGGGAAAGAATCAATACATCACGCCACTTTCTCGCGAGTCGCTCTTCTCGCGCGGCCAACTCCGAGTCAACGGCACCACGAACGCATTTGCCGAACTCTCGTACACGCACACGAGCAATGTCATGACCGACTGGCCGGTGCCGTTCGGGTCTGGCCGGAGTGCGACACCCAATGGTCGCGATGGCGGCGTGTCCTATGTCCCGAACTACCTGCCGGCGGGCAATCCTAGCAACCCGTTCCCGGATCAAGACACGGGCATCCGGTATCTCTTCACCGACGTCGGCCCGCAGATCACCGACTCCAACAACCACACCCTTCGGGCGTTGGTTGGCCTTAGCGGAACGTGGAAGGATTGGGATTGGGAAACCGGCCTGCTCTACGCCCTCGACATGACCACGGTCAGCTATCCCAACCGTGTCAGTCTCCCGGTACTGAGGGACGCGGTACTGAACGGAACATACGACTTCAACGACCCATCGGCAGGGAGCATCACGGCCAAGGACTTGCGCATCGATCCGAAAGATCACGGCCGCTCAAGCTTTGCTCAGCTCGACGTCAAGGCAAGCTCTGAGCTGATGCAGCTTCCCGGCGGGCCGATGGCGCTGGCGGTTGGATCTGAATTCCGCGAGGAACGTCGGAACTACACGCCAGATCCTCGCATCTATGACGGAGAGGTGTATCTCCAAGTGGCTGGGCAGACTTCAGGCTCACGCAATGTGAGCACCGTGTACAGCGAGCTGTCGCTGCCATTCGTCAAGTCCGTCAACGTCCAGCTCGCAGCGCGTGTGGACCACTACTCGGACTACGGCACGTCCGCGACGCCGAAGCTCGCTGCGTCATGGACGCCAACCGACTGGCTCAAATTCAGAGGTAGCGCCACCAAAGGATTCCGTGCGCCTTCGCTGAATGAAGTTGGTAGCTCCAACACTCCGTTCTTCAACTTCATCAGCTTCGACCCGAAGCGTTGCGGCATCTACAAGGTCGACTGCGACGGCTACCAGGACAGCGGGCAAGCCGTGGCCAGTCACAATCTCAAGGCCGAGACTTCGATGTCCCAGTCTCTGGGCCTAGTGCTTGAGCCGATCAAGAACCTGACCTTCGCGTTTGACTACTGGAACATCGATCGAAAGAACGAGATCGTCTACCTCGACCAAACCGAGCTGATCACCAACGAGGACTCCACCAATCCGCTGTACGCTGGTCGCATACAGCGCCTCCCGGACGACACCGTGAGCATTCCGGGGCAGACCATTCCTGGACGAATCTCGACTGTGGAACTGCAGTTCTTGAATCGCGGTCGTACGCAAGTCTCCGGAGTTGACCTCGACGTGAATTCACTGATTCGCCTTGGAGATCTCGGTCGACTGACCCTCGGTTCGTCGGTGACGTACACGCAAAGGTATCGCACTCGCACTGACGATGCGAGTCCTTGGGTCAACTACGGGGGTACCCTCGACTATCCCCGCGTGCGTGGCGAGGTGTCTGCCAACTGGGAACGGGGCGACTGGGCGTTGGGCGGCAAGGTGAACTATCTCTCTGGCTTCCTGGCGACCATTCCGGGACAGGCTTGTGAAGGCGAACAGTTCCTGGGCGCCTGCAAAGTGAGCAGCTATACGACGCTCGATCTCTGGACTGCGTACACCTGGATGAAAACTCTGACGCTCAATGCCAGTGTTCGCAATGTCGCCAATAGACGCATGCCGTTTGTCCCAGTCGATTCCACCGGCGACCTGAATCTGTATAACCCGGCGGGAAGACTCTTCTCGCTCAGCGCATCCTATAGGTTCTGAACGAGTTGCTCCCGTCTCCTCTCCGCAATGGCTCAGAGCGCGTCCTCTTGCGGAAGAGGAGCAACGACGACGTTGCATTGGGGCGTGAAGTCTTGTTGTGGCAATCGATCGTCACCGTACGCCTGGTGCTCGCCTCTTGGCGAGTCCAGGCTCAAGTGCCAATGGCCAACCGATTCACTCGCGTCTAGGTGAGCGTCGACAGGAACTCACCGCGGTACTGCTGGAAGCGGCTGCACTCTTGTTGCAGCCAGCGAATGAGCAGGTCCACGCGCGGTCTGGGTTGCTTGACGTGCACCAGGCTATAGGTTGCTGGCGACCGCACGGCGAGCCCGAACATCGGCACCAGCCTTCCGGCCTGCAGATGCTCGAGAACGAGCGCGAGTCGCCCCATGGCGATACCCTGTCCATTGAGCGCAGCTTCGACGGCCAGCTGCGCCATGTTGAACTGCCGTCCTTGTGCGAGCGGAGCGTCATCTGCACCTGCCGCGCGAAGCCAGTGCCGCCATTCGGCATCCGCGGAGGCGCCCGGCCAGGCCAACGCGTCATGCAGCAGCACGGAACCATCAAGATCGGCTACGCCGGTCAGATTCGGATGCGCACTCAAGAAGGCCGGGCTAGCGACCGGCAACAGATACTCGTCGAGCATCGGCGTGGACTCAAGATCGCGATATTCACCAAGGCCGTAGCGGATGGCGGCGTCAATGCCTTCGTTGAGCACGGTCGCCATCTCAAGAACGTGGAACTCGGCAGATACGCGGAGGTCGATCTGCGGATGCTCCCGATAGAACGAACCGATGCGCGGAATAAGCCAGAGAAGGGCCAGAGACGAGTAGCAGCTCAGAACCAGAGGCCCGTCCGTGCGTCGATCTTGTAGGCGTGCCAGCACCAGTTCAACTTGGTCGAATGCACTCGTCGTTACTTCGCGCAGTTGCTCGCCCTCTTCGGTGAGCACCAATTGCCGGGGCAGCCGACGAAACAGCATCACGCCGAGCCTGTCCTCGAGCTCCCGAACCTGTTGGCTGATCGCACCTTGGGTCAAAGACAACTCTGACGCTGCCTGCGTGAAGCTGCGGGCGCGGGCGGCTGCTTCGAAGCAACGAAGCCAGGACATCACTGAACTATTGAGATGCCTGCGCCGCAAAGTGGGACCTCGTCGAACACTCGAACTAATGGACGACTCAGTATAAGTCGTTTGAGTTCGTGACGGCCTGTTTGCAGAATCGAGTCATCCACTTTACTAAGAGGTCTCCATGCCCAATCAAGCCGATGCCTTGCGTTTCACCGCGGATCACGAATGGGTCCGAATGGACGCGGATGGAAGCGCCGTCGTCGGAATCACGGATCACGCACAGTCTGCGCTCGGCGATGTTGTGTTCGTGCAGCTGCCTCCTGTAGGCGCGCACTATGAAGCTGGCGAGGAGATCGCCGTCATTGAGTCGGTCAAGGCCGCCGGCGGCATCAAGGCTCCGATGGCTGCGACCGTGGTCGAAGTCAACGATGCGCTTGTAGACGATGCGAGCAAGGCCAATACCGATCCGATGAACAGCGGATGGTTCGTCAGGCTCAGGCTCGATGATGCTGCCGGGTTTGACGCGTTGCTCGGTGCAGACGCGTACGCAAAGCTCATCGAAGGCTGAGTCCCAATCTGCAACAGAGACCGCTCCATGAAGAATCGCACATCTCATACAGCACGACGGATTCCCTTTGCCGAATTGGCGCAGGCGGACGACTTCATCCACCGCCATGTCGGACCTTCTGAGGCCGAGCAGGATCGAATGCTGAAGGCGCTGGACCTTCGCTCGATGAACGAACTCGTGGACAAGGTGGTCCCTGCCTCGATACGTTCTGCCACCGCGCTGGCGCTCGGATCGCCAAGAAGCGAGCCTCAGGTTCTGGATGATCTTCGCGCGATCGCAGCAAAGAACAAGGTCTTGAAGCCTTTCATCGGTCAGGGCTACTACGATTGCCATACCCCGACGGTCATCCTGCGCAACTTGTTGGAGAACCCAGCTTGGTACACCGCGTATACGCCGTACCAGCCTGAGATCTCGCAAGGGCGCCTCGAGGTCCTGCTCAACTTTCAGACGATGGTCAGCGACCTCACTGGCCTCGACATCGCGAATGCCTCTCTTCTTGACGAGGCGACCGCTGCAGGGGAAGCGATGACATTTTGTCGTCGCCTCGCAAAGAGCAAATCGAATCGGTTCATCGTTTCCGCCGACTGCCATCCGCAGACGATTGACGTGGTCCGTACGCGTGCTGAGCCGCTGGGTATCGAGGTCACCGTGAGTGACGATCACGCCGACTTGGCGCTCGCCGACTGCTTCGGGGTGCTTGTGCAATACCCTGGAACCAGCGGGCAGCTGAGAGACTTTGGAGAGCTTTCCAACCAAATTCATGGGAAAGGTGCGCTCCTCGCGGTTGCGGCCGATCTTCTGGCGCTGACGCTTCTGCGTCCGCCAGGAGAGTTCGGGGCGGATGTCGCAATTGGATCTGCCCAGCGCTTTGGCGTACCGCTGGGTTTCGGCGGGCCGCATGCAGGCTACTTTGCGACGCGGGAGGTCTACAAGCGTGAGATGCCGGGCCGCCTGGTCGGTGTCTCCGCCGACGCCAAAGGGCGTGCGGCCTATCGCTTGGCTCTACAGACTCGTGAACAGCACATTCGACGTGAGAAGGCTTCGAGCAACATCTGCACCGCGCAGGCACTGCTCGCCATGATGGCTGCGATGTATGCAACCTATCATGGCCCTCAGGGACTGACGACCATCGCCTTGCGCGTGCATCGGCTGGCAGCGACGTTGGCCAAGGGCCTGCGGGGGCTCGGCCTGGAAGTGCCGGAAGAGGCGTTCTTCGACACGATCACCGTCAAGACTGGCAACCGTACATCGCAGATCCATCACGCTGCGCGTCAACGCGGGGTCAACCTGCGCGAGATTGACCCTGCCCATGTGGGCGTCTCGCTTGACGAGACGACCAACGCAACGGACATCGAGATTCTGTGGGCGGCTTTTGCTCCGGCTGATCTGACAGTGCCTCAGTTCGCGACGATCGAGCAGGGCGTCGAGGACCAGATTCCCGAGGGGCTGCGGCGGACATCGGAATTCCTCACGCATCCGGTCTTCAACAAGTATCACAGCGAGACCGATTTGCTGAGGTATCTGCGGTCGCTGGCTGACAAGGATCTCGCACTCGACCGCACGATGATTCCGCTCGGATCCTGCACGATGAAGCTGAACGCCACGACCGAAATGATCCCGGTGACGTGGAAGGAATTCGGCGGCATGCATCCGTTCGCGCCACTCGATCAAGTGCAGGGGTACCTGCAACTGGTGACTGAACTGGAGCAGATGCTCTGCGCCTGCACGGGGTATGACGCTGTCAGCCTGCAGCCGAATTCCGGGGCCCAGGGTGAATACGCCGGATTGCTCGCGATCCGCAGTTGGCACGCGAGTCGCGGCCAGCAGCACCGGAACGTCTGTCTCATCCCGTCTTCCGCACACGGCACCAATCCAGCCACGGCGCAGATGCTCGCCATGCGTGTCGTCGTGGTTGCGTGTGACGACGCCGGCAACGTCGACGTGGAGGACCTGAAGGCCAAGGCCTCGAAGCATGCTGCAGATCTGGCGGCCATCATGATTACCTACCCGTCGACACATGGTGTCTTCGAAGAGCGCGTGAAGGAGATCTGCGAGATCGTCCACGAGAACGGTGGACAGGTCTACATCGATGGTGCCAACTTGAACGCCCAGGTGGGACTTGCTCAGCCTGGCGCCTACGGTGGCGATGTTTCGCATCTGAATCTGCACAAGACCTTTTGCATCCCCCATGGCGGCGGTGGTCCTGGCGTGGGCCCGATCGGCGTGAAATCTCATCTGGCCCCGTTTCTCCCCGGGCATCGGCAGTTCGAGCATCGCAAAGAGGGCGCGGTGAGCGCCGCGCCGTGGGGTAGCGCAAGCATCCTCCCGATCACGTGGGCCTACATCTCGTTGATGGGCGCTGAAGGGCTGAAGCAGGCGACCGAGGCGGCCATCCTGAGTGCGAACTACATCGCGTCACGCTTGGCACCTCACTACCCGATTCTCTACACGGGTTCCCGGGGCATGGTCGCGCACGAGTGCATCGTCGATATGCGACCGATCAAGGACAGGACGGGCATCTCCGGGGAAGACGTGGCGAAGCGTTTGATCGACTTCGGGTTTCACGCGCCGACCATGTCGTTCCCGGTACCCGGCACGTTGATGATCGAGCCGACCGAGAGCGAGCCGAAAGCTGAACTTGACCGGTTCTGCGACGCAATGATCCGCATTCGCGAAGAGATCTCGGCGGTGGAGCGCGGAGAGATCGACCGCGATGACAACCCGCTCAGGAACGCGCCGCACACCGCGCTGGACGTTGCGACGACGAACTGGTCGAAGCCGTACACACGAGAGCAGGCCGCCTACCCGTTGGCCAGCTTGCAGAAGGGCAAGTACTGGCCACCGGTCGGTCGCGTTGACAACGTCTATGGCGACCGCAATCTCGTGTGTTCGTGCCCACCGCTGTCCGACTACGAGGAGTCCCGTTGAGGGGACGTTCGATCAAGGAACCAAACATGTTCAATACTCATTCCACCATTTCCGATTTCGATCCGGAGCTCTCCCGTGCCATCGTGGCCGAGCGGCAGCGTCAAGAGGAGCATATTGAGCTGATCGCATCCGAGAACTACGCGAGCCCGTATGTGCTTGAGGCCCAGGGCACGGTGCTTACCAACAAGTACGCCGAAGGCTATCCTGGCAAGCGCTACTACGGCGGCTGCGAGTTCGTTGACCAGGCCGAGCAATTGGCGATCGACCGAGCGAAGAAGCTGTTTGCGGCCGACTGGGTCAACGTCCAGCCGCACTCGGGCTCACAGGCCAACTCCGCGGTTTACCTGGCGCTTCTCAATCCAGGCGATACGATCCTCGGCATGAGCCTGGCGCATGGAGGTCACCTGACTCACGGCGCGAAGGTGAGCTCCTCCGGCAAGCTCTACAACGCAGTTCAGTACGGCATCACGGCTCAGGGACTGATCGACTATGACGAGGTGGAGCGGCTCGCGAAGGAGCATCGCCCGAAGATGATCGTTGCGGGCTTTTCCGCCTATTCCCGCCACCTGGACTTTCCTCGGTTCAGGTCCATCGCGGATGCGGTGGGTGCGATTCTGTTCGTGGATATGGCTCATGTGGCAGGCCTGGTCGCCGCGGGTTTGTACCCGTCTCCGCTGCCTTATGCCGACGTCGTCACGACCACCACGCACAAGACGCTACGCGGACCTCGCGGAGGGCTGATCCTGGGTCGCAGCGTGAGCGCTCGGCCCGACATCGAGAAGAAGATCGCATCAATGGTTTTCCCAGGGGCGCAAGGCGGCCCGTTGATGCACGTAATCGCTGCCAAGGCTGTCGCGTTCAAAGAGGCCTTGGAGCCGGCCTTCAAGGCCTATCAAGAGCGGGTTATTTCCAACGCGCGCGCGATGGCAAAGGTCTTCGTTGACCGTGGCTATGACGTCGTCTCTGGCGGTACCGACGACCATCTCTTCCTGGTCAGCCTGATTTCCAAAGGCTTGACGGGCAAGGCCGCGGATGCGGCTCTCGGCCGCGCGCACATCACGGTCAACAAGAACGCGGTTCCGAACGACCCGCAGTCGCCGTTCGTGACCAGTGGGATTCGCATCGGTACGCCGGCGGTAACGACGCGAGGCCTCGTCGAGTCCGACGTTCAGCAACTGGCTGGCTGGATCTGCGACATCCTGGATGCGATCGATGACGAGTCCGTCATCGACCGTGTCCGTACTCAGGTCTCGGTGTTGACAAAGCGGCTGCCGGTCTACGGGCAATAGGAGGTCGACATGTCCGTAAGTGTCCTTGACATCTTCAAGATCGGCATCGGTCCGTCGAGTTCTCACACCGTTGGCCCGATGAAGGCTGCGGTGAAGTTCGTTCGAGGTCTGCGTGACGGGGGCTCCCTCGGTAGGGTCGATCGCATCAAAGCCGAGCTGTACGGCTCCCTCGGCGCAACAGGCAAGGGGCATGGGTCGGATGTGGCCGTGCTACTGGGGCTGGAAGGAGAAGAGCCCGATCGAGTCGATACAGAAAGCGTCTTCGATCGGATCGTCGGGATCCGAACGGACAAAAGGCTTCGTCTCCTGGGGGAGCACGCGATCCTGTTCGACGAGAAGTCGGATCTGGTCATGTATCGGCGCGAGAGCCTGCCGTTCCATCCCAACGGGATGATCTTCACGGCGTTTGACGCGCAGGGCCAGCTTCTCGATTCACGCACCTACTACTCGGTCGGCGGTGGCTTCGTGGTGGACGAGTCCGCCACCGAGGGTTCACGGATCGTGGAGGACAACAGAAAGCTGGCCTATCCGTTCGACTCTGGCGACGAGTTGCTCGCGCGATGCCGGGAGTCGAACCTGCCTATCAGCTCGCTCATGATGAAGAACGAGGAGGCATGGCGGCCGGACTATGAAACGCGAGCAGCCCTGCTTCAGATCTGGAGCACGATGGAAGACTGCGTACGACGTGGCTGCCAAAAGGAAGGCGTGATGCCCGGCGGCCTGCGTGTCAAGCGCCGAGCCGCGGAGATGTACCGAAAGTTGACGAGTCGTCCGGAGGCGAGCCTGCGCGATCCGCTGACGGTGATCGACTGGGTAAACCTCTACGCCCTGGCCGTCAATGAAGAGAACGCAACGGGTGGGCGAGTGGTGACGGCACCGACCAATGGCGCGGCGGGAATCGTGCCTGCCGTCCTGCACTACTACGTGCGCTTTGTGCCAGGCGCCAATCACGAAGGGGTGATCCGGTTTTTGCTGACGGCCGCCGCAATCGGCATCCTCTACAAACAGAACGCTTCGATTTCCGGCGCGGAAGTCGGGTGCCAGGGCGAAGTCGGTGTCGCATGTTCGATGGCTGCCGCCGGCCTGGCCGAGGTACTGGGGGCGACGCCGCTGCAGGTGGAGAACGCTGCGGAGATCGGCATGGAGCACAACCTGGGGCTGACGTGCGATCCCGTCGGAGGACTCGTGCAAGTGCCTTGCATCGAGCGCAACGCCATGGGATCCGTGAAGGCAATCAATGCTGCACGCTTGGCCCTGCAAGGCGATGGCAACCATTTCGTCTCACTCGATAAGGTCATCAAGACGATGCGCGAGACCGGAGCCGATATGAAGGTCAAGTACAAAGAAACTGCGCGCGGCGGCTTGGCCGTGAACGTGATCGAGTGCTGAACAGAAGGCGAAGCGATGACCGAAACGACAACTGCGCCGCTGGCGCAAACCGCCCTGCATGCCCTTCATCTTGAGCTGGGAGCACGCATGGTCCCTTTCGCGGGGTATTCGATGCCGGTTCAATACCGCGACGGCGTCTTGAAGGAGCATCTTCATACCCGGGCCGAGGCCGGTCTTTTCGACGTCTCGCACATGGGGCAGGTCATGCTATCCGGCACTGGGGCGGCAGCGGCTCTCGAGACCCTCGTGCCGGTAGACATTCTCGCTTTGCCTGTCGGGCAGCAACGCTACGCCGTCTTCACCAACGAGCATGGTGGCGTCATGGACGACCTCATGGTCGCGAATTTCGGAAGCTTCCTGCTTGTGGTCGTCAATGCGGCGTGCAAGGATCAAGACATCGCACATATGCGCGAGCGCATCGGGATGAACTGTCACATCGACGTACTGTCCGATCGCTCGCTGCTGGCGATTCAGGGGCCGGCCGCAGTCGAGGTCATGGCACGCTTCGTACCCGAACTGGCTTCGTTGCTATTCATGTCAGTAGCGAGCGTCGAAGTCCTGGGCGTCGACTGCTTGGTGAGTCGCTCTGGCTACACCGGAGAAGACGGCTTTGAGATTTCTGTCCCGAGCTACTCGGCTGAGCGCCTGGCCCGTGAACTGTTGCGGCATCCGGAGGTCAAGCCGATTGGCTTGGGGGCGAGAGACTCGCTCCGGCTCGAAGCTGGGCTGTGTCTCTATGGTCACGACCTCGATGCCCAGACGACACCCATCGAGGGCAGCCTGCTTTGGGCGCTGTCAAAGGTTCGACGTGCCGGCGGCGCCCGTGCCGGAGGCTATCCCGGCTCGGAGGCAATTCAGCGTCAGATCTCCCAAGGCGCAGGGCGCAAGAGGGTCGGGTTGCTGCCGCGTGACCGGATACCGATTCGCGAGGGAGTCGAGTTGGTCGATCAAGGATGTCTCGTGGGGGTCGTCACCAGCGGAGGCTTCGGGCCAACTCTGAACGCTCCCTGTGCCATGGGCTATGTCTCGGCGGACTTGGCCCATCCCGGGACTGTTCTGCAAGCTGTGGTTCGCGGCAAGCCTGTGCCTGTAGAGATCGTACGCACCCCCTTTGTCCCTCAGCGCTACTACCGCGGTTGAGGACGGGCCGTGATGGACTCCAAGTTCACTGCCTCGGAGGCACCAATGGACAAGAAACACGCGGCCGGCATCAAGCTGCGTGGTGCCGAAAAGCTCGCCAGGATCCCCGTCAAGATCGCACGGAGCGAGCCTGAGGGGCTGCTTCGAAAGCCATCATGGATCCGAGCCCCCTTCACGGGGACGGCGGAAGTGGCTCGATTGAAGAAGGCCTTGCGCGAGAACCGCTTGCATACGGTGTGCGAGGAGGCTGCATGTCCCAACCTCGGCGAATGTTTCGCCCACGGTACGGCGACCTTCATGATCATGGGCGACATTTGCACCAGGCGCTGTCCATTCTGCGAGGTCGGTCACGGCAGGCCGCTGCCGTTGGATGTGCAGGAGCCGCTGCTCTTGGCGGAGACCATCCGGGCGATGCGCTTGAAGTACGTTGTCATCACCTCGGTGGACCGTGACGACCTGCGGGATGGAGGAGCGAGCCATTTCGTCTCCTGCATCAAGGAGGCGCGCAGGTTGAACCCGGACCTGACGATCGAGGTGTTGACGCCAGACTTTCGGGGCCGCCATGAACTGGCGCTCTACGTGCTCGCCGAAGCTCCCCCCGACGTCTTCAATCACAACATCGAAACCGTACCTCGCCTCTACCGAGAGGCCAGACCGGGTGCGGACTACGTTCAGTCGCTTGAACTACTTCAGAGATTCGGATTGGCGCACCCCGGCGTTCCAACCAAGTCGGGACTCATGCTCGGTTTGGGAGAGACGGACGACGAGGTCAGGGAGGTGATGCGAGATCTCCGCAAACACGGCGTAGGCATGCTCACCCTCGGGCAATACCTTCAGCCCAGTCTCCACCATTTGCCGGTGCAGCGGTATGTTCTCCCCGCGGTCTTCGATGAATTCCGGACGTTGGGGGAGGCCATGGGATTCCAGCAAGTTGCCTCGGGGCCAATGGTGCGGTCGTCTTACCACGCCGACCTCCAGGCGTCGAATGTTCTGGGTCGAACGACCTGACGGCCACGAGCCAAGGCACTTGAGTCCTGAAGGGGGAGCCATGACACTGCACGTCGCGATTGACGAGACATCTGTTCCACAGGCTTCTTTCCTGCAAGGCTCGCAGATCCTCTCGCTGACCGGCTTGCGCCTCGACGCAACCTTGGGAGTCCTGGCTCGCGAAAAGACCGCACCGCAACCCATTTCCATCGATGCCGAAGTGAACCTTGGCAGGCAACCTGTCCTGCCGAAGGACGACGATATTCTGAATGTGTTGGACTATCGCGAGGTGCGCAGGATCATCATCGACGAGTGCGCGTCAGATCACGTGCACCTGCTCGAGACGCTGATCGGAAAGGTTTCCAACAGACTCCTGGCGGTGCCTGGTGTCTTGGGCGTCCGTCTAAGGATCGCGAAGTTGGCGATCTTCGATGACTGCGAGGTTTCCATTCGCGTGGAGCTCGGTCAGTGGTGACAGGCGGTCGGGCATTGGATGCCTGGACTGTCGCCGTGAGCAACGATTGCGCTCGTCCTCAGAGGGTTTGAGGTCGTCCGGCGGCGAAAGCCCAGGAGGGCAGCAGTTGCGAAAGCTGAGTCTTGTTCACACACGCGCGCGAGCCAAGGCCTCCTTGGACTCAACGCTGTTGTCGCCGAGTGAGGTTGACCCACCTGTGAAGGCTCAGCTCGCCATATTGGCGCGAGTGCCTCACCCGACCTGCCGCTTCTCTGTGCAGTGTCCTTGCCGACGAGTCGCCCGGCTCATTGCATCCTGCCCTCAACCAGGCATTGCCGTTCGTACGCGAGCGCCGGTCTTATGGCGAGTCCCGCGCTTCGCATCGCAGGCGCGCTCGAGCAGCGAAAACGACCGGCGACGATGGGCTCACGCGGTGCGGTGGAGGGCGTCATGTTTGCGATGGATCTCATCGCTTTCAGACTGACCTCGATGTGACGAATGAGGGTAATCCCGCCCATCATAGGCAAAGCCGATAGGGCTAATTGGATTTGCAGCTTCCGGCCAATTTGTCAAAGACCTACTATGTTATCGCCAAAAGCCGTTAGAGACATCTGTTCCAGGTCCAAAGATACTTGGGAAACGGTTCGATGCTACGCATCTTGCATGAGTCAACAGATTTTCTAGCGTGAGGGCGTGACCGGCGAATCGAGGCCAAGCCGGAGAGGGTGCAAGGGCTACGGATTTTCATTTGGTTATCGGCTTTAGATCGACCAGCGAGATACCGAACGTATCTATTAGTCTGGAGGTCTTGGCACGTGAATAGCAAAAACGTATAGGACGAGACAAACGTGTCGACACTTGTTATGAATAGTCAACGCCATCGCTGGTACCTGGGACGCACGTCTCAAGTTTTTATAGCGGTGCTTCTGGGCATCGCCTTGGGTCACTTTTATCCAAGTCTTGGAATGGAAATCAAGCCGTTGGCTGACATTTTCGTTCGACTGATAAAGATGGTGATCGGCCCGATTGTGTTCATCATGATCGTGACGGGCATCTCGGGTGCAGGCGATCTGCGAAAGGCGGGACGCATCGGCTTGATGGCCCTGGTTTACTTCGAAATCATCACGACCGCGGCCCTTGCGTTGGGCTTGCTGGTCGCGAATATTGCAAAGCCAGGGGCCGGGATTGCCGTCGATGCCGTGACGAAAGGCGCTTTGCCGAATGCAGCGAAAGCAGCGCCGACGACTTGGATCGATACCGTTGTTGCGATATTTCCGGACAACGCAATCAAAGCCTTTGCTAACGGAGATCTGATTCAAATCATTGCGTTCTCGGTATTCTTTGGTGGGTCACTGTCCCTGATGCAAGGGCGTGGCAAACCGGTCGAGGAGTTTTTCGAACGATTCGGCCAGGTACTGTTTGGAATTATCAAGATTGTCATGAAGTACGCGCCAATCGCGGCATTCAGCGCAATCGCTTTCAGTGTGGGGAAATTTGGAATCGGCTCGTTGCTGGTTCTCGGCAAATTGGTCGGTTATACGTACCTGACGATGGCCTTCTTCGTGTTCGTCGTCCTTGGCGTTATTGCCCGCTTGAACGGCCTGAGTCTCTGGAGACTGCTGAAGTACTGCAAGGAGGAAATCGTCCTTGTACTTGGAACTGTTCCAAGCGAGGCGGTGCTACCGGCCCTGATGTCGAAGCTCGAGGCGCTCGGCGTGTCCAAGCGAGCTGTCGGACTCGTCATGCCGACCGGCTATTCGTTCAATCAGATCGGCGCGGCCATCTATCTCTCGATGTCGGTTCTCTTCATTGCCCAGGTCTACAGCATCGACCTGAGCGCGTCAGAACAAATCGGAATCCTGTTGGTGCTGATGCTGACGTCCAAGGGGTCCGCTGGAGTCACCGGGAGCGCTTTTGTGATCCTCGCATCGACGGTGGCCTCGACGCACATCGTCCCGATCGAAGGGGTCGCGCTGCTTCTGGGAGTTGAACAGTTCATGTCGATTGGTCGCGCGACGCTCACCGTGATTGGAAATCTCGTGGCGACAGTGGTTATCGGAAAACTGGCGGGAGAGTTCGATTCCGTCAGGGCTCAAAAGAATGAATATTGGAACGCTTGAACGGTCTGGATGCGACCGGGAAGCGAAGCTTGAAACTCAGTGCATTGGTGTGCACTGACCTGATCATGGAGTGAATCCTTAGCTGGAGCCAAATTATGAGCAAATCGAATACAAACGCACGAATCGGGGCCAGTCTCTACATCATTTGGGCCTTGCTGCATTTCATGGCAGCACGTTCGGTTTACGCGCTTGGCCAAACATTGGAGCCGTCAATGATGCAAGGGCGCATTTTTCAGGCAGCTTGGAATCTCCTGTTCTTTTCGCTTGCGGCGATCTTTGTCGCCGCGGCTTTGAATTGGAAGAACAGCGTTTGGGGCTACTGGATCAACTTCGCAGTTGTTGGCGTGGCGGATGTCGGGTTCATCCTCTTCGTCCTTGTGCCGGGCTATATGCCTGTGTGGCCAGGCATTCTTGGTCCTGTGTTCTGGGTGCTGGCGGTCATCTTCTCGACAATTGCCCTGCTGAATAGGAGCAAGGTCGCCAATGAGGAGCCGGCGGAAGCGCTCTCCGCCAGGGGCTAGGACCTACGCTCTGCCTGGTCAATCAAAGTGCGCTGCTCCCGACATGATTGACCATCCGTTGAGCTATCCAGGGATCGCTGCACTTTGGTCCGATTGAATTGCCATTTGCGTTGGTGACCGTTTGAGTAGTTGACGTCGCCAATCAAGGAGCACGGCGTAGCGGACTGTACGGCAGCCCGCGCGCATCCTGCTCAACTCAATATTGTGAGTCGCTGCAGGTTACCGCCTTCGGTGTTCGCAATCTAAGGGACTTACACATACGAATCGATCCGAACTAGCTCTCGGCTAGTGCGGTGGAGTCGTTCAGCCCTAAGAGGGTTAAAGAGCTCCGGGAGAGAGTAGTCAAAAAGATCTTTGTTTCATTTGATATTCAGATCCACCTTTGGAGGCAGACATGAGGAAAATGGGAATGACTGTTCTTGGGCTCGCTTGCGCTGCTGGCTTTTCCAGCGCGAGAGCGGAGGCGCCGAGCATTACCTTCTATGGATTGATTGATACAGGCGTCGAATACGTTCATCACGTGAATGCCGCGGGGGCCTCGGTTGTCAGAGTGCCGATCAACACGGGAACGGCGCCCTCGCGACTGGGAGTGAATGGTGTACAGCCTCTGCCGGCGGGCTGGAAGGCCATCCTGACACTCGAGGCAGGCTTCGACACTGGAACCGGAATTTCGAAACAAGGCGGTAGATTGATTGGTCGGCAAGCGTTCGTCGGTATTGACGGTCCCGATGGCGCTCTGACGATCGGCCGCCAGTACTCGATGCTGCTGCAAGAACTGACGCAATTCAGCGTTGTTGGGCCGAACATCTACGGATTTGGATCCATCGATCCATGGATTCCGAACTCACGAGCGGACAACACCGTTGCGTACAGGAAAGACTTCGGAAAGTTGCACAGCGGCTTGACCTATTCGCTTGGGCGAGACAACTCGCCGACCGGAGGCTTCAATACGCCAGGCGAGGGCACGTGCGCGGGCACCGTGGCAGGCAATCACCAGGCATGCGTGGAATGGTCTGCCATGCTCAGCTACACCGGTGATCCTTGGGGCGTTGGCCTCGGCTACGACAATCAGAACGGCGGGCCAGGCTCCGCGGTGAACATGTTCAACGGCGTCGCGCCGCTGCCATTCACGTCGAGTGGCAATCGGGACAAGCGGTTGCTGGCCAATGCGTACTTCAAGACCGGTGCACTCAAGGTCGCCGCGATCCTGGAGCATCGACGCGTGGAAGCGCAGACGGCCAACGGCGTAGCCGTCAGTTCCAACCAGGTGGCACTGGAGGCGATGTATCAGCTGACTGACGCACTCTCCTTTCAGGGGCTGATTCAGCACATCTCGAATTCCCAGCAGGACACGAGAGCCAACATGGAGATGGTCAACGCAACCTATCTTATCTACGAGCGCACAGCGGTATATGTGAATCTGGCAGCGCTGCAAAACAGCTCCAAAGCAGCGTACTCGATCAGTCTCGGTGGATCCACTCCCGCCAAGGGGATGAATCAGGTGGGCACGATGGTCGGCATTCGTTATAGCTTCTGACGACCCGGCAACTTCGATCCCGGGAGACCGTCCGAAGGGATGGTCTTGCGTCCAGGCGGAGGCCACCCGATCGAGCCGAACATGCAGCATGCAGTTCGTGAGTTCCGATGCGTGAGAACGATGGAGAAGAGATCGTGAACGAATGGAGAGTAGGCACGCGAATGACAGTCCTGGCAGCTGTCCTGTCTGGCTTGCTTGCCGCGATAGGCGGCCTCGGCTTCTGGGCATTGCACGCAGAAGAGAGCGGCATGGAGTCGATCTACAAGGACGACATGGAGCCTGCACTGGTACTGGGTCAGATCGGGGATCGCTTGATGGCCACGCGTCTCTCACTGGCCATTGCCGTTCATACGCATGAGGCCGCAACCGTCAAGGCGCACCTCGACGCCATCGATTCGAACGTCTCGACGATTGACAAGACTTGGCAAACCTACTTGCAGCGTGTCCTGAGTCCGGATGAGGCGCGCCTGGCGAAAGCCTTCTCGGATGCACAAGCAAGGTTCATCAAAGGCGGCCTGGGCTCGACGATGAATGCGTTGCGGGCGGGCGATCCGGAAGATGCCAGGCATCGGCTCATCGAATCGGCCGGTCCTTTGTTTCTCTCGGTGAGGCAGGGCAACGATGCCTTGCAGAGGTATCACGTCGAGCAGGCCAAGCGGACATTCATTGAAGCGCAAGATCGCAATGCCAGGCTGCGAGGCACTCTCCTCGGCATCATCTGTGGCGGTGTCTGCTTTGCCATCGTCTTTGGGACCTGGGTAGTCCGTTCCGTCAGCCGCCAGCTTGGCGCGGAGCCTGCCGAGGCCGCCGGACTGGCGCGGCGGGTGGCTGCTGGCGATCTGAGTGTCCCGATTGTCTTGAGAGCGGGTGATGCCAGCAGCCTGATGGCGCAGCTTCGAGGCATGCAGGAGAGTCTTGCAAGCGTGGTCAAGGGCGTTCGGCAGGGAGCGGAGCTCGTGGCCACCGCGAGCGAGCAGATCGCGCGCGGAAATCTCGACCTGAGCCAGCGAACGGAAGAACAAGCCAGCGCGCTCGAGCAGACCTCCGCGTCCATGAAGCAGCTTGGGGTTGCCGTTCAGCAGAACTCCGACAACGCCAACCACGCGAATCAGCTGGCCGCAGCCGCTGCCGACATCGCTACCACGGGCGGACAGGTGGTGGATCAAGTCGTGCAGACCATGGTGCTGATCGAGGAAAGTTCTCAGCAGATTGGCAGCATCATCGGCGTCATTGATGGCCTGGCGTTCCAAACCAATATCCTGGCGCTGAACGCCGCAGTCGAGGCCGCGCGGGCAGGGGAACTGGGCCGCGGATTCGCTGTGGTTGCGTCCGAAGTAAGGAGTCTTGCCCAGCGAAGCGGGCAAGCGGCCAAGGACATCAAGGATCTCATTTCCGACAGCGTGCAACGCGTGGAACAAGGCACGACACTTGTTCGGCAGGCTGGATCGACGATGCAGGAGATCGTCGAGGCCATCAGACGTGTTTCGAGTGTGGTGAGCGAAATCAGCGTGGCCAGTTCCGAGCAAAGCGCGGGAGTTGCCCGGATCAGCATGGTCGTCTCCCAGATGGACGAGGTGACCCAGCAGAATGCCGCATTGGTTGAGGAAAGTGCTGCAGCAGCCGAACACCTGGAGAGGCAAGCCCAAGACCTTGTTCAGACCGTTGCGGTCTTCAAACTCGCCGTCGAATCAACGAGCGCATCCGAACAGTCGGCGAGTCTGCGCAACGTCGATTCCGGCGCCTTCCGATCGAGTGACGCGGCGTCTGCCGGCGGTGGCGGCGAGTGAGTCAGAAGCCGCTGCCTGCAGTGCAGGCGAGCGCATCGGGGGGCACCGGCCTCTGTCGACAACCACTCTTCAAAGTCCCGTGTCGGCGTTGAACTCGGAGGGGAGAGCCATCGACTTTCCGATGCCCCTCAGGTGTTCAACGAAGCGTTCGACGACCGGGCTCAACGTCCGCTTCTTCAGGGTGACAAGCGAGATCGGCGGCGGCGTCAGATGCACGTCTTTCACTTTCAGCGCCTTGATCGGCCATTGCTTTGAATTTCCCGACAGGAGAGAAAGGGGCATCACGGAAATATAGCGGCCAGTCGCCAGTAATTGAATGCGAAGCAGAATTGACGCCGCATTGACGCTGACATTTAATTTGATTTCTCTGCGTTCGAATTCCACTTGAAGGAATTTCTCGATGATGGAAGACGGCGGAATGATCCAAGGCTCACTGGCGAGTTCTGTGAGGGCAATATCCTGGCGATTCGCCCACGGGCTGTTCGTTCCCGCGACGATATAGTGGGGGTCCTCGAACAGCGCTTCTACATTCATGTCGTCATCCACGAAGTTCGTGGGCGTGCGGGCGAGCACAATGTCAACGACACGCTCTTGCAGCTCGCGATTCTCGAGTGTCGTGGTGTCCTGTTGAATCACATTGAAGATGACGTGTGGGTACTGTTGTGAGAACAGCCCGATGGCTCGCGGCAAGAAGTCCGCCGACAAAAACTCAGCGCAGGCAATGCGAACTTCGCCAACTTCTGGATTGGCGAGAAACTCGATGTCATTGACGCCTTGCATGAGTTCGTCAAAGACGATCTGGCCACGCTTCAAAAGCGCATCTGCATAGATCGTGGATTCGACACCGTGCGCAGAACGGTCCAGCAGCCGCACGCCCAACGCTGCCTCCAGGCTCGCAATCGCCTCAGATACGGCAGGCTGCGACATTCCCAGGTGTGACGCCGCCTTCGCCATGCTCCCCCAACGGACCACCGCCGACAGGATGTAGAGGTCGCGCAGCTTCATTCGCCTGCCGATTCGGTTCATCCAGTGTGAAGGCGTGCGTGTCATCGGGTTTTCCAATAGGGTTAACGGCAATAGCAGCTTCTCGCCGCTTCTCGAAGCTTATACCATATTTACTGTCAAGCATAGATACCCATCAATTAACGTGATGGCTTTCATTCCGGGCATGAACAAATTGGTCACAAGTGATGTGAATGATGATATCTGGTAATGAACGAAGCCGACCTTGTGGGGCGTTGTGGCTATTGGGTTGGCTGGTAGTCCACGCGCATGGTCAGTCACGAACTCGTGTGCTGACGATATAACAGGTACGTGATCAATTTGTCATGCACCTGGCGAGAAATCGAATGACGTCATCCTCTAGAGATTCGCGAAATGTTGAGGCACTCGGAGGCGCGGCACCTCCCTGCGCGGGCCCTTTGGTCAATCTAATTGCGCCGCGCGTCAAATTGCCAGCTGAGGCGTGCGACTCTCATTTCCATATATTTGGACCTGAAACGCAGTACCGTTATAGCGCCGACCGCGTCTACACGCCCCCAGATTGCCTCTTGGAGGACTACCTTTCCCTGCATAGAAGCCTGGGCTTGACTCGATGCGTTCTCGTTCAGCCAAGCGTCTACGGTTCCGACAACCGTGCATTGCTTGATGCCCTGCGAAGTCTCGGTGATGCAGCGCGGGGAGTTGTCGTGCTGAGCGGAGAGGAGTCTGTCAACGAGTTGCGAGATATGGATGCGCTCGGGGTCAAGGGCGTTCGTGTAAATCTCGTGGATCTGAAAAAGCCCAGTCCCGATCTACCCCTGGACGCATTGATGCGTTTGCAAGAGCGTATTTTCCAATTTGGATGGCATCTGGAGCTTCTTGTTCATGTAGATCAATATCCGAATCTTGACGAAGGACTGGGCTCCCTCGAGATTCCTGTGGTTTTTGGTCACATGGGATATCTAACGCGGGGTGTGAGTATCGATCATCCTGGAATGAGATCCATGTTGGCGCTCATGCAAGCTGGGCGCGCGTGGGCCAAGGTGACGGGACCTTATCGTATGGGAGTCGGCGGTGCGCCCTACGATACCGCGGCTGGAATTACGCGCTGGCTGGCGAGGAACTGCATCGAACGAATGGTATGGGGAAGCGACTGGCCTCATGTAATGGTCAAGGGTGAGATGCCTCATGACACCGATCTGTTGAATGCGGTAACTGATTGGATCCCAGAAGAAGATCAACAACGAGCCATTTTCACAACTAATCCAGCCGAGCTCTATCAATGGGGTTGGTCGGGAGAGTGATCGGTCAGTCGCCTGCACGCGCCGGGCATTGCGGCGACATCAGAATTGATATCCACCGTATTTCAGTTTGAGTTCTATTTAGTCGAGCGTAATTGGAATGTGGAGTGCGTGTTGTGTAGTGAACTTGCGAATCCTTTTATCGGAGATTGAATCATGAGCATGCAGTGCAGTGGTGTATGGGTTCCCGCGGCTACCCCTTTTCAGGCGGATGGACAGATCAATCGATCGCTCTTCGTCAAGCATTGCCAGAACTTGCTGGCAGAGGGGGCGGATGGCCTGGCGATCCTGGGCACGACCAGCGAAGCGAACTCGCTGAGTGTTTCCGAGCGTCTTGACATGCTGCACCTGCTTATCGAAAGCGGCGTCAATCCGGAGCAACTCATGCCGGGAACGGGCTCCAGTTCCATTGTTGACTCCGTCCAACTGACGAAGGCGGCTGTCGCAGCGGGGTGCGCCGGAGTGCTGGTGCTCCCACCGTTCTATTACAAGGCGGTCAATGACGAGGCCTTGTACGCGTACTTCAGCGAGCTCGTTGAGCGAGTAGGTCACCGGGGATTGCGGGCATATCTGTATCACATCCCGCCCATCGCCCAGCTTGGGTTCAGTGTCGACCTGATCGAGCGATTGTTGAAGCAATACGGCCCGATCATTGCCGGGCTCAAAGATAGTTCCGGAGATTTCAAGAATACCCGCGCCATCATCTCCGAGTTTCCGTCGCTTCGGGTCTTTCCGGGCTCTGAGTCGTTCATGTTGACCGGTCTGCGGGCCGGCGCGGTAGGGTGCATCTCGGCGACCGGCAACATCAATGCACGCGAGATCAAGCGCGCCTATCTGGGCTGGCAGTCGTCGGCAGCCGATCTTCTGCAAGCTGGAATCACCCGTCGGCGGCAGATCGTCGAGGCCTTTCCCCTGATTCCTGCCGTCAAGGCCGTATTGGCGCGCCGCTATGGCGAGCCGACCTGGCGCAGCCCGAGAGTGCCTCTGATGCCGCTTGACGCAGAGCGCGAAAGCAAGCTCGTGGAGGCGTTGACTGCTGACGGCTACTCATTCTCAGCGGAGGACCGCGGCGTCGCTACAGCAAACGGATAGGTCGCGCTCCGCTGGCTCGCGCGTGAACCGAGGCTGACCGCCCAAAAGTCTGACATCCAACGATGCGGCGGAATGTTTCGCTGACGAGGCCCCTCGGGACGCGGCCGAGCCGTCCTTCACATCATCAAGCAATCACCCAGGAGATACGTCACAAATGAACTCCAAGCCGGTACTCGAGTTCCACGAAATTGAAAAGATTCTCAGCGGCGCGCGTCGCGAAGCGCAGGAGCACGGCTGGAAGGTGTCCGTCGCGATCGTTGACGATGGTGGTCATCTGCTTGCTCTCTCGCGTCTCGACGGTGCGCCCCCGGTTAGCGCCTACATGTCGATCGAAAAGGCGCGCTCCACGGCGCTGACTCGGCGCGAGTCGAAAGCGTTGGAGGAGATGATCAATGGAGGACGCTACGCCTTCTTGAGCGCACCGCTCACCGCTACCCTCGAGGGTGCGGTGCCGATCGTCGTGGGCGATGAGTGCGTAGGCGCTGTGGGCGTATCTGGCGTGAAGTCGGACCAGGACGCGCAGATCGCCAAGGCGGGGATCGCATGCCTTTGGTGACACGGCCATAAAGCGAAAGAACGAATGCGCTGAGCGGGGCAGCAAGAGATTGGACGCCGCGTTCAACGCGAGTCGCGAAGACCCATTGACGTGGCATGCGCTCGTCTGTGCGTCACGAATGGAAGTGGCACGGCAATTCACCGCATACCCGACTCAGTGAGAAGCGCATTCATGGCCGCACGATCGACTTTCATTGCCGAGCCGGCTACAACGAGCGAGATGATCGCTCTCGTTGAGCGTCTCGACGAGGCAGCAATCGATGCAGCGCGAGAATTGGCGCATGCAAAGGATCAGTCGTTTGCGCGGGGTTCGGCCCATTTGCCGTTGCGTGTGCAAGCGTTGCGCATGGCTCTGGCGATGCAGAGGCCGTTGTCAGAACTGACCGGTCAAATGCAGGAACTCATGGCGGCGTTCAACCAACTTGAGATCTGGTCAAGCAAGAGTCGCCTGCGGCAGGAACAGCGCGTCGTCATCACCATCGGGCGCGCGTTGTCGTTTCAACTCTCGAACGTACTTATGGAGCGCCGTCGGCAAGTGGATGCCAGTCTGCAGCCAGGACGGAAGCAGTCGCTGAAGGCGCGTCTCTGAATCCAAACTCTACTGCGCAGCGGTAGCGCTGGTCGTCACGGTGCCTGTCAGAAGGGCCGGGGCGAAAGGCTTGGACCCATGGAGGTGCCGGACGATTACGCGGCACTCGACGAGTCTCGGAGGTTTCGCCTTCGCAAGTACGCTGGGAAGTGGACTGTTCCACTCGACGCGCAAGGCTCGATTGGGAAGGGCGCTCGGACAAGCGAAGGGGCGCTCCATTCAATCTTGGCAGTGGCGTCGTGCAAGTCCTATTTCCCCTTCGGAAGAACCTCGATACGGATCTCACGGCTGTCGATGTAGTACGGAACGTGACTGTTATCGGCGAACAGCAGGCGTAGCGTGTGCTTTCCGGGCGGCAGGTCCAGCACGGTTTCTGTCTCGCCGCCGCCAAAGTGCTTGTAGTGCTGATGCGCGAATTCGCTCGGCTTGTCGAAAGGGACGGGTGCCTTGATGTCGACTGGTAGCGGCATGTCGATCAAGATGTGGTGGTGACCCGTGTTCTTGATCGGTCCCGCTGCCACGGGCGCCACGCCCATACCCGAGACGGCGAAGGCGACGCGAAATGGCGAACGCACCTTGTCGCCGTCCTTGATGTTGGTGAAGTACAAGACCTTCTCGCCAGCGGGAAACGGCCGCGTGCGATCGCCAGCGCCGACGTCGCTGATGACCGAGTCGGTCATGACCAGCTTGGGATCGATCTTTGCTGCGTTGTCCTTGGCCGAAGATGCTGCATCCGCGGCATGAATGCTGGTGGTGGCTGTGGCAAGCGCCAGCAGGAGCCCATGAATGGGGCTGATGTTCATAGAGTAGTCGTCCTTTTAGATGCCTGTGTGTCTTGTCCTATGGCCATTGGTCCGTCTCGAGGCGCCAGAAGAGCGATAGAGCCGCCCATTGAGACAGCACCCCTTCACTTGCGGTTCGCAGGCGGCCGAGACATGGGCCTGACGACGCGTTGCAGGGCAGGTGTTGGCAGTGCTGCATTCGCAGCAACGCGATCATCGAACTCTCGCCGGGCGCCGTCGATGATGTTGAGATGAGCGCGCGCCCAGTCGCCCAGCGCCTCGACGGGCTTGCGCAGCGAGTGCCCAAGCAGCGTCAACTCGTAGTCCACGCGGGGCGGAGTGGTCGGATAGACAGTGCGTGTCACAAACCCATCGCGCTCCAAACCACGCAACGTCGACGTGAGCATGCGCTGCGAAATGCCATCGATTTCGCGCTTGAGTTCGCTGAAGCGATGCGGTCCTTCCCGCAGCAGCATCACGACCATCACGGTCCACTTGTCGCCAATGCGTGATAGCACCGATGTGACACGCGGACACGTATGGGTCAGCGAGCGCTTTGGTTCAGTCGCCGAAGCCGGTTCGGCCTCGGTTCCCTCGGTGTTACCAGGCCACAAATTTGTGCTGTCTTGACCAGCCATAACGGTACCTAAAGAATCGCTGGTAGCAAATCTATACCGCAAGGCAAATGATGTCCACGAATCTTCTTCGCGGAATTCCAGGAGATACCGCAGCTGTCGCTCAAGGTCGACATGCATCGTGCGGCGCATGGGCACCGGACGGCGAAGGCGCTCGATCAAGCGCAACGATTTCAAGATCGGCGAAGGCGAGCGGACCAACACCTTGCGGTTCGCCGGCGAAGCGCCTGTCAAGTTCAACATGGCGCTGACCGCGGTCAGCCCGCTCCAACCCAGACTTCCAACGTGCCTCGAACGGGGGCGGCAGCCGGCGGCGCGGGTCAGCGCCGAGATGCCTTCTTTCCTGTTTTCCTGACCTCTTTTCGGAGTTTTCGCATGAACAAGATTTCCTTGCTGGCTGCCATCGTCACCCTGGGCCTCGCCGCCGTGGTCCACGCCGAACCGGCGAACTACGCGATCGATCCGGCGCACACTTCGGCGATGTTCGAGATTGGCCACATGGGCACGTCGACGAACCGCGGCCGCTTCACCAAGACCACCGGCACTGTGCAGCTCGATAGGGTGGCTAAATCCGGCTCGCTGGACGTCACGGTCGACACCACCTCGCTACAGACTCTGACCGACGCGTTCACAAAGCACATCTCGAGTGCCGAAATGCTCAACGTTGCGGTCAATCCGACAGCGCACCTTGTGGCCGGAAAGTTCGTGTTCGCCGGCGACAAGGTCATCGAGATTGACGGCAACCTGACGCTGTCGGGCAAGACCAATCCCGTCGTTCTGAAGGCTGTGAACTTCAACTGTTACATGAGCCCGATGGTCAAGCGCGAAGTCTGCGGAGGCGACTTCGACACGACGATCGTTCGCAGCCAATACGGCGTGACGTATGGCCTGAACTACGGTTTCCCTGATAATGTCCACCTGGTGATCCAGGTTGAAGCGGTCAAGCAATAGCGTACGCATACAGGCCTCGCACTCGGCCACCATCGGCTTCGGATGCAATTCGTGCCGCGTTGCACCGGTGCCCCTAGGCGCGAGCCTGTCTGACGTTACTAAATAAATTGGCGGCGCGATGGGCGCCGCGCAACGATGCTCTGCATCTTCGCTGTCGCAGCGCCACCCTGAGCGAGTAACCGAGCGGACTTCAACGCCTTGCGACCGCAAAGACAGATCCGATGTCTGTGGCTGTAACCGATGACCAACGGACGGCGTCGTTTGAAGACCTGCAGCCGGATGCTGCACAGCCCAAGTACAGCGCGGCAGTGCTGCGCTCCACGAGTGACTCGGTCGTCGGAGTCGAGTGATCATCGGCGCGCGCTTGGAGCAACAGCGTGCCGATCATGGATACCGTGAGGCCAATCGTTGCCAAAGACCTGATTTTTCTGCTCAAAGACTTCATGCTTGTCTCCTTCACCTCGGCTGGATGACTTGAACCGTCCTGGTTGCCTCACCGACGCTTCCGGGGCCGCCAGGGTGCTCGGGCTCAAAAGAGCGCCGGCATGTGCCAGACGTAAAACGCGAGCAGCAGCATTCCGGCCGCCCCGGCTGCAACCATCGCTACGCAGCAGATACCGTCTCCAATGTCGCGAAGTCGCCTTTTCATGCTGGCGAACGGCGGGTCGCCAGAGTCCTTCCTCTGGATACCTGATGCATCCGACCTGGGTTCGTGTCGCAATCGTTGAACTAGGCGGTCATGCATGCGCGTGTCTCTCCTGCCGAGGCGCTTCGAACATCGACCCCGGTTGCGACAATCTCGCGTATTCCGGCGTCGCAGCCCTTGGATGAAACAGAGCGTACGTTCGTCTCACCCGCAGCGACCCACCCGTGTAGGGTAGGTGGGTATACCCGCAGCCGGTTCACGCCAAGCCGTCGCGTTTGGCGGATAGATTTGAGACAGAGCCATCGGCGATGGCTGCCCGAAATCGCGCAGGACAACGTGGCCTTGGGGGATCGCAAAGCCCAGTCTGGGCGGCACCACCCGCGCCGCGTCAATGGACGAAGTCGACGCGGTCCAGAGCGACAGTCGTGTTGGCGCTGGCCGGGTTGCGGCGCCCCGTTACCGAGACGGACAGCGTGTGCGAGCCAGCCGCCAGCACGGGACTGGTCCAGGCCGGTGTGGACACGTTGCGCGACGGGGAGTAGTTGTCCACGTCGCTCGCGGCGCCGCCATCGATCGACACGTTCATCACGCCCTGGTCGAAGTCGCGCACCGCATACAGCGCGATTCTCGTGCCCTGGAAGGTGAACTGCGCGAGCGCCCCGACCTGCGTCGACCAGGTGGCCGTGCCGGCGAAAAGGTCTGGTACGCCTGACGTCGCGCCCCAGCCTGCGCTGTAGACGACATGCTCGCCGCCGGGGCCGGTGCCGCGCTCGTCCACGCTGACCGTGCCGGTGCTGACGTCGACGCGGTCGATCGCCACGGTACTGCCATTGCTGGCGGGGTTTCGCGAACCCGTAGGCGTCACTGTCAGGACGTGCGCGCCGGGCGCGAGCGTGGGACTGATCCAGGACAGCGCGGCAGCCGCACGGACCGGCGCGTAGTCGTCGACATTGACGGCCGGTGCACCATCGAGCGTGACGGCCATGATGCCCTGGTCGACGTCGTGCACGGTGTGCAGCGCGACGCGCGTTCCGGAGAAGTGCAGCGTGGCCGAGGCTCCGGCGCCCGACGCCCAATGCGCCGTACCGGCGTACAGATCTGCCACGCCGTTGGCAAGTCCCCAGCCGCTGCTGTAGTTGAACTGGTTGGTGCCGGGACCCGTCACGTTGTCGTCGAAGCTCGTGATGTCGATCCCGCCCGTTGTGCCCGTGTCCAACAGTAGCCGGTAGGCGTCATTCGCTGCGACCCACTGGACCGTCATGTTCAGGCCGCCGGCTTGCACGGGAACATAGCTGTCCTGTACCGTCAGCGGCGCGGACTGGGCGCCCTGGACGAATCGCTGGACCTGCACGTGGACATTGGTGCTGCCAGCCAGCCACGGCACAGACGAGACGCCGTCGATCCGCACGGCGAGCGTGCCGCCGAAAGCGCCGCTGCTGCCGAGCAGCACGGAGGCCTGGCGCGCGCCGTCGTCGCGCGTGGCCACCAGGTCGACGCTCGCCGAGCCCGTGCTGGCGGCAAGGAGCCCGCTTTGGGCGGCGGAGGCCTGGTAGACCCAGTACGCGCCCGTGGGCAGCGCCGCGCTGCCCGAGGGCACGAGGATCTGGTCCAATGTCGGGTCGCCGCAGCAGTTGTTCCAGATCGCATGCGAGCCCGATTCATAGCCGCCCCGCTGAAGCTGCGCGAGGTACCACGCGGTCACCGCAGGCGTCTGCTGGTTGGAGAAGAGGTATTCATTCATCGAGACCGGCACGCCGGTGACGCCGCGCGCGGCCATCAGGCTGCGCACGTTGGCAGCGTCGCCCACCGGGTCGCCGCTGAAATGCCAGTTCAATATCGTTGGCATCGTCCCGTTGGCGACGAAGTGATCCAGGTAGCCCGCCATCGTCGTCACGTCGTAGTTCGCCAGCGAGGGCCCGACGATGACCGCCTGGGGATAAAGTGATCGCAGCGTGCGCACGCCGACGTCCCACATCAGGTAGTACTGGCTGCTCGATCGCGGCCAGAAGTAGGAGTTGGCCGCCGGTTCGTTCCAGATGTCGAAGCGGACGTTTGGACTCAGCAGGCCGTCGGCGCGCAGGTGACCGACCAGCTCGGTCAGGAAGGCGACCCAGCTCGCGCAACCGGGTCCGTCGTCGCAAGGCTCGGCGATGTTGGGCGGGCGCTGGCCAGACCCGTCGGATCCCCATAGATCGCTCACCAGCACGTCGAAGCTCGCGCTGTAGGGCGGCCGCGTGACACGCTGCGCCTGAGCGCGCACGGCGGCGTAGCGCGGCTCGAACTGATTGGCCCCGAGCGCCCAGCCCCAACTGCCGTCGACATCGATCTCACCCCCGCCTCGGAAGGAGCGTGGCGCGAGCGGCAGCAGCAGCGCGTCGTTGGGGCCCGCCCCGTCCTGGCTCAGCCCATAGAGGAAGCCCCGCCCGGCGCCGCTCAACGTCGTCGACGTCGTGGAAAGATCGACTTCAACGCTCTCGGCGACCGCGCGCGTCGGGAGGGCGCCGGCGAGCAGAGCGGCCACAAGCAGCGCGACCAGCGCGCGCAGACGAAGGAACGGCTGGGTATGGAAGTGGCGCATGGCTGAAGTGGGTTGCGTTGGGGATCCGCGACTGGCGCGGGCGAAGTCGAGGGAGCGGTGCAGCGGAGCCGATGGCTCAGGCCGCATCACGGTCGTGTTGAATCACTTGCAAATAGTCTTCCTGTCACCTGCGGCAGAAATGGGCGTATTGATCAGACAGGGACCCACTGGCCACCGTTGCTTGACGAGCGGAGAGCGGCCTCGATGAAGGCCATGCCCTTGATGCCGTCGTCGATGCTTGGGAAGTCGACGACCGCATCGACCTCGCCGCCCGTGCGCGCCGCGCGCAACGCTTGCGCAATCTCGCTGTAGATCGTCGAAAAGGCCTCAAGATAGCCTTCAGGATGGCCGGAGGGCAGGCGAGTCACGCGTGCGGCGTCGGCGTTGGCCGACGCGGTGCCGCGCGAGAGTGTGCACGTCGCCTTCCCGAAGGGCGAGAAGCGCAGCTGGTCGGGCTGCTCCTGCGCCCATTCGAGGCCGCCGCGGCTGCCGTAGACGCGGATGCGCAAGGCGTTCTCGTTGCCCGGCGCGACCTGGCTGGCCCAAAGCGCGCCGCGCGCGCCGCCCGAATAGCGCAGCATCAGCTGGATGTTGTCGTCGAGCACCCGGCCTGCGACGAATGTGCTCATCTCGGCCGATAGCTCGACCAGCTCGAGCCCGGTGACGTAGCCGGCGAGATGGTGGGCATGCGTGCCGATGTCGCCGATGCAGCCACCGGCACCGGAGCGCAGGGGGTCCGAACGCCAGGCGGCCTGCTTCTGGCCACTCGCCTCGAGTCGTTCGGTCAGCCAGTCCTGCGCATATTCGACTTGTACGACGCGCAACTCGCCAAGCGCGCCTTCGCGCACCATGCGCCGCGCGTGGCGCACCATGGGGTAGCCGCTGTAGTTGTGGGTCACGGCGAAGATCAGGCCGTGGGCCTGTGCCATTGCCTTGAGCCGCCGGGCATCGGCCAGCGTCGTGGCGACCGGCTTGTCGCAGATCACGTGGATACCTGCCTTCAGGAAGGCCTCGGCCACCGGCGCGTGCTGATCATTGGGCGTCACGATGGCCACCGCCTCGACCCCATCGGGCCGCTCGGCTTCCTCGCGGGCCATCGTCAGATAGTCGGGGTAGGCGCGCGGCAGGCCCAACGCCCGTGCAGAGCGCAACGCCTTGTCCGGCGTGGACGAGAGCGCGCCCGCGAGCAGGTCGTATTGGTCGTCCAGTCGCGCCGCCATGCGGTGCACGGCGCCGATGAATGCGCCTTCGCCGCCTCCGACCATGCCCAGCCGGATGCGGCCAGTCGCCGCTTCGCCGCGGCTGCCGCTGATGCTCATCGCCTGCCCTCCGCGGTCAGGCCCAGCATGCGCCGAAGCTGGGACTTGTCCGCGCCACCGCCTGCGAAATCGTCAAATGACTTCTCGGTCACGCGGATGATGTGCCGGCGGATAAAGTCGGCACCTTCCGTCGCACCGGCCTCCGGGTGCTTCAGGCAGCATTCCCATTCGAGCACGGCCCAGCTGTCGTAGTCGTACTGCGCCATCTTCGAGAAGATCGCGCCGAAGTCGACCTGCCCGTCACCGAGGGAACGGAAGCGCCCGGCACGCTCGACCCAGGGCTGGTAGCCGCCGTAGACGCCCTGTTTGCCGTTTGGGCGAAACTCGGCGTCCTTGATGTGAAGCGCCTTGATGCGCTCGTGGTAGATGTCGATGAAGGCGAGGTAGTCCAACTGCTGCAGTACGAAGTGCGAGGGGTCGTAGTTGATGCAGCAACGCGGATGCTGACCGACGCGGTCGAGCAGCATCTCGAAGGTCGTTCCGTCGAACAAGTCCTCGCCCGGGTGCAGTTCGAAGCAGACGTCGCAGCCCGCCTCGTCGTAGGCGTCGAAGATCGGTCTCCAGCGCTTGGCGAGCTCGTCGAAGGCCGCCTCGATCAGCCCCGCCGGCCGCTGCGGCCACGGGTACAGATAGGGCCAGGCCAACGCACCGGGGAAGCTGACGGTGGCTCGCAGCCCGAGGTTGCGGGACGCCTTGGCTGCCAGCAACATCTGCTCGACCGCCCAGGCCTGCCGAGCGCCCGGGTTGCCGCGCACGGCTGGCGGCGCGAAACCGTCGAAGGCTTCGTCGTAGGCCGGATGCACGGCCACCAGTTGGCCCTGCAGGTGCGTGCCGAGCTCGGTGATCTCGATTCCCTTGGAGCGCGCCAGGCCCTGGACATCCTCGCAGTAGCTCTTCGATTCGGCGGCACGCCGCAGGTCGATGATGCGCGCATCCCAGGACGGCAGTTGCACGCCCTTGAAGCCCAGCGAGGCCGCCCACGTCGTGATCGAGTCCCAGGAATTGAAGGGCTCTGCGTCGCCCGCGAACTGGGCCAGGTAGATGCCTGGCCCTTTGATGTTCTTGGCCATGTCGTCTTGCCTCCTTAGCGGTAGCGCTTCTGGTTCCAGCGATGGCCCAGGAGTGCGAGGATGATGATCAACCCGTTGAAGAACTGCACGTAGAAGCCCGAGAGTCCCGCGGCGACGATGCCGGTCTGGATGAAAGACACGGTGAGCGCGCCGATCGCTCCACCGGCGATCGTTCCCACCCCGCCCCAAGTGGGGGTGCCGCCGACGAAGACCGATGCGATCGCCGGCAGCAAATAGCCGTCGCCGGTCGAAGGCCACCAGGTGAAGTTGACGAGCGTCGTGAATACGCCGGCCAGGCCGGCGCCCAGACCCATGAAGGCGTAGGTCGCCATGCGCACGCGCCGCACGTTGATGCCCATCTGGCTGGCGCTATCCGGGTTGTCTCCGACGACATGGACGCGTGCGCCGAATCGGTGGCGATTGAACAGCAGGCCGGCGAACACGACGAAGGCCAGGGCCCACAGCATCTGCACCGGCACGCCGAAGACGTTGTCGGAAAACAGCTTCGCCGTCGTGCTGTCGCGCAGTTGGAACAGCGCGATCGACTTGCCCTGCGTGATGATCAGTATCAGCCCGCGCAGCATGTAGTTCATGCCCAGCGTCGCAATCAGCGAGGACAGCTGCGCGTAGACGACCAGCGCGCCGACCCCGAGGCCCAGCACGATGCCGGTCGCCAGCGCCGCCACAATGGCGAGCCCCGCCGACACGCCAGTCTGGATCAGCAACGCGAAGATCCAGGCCGCGAAGCCCATCGTCGCAGGGAAGGAGAGGTCGATCTCGCCCACGGTGACGACGAAGACGAGCGGTACCGTCAGGCAAAGCGCCACCGGCAGTGTCACCATCACCGAGCTGTAGATGTCCCAGCTTCCGAAGACCTCGGGGCTGGCGATCATGAACACGGCCATCATCACGACGAAGACGACGAAGGTGCCGATGGCGGCACGATTGCCGGTCACGAATCGGCGGAAAGGCCCGTCCGGTGCGCGGCTGACGGCAGCCCTGGGTTCGACGCGAATGTCTTCCAGTACGACGTTGCTCATGCTGCGGCTCCGGCGGGTTGCTGGGCTTGCGAGGACTCTTCCAGGCTCAAGCCCTGCGGGTGCGCGATGCGCTCCATGAAATCGATCAAACGCTCGGCCGAGCTGACCTCGGCTTTCGTCGCCTGCAGCGCGACACGGCCGCGGTCGATCACCACGAAGCGGTCGGCGATGTCGTAGACGTGGTGGATGTTGTGGCCGATGAAGAGGATCGATCGCCCGCCCGCCCGCACGGTTCGCACGAAACGGAAGACCTTTTCGGTCTCGGTCAGCGAGAGCGCCGTCGTCGGCTCGTCCATCACGATCAACTCCGCCTTGTTGTAGATCGCCCGCGCCAGCGCCACGCCCTGGCGCTCCCCACCGGACAATTGACCAACGATCGACCCTGGCGCGAACACCTTGGACGTGAAGCCTATTTCGCGCATCAGGCGTTCGGCCTCCTCGTGCTGCCTGCGTACGGCCAGGAATCCCAACCAGGTAGTCAGCTCGCGTCCCATGAAGATGTTGCGCACGATCGACTGCTGAACCGCCAGCGCGCGATCCTGGAACACCGTCTCGATGCCCGCGTCGCGCGAGCAGGCGGCGTCCCAGCGCGCCACCGGCTTGCCGCGCACGAGGATCGTTCCGCTGGTCGGCGGAATCGCACCGGCCAGGATCTTGATCAGCGTGGATTTTCCAGCGCCGTTGTCGCCTAGCAGTCCGACGACCTCGCCACGATCCACATGCAGGTCGATGCCCCCGACCGCGAACACGCGGCCGTAGGACTTGGTGACCTTTCTCAACTCGATCAGTCTTTCACCCACGGTGTTGTCTCCTGCGTTGATCCGCGCCATCCCATGCCTCGGTGGCGCGGCAGTCGAGCGACAGGCTCAGCGCAATCCGCGCGTGGCGAGGTCGGCGACGGTCTTGTAGTTGTCGGTCGTCACGAACCCGGCACCAGTGTCGAAGCTGATCGGCGCAAGGCCGTACACGACCTGCTGGCAAAGGCTCAGGATCGGCAAGTAGCCCTGAAGGAAGGGCTGCTGATCCGCGGTCAGCTGCACCCAGCCGCTCTTGAACGCGTCGACGATCTGGGGGCTGGTGTCGAAGCCGACGTTGATGATCTCGCCCGGCTTCTTCTTGGCTGCCTGCATGTAGGCGGCAGCGTTGCCCAGTTGTTGGCCGCCGGGATAGACGATGACCTTGGTGCCCGCGTTGGCGCGCAGCGCGGCGGTGATGACCGGGATGCCGAGGTTCGGGTCGCTGGCCCATTCCGGCGGCGAGTTCAGGCGGACGACCTTCAGGCCCGCCTTCTCCAGCGCCTTGGCCGTGCCTTCCTCACGCGCACCGCGTGTGGAATCATCGAAGGCCCCGAGCACGACGGCCACGTCCCCGCCCTTGACACCGAAACGGCGCACGATCTCCTCGCCCAGTGCCCGGCCCTGCGGCTCCTGCTGCGCACCGACATAGCCTCCGCCGAACTTGGCCGTGACGCCTGCCACCGGCACGTTCTGGTACTCCATCTTCGTGCCGTTCTTCGCCGCCTCCTGCGCGAGCGGCATGATGGCTGCGTCGCCCGGGTGGCCCATCATCGCGATGCCGTTCGGCCTGGCGGCCACGGCCTCGCGCAGCTGCTGGACCATTTTCTCGTTCTGCCAGCCCGAGAAGACGTAGTCGACCTTCGCACCCAGATCAGCAGCAGCCTGGCGCGCGCCGTTGTAGACGATGGTACCGAAGGCGTCGCCCTCGGCGCCGCCGACGAAGAAGCGGATCTTGGCCGCGCTGCACCACTTGTCAGAAGGACCAGCGGCATGGACTTGAGCCACGCCTCCGAGGCTGAGCGCAGCCACGGCGAGCACGACAAGACGGCGGCGGCCTGCCGCGCGGGAAGTATTTGTCATCGTTGTCTCCTGTATTGTTCGACTATGGACTTGCTCTGAGCCCCGGTCTATTGCGGTGCGGGATTGGGGATGAACTCAGCGCCCCCGCGGCAGCGCTTGAGGTAGTTGAGGGCGGCGACCTGGCCGGTCGTCTCGAGAGCGTCCCGATAGACCGGGTCGTGCCAGCCCTCGATGTCGATCGAGCCCTGGAAGCCGGCCAGGCGAAGCTCGCTGATCACGCGCGTCCAGTCGGTATCGCCGAAGCCCGGCGATCGCATCTGGACGAACGGATGCTTGCCGAACACGCCGTGCTCGCGCACGACGTCCCAGCGCACGGTCGCATCCTTGCCGTGGACGTGAAAGATCCTGTGGGCCCACTTGCGGATCTGTGGAATCGGGTCGATCAAATAGACGTGCTGGTGGCAGGGCTCCCATTCGAGGCCGAGGTTGTCGTTCGGCAGCGCGTCGAACATCAGTTCCCAGGCATCCGGGTTGTGGGCGATGTTCCAGTCGCCGCTGGCCCAGTTGCCGTCCATGGCGCAGTTTTCGAAGGCCAGGCGGACGCCCTTGTCGTCGGCTCGGCGAGCCAGTTCGCCCCAGACCTGTTTGAAGCGCGGCAGGCTCTCCTCGATCGGCTTGCCGCGCACTCGGCCGGTGAAGCCGGCGACCGTGTCGGCGCCGAACAGATGGGCGTTGTCGATCAGCGCCTTCCAGCCTTCCAGCGTTGCGTGGTTCAACTCGCCATCCTCGAGCGGATTGCCGAACATGCCGAGCACGCGCATCGTCACGTCGCGATCGCCGATCGCTTCCTTCAGCTCGCCAGCCAGGCGCGGCAGGTCCTTGTCGACGACTTGCCAGAAGTAGGGCTCCAGGCTCTCGAAGCCGTGCGGGAGGATCTCGCGCACATAGCCGGCAGGATCGGCGTCGTTGGCGCGCACCATCGTGCCGACGCGGATCGCTTTCAAAGGGTCGTTCATGCGTCGTCCTTCAAATGACGATCTCGACGCGCCGGCCGGACCGGGCGCTGTCGACGGCGCCCAGCGTCATCGCCAGGCTGTGGATGTTGTCCGGGCCGGCGGTCTCCGGCACGTGGCCCCCGCGCACGGCCGCGACGAAATCCTGCAGCACACCCAGATGCCCGCCGACACGGTCCGCGGTGGCAAGCACCTCGACCTGCTGCGTGGCGTCGAAGAGGCCCGTACGTGGCCCGACGGCGACCTCCGCGCGGAGTTCCGCATTGCCATCCCACACCAGCGTGCCGCGCGTGCCGATGAAGCGCCAGGCGCATTCCCAGCTCGTGCCGAGCCCCGCCGCGCACCAGCTGCCGCGATAGTTAAAGACGACGCCGTCGTCCATCTCGAAAATCGCCGCTGCCGAGGAGCCCTCGAGATACCAGGAGCCGGGTGGGTTCCATTCCTGGCAGTAAACCGAGCGCGCCTTGCGGCCGGTCATGCATCGCGCGGCATCGAAAGCGTGGATCGCCATGTCGACCAGCAGCACATGCGACATATCTTCGCGGAAGCCACCGAAATGCGGAGCCAGGAAGAAGTCCGTATGTACGCTGGTCAGCTGGCCGATCAGGCCTTCAGCCAGCGCGCGGGCGATGCGGCGTACGCTGTCCAGGTAGCGGCGGTTCTGCACGACCACGTGCAGCTTGCCGGCGTCTCGAGCTCGGGCGATCAGGTCCTTGGCTTGGTCGAGCGTTTCGGCCATTGGCTTCTCGCTGAGCACATGGCATCCGGCGGCCAGCGCGGTCGACACCACCGCGTGGCGCGCCTGCGGAACGACGAGGTCGAAAACAAGGTCGGGTCTGGTCTGCGCCAGCAGCTTGGCAACGTCCGAGGACTGAGCCGCGTCCTGCAGGCCGTGCCGCTCGGCCACCGCCTGAACCCGCGCCGAGTCCAGGTCAGCAAGTCCGATGATCTCGAGGCCGTCAACCTGCGCGACCGCATCGAACCAAGTCGTGCTCATCGCTCCGCAGCCGACGAGTACCGCCTTCAAAGCCATCTCGTTCCTTTCTGTCTGTCGGCATCGCCGCCAGACCTGTCTCGTGGAAACTGGTTCGTATGCTGACCGTAAACGTTTACGGACAACATGGTACTTTCACCTAACCGTGAGCTGAACAGGTGCCGAGCCGTGTCGTTACATTAGGTTCCTCAAACGTTTTCGGAGTTCAGACCTTGATCGGCATCCGCGGCCTTGCGCAGCATCTCGATATCTCGATCGGCACCGTCTCGCGAGCGCTCAACGGCAAGATGGATGTCAATCCGGAGACGCGCCGGCGCGTGCTCGAAGCCGCCGCAGAACTGGGCTATTCACCCAACCAGTCAGGCCGCAGCCTTCGTCACGGCACGACCAATCTGGTCGGCGTCGTCATTCCTACTACTCGGCAGAAGAACTTGATCAACCCGACCTTCGCCGAGGCGCTGGACGGTGTGCGCCAGCAACTCATCGGCACCGGCCTGGACCTGGCAATCTTCCTGTGCGCGGACGATGCCGATGCCTTTGCCCACTTGCGCCGCATTGCCGAACGACGCTTGGCCGACGCGCTGATCATCGCGGACACGTTGCCCGCCGATCCTCGCATCGACTACCTGATCGACAAGGCGATCCCCTTCGTCGCCTTCGGTCGCAGCCGTTCCGGCGGGTCACATCGATGGGTGGATATCGACTTCGCCGGAGCGGTGAAGCAAAGCGTCGCTCGGTTGGCAGGCCGATGCCACCGGCGCATTGGCCTGGTGCTGACGAGCCAGGACACTAACTTCATCCGCCTCATTCGCGAGGCCCACAGGCGCGAGTGCAGGGCACGGGGACTGGATGTGCGCAACGACTTGGTCCAGCGCATCGGACATGGTGCGGATGCCGGCTATTTTGGCGCTCAGGCGCTGATGGCACTGCCCGATCCGCCGACCGCTCTGCTGGTACAAAACGAGGAGGTCGCGACCGGGATCTACCGCTGCCTCAGTGAAATGCGGATTCGCCCAGGTCGCGACGTGGCCGTCATCGCGCTCGAGGATGGTGGACGTGCCAACTTTATGTCGCCGACACTGAGTGCCTATCGAGCGGATCTCGGCATCGTCGGCGCACAACTCGGGCAGGCCCTGCTGGCAGCACTGGGTCGCGGGTCGAGTGATGGTGAACCGATCCGGGCGCTGGTGACGATGGAGGCCAATCCGGGCGATAGCGAGGGCTGGGAGTCAAGATGAAGTCGAGGCCGAGGCCGAGGCCGAGGACGAACTGCGCGGCGGTTGGGCGAGCGTGTCTCGATGGACGCGGCAAGGGCGCCTGCGCCAGGAGAATTCGGGCGCGAAACGCTTGACCACAAAGTTGAGAGTGTGTAATACTGTCTTCGACACACTTATTGCATCATGCCCACCAGCACCCGCTTCGCCGTCGCCATACACGCACTTGCTGCTCTCGCAGTCAGTGACGGCAAGCCTTTGCGCTCCGAGGATCTCGCTTATTCGGCCAATACCGGCGCGGTGGTGATTCGTGGATTGCTTTCGCGCTTGAACGATGCGGGGCTGACGCGATCGCAACTTGGTGCGGGTGGGGGGGCATTGTTGGCCAAACCTGCGAAGAAGATCAGCCTGCGCGACGTCTACGAGGCGGTAGAAGACACGGAGCTGTTTTCCATGCATCGAAACCCACCCTGCAAGAGTTGTGCGGTCGGCGGCAACATCCTGGAAGCAATGGTCCCTGTGCTGACCCGGGCGCGAAAGGCAATGGAAGACGAGTTGTTGAAGACCAGCATTGCCGACATTGCCGCCGAAGTCGCTCGGCTCGGGAAGTTCTCGATTCCCTTCGCGTGGTAGACCTCTTTTTTGCATCTATATGTCGTTATGTCGATGACAGATAAGCTAATAACCAAGTCTCGAAGAAGCACTTCAAGCCCGTCAGTCATATGGGCGCTGACGGCCCTCCATCGCCAAGCCCCAGTCATCAGCAGGAGTTAAGAACATGAGCATTGGCATCATCGGATCTGGCGCCCTCGGCTCCAACGTGGCACGAGCGTTGGCCAAGTCGGGTCAAAGCGCCATGATTTCAAACAGCCGCGGGCCGGCATCTTTGGCGCCTTTGGTCGCCGAACTGGGGCCCACCATCAAGGCGGTCACCCTGCAAGAGGCGGCGCGGGCGGACATCGTCCTGGTGGCCGTACGCTGGGTGGACATCGGTAACGCGCTGGGCGGCTTGCCCGCTTGGAATGGCCGCATCGTCATCGACAGCACCAATCCGGTCGAGTTCCTCGATCCGAATTCGCCAGATGCCAAGGATCCGACCAATTCGCTCGCGGCCTACGGCATCAAGGCGGTCAATCTTGGCACCAAGCACTCGAGTCAGGTGTTCCGCGAGTTCGTTCCCGGTGCGCGGCTCGTCAAGGCATTCAACCACGTCGATGCAGAGGTACTGGCCCACGCCGAGGTGTCGAGCGGCAAGCGTGTTCAGTTCCTCTCCGGCGACGATGTCGGGGCAAAGGCCGAGGTCCGCAAGATCCTCGAGGCGGCTGGCTTCTTCGCCGTTGATCTCGGATCGCTGGACGTCGGCGGGCCGTTGGCGTCATTGCCGTTTGGCGCCCTGTCCATGAACAACTTCGTCAAGGTCTGACGAGCCAAAACCTCACCGCGACAGCAGTGGAGATTGCACGATTGGGCAAGTTCGCGTTATCTCGCCTCGAACATTTCAGTCCAAATGCTTATATGTCAGTTACACACATATCAAGCGAGTCGCTGGTGGTGAATTGAGGCCGAGCGGTGCCCGCATACGAAGCATTTTTACAAGTTTCTCCAACCCACGCCAGTCACGGCAACAAAGGGCCATGTCCCGTCGCCTGCTCTCTGGTTCATCACGAAAGAACGTACTCATGACCACGCTACTCGCCATCCAAGTCAGCCCGCGCGGCGGCTATTCGACTTCGCGCAAGCTGACTTCGGACTTCATCGAGAAATGGAAAGCACAGCATCCGGGCGGCACGGTGGTGCCCCGCGACTTGGCGACAACTCATCTGCCGTTCGTGGATCTGCCCTGGATCGGCGGCGCGTTCACGCCACCCGAGCAGCATGCCCCGGAAGTCAAGGCCGCTATCAAGGTCTCCGATGATCTCGTGTCGGAACTCAAGGCCTCCGATCACATCGTGATCGGTACGCCCCTCTACAACTTCAACGTCCCGGCAATTCTGAAGGCCTACATCGACCACATTGTTCGGCTCGGCGTGACTTTCACGATGAACTACGAAGGGCTGGTCCAGGGCAAGAGGGCCACGATCATCCTGACCTCGGGCAGTGACTTCTCACCCGGCACGCCCTATGCGTCGTTCAACCAGGCCGAGCCCTATCTGCGGCAGATCCTGGGATTCATCGGCATCACGGATGTCAATGTCATTCTCGCGGGACGGTCGTTGGCGGTGGATACCGGTGAGAAGACGCTGAACGAATTCGCTGAACAGTTCAGCGGACAACTGCAATCTGCCGTTGCGTGAGGTTTGGAAAGGGACCGGCCGTCAGCGTCGCTCGACCTCGAGCGGCCAGGCCGGTTCAATCCAAACCTGGGCGGGACGGAGTCCAGCGGAAGTGAGTCGGCGGACAGGTCTAGGACGCTTTGCCCTCGCGAGCGGAGGGTCAAATGGTGCCGGTGGATCTTGTCCCGAGCGACGCCGAGATAGCACTTGACATAGCCAGGCGTCGAGCGCTGATTGCGTGCCATCGGACCGATTGACTCGAGCATGGACGCCGTCGGCCGTCGAGCGAGTGTGCCGCGGATGTCCTGCCAACAGCACAGCGGAGCCTGCCCGTGCGGTGACAGGCGCCAACGCGCGACTTTCCGGGACGCGAGGTGAAGCGACCCGGCCATTGCGCGCACATCTGGCACCCAACCGTGTACGGCCGGCCCTTGCGAGAGGTGAAGCTGTACCGCGCGTGTATTTGGGACGCAGCCGGGATCGGGACGCAGGGTGCTTGTGGACACGCCCGTTCCCGATGCCAACCCTTGATCTATTGCTGGCTGGCCGGATAGACCACCTCGAGAGTCCATTGGTCATTCGCTTGCGCGTGCAAGGTCCAGAACAGGTCTGCAATCGCCCGCGCCTCCGGCGAGTTGGCCGCGACCCCAGTGCCGACCGTGACGGTGGCAATGTGAACGCCTTGATTCTTGAGCGCGTCGAAGAGACCCTTGGTCAGGCCGAGTACGCCGGCCTTGCCGATGCTCAGCGATAGGTAGTTGGGATGGGGCGACTTCGCCAAAGCCCCGCCGGTCAGCAGGAGGGTACCTTCCTTGCGTTCGACCATGCCAGGCAACGCCTCCTTGATCGCCGCGAAGCCTGCACCGATGTTGATCGTCAAGTCTTGAAGAAAGCCCTCGATAGTCTGCGTCTCCACCGTGCCGTCATGAATGGACGCAGAGTTGAAATGCAGTACGTCAATCGAGCCGAATTGCGATTCCACCGCATGCACGAGAGCAACAACGCTGTCGATGTCGCCTGCGTCCACATGGCGGGCTTCGGCGGAATGGCCCGCCAGCTTCAGTGCCTTGACTTGTTCAGCAAGATACGTCTGGTTGCGTGAGGTCAGGACGACGCGGTAGCCCTCCTTGGCGAATCGCTTTGCGGTAGCCAAGCCGATTCCAGGGCCTGATCCAATACTCAAGAAAGTTTTCATAGTTGCACCTTTGCAGGTTGAGGGGGTGAGAGATAGTGGTCGTCGAGCGGTCGGTCGACGAGACCGTGCATCGCGCAGACGTACCGTTGGACAAGGTCAGGCTCGCGTTCGAGCAGGCGGAAGGCTGGCAGCTCGGCGTCCCTCGCCCGAGCGCAGGGCCAGTACAGCGGCCACGACGAAGGCGATCGTCAGCAATGCCAGGCAGGCAGGCAGCTTCACCGACCAGGGAGCGGTCCCATGCAACGTAGCGCCAACGGCGGCCACGCCGACCAGCGCGCCAATCTGCCGATTGGCATTGAGCACTGCGGCCGCGGTATTCGTGTGTTGCCTGTCGCCATGACCGAGCACGCTGCTCGTCACTGCCGGGATGGCGAGCGCGGCGCCGAGGTTGGCGATTGCAACGAAGACATCCAGTGGCCACGCGGGGAGACCATGTGCAAGCATGGCGACGGCGGTTGAAGCTGCGGCGCCGAAGGCAGCGAGCATCAGCCCCGCGCGCAGCAGCACGGCGATGCCAAAGCGTGGCGCCAGGCGCGCTGTGATCAGGTTGCCCAGCGTGTACATGACCATGAGCGGCAACAGGTTGACGCCGGTGGCAAGTGCGCTCGCCTGGCGCGCCTGCTGGTTGTACAGCGTCATCAGGAAGAGCGCTCCGAAGACTTCGAAGTTGATGAGCAGACCAATCAGGTTGATGCGTCGGAATGCTGCATCGTTCAGCAGCACGCGAGGTACCACGGGCTGTGCTGCGCGTTGCTGGTGGCGTGCGAACGCTGCAGCCGCCAACACCGCGACGACGGCAGCCGTAAGCACTCGAGGCGCGGTCCAGCCCGCGCTTGGCCCCTGGATGAGGAAGTAGGCCAACCCGCCGAGCGCGAGCATGCCGCACAGGTGCGCTGCAGGGTGTAGCGGCTGCAGGTGGCGCGGTGCGACGGCGATATGGCGGCGAGCGAGCCACACTGCCAGCAGTCCGATCGGCAAGTTCAGCCAGAAAATGGCACGCCAACCCAGGTACGAGATGACCAGACCACCGACGAGGGGGCCAGATGCCGCGGAGGCGGAGACGATGGCGCTCCAGACGCCAAGGACACGGGCGCGTTCGCGTTCATCGGGATAGGCGCGGGCGAGCAACCCGAGCGAACTCGGAATGAACAGCGCCGCGGCTACACCCTGCAGCAACCGTGCTCCGATGAGCTCCGCAGCACTTGTCGCCGCGGCGCATAGTGCCGAAGCCGCAACGAATGCCGTGATGCCGACCAGATAGGTGGCGCGCGCGCCGAAGCGATTGGCCAACGCGCCGCCTGCCAGCAGCAGCGCGGCGAAGGTCAGCGTGTACCCATCGACAATCCACACCTGGCCTGCCAGGTTCATCGACAATTCGCCGCGAATGCTGTGCAACGCCACGTTGACGACCGTCACGTCGAGCATGGCCATGACGTAGCCTAGAGTTATCGTCACCAGGGGCCAGGCACCAGGAACGCCAGCAGAGGGTCGATCATGTGCATCCATTGGGAAGATGTTATGAAACATGCGTTGTGCGGCATAGCCGTATCGCTGCATCTCTGTGATGCAGACTTGCATTGGGATGAGCACCATGGATTGGGATAACGCACGCGTTTTTCTCGCTATCTATCGCCGTGGCACTCTGCGGGGCGCCGCGTCTGAACTTCAGATTGATCAGGCGACCGCGGGTCGACGGCTGGCGGCCCTCGAAGAGGCGCTGGAGGCGCGCCTGTTCCTGCGTACGCCCAAGCGTTACCTGCCGACGCCGGCGGGCGAGATGGCTTTTCGTGCCGCTGAGCAGATGGAGGTCGGCGCTCACGCGCTACAGCGCGGCATGCAGGGGCTGGATGAGAGGCTCGAGGGCACAGTCTCGCTCGCATGCACTGACAGCGTGGCCTCCGTCTTCCTCATCCCGGCCCTGCGCGCGTTGCGCGAGCGCCATCCCGGAATCACCGTCCGCATGTTGGTATCCACGCAGTTGAGCAATCTGACGAGACGCGAGGCTGACCTCGCAGTGCGCCCGGTACGTCCTGAGGCGCCGGATCTCATTGCACGGCACCTCGGACAGCGCACCATCGGCGTCTATGCCGCACAGGAGTACATCGACGCGCGCGGCCTGCCCGAAGTAGGCACTGGGCTCGCGGGCCATGACGTTGTGGTCTACGACAGCAGTGTCGCCGGAACCCGGCGCGACGCGCTGTGCGGTGAGTCCGTCGAGAGTGCACGCGTGGCGCTGGAGACGAACACGACGATGCTGCTTGCGCAGGCTGTTGCCGATGGGCTGGGCATCGGTGAAGTTCCCACGCATCTCGCGCGGCGATTTCCCTCCCTTGTACGAGTGTGGCCCGAGCGCGCCGCGCCGTACGACATCTGGCTCGTGATGCACGGGGATCTCAGCCATACCGCGCGCGTGCGGGCGGTGGCAGACGCGGTAGTGGGGGCATTCGAGCACGAAGAGGCGTAGCCACTCGACCGCAACCGATCAACATCCGAATCACTTGGCCTGGCCGCTCTCCGGAGATTTGAACGGCGACAATTGGTGCTGACGGCGTGAGATCCGTGGCCCTGCGTTCGAGCATCGCAGCGCGTTCCCTCAGTAATGGCGAGCGCAAAGCCGGCGACGCCCAAGTGATTCGCCGGCGGAGAGGCGCGACTCTCGTTGCCATTCCACTCGCTGGACCTCGTCGTCGCGCTCGCCTTCGCGAGGCGCCTGGCATCCGGCGGGAAAGCTGCGCGTGCCGTAAGCGGGCATGAGGTCATTGGCGCGATAAGAAATCGGTACTACGTGTGCGGATGGAGATCGACCGACGATTCGCTTCGCCAGCGGCGAGCTGGTGTCTTTGGCTGTACCTGCAACGCCTGCTGGCCCGGTGACTCGGGCCGCCTTGGCGAGCACTGGCGCGCGGATGAAATAGGCGCCGCGTCTCGCGGGTCAACGACACCTTTTCGGAAGCTGGCAAGGTCGAACTTCCAATAAGGAGACATGGACATGCAAGGGCATAGCCGGCAGCCGACTGCCGCAATCGCAATCACCCTCTGTCTGGCTGCTGGTGCCGTCAGCGACGCAGAGGCAACGGAACTAGGCGGTAGCTCGTATCCCATCGGCGTGGATACCAACTTCGGCGGCGTCATGCTCTCGCCGGGCTGGCACAACCTGTTCTATCTGAACAACTATGAGGCTTCTCACCTGCGGGACAACTCCGGAGGAGACAACCGGGCGCTCTCGCACTACCACTTGCAGGCGACGACCTTCGCGTACCGGTTCAGCTATGTCTGGCCCAATATCCAGGTGCTTGGAGCCCAGTTGGAGACGCGGGGTGCCATCCCGATTCCGAGCATTGATCTGGACCGAGTCCTTGCGAGTGGCGCGAATCTCAGCGGCAGCACCACCCGGCAGGGTGACCCCTCCTTTTCGCCACTCCTGCTCGGATGGAGCAACGGTGGGTTGCACCAGATCGTTGGCATGGAAATGATCCTGCCGCTGGGCAGCTACGACAAGACACGCCCCGTCAATGCCGGTCGAAATTACTGGCAGTTCGGGCCGTACTATGGGGTGACCTGGTTTCCAGCCGCTTGGGCCGAGGCAAGTGCCAAGCTGCGATACGGCATCAATCAACGCAACAAGGATACGGGCTACAAGTCGGGTGACGAAGCGACCCTCGAGTTCAGCGTCGGCTACCGCTTCTCCCCGTCGACCTCGCTAGGCCTGAACGGGTACATCTACCGCCAGGCAACCGATGACAAGGTGCACGGCGCAGTGGTCAACGGCAACGGCAATCGCGGCCGTGCAAACGCCTTCGGGCCCTATGTCTCGCACTCGTTCAGCAAGGACTTTTCCGTTGTCTTGAAGATGCAAGACGAGTCGAATGTGCGAAATCGTGCGGACGGGGTCCGTGTGTGGCTGCAGACTCGCCTGGACCTCTGAGGATCGGTGGCACTATGGCCGCTCGTGCGCGGGCATGTATTTTTGGACCAGCTGCGCGATGGCATCCTGAACCGCCAGTTCGGCTTTGGAGACGGGGCTCGTGTCGGAGCGCACCAGGCACAACGAGTATCTGATCTGGGGATTCTGGATCTGGCGCGCCTGGAGCTGGCTATCCTCCAACTGAGCGTGGATGGCGGCCGCGGAGAGCACCGTAGGTCCAAACCCGCGCTCTACCAACTTGATGATGGTCGCGGGCGATTGAACCTCGAGCGCGACCTTTAGTTCGATCTTTGATGCTTTCGCCTGCTCCTCCAGAAACTGTCGCAGTCGATTTGGCATGCTGGGCAAGATGAGCCGGTGCTGCGCCAGTTCCTCGAAATCCATCGGGCGCTCGTCGGCGATCGCTCCAGCGCGCTCGCTGATGAAATAAGCACTGTCTTCAAGCAGCGCTTTGGTCGTCAGCCCCAACGTCGGTGGAACAGAGAAGGCCACCGCTAGATCGAGCCGTTCGTCCAGCAGCATCTCCGTGAGCACACTGCCGAGGTCTTCCACCAGGTTGATGCTGACATTCGGCATCTCCGTGCGGCAGCGTTCCAGCAACGGGACGGCGATCAAACTCGATACCGTTGGAGTCAATCCCAGCGAGATGCGGCCCCGTAGCGGGCCCGCGTAGTCCTGCAGCGCCTTGCGAGTCAGCTCGACGTCAGCCAGGATCCGCTCAACCCTTTCCATGAGGGCGAAGCCGGCATCCGTGGGCTCCACTCCGCGCGTGTTGCGCACGAGCAGCTGAACGCCGAGCTCGTCCTCGAGCTTGCGAATCTGCAGGCCCAGCGCCGGTTGCGCTACGTACAACTTCTGTGCGGCCTGGGTAAAGCTCCGGTGTCGTACCACCGCAGCGAAGTACTTCATCTGCCGTAGATCCATCTGTGTCCTCGCAGTGTGGCTCCAAGCGTCGTGTCCTGAATATATGGCCTTTGTCCGGCTGCCATCGGTATGCCGCCCCTTGAGCGCCATAACGAAACGGTTCTACCGCCCTCGGAGCTTGCCGACCTACATTGGCTTCAACCGACACCAATGGCGACGGCCCGAACAGGGCGAACAGCGATGCGCACCACACCTTATCGGATCGGACAGATTGTCCCCAGTTCCAACACCACCATGGAGACCGAGATCCCTGCCATTTTTCGGGCCAGGGAGACGATCTACCCGGAGAGGTTTACTTTCCACTCCAGCAGGATGCGCATGCACCGAGTCACCAAGCAGGAACTGGAGCGCATGGATCAAGACAGCTTGCGGTGTTCGGCAGAGCTGGCGGATGCCCGCGTCGATGTGATGGGCTATGCCTGTCTGGTGGCGATCATGTCCATGGGGCTTGGGTACCACCGAAAGAGCCAGAGCAAGCTCGAAGAGGTAGCGCGAGACAACCTCTGCGCCGCTGCCGTGATCAGCTCCGCCGGTGCCCTGGTTGACGGACTCAAGGCTATCGGCGCACGCAAGGTATCGATCATGGCGCCGTACATGAAGCCTCTGACCGATTGCGTGGTCGCCTACCTGGAAGCGGAGTCCATCGAGGTCATCGACGCGATCTCGTTCGAGATTCCGGACAACCTCGAGGTGGGACGTCGCTCCCCCCTGAAACTCGCCGAAGACGTCAAGCGACTCAACATCGAAGGAGCCGACGCAGTCGTCTTGTCTGCATGCGTGCAAATGCCTTCGCTTGCTGCCATAGAGCCTGTGCAGGACATGCTTGGACTCCCGGTCACTTCTTCGGCGATCTGCACCACGCGTTCCATGCTGGTGAATCTTGGTCTCGAGCCAGTCGCTCCCGGCGCCGGTGCGCTGCTGTCGAGGCAGTTCATGACTCACGTGAGGACGGCATGAGCAATCCCGTGGCTACCACCACCGCCGGACTTCGAGGTGCTCACTGGAAGGCGGATCAGCTTCCGCGCGAGACCCGCGTCTTGCCAACGGCGCTGCGTACATCCGATGGCGCATCTGCGACAGGCATTCTGTACCAGATGGGACAGGAGAAGACCGTCGTCTGCCTGATGCACCCGCGGGAGATGCTGGTGACGCAGTACCTCGTTCCCGAGATCCTGGCTGGTGGTGCGGCAGTTTGGGTGATGGGCTCTCGAAATCCAGGAAACGATCTTCGACTCGAGCACGAAAAGGCGCTGCTCGACCTGGCCGCAGGGCAACGCTTCCTGCAGGAGCGTGGGTTTGAGCACCGTGTTCTGTTGGGAACCTCCGGCGGAGGTCCCCTGGCAGCCTTCTATGTTCAGCAGGCCGAACTGCCCGCCGGCGATCGCCTGGACAAGTCCCCGGCGGGCAGGGCAACGGGGCTTCGCGAGGCCGACATGCCATTGCCCGAGGGCCTGATCCTGGTGTCGTCTCACCTGGGCCAGGGCCCGCTTCTACTCAACTGCATCGACCCTGCAGCCGTCGACGAGGACGATCCGTTGGAAACGGATGACTCGATCTCGGCCTTCAATCCGCATAACGGATTCCGTGAGCCTCCCGAGTCGTCCCGCTATTCATTGGACTTTATTTCCCGGTACCGAGAAGCTCAGTTGCAGAGAGTCCGGCGCATCGACCAGCGTGCCAGGGACCTTCTGGATCGCAAGCTCCGAGGCCGTCAGCGCTTTCGCTTGTCAGGGGCTCGGGAAGATGCGGTGTTGGGAGCATATTCGCCGATTTTTCAAGTCTGGCGCACGGATGCCGACCCTCGCTGCTATGACATCTCTCTCGAAGCCTCCGACCGCGCCTACGGCAGCCTGTGGGGCCCGGATCCGTTGTTGTCGAACTTCGGCAGCGTCGCCTTTGCGCGGGTTTGTACGCCCGAGAGCTGGCTCTCGAACTGGTCGGCCCTTTCTTCCAACGCCACCATGGTCAAGTGCGCGCCCAGTGTTCGCATTCCGACGCTCATGATTCAGTACACGGGAGACAACAGCGTGTTCCCGTCCGAGGCTGACGTCCTCTTTGACTTGCTGGGAGCAAGCGACAAGACACGGCACATGGTTGTTGGCAACCACCATGGCGGCCCAATTTCTCCAGGCGGCCCGAGCGGGCAGCCGGTGGCAGGAGAGCACATCCGTGCCTGGCTTGAGGGCCGGGGATTCACACGCTGATCGAGGTATCGCTTATGCAATCTGTCCAGTCCAATGTCGGCGTTCGCAGTCCGCTGCCCGGTGTCGTCTATCCAAGGCAGCAGGATCTGCAGCACTACGTGAACGCAGGGGCGCTCACGCACGAGACCCTAATCGGCGCGCTCGTCGAATCCTTTCAGCGCAATGCCGGCCGCATCGCCCTGCGGGGAGGCGAGGGCGAGACGTCCTATGCAGAGCTCGACCGTCTGACGACGCACACGGCTGCGGGGCTCATCGCACTCGGTCTGTCGCCGCTCGACCGGGTGCTGTTTCAAATGGCCAACAGCCGCGAGCTGCTAGTGGCGGTGATCGCGTCTTGGAAGGCGGGATTGACTCCCGTGTGCACGCTCGTCAGCCACAGGGAGGCCGAACTGGGATACCTGGCGGACCACTCCGAGGCCAAGGCGATCTTTGTGGATGGCGACAACTCGAAGTTCGACCAGGTCGCCTTCGCGAAGGAGTTGCAAAAAAAGCATCGCAGCCTGCGCTTTGTCGTCTCTTGTCGCGGACCGTCGCAGGGTGTTCCAACGCTCAGCGCCCTGGCTACGCTCGCCGACGGCGCGACGGCGAAGCAGAGAGTGGCCGAGCGGATCGCCTCGCTTGATCCGTTTCAGGTGGCGGTGTTTCAGCTATCGGGTGGCACGACCGGAATTCCAAAGATCATTCCGCGCTTCCACAACGAGTACCTGTACAACATGCGCGCGGTGCACCAATGGACCGGACGCCAGAGCGAGGAGACGGTCTTTTGCGCCGGACCGCTCGTTCACAACGCGGGCATGGTCTGCCATTGGGGGCCCGCTCTCTTGCACGGGGGCTGCGTCATTACCGAGCGCGACCTCTCGGTGGAAGGGTTGCGTCGGACTTTCGTCGACCACAAGCCCACATGGATGTTCCTCATGCGACCGATCCTGGTGCGCCTGAAGGAGGCGCTGGAGGATCACGACCAAGACCTCTCGCATGTCACCGGGGTTATCAGTTCCTCCCACGCCCAGTTCGTGCGGCAAGAACTCTCCATGCCTGGCTTTCATTTCTTCGGAATGGCCGAGGGCCTCATCATGTCCACCCGTACATCCGATTCAATTCGCGCGATCGAGCAGTCCATCGGACTGCCCATATCGCCATTGGATGAGGTTCGCTTGTACAAACCAGGCACGGAGCAGGAGGTTCAGCCTGGTGAGGTCGGTGAGCTCGTCTGCAAGGGGCCGTACACGTTCTGCGGCTACTACGACGCAGAGGAGCGCAACAGCGAGGCGTTCACGAGCGATGGCTTCTACCGCTCCGGGGATCTGGTGTCCTCCAAGGAGTTCGACGGGAATCGCTACTACATCTTTGAAGGCCGTATCAAGGATGTGATCAACCGCGGCGGCGAGAAAATAAGCTGCGATGAGGTCGAGCGAGCCCTGCGCGACTACCCGGGCCTCGTTGACGTCGCCATTGTTGCGATGCCCGACGATGTGTACATCGAGAAGGGCTGCGCCTTTGCCTGCATGGAAGCGGGATCCCCTGCACCGTCCGTCCTGGACTTCGGAAGACACTTGGAGAAAAAGGGATTGGCCAAATACAAATGGCCGGAACGCGTCGAGGTGGTCGGCTCCTTGCCGATGACGCTGGCCGGCAAGGTCAGCAAGGCGGCACTTCGAGAGGAGATCCGCAAGACGCTCACCCATGAGGCGCAGACGGCACCCGTACAGGATGCATCCCAGGCACTTGAGCTTTCGGGGGTGCACCACACGGCGCGGCCGACCTGGAAGTTGAAGGAGACGGTCGAGTTCTATCGCGACATGCTGGGTCTTCCATTGGTGCACGCGATCTCGGCGAAGGGCTGGGGCCGCGAAGGGCATCCGGACTTCCTGCACTTCTTCTTCGACAGTGGCAGAGCCAGCACGATCGCGTTCTTCTATTACATCGGTACTGATCGACCGGACTATCTCAGTCCGCGACCGGAGGAGTTCTTCTATCGCAGCACGCACACTGCGTGGCAGGTGGAAACGCGCGACGAGCTTCTGGCCTGGAAGCGGCGCCTGGAATCAAAAGGTGTGGAAGTTTCGCCGGTCACGCGTCACGAGGTGATCGAGTCGATCTACTTCGTCGACCCGAATGGCTACCCGGTCGAGATCACCTTCCAGGTCAGGCCGTTCGTGCCGCGCGATGCGAAGGACGCGCGACTCACCGTGGACGCGGCCATTCAGACAGAGCTTCACGCTTTGGCGGACGGAGGACGTCTTGCCGATATCGATACGGTATGGCGTCAAAAAGCCTTGCTGGTCGAGTCTCATGCGACGGAGAGCTAGATGGCTTCCATTCTTGTCCTGAACGTTCCGGAATTCCTGCCCTTGGTGGACGCCTCGCGGGCCAACCCCGGGTTGGAGGTCGTCCAACTCTCCGAGGACTACTTCAAGATCTCGTCCCCGGGCCAATTGCGTCTCTCGCGAAAGGAACTGGGGATGAAGCCAGCCCTTTGGTACGGAAGCCTGACGGCCGGTCTGCACGGAACGATCACTCACTTCGGACGCGACGAACTTTGCATCGTCGACCCTTTGTCATGAGTACCAAACCCTTTGAGGATGGCTTGGTCGAGGGCTGCGCCTCGCCGGTGCCTCTCGTCCTGCGGCGCGGAGCAGGGCGGACAGAACCGGACCAGGTGCCGCCTTGTCTGGCCACCATTTCGCTGCAATCGCGGCAGCCGCCTCGGGTATTCACGCACTCGCGCAAGCGGTGCAGCGGCTACAGCATTTGAGATAGGAGACACCAAATCATGCTGCCAAAACTGTTCACCCCGTACCAACTACGGGAACTCACGCTTGAGAACCGCATCGTCGTAGGGCCCATGTGCATGTACGCCTCATACGACGGAAACGCGTCTGACTGGCATCTCATGCACCTCGGCAACTTCAGCGTCTCCGGGGCGGGTCTGGTCATCGTGGAAGCCACCGCAGTGGAGCCCGAGGGCCGGATCTCCAATCGTTGCCTGGGGCTCTATTCCGACGACAACGAACGAGCCCTGGCGAATGTAGTTCAGTCCTGTCGTCGCTATGGCAAGGCCAAACTCGGTATTCAACTGGCCCATGCGGGACGAAAGGGCGCGGTAACCCCGTCGTGGATGGTCCGGCGGCCTCTGACCGCCGAGGAAGGATGGTGGCAACCCGAGGCGCCGTCGGTTGTCGAGGATGGCGTGCATTCGAAGCCGCGAGAGCTCGATGTCCCGTCCATTGAGCGAATCAAGCGAGCGTGGGTTGAATCGACGATCCGAGCTGAACGAGTCGGGTTCGATCTCATCGAACTGCATTTCGCGCACGGCTACCTGGTGAACCAGTTTCTTTCTCCTTTGACGAACCATCGCAACGACGTCTACGGCGGAGACAAAGACAAGTCGATGCGTCTCGCGCTGGAGATCTTCGAGCAGTGCCGCCAGGTGTGGCCGCGCCACAAGCCCATGGGCGTGCGAATCTCCGCCGTGGACTGGGCCGAGGGGGGATGGAGTCTCGAAGACTCTGTTGCTCTGTCAGCTAAGCTCAAGGAGATGGGCTGCGACTACATCTGCGCAAGCAGCGGCGGCACGACGATGAAGCAAAAGGTCGTGGCAGGCCCGGGTTACCAGGTGCCCTTTGCCGAGCGCATCCGCGCCGAGACGGGGATCGCGACCATGGCGGTCGGTCAGATCACGGAACCTGAGCAAGCCGAGGCCATTGTTTCCTCGGAGGCCGCCGACATGGTCGCACTCGCTCGAGGCATGCTCTACAACCCTCGTTGGGCTTGGCACGCGGCTGCCAAGCTCGGTGTGCATCTCGACTACGCCAAGCGCTACGTTCACTGCCACCCCTCGCTCGGGCCTGAACTGAAGTTCGCGGAGACCAAGGAGAAGGCCGACGCGTTGAGAGGCATGTGGCGCATGTCCAAGCGAGCAGAGCTTGCCGGAGCGAGTTCTACCTCGACCGACGACTGACGAGGCCCAAAATGGATATTCGGGTCTTTGACGACACGCGGTGCGTTCTGGGTGAGTCCCCCTTGTGGGATTCCCGACTGCAGGCGCTGTATTGGGTCGACAGCATCAGCGGTCGAATCTACCGGCGCGGCTGGGAGTGGCCTGCAGCACAACACTGGGACCTGGGTGAGGAGGTCGGCTGCATTGGCTTGACGAAGATGTCGCACATGCTCATCGTGGGCGGTCGAAGCGGCATTCTCCTCTTCGACACGCGCGATGGCTCCAAGCGACTGTTGACGTCGCCTGAACCAGACAAGCCTCTGAATCGGCTCAACGACGGGAAGGTCGATCCAACGGGTCGCTTCTGGTGCGGATCGCTGCAAGAGGGGCAATATGCACCAGTGGGCAGCTTGTGGTCGTACGAGGCCGGGGGAGAGCTCTCCTGCTGGGCGTCGGAGATCACCATTCCAAATGCCCTGTGCTGGAGCCCTGACGGCCGCCGAATGTACTTCGCCGACTCGCCAACGCGATCAATAGACGTCTTCGATTTCGATCCCGAGAGCGGTGGCGCGAGCAATCGCCGCCTGTTCGCTCATCTTGCGCAGGGTGCCGGCTTTCCGGATGGAGCGACGACGGACGAGGTCGGCGATGTCTGGTGCGCAAACATCGATGGCGGCCGCGTGTCTCGATTCTCTTCAGCCGGTGAGTTGGCCGGTGAACTCCCGGTGCCGGTGTCGCGGCCGACTTGTTGCGCCTTCGGAGGCCCGGACCTTCAGACACTTTTCATCACCTCGGCCACGCGCAGGCTATCGGTGGATGACCTCGAGGGTCAGCCGCACGCCGGTTGCGTGCTCGCAGTCCAAACCTCCACGCGCGGAAGACGCGAGCCGCTCTTCGCACTCGAGAACTAGGAGAGAAAGAGTGACAACCAAAACTGTCCAGGCGCTCATTGACTCGCGACCGCTGAGCGGGTTTCAAATCAGGACGATCTTTCTGTGTGGTCTCGTTGTCCTGCTTGACGGTTTTGATACCCTGGCCATCGGCTATGTCGCACCGTTTCTTGTCAAGGAGTGGCACCTCTCCAAGGCGGCACTCGGCCCAGTCTTCGCCAGCAGTTTGCTCGGACTCATGGTCGGGGCCTTGGTATTCGGACCTGCCGCCGATCGTTGGGGCCGCCGTCCGGTGCTCATCGCGTCGACCGTGTTGTTTTCCGTTCTGACGCTGCTGACAACGGCGGCATACGACTTGCAGAGCATGGTCGTGTTGCGGTTCCTGACCGGGTTGGGACTCGGTGGCGCCATGCCGAATGCGATTGCCTTGACGTCGGAGTACGCGCCGTCGCGCCTGCGTGCGAGCGCGGTCACGGTCATGTTCTGTGGGTTCTCGCTGGGCGGGGCCATCGGCGGTATCCTTGCTGCGAAGTTGATTGGCGCGTACGGCTGGCACGCCGTCTTCATTGTGGGCGGGCTTGCTCCGGCTCTGTTGGCGGGGTGGCTGCTCCTGAGTCTTCCGGAGTCGATGCGGTATCTGAGCACCCGCGGCAATGGAGAGGCACTGGTCAACGTCTACCTTCAACGCATCGGTGTGCCGCCTCGTCTGCATGATGGTGCAGTCGCCAGACCGGAGCCGCGTGCCGATTCTTCTGCTGTCGCGGCTCTGTTCAAGGAGGGAAGGGCAGGCTTCACGGTTTTGCTTTGGTTGATGTTCTTCATGAGTCTGTTTGAGATCTTCTTCATCTCGAACTGGATGCCTACTGTCTTCAACGGCATAGGCGTGCCCTTGCAGCAATCGCTCCTGATCACCGCGTTGTTTCCAATCGGAGGAACGGTGGGCACGCTTGTGCTGGGATGGCTGCTGGACAGGCATTCGCCGTACAAGGTGATCGCTGTCGCCTACGGCCTTGCCTGCGCCTCTGTCCTTGCGCTCGGATTGGTGTCGCCAACGAGTTGGGCGCTGCTATCCGTCGCGTCGTTTGTCGGCGGGTTCTTTTCCGTTGGCGCGCAGGTCGGCACCAACGCACTCGCAGCGCAGGCCTATCCAACGGCGATTCGATCAACCGGCGTGGGCTGGGCGCTGGGTATCGGTCGCGGTGGATCGCTGCTCAGTGCCCTTGGCAGTGGCTGGTTGATCACACTTGGTGTGACCCCGTTCCAGACGTTTCTGATCGCCGCAGTTCCCATCGGAATCGCTGCCGTCGCAGCGGTGGCCATTCACGTTCGCTGGCATGGTCAGCTCAATGGCCCTGCGGAACTGAGGACGCACGGGACTGAAGTCCTGAACTCCGCGTAGCAAGGCGATGTGCTCGCGTCTGCTGCAGTCACTTTCGAGTTGACTCGACATGAACAACTGTCGATTTGGAACCGGTAGCCGGGCGCAGCCAACGTCCGATCTGAACGAAAGCGATCGGCGAAGCAAGTCGATTGCAGAGGTCGCAGCCGCTGTCTGGCCATCTTGTTCTATCTGACCACGGAGGTGCCAGTATCAGTTTGTCAACGCGACATTGGAGAGGCTTCGTTCAAGGGGGCGTAGACTTAGTTGTTTCCAACTCGCACGAATACTCATGTCAAAGCTCGCCACAATCAAAAAGCAAATCGCAGCGCTCGAAGCAGAAGCCGAACGCATTGCCAAGCAGGAGATGTCGGGTGCGATCGCCAAGGTCAAGGAAATCATGTCGACCTTCGGCCTGACCATCGAACACCTCCAGTCTACGGTTGCGGGCAAGAAGCGCATCTCAGGCAAGAAGGTGAAACCCAAGCGAGCTGGTGGGGGTGTCGCGAAGTATGCAGACCCCAAGACCGGCAAGACCTGGTCTGGTTTCGGGCGTGCGCCGGCATGGATCGCGGGCGCCAAGAATCGTGATGCGTTCCTGGTCGACAAGAGCGAGGTCAAATCGCCTGAGGCGGCCGTCAAGGCGCCGGTCGCGAAGAAGAAGCTTGCGGTCAAGAGAGCATTGGCCAAGAAGATGCTGAAACCTGCCGCGAAGAAGGCAGTCGCTGTGGCGAAGAAAATCGCGCCTGCAACTCAGGCGGCGGCGAAGAAGAAGCCCTCGGGCAAGAAGGCTGCCCTGCAGACTGCTGCGAACAAGCCCGCGAAGAAGAGGGCGGCGTCCAGCGGTGGCGCTCCTGCTTCGACTGCCGCGGCGGACGCCGGGCCTTCGGCAACCTAGTTTCCCCGGCTATCGCACTCAGCCGCTCAACGAGGCTGGGTGCGCCATTGCGCTGGCGCTCGACGATGCGAGTGCTGCCTTGATCGGAGTCAGAGGGTCGGTCGCCTCGCGCTGCCTTCTGACGCAGGCAGTCTGGGTTCAACTCAGCCAGCCTTCGCGGCGGCGGCAGGTGCATTGGAGCGGCGTGCTGTAGCGATTGGGCCGCCTATCAGCATAGCGTTGTGCTACCGAGCAGCAGTTGACGCGGAGGGAGGGCTGACCGCCGACCTGAGCACAAATCTGGGCACCGCCGCTTTGAGTCAGAAAGTCGCCATGAGCGACCTTGGCGACCATGCCGGCACTCCTTGCATTGCTGACCATTTATGCGATGCCAGTCAGGGCTAGCCAGCTAGCGATCCCGGAAGCCTTTTGAGGACTACTGTGTAGGAAGTTTGGACGGCTAACGCAAGCGAACATCGCAGTCGGGCTGCATTTCTGCGCCATCTGGCCAACGCTGCCGCTTTCCGAATATATAAGGTGCCCGCAGTTCGCACTGCTTGATCATTTACACTGTTTAAATATACAGTCAAGTCGATTGACGTGTCAACCTCTTAGCTCGACGTTGTACCCAGGTCTGCCTAGGTACCGTAGGATGTATCCATGGATGAGTCTCGCCTTTCCAATCGACTCTTGCTCTCGGATCTCGCGACGACTGCGGCCCTGCCCGTCAGTGGACAAAAAATCGTCGTTGATGTCCCAGATGCTTATCTGAGTGACGATCGTTTTGGCCTTCCGGGAGTCGAAGGGCTGGCCATCCAGCGGCTCATCACGCTCGCCAACGATGCGTCGGCGATCGAGTTTGTTTGGGGCACAGCAGCCGCTCGACGAGTGTTCGAGTCGCCGTCCACGTTTCCCCTAGCTGCCATTGTTCTTTGTCTGAACAACGCCGGTCACCATCTGCCTGCCGATCCGAAAATAAATCGAGAGTCATTCGAGCGTGCACGTTCCGCTCTGCTCTCGCAAAAGCTCAGAGCAGACATCTCTCCCGAGCGGCAGTTGCTTGTCTGTCTGGACTTCGAGCGCCCCAGCCTGCCCTACGACTTATACGAGCCAGCGACGCGCAGGCTACGTCCTGAATCCGATTTCGAATCACTGATCGACAACCTCATATACGCGCAAGCGGATGCGGGCTTCAAAGCTGAACGACTTTCACGACTGAGGATGCAGTTGGCAGTCATCTTGCGAGAGCTGCTTGAGAACACGGATGACCACGCCAAGACTGACTACGAGGGTCGTGTGCTCAGGCCCAACTCAATTCGAGGGCTGCTCATTAAGCGTATCTTCGAAACTCCTCGATTGCCGAAGGCCAGCGCGGTCGAAGCTGCACCTCAGCCATGTCTGGAGTTCACGCTCTTCGATTCCGGCATCGGTTACTACAACTCCTATCGACGGCAGCTACTGCGCGGCCAGGCCCGCGGTGAGCCAGTTGTCATAGGCGACAGCCAAGTCGACACGATCCGCCAGTTCGAGTTGGGCCCCAACGTTTCACCTGAAGCCGAATACTCCATCGTCCTCAAGTGTTTGGGAAGGCATCAAGAGCAGGCGATTCCCGATCCACGCCCAGGACATCGCGGCATGGGACTCTACGAGGTGCTTCGAGCCCTAAAGATGATGCAAGGTATGTTCGAGGTTCGCACAGGTCGAATCCACGGGTACCGAAGCTTCCTGGAAGGGGAGCATCGGATTCTTCTTGAGCCCGACACCTCTAAGACGCGCCCAGGCATGCCAAGAGCCTCGCTTCTAGACGTGACAAGGAAGTACGCGCCTTCCCCCGCGCCACGAGAGCAAGTTCGAGGGACTGTGGTGCGAGTGGTGGTGCCGCTGGTATGAACTATCAGAACGAGACCAGCGGCCTGTGGCTGCGGACCAGGTACCGAGAAAAACTATACGAGAGCGAAGCGTGCCTGCTTGTCTACGACGTCGACTCCTTCGACGATTTCTTGGTGGGCGGCGATGTCAAGAAGGTTTTCGAGCGCAGAGCGAGCACCGCCAACATCTTCGTCGTCGCGCCGTTCATCGACAACACGGCGGCGCGCAGTGCGCTTGCAACGGGTGTGGCAGTTCAGAGGGCGATGTCTTATATGTCGCCGAAGAGCGGAAGCATCTATCTCGTTGAAGTCCAAGCCGACCCCGGAACTCGCAAGATCTCAGTTACCAAGTCCAAGCTCACTTGGGAGCCGTCGAACGAATCCGTCGGCTTCTCTGAGCCCGAGCCACTTGACGACACTCTGCGCGACGGTTGGCTATTCGATCTGTTCGACTCAAACCAAGGCCTGGTCGTTGCACCGCCCGGAGTCCACTTTCGCAAGAGTTCGACGAAACACACAGAGAAGTTCTTGAGGGCAGCAAACACGCTCACCTCTTCGGGGGCTTGCGGCCTGCTTGCCGTTTTTGCACTGGCAGAGCTGGAAACCCGCCAGCCCAGGAGAATACTTGTCGATACGGCACCGCTGATCTCGGTTGCCTACGCCATGATGCGGGCGGCAAAGGCCAGAGGAATCTGGCAGATTGATGTTCCTGCAAGATCGTTCAGTTCATACGGCGGTCAACCGGAGATCGGCAGACTGTCGGTCAACGATGTCGTTCTTATCTCAGCCACCACGTCGGGTTCGCTGGCCAAATGCATTGCAGATGGGCAGTCCCTCCTGCCGCCAATAGTGACCTTGTTTTTCCTCGGGGAAGCAGACGCCGCGCGACCAAGCGCCGTTCTTTGCGATCTGAGGGTCTCGGGCAATCGCGCGTTCGGATATCAACCCGCCGTGAACTACCCCGCTGTGGGGTGCAAGCTATGCGCCGCTGAATTCATTCTTGCCGAGCTAGAAGGCGACCAATTCCTGCTCCAGCAGCGCCGCCATCGCCTATTGAGCTTTGTTCAAACGACTCAGACAAGAGAGGCACGGGCGACTTTGACTGAGCTCAGTTGTAGCGCGGCCGCCAAGGTCGTACTCAGACCTGACTCCACCGTGCCATCGACAATCGAGATAGATGAGAAGCGACTCCTTGGGTGTACGGAGATTCGTACGGACTTCATTCGCCTATTGAGGCGTTATGTGCCACAACCAATCGGTCTCGTCGTCCGAGATAGCATCTCTGAGATAGAGCTCATCTACTTAATCAGAGACGCGGGGCTCGGCAAAGTCATTCCCCCTGAAGTCAAGATCATCGAGCTGGCGGATATTGCTTCGCAGCCAAAGCTCGCCGAAGATCACGGTGTGCTCGTGGTGTTCGGCTGCCTCTCCAAGCAGACTGTTGCGCGTCAGATCAACGCGTCACTTCGCGCAATTGTCCAGGGTGGCAACGTCGCCTATCTGTCAGCTCTCACGCTGTCCCCAACTCCCGAACAGTATCAAGACCTCAAAACATTTCTGAGCTACGGCGAGCGTGGAGCAGACACGTTTACCTTTCGAGATGCCCGTCGACTCGCGCTGCCTGACCTTGGGGACGGATCCAATCCTTGGGTAGAGGAATTCGAGCTACTCAATCGACTAGTAGATCCAACCATCTCGGAACCCGAAGAGCTCACCGAGCGAAGGAACACGCTCTCTAGCGTGGTGTCCGAGCGCAATGGGATCTTCCTGTCGGGTTTGCATGGTCAATTGGAAATCCAGCGAGACTTTGTTTACCTTGACACCCTAGGCCGCGTCGAGAACATCGCACAAGCTGATGTCTTCTCGGTCGTCTCAAACTTGTTCGCAGCCGCCCGCACCGGAGATCGTGAACTTACGAAGAAGGCGAGCAGCAGCGAAATCGTGGAGCTGGCGAAGTCGGTCTATGGTCACGTTCTCCTGGCGCCGGACTCCTTCATGAAGTTCAACGACGCGGTGCTCAAAGCCTGCCTGCTTCGAGCCGCACGAACGAGCGAGCTAATGTACGAAGTCGACGAAACCCACAGCATACGGATGTCGGAAATCGTCCTTGCAGAGCTTGACGGATGGCCGGCTGGCAATGGCGACGCACTGCCAGAGATGCTGATGGCGTTAGCCACAAGGCGATTGCGTCTACGGGAACCAGAAAAAGCAAAAATTGTTGACAGAGCACTAGCCGCAGGGCTACCTGCCTACCTGGCAGCACTTGCACAGGCGATTCCAGTCTAAGTCTTGGAGGTCGGACGCGATGAACACGGTCGAAAAAGGTGATGTGCTCGAGCTGGCCATTTTTGACCTTTTGAACTCCGTTCGTGGCCTTGATCAATTGCCGATTCGCCGCGAGTGCTGCAAGGTTTATCACCGCAAAGGCTACTACTCGAAAGACCGAGGCTCCAAGATCATTTTCGACGTCTCGGTCGAAGTCTTCATCCCCGGAGCAGAGACTTTCTTCCTCCTACTCTTGTTCGAGTGCAAGAACTACAACAAGCTGGTTCCGGTGGACAAGGTCGAAGAGTTCAACCAGAAGGTCGAGCAGGTAGCAGCTGCGAACTCGAAAGCGGTTTTCGTGACGACAAAGGGGTTCCAGCGAGGGGCGGTCAAGTTTGCAACCTCGAAAGGGATTGGGCTAGCACGGTACTTCGGCTCTCAGGAGCTGAAATGGGATCTCTACCGCCCTGCGTCGACGAGCTATCTGGCCAAGGCAAAGCCGACTTCAGTCGACGTTGACGCCGCTCTCACGCAGGACGAGTTTCGGAGTTTCCTCTTCGACCTTTATATGCTGCACGGTAGCCTCGGTACCGTCTCGCTATCGGACTTCGTGGAGTCCCTCGTAGCTGCATCAAACATGCCGCGCAATTCGCTTCGAAAGATTAAGAACAACCGCAGCCGCAACGGCGCAACAGTTCCATTTCTAGAGAAATCGAGGCTTGAGACGATCGCAGACGAGGCCTTGACTGCTGTGGGCTACAAGAACGGCGCGGTGAAGCTGGAGCAGCTGGCCAAAGATCACCCTGCAACTAAGGACTTTGCGATCCTCCGAACTTCACGCCCGCTAACGGACGAGGCTAACCCGCCTCTCGGACTTGTCTCGTTTGTCGACAGGCGCATCGAGCTCTTTGTGGCGGAAGAAGTCAACGCAGCAAGGGAGCGATTCACCCTTGCTCATGAGTTGGCGCACATTCTGCTAGATCACGGCAGGTACATGCGGCGAGAGTTCACAGACGCGGCCGACCATGAGAAACGCATAGCGCGAGGTGACATTGCACTCGATGTGCCACGGATGGAGTTTCAAGCGAACAACCTGGCGTCGTACCTACTCCTGCCGCGATACAACTTTATCGACGACTTCAAGTACGAGCTTGGCCGCTTGGACGTGAGAGACAAAGGCCACGGACTTCTCTACGTCGACTCGCAGACATGCAACATCGACAACTACATCGGCATCACAGATCGTCTGATGAAGCGCTATGGTGCCTCTCGAGCCGCAGTCGCGATTCGGCTGACTGATCTTGGCCTGCTGAGAGACGTTCGAAGTGGCCGCTCGGCGCCGGAGACATTTGGCATCTCGCTCTTGAACGGGCTCGAAGCGCTTTGGCAATCTCAAGACACGGCTACAGAAGTAGTCGCGCACTGATCTGGATCGGCGTGTTGTCGCGCGGGGTAAAAGCGTGATGTTTGTAATGGGCCAAAGCGCGCACAGGCTCAACCGCCAGCGCGGAATGCACGGCACAGTTGCAGCCGCCAATCCGGCAAGCCGACGCGAGTCGGGCAACAGTGAACCGACTCGTTGCATCTGGCGCGTCGACGCCGCCGCCGCGCTGAGCCCGGCGAACCGTGGCCCTCTATCCGGCACGCAATAGTGCACGACTCAGATCCCGCTCGGCTGAACTGCGTCGGCCACCGCGCGCATCTGTGGGGTTCACCTCTTCTTCTGATCGTGTTAAACACCTCGCTGGAGATCAGGGAGGTTCCATGGATGTGCGCGCACTCTCTTCCAGGTCATTTCTCGTCGTGATGAGCCTGGTTGTCTCGCTGCTGACGGCCTGTCAGCGATCAGATCCGACGCCTGTCTCTGCGGCAGTGGCCGTACCCAGCGCTCCCGCGCCCCGAGAAGCCAAGCTGGATATCCCATGTCCAAAGGCGCCGGTCCAGTTCTATGAAGCTCATGACGTCGGCGCTGAGGTCAAGGCGTCATTGGCCAAGCGGGCCGACGTTGCGGTGGGTGCGAACGTAGGGGCCGTCGTTCAGGAGCTCCTCAGAAAATATCCCAATTCGGACAGACTGTACGGCGCGTCACTGATCGCCAGTCTGAACTGCGAATTCGCCCGGGCTGCTACCAACCTGATGGATGCGCAGAAGCTGCAGGCGATACAGCAGGCGACGACAGATATTGTTAATTTGATCAACAAACCTGAGGATGAACTTCGCGCCCATGCGAAGCACACTGCATTTGAGCTTCAGCGTGGACTCGGTCGCGTGGAGTCCCTGGCTATCGAGATCTCGCCGTCTCGCAAGACGACGCTCTACATTTCGATCCGGAGTGCATGGTGAAGGTGTACGCATCACAAATGGGGGGGCGGGCCCGATTCTCTGCTGCCGGTACTGGTGCTGGAGGCGCCGGATTCCGCTTTCGTTGCCAAGCCGTTCGACACGTTCCGCCACACTTTCTCGAAGGACGACAACATCTTCGACGACGCGCGCAAGTTCACGCTGAATCTCAAGCGCAGGGGAGAACTACCACCCTCGCAGGCAGATGTCATATTCATCGATGCCTTGAACGAGTCCGGGAATTTCGTGGCCAGCCTTACGCCCCAAGCGTAGACGGCACCTTGCTCGGCTGCCTACATCGTGAAATATGGCGACGAGTGGGCTATTTGAAGATGATGCGCGTTTTGAGCCAGTGACGTAAGCGTCTGGGCGCCGGTAGATGAGGGAGGAGCTATGTCTATGTCAAGGCACGTGGAGGGCTTCAGGGCGAGTCGGGCGCTTCTGATCGGCATCGACCGCTATACCTCCGGGATTCCGGCACTTCGGACTCCGGTCGCGGACGCCACGAGAGTAGCCCAGGCGCTAACTGTCGATCACGGCTTCGGTTGCCAACTCATCACGGACGACGATGCGACGCTCGAAAAGCTTTGCCAGGCCCTCTCGGCACTTGCATCGAGCGTCCACGAGGATGATCGCGTTCTCTTTTACTTTGCGGGGCACGGCGTCGCGCTGGACAACAGCGACGGACCAACGGGATATCTCCTTCCCCAGGACGCGACGCGGGATAACACCGACCTCTACATGCCAATGGTCGAGCTCGATCGCCTGCTGTCGGCACTCCCCTGCAGGCATATGCTGGTGATCCTGGACTGCTGCTTCGCCGGCGCGTTCAGATGGGCCGGCGGGCGCGATCTCATCATCGCTCCGCAGAATCTGCACCGGGAGCGCTACGCGTGGTTTGTTAGGGATGCGGCTTGGCAGGCCATCGCATCTTCGGCACACGACCAACGCGCGCTCGATGTAGTCGCCGGCGAGACCCTTGGTGAACGTGGCGAGCACGAACGGCACTCCCCATTCGCCAAGGCCCTTCTGGATGGACTTGCAGGAGCTGCCGATCTCCCAGGATCGAGCGGCACTGGCGACGGTGTGATCACGGCAACCGAACTGTTCCTCTACATCGAAGAACAGCTGATGAATTCCTCTGGCACTCACCGGCTGCGCCAGTCTCCCATACTGTGGCCGTTGACCAAGCACGCCAAGGGGCAGTTCGTGTTCCTCACGCCAGGCAAAGAACTGGACCTCCCGCCAGCGCCTCGGCTCGATGCGGAAGCCAATCCATGGCGAGGGCTCAAGCCGTATGGGATCGAACATTCGGAGCTCTTCTTCGGGCGGCGGATCGCAACCAACCGGCTCGTCGATCGAGTGCTCTCGGGTTCGCTCGTCGTGGTCACTGGGCCATCGGGGAGCGGGAAGTCGAGTCTGGTTCGAGCCGGACTTGTGCCGAGGCTGGCCGACCGCATGCACCCGGTTGTCGTTCGGCCAGGTACGACTCCGTTTGCGAGTCTCGCTAGTGCGCTCGGTCATGGAGGAGGCCCGGACTCGCCGGACGAAAGCGACCTCGTGTCCAACGCCCTAGCGCTGGCCGCGTGGATCGAGAAACAGTCCCGGGACACGCTCCTAGTGATAGATCAGGCGGAAGAGTTGATCACGATGTGCCGTACGGACTACATCGTGAAACGCTACCTGGAGCAGATCGAGAACGCCCTGGCTCTGGGCGAGAAGCTTCGAATCGTGATCACTGTCCGAGCCGAGTTCGAACCCCAGTTCATCCAGTCGTCGCTGAAGGCGCGATGGCTGCATGCACGATTCTTCGTTCCGCCGATGACGCAGGACGAGTTGCGGCGGGTGATTGAGGGCCCTGCGACGGTCAAGGTCGTCCAGTTCGAATCGACGGAGCTCGTGGACGAACTAGTCAATGAAGTGGTGCAGATGCCGGGGGCACTGCCGCTCCTGTCGTTCACGCTCAGTGAGATGTACGCGCGCTATGTGAGCGAGCATGCGATGGATCGCACGCTGACACGCCGTCACTACGAATCTCTGGAAGGCGGCGTCACGGGGTCGCTTCGGGTACTTGCAGACCGGGTTATCGAAGACATGGATGGCCCGCATCGGCGGACCGCGCGACGTCTACTAGAGAGGCTCGTGTCCGTCCAGTCCGGCGAGTTCGCCAGACGACGCGTGCCTCGCGACGAATTGCTTGCCGATGATCTCGACGAAGCTTCGAGATCGGATGGCGTTCTTGCGTTGCTGGTCAATGCGCGGCTGGTTGTGACGGACACCGTAGGGGATGAGGCCCATCTCGAACTGGCGCACGATGCCTTGATCTTTGGCTGGCCGCAGTTGCTCGGCTGGGTGCGCGACGACGCCGAACGCATCGTGGCACTGCGGCGGCTCACCCTGGACGCGGTGCAATGGGAGAAATCCGGACGAAAAGTCACCGACCTGCTGTGGGCCGATGCGGCACGAAGCGCGATAGCCGAGGACTTGTTGTCGACCGAATATCCGGGGCTTAGCGGCGTCGAGAATGCCTTCGCTCGATCAAGCCTGGATCACGCTCGAAAGGTTCGTCGAGTGCGTTCGGCGATGCTCGCGGGTGCCACGACACTCACTTTACTCATCACTTTGGTCGCATCCCTCTATGGAATCGGCGTTAGGCAGGCCAAGATCGACCAGTTGCTGTCTTCAGCCAGTTCACTTCAGAACTCAGGGGAATTAATTAAGGCGAATGCGTCTGCGTTGTCGGCCTTCGAGATGTCGCAGGATTGGCCTCTGCTATGGGGCAATCGACGGACGAGGGCGGAAGGATTACTGAACTCATTGATGAACACCGGGGTTCCCTATGTTTACGCGCGCCTAGAGACTGTGTTCAGCGTTTCAATCTCGGAGCAAGGGACGTTCGTCGCCACGGTTAGCAGGCGGCATGCAGACAAGGTGGGAGAGAACACGCTGTCGATTGGGCCACCGAATATTCCGAGGAAGATAGCGAAAGGGCCATATTTGAATGCCGTCTTTCGACCGGGGGGTAGTGAACTCTACGCGGCCTCTGTTCGGGATGACCGGGTTCTGATCGAAATGATCAACGCCAAGTCAGGTACGGCCGTAAGGCGATACCCCCTTCTCGAATTTCAGCCCCCGGACCGGCGTTCCGTTGCGGATGTTCCGAGACAGGAGAGATTGAATGCCGTGGTTGTCGACCACATGGATTTCAGTGGCGACGGACGGGTGTTGATTCTCGCTGGATGGGCTGCGATCGACAAGCAGGGTGTATTGCTGCGCCCGTGGAGGGCCTATCTCGATGTGGCTAGTGGCTCTGTCGGGCAATTCGTGGGGCCTGATCTGAAATACGATCTTCCTCCAGCGGTTGCAGAGCAAAAGATCGCAGCGAACGAGAACGTGACGCGCGTTGCGTCTGCGGGTGCTAGTGAAATTTATGTGGACACTACCGATCCGCCCCGCCGAACGATCGTAGGCTCAATCGGTGGTCGTGGAGTCACAACGGTGGCGATCAGTCCGTCGGGGAAAGCGGTGGCTGCTGGGGGTGACGGCGGCACTGTCCTGATGTTCCAGGAAGCGGAAGACGGGACGTGGAGCTCGACAGAGCTGCCTCTTCCGGGTGATGCTGATGTTAAAGCGCTGCAGTTCTGTTCGGAGGACATCATTGCCGCAAGCAGAGCTGACCACACTATCTCCCTCGCATGGTCGAAGGATGAAGGCGGGCACAAGGTAGCGCATTCGCGCAGTCTGAGGGGCCATACCGACAATATCCGAGAGATGATTGTTGATCGCAAGAGCAAGCGCATATTCACGGCGGGTGATGACCTCCAGATCAGGCTTTGGGGCTACGAGACGGGAGAGCGGCGCGTGCTTAGGGGCAGCGAGCGGCCGGTCGGTGGCCTTGCGCTGAGCCATTCGGGAGATTGGCTGCTCTCCTGGGACGCGGGCGGCAATGTCTTGACGTGGCGTCTTTCGGACGGCGTTTCCTTGGCATTCAGGAACAACGTGCGCACGAATGCAGCATTCGAGGATGCCCTACCCATCGACAACTATCTCGGCGCTGGTGATTCCGGCGGCCTCAGGGCATACGTGGCGCGCATGGACAGCGGAATGGTGCGACACCTGGACGTTACCGCCGACGGGCTTGTTGCTGTCGGCTACTACGGCGGTCCAATCATCCTATGGGGACCTGAACCAGGTCGTACGCAAGAGATCAATGTGAGGGAGGGACAATTTCAGTTCTTCGAGGCAGGCAAATATCTTGTCGCTGGCAAGCAGGTGTTCAGCGCCAGCGATAAGTACTCCCGAGGCTACGCCACGTCAGTGCCAGCGATCATGAATGGTGACAAATGGTTCACGGTCGAACATGGAATACCCCAACTTGTCTCATTGCAAGCCACCAACGATCAATCGAAAGCGGTCGAGGCGGAACTCGACGAGGAAGAGGAACGACACCTGAGCCCTGATGGACGCTGGTTCGTGTCCCTCGATGAACGCCGATACTGCTTTTGGGAACGCCCCTTCCAGACTGCCGGGAAGTGCGGGCGGCTGCCGTCTCCTTGGAATGTCCAGAGGGGCCCTGTGACTTTCAGCCCCCACGGTGACCGAATGTTGACCATCGTTTCGGGAAATAACGGCAGGCGCTTGGCCGAGATTGATCTGCGAGGAGAGGAGATGACACTTTTCGACTCGGGGGAGCTAGCGGGATCCTTTCAAGTCACCGAAGACGGGTCGTTGATTGCCGCGGCGGGTCGCTATGGCGAGCTCTATCTTGCGGCATTCGGTGACGCGAAATTGCGGGAAGTGGGTCGGCATTCGCGCCAAATCCTGTCGCTTGCTTTTAGCCCTGACGGTCGATGGCTTGCCACGGGTGGCCTGGATCGGACGGCCAGGATCTGGTCAACCTCCACTCTTGAAAGCACTTCTTACGAGTTTCTCGACCCCGTTGAAACCATCGTCTTCGACAATCGGAACCAGCGATGGCTGGCCGCAAGTGGAGGATCGGTCTTCGCGATCCCGCTTCTGGAGGGGGATCGCGCGAAGGCGACATTCCGCGGTGAAAGGCTCTCGAATGCCACACCAGATCCAGCCGATAGGTTGGCCAACTTGCTTCGACCGCTCGAAGCCGAAGCGCTCAGATAAGCCAGCATGTCCGATCGACGCTTCATCACGGCCATCCTACTGGCAGGCCTCGGAGCCGCGGGTCTTTCGGTGGTCGGCTTCGTTGCCCTGCGCGACAATGAACCCCGAATCGTTTTGCGACTCATTCCGAATTCGACGAAGATTGCTCGCGTCGATCCGGAATTTCACGAGCGCACGAGTCGAGAGATTCGGCGACGTCTTTTCAGCGCGCATCGGAGTCTCGCCTATGCAGAGAGCGGAAAGTGGTCGCTGGCTACTTGGGCGCAGTTGCAATGGGTACGAAGGACGCTGGATGGAGAGGCCATGGAAGATTCGGAATCGCGAGCCGACAGCGATCTGCGTGACTTCGGATTCGAGCGTCTGCTCAACGAGCTTGTCGGTTCGGCTAACTCGCGGCAGAGTGCGGCGGCGGAAAGCGCAAGGCGCGATGGAATGGACGTGGTCACACGCCTCGCCGCCATGAGGCCCAGTACAGACAAGCCGTTTGAAACACTGAAGTACGCCGAGTCGAGAATCGAGTTGTCGGAAGGGCTTCGACCCTTTGTAGCCGGTCTTCCTCACTATGACGAGAGTTCATTTTCGAGAGACTGACTCCGTAAAGCATCTCAGCAGACGCAGGTGGCGCATGGCCTGCTCTGGACATGCGGGAGAAGCACGTGCGGACGATCGCCATGCGCTCGTCGTCGACGCGGCAACCGCCGACAGTGCGTTTCGCGGCGCACTTTGGAGAACTGGCGTCAATCCGACATAATCGCGTCGAAGCGGACATGCCAGAAGTGACGTCGCTCTCCTCCGACTTGCTGAGGTAGGCAAGGAGAGCATTGAATGCGAGGTCCTATGAGTTCTCACGTTTACGCGCTGCTCGTCGGGATCGACCAATACCTGCCTCCCGTTCGACCGCTGTCAGGCTGCGTTGCCGATGTTGATGCCCTCGAGACGCTCCTACGTGGGCGCATCCCGGCTTCTGAGTGTCACGTCGTAGTCCTGAATAACGAGCAAGCCACCTATGCGTCGGTGACAAAGGCGTTTCTAGAACACCTTGGCAAAGCGGGCCGCGACGATGTGGCGCTTTTCTACTATAGCGGCCACGGGTCGCAGGCCCCGACAGCTCCAGAGTTCTGGCATCTTGAGCCTGATCGTCTCGATGAGACGCTGGTGTGTCATGACAGCCGCATGCCAGGACGCCATGACCTTGCCGACAAAGAGTTGTCCAAGCTCATCGCAGAGGTCGCAAAAAATGGTCCGCATATCGCGATCTTTCTTGACTCGTGCCATTCGGGTTCAGCAACCCGGGACGTCGAGAGCGCTAGTGTGCGGCGTGTTCCGACGGACGATCGACCGCGCTCGGCGGAGACCTATCTCGTCACGCCGTCTGAGTTGGCGCGCCTTGATAGCATGCGAAGCGTTGGCGAAGTACGGAGCGGCTGGATGCAGCTTCCGCGAGGCCGGCACATTGTTTTGTCGGCCTGCCAATCAGATGAAGAGGCTAAGGAGATCCGCTTCGACGGTCAGATGCGCGGCGTCTTTTCATATTTCCTGATCGACGCGCTCCGGCAGACGTCCGCAACTTGGACGTATCGTGATCTGTTCGCGCGCGTTAACGCCCTCGTCCGCGCGAAGGTTGCCCGTCAATCGCCGTTGATCGAGGCGACCGACTTCCAGGATCTTGATAGACCCTTCCTCGGCGGTGCGGTGCGTCAGCATCCGCCGTACTTCACGGTGCGCCATGAAAAGGAGCATGGCTGGACGCTCGATGGCGGCGTGATCCACGGGCTCCAGCAGCCGTTAGGAAATGAGACAACTCACCTGGTGGTCTTCGCCATCCAGACGGCGGACCTTGAGAATGCTACCTTGGCTGTAGGAGTCGCGCGCGTCAAGCGAGCCGACGCTACTAGGGCTCTTGTCGACCTCACATTCGACGGGGACAAGGAACCCGATCCGGATACGACCTACAAAGCGGTCGTCACTGCGCTTCCTCTTCCTCCCCTCGCTGTGAGAATGGAAGGTGACGAAAGCGGCGTTGCCGCCGTGCGCGCCGCGTTGGGAAATGCGGGGCCAACCGAGAGCGCCTCACTTCTAGTGCACGAGGTGAACGCGGGCGCCGATCTCACGCTGATCGCACACGATTCGACGTATCGCATCGTTCGCAGCGGTGACGAGCGACCGCTTTGCGCGGTGGTCGACGACGGTGACCTGTCCGACCGCCCGCGCCGTGCCGTTGAATACCTGGAGCATCTTGCGCGTTGGATTCGCCTCGCTAACCTCTCGAATCCTTCGAGTCGTCTCGCTGCTGATTCGGTGCGCGTCGACTTCTTTCTCGTAAAAGGCGGCAGAAAGATGGCGCCGATCGATGCGGCCAGTAGCGGTTCTGGTATCCGCCTTAACTACGAGTATCGCGATGGCGAATGGCATCAACCACGGATCCGCATACGCCTTACAAATACGGGAAAGCGCCGGCTCTATTGTATGTTGCTCGATCTGACCGACCGGTTCAAGGTGAGTGCGGCGCTGCTTCCAGGTGGTGGAGTATGGCTGGACCCGAGCCCGAAGAACGAGGTGTGGGCATTCAACGGCGACGATATTCCAGTGTCTTTGCCAGATGAACTCTGGCTGCAAGGCATGACCGAGTACAAAGATCTGCTGAAGCTCTTGGTCGCGACGGACGAGTGCGACGCGACACGATTCGAGCAGAGCAACATCGAAATTCGCTATGGCGCGAGCGCCATGCGTGGTGCGAGCACTCGCAACACGCTCGAGCGCCTGATGCAGCGCGTGTTCACGCGCGATCTCGGCGAGACTGGTACGAAAGACCGGTTGATGGATTGGGCCACTTCGGAGGTGAGCATCACGGTCGTGCGCCCGCTCGACGCCACGGCGCTCTCTGGTGCTGGTGGCGAGGTCACGGTGGCGCCGACTGTCACGTTGGTCGGGCATCAACACTTCAGGGCCACCGCGCGGCTGACGACACTGCCGCACGCGTCGCGAGACGCGATTGGCGCGCGTCCCTTGCCAGCGTGGCTGCGCGACGATCCAGCGACCGTCCAGCCGTTTCAGCTTTGCGCAAGCCGGGATGTCGAGTCAGGTATCAGCGTCCTGGAACTTACCGAGGTTTCCGATTACGCCGCCGTCACGCCGGACCAGCCGTTGCTCATTCGCGTCGATGCCGTGATCGGTTCGCAGGAACACGTCCTACCCATCGTGTACGACCCGGATTCCGACTGCTTCGTTCCTGTAGGCGTCGCGAGCTCATCGGCGGCTGGCGTCCAGATTAATATTAAGCAGTTGCCGAAACCGACCTCGGATACCCGCAGCCTTTCCGGATCGATAAAGATTTTGTTTCAGAAAGTCATTTGCGAAAGACTCGGCTTCGGTTATCCCTACCCGTTGCTTGCGTCGCTCGAAGCGAGCGGAGCGCGTGTCGGTGACCCGGAGCGCGTGCAAAGCCTCGTGAGTGGGGCGCACCGAATCCTGCTCTATGTCCACGGCATCATCGGCGACACAAGGGAAATGAGCGTAAGCGCTTATCGGCCCGAGCCTTTTTGCAACCCTCCGCTTGAGTCGATCGGCGAGCGCTACGACTTGGTGTTGACGTTCGATTACGAGAACATCAATACCTCAATCATGCAGACTGCCAGGGATCTCAAGCGGCGCTTCGAGGAGGTGGGACTTGGTGCTGGCCACTCGAAGACCGTCCACATCGTGGCCCATTCGATGGGCGGGCTGGTCTCGCGCTGGTTTATCGAGCGCGAGGGCGGCAGTGAAATGGTCCAGCATCTGACCATGCTCGGCACGCCCAATGCCGGATCGCCCTGGCCAAGGATTCAGGACTGGGCCACCACCGCGATCGGTCTCGGGCTGAATGCGCTGACGACGGTAATGTGGCCGGCAAAGGTGTTGGGCGGCCTCGTCGCGGCAATCGAGAGCGTTGATGTGGCGCTGGACGAGATGAAGGCCGGATCCGTTGTCCTTGCTGGTCTTGCGGACAGTCCCGATCCGGGAATTCCATACGCCTTGGTAGCCGGCAACACGTCGATCAACCCAGCAGCGCTTCTTGCGGCTGGGGGGCAAGCAAGCCGATTCGAGCGTTTGCTTGCCTCGCTACGCTCGCGGCCAGTGCTTCAGAAGGCGGCGTCGCTTGCGTTCTTCGGCCACCCGAACGACGTTGCTGTGAGTGTTGAAAGTATTCGCAGCATTCCTATCGGACGCATCACGCCGGTTGTCGTGCAGGAGGTGGCTTGCGATCACATGAGCTACTTCACGACCGTGGCCGGATTGCAGGCGCTTGCGCGAGCGTTGCCCCCCAAGTCAGAGTGCATCAAGGATGCACAGAAAGTGTGAGGACGCGCACGCGATGCCGAGCTCGATCGACGATCAAGGCAGGCATGTCTCCGACCCTGAGCCGCCGGGTGATGACGCACGGCAGCCCGTTGTGGAATCCGATGGTTTCCCTGAGAACTGGCTACGGCAGATCACCGCCGGTAGGATTGACGAGACGGTCGAGGAGATTGCGAGCGCCCTGAAAGGACACCCAGAGATCTCCGGCGCGGCCTTGCTTCGTGACATGGGTATTCATTTCTGGGATCAGAAAAACATGCCTGCGTCGATCGCACTTTTCAGAGGTGCGCTGGAACTCGCAACGGAGCCTTCTCAGATCGCTGGGATCGCCGGCAACCTTGGCAAGGCCTACGAGGCTACTCAGCAGTACGAAGATGCACGCGTCAGTTTCGAGCGCGCTGCAACGCTCTACGAGGCACTTGGCGACACTGAATGGCACCTCTGGATGCTGTTGAGCATCGGCAACGCTCTTGACGGATTGGAGCGGGACGTCGAAGCCGTTGCGTGCTATAGAAAGACCGCGGAGCTCGCGGCAGCAACGGGCTATCCCGCTCAGCAGGCGTTCGCCACTAGCAATCTCGGAAATCTGTTCGGGACGCGAGCGAACTTTAAGGAGGCGCGCGTGGCGCACGCCGAAGCGCTCAGGATCGCCTGGGCGGCAGGGGAAGTCGATCTTGTCCGAAAGACCGCGCATAGTCTTGCTGGCGACCTGCGCTTGCTGGGCGATTCTGGTGCCGCTGAGGGCGAGACATTGGCGCGCGACGCGGGGCGAGCTCAGCGTAATCGAGACTATGCATTGGCACTCGCTGGAATCAATGCCGCAAGCGTGGTGGTCGACGAACAAAAGGCTCCACTTCTGCTCGCGGATATCTGGGACACGGCTGGCCAACTCTTTAGTGGTTCGAGCAACTTCGACGCTGCGATCGATGCCACACGCAAGGCAATCGCGCTGGCCGATCGAGAAAGCGACCAGGTGCGCCAGGCCGCGTACTGCCTGAATCTGAGTTCAATCTACATTGGCGCGGGGCGCCATACCGATGCGCTCAACGCGGCGAATGTGGCGCTCACGGTCGCAAAGCAATCGAACGAGTCGGCCACGCTGGTTAAGGCGATTGGAAATCTGGGGATCATCAAGCAGCAGCTGGGAGATTTTGCCGGCGCGGAACTCGATCTGCGGCGGCAATACCAGCTTTCCCGTGAGATGGAAGACGAGCCCCAAACAGCACAGGCGGCCAACTCTCTTGGGGCCTTTTATCTTGCGCTCGGAGCATCCAACCTGCACGCTGCCGAATTCTTCAACGAAGCGCAGCGCCTGGCGCAGACCCACTGTTTGGTTCGCCTGGAGATCAGTTCCCTGAACAATCTTGCCATCGTCGAAGGTCGGCGTACAAAGCCTGACAGAAACTTCGAAGAAGCGATGTATCGGAGGGCGATCGAGCTCTCGATCAAAATCGACAGCGCTGACACGCACGTGGACGCGGCGATCAACCTGGTCCGATTGCTCGCGGGAAGCGACAGGATCGACGAAGCCATCACCGTCTTAAAGCCGATCGAGGGGATTATCCGCGCGTTGAACGATACCGATCGGCGAGGCGCTCTCTACATGCTCGAGGCTGAGCTCGCGCTGAAGCAGGAAGACTTCGAGACCGCGAGAGAAGCGTACCAAGCGGCTGGCGCGAATCTGCGGGAGACATCGCCGGAGCGGTCCGCGCAATGCATCATCGAGGCCACACATATCGAGTACGACCAATACGTGATGCAAAAGGCCGCCGGCGACATCAAAAAGAGCCCGGAGGCCGAGGCGGCATTTTTGAGGGGCCTTCTTGGTGCGCTGGTGCAACCCATCGCGACATACATGCGTATAGCGCAGAAGCTCGACGAACAGCGATTGTGGGCACTGATGCAACGTCAGGAGAGTGGCTTTCGCCTGTACGCGGAATTGGTGCTGAAGTCCGCTAATCCTTCGAGTGCCCTGGAAGCATTCGAGTCCGGGCGCGGCCGTTCGCTTCGGTTGTCGATGTACCGACGGCAGGCAGGACAACGGACTTCGATGTTTGACTCGATGCAAGCGTTGCGGGCGGCTATGTTTGAATCCATGACCGGTCTGAATGGTGAAGGGGAGAATTTCGAACAGTTGACACCGGAAGCTTTTGCGATGCTCAGTCGCAGCGTGCAACGCAAGGAACCCGAAGTACCCCCTCTTGTCGAGCGGGATTTCTTCGCCATCGCGAAATCGCTCGACGCCCCGCTCGTGGAATTCGCACTCGGTGCCCGTGGAGATCTCCACGTCTGGGTTGTCAGCGACGGTGCGATTCAGTTCAAGACACTCGACCTGACGACCTTGGGGGGCGTTGACGGCATTCGGAAAACGGTTGCGCAACTTCGTGTGAAAGGCGGCCTCACGCGCGACCTTGGCGTAGAACTCGCCACCCCTGTGGGGGATGCGACGCCTGTGTTGAGACAGCTGTTCGACGTCCTTGTGCGCCCGATCGAAATGTGGCTTCCCGAGCGCATTGGGGCGCCGGTCTGCATCGTTCCAGACGGCCCGCTATTCGACGTGCCATTCGCAGCTTTGCAAGCCTCGGACGGCCGGGCTGTTCTGGATCGCTGGTCAGTCTTCGAAGTACCGGCGCTGCACTTTTTCGCAGCACCGCCGGAGCGGCCCGGAGTTGGGGTCCTCGTAGCGGGCGACCCGAAGGCATCGACCGACGCGGAGGACGCGTGGGGCCCGATTGATCCGCTGCGATTTGCGCGGGAAGAAGCCGAGGAGGTGGCGCGCATCTACGGAACAAGCGCGCTAGTCGAAGCCTCGGCGAGCAGGACGGCGATCGAACACCGGTTGGGCGAAGTCGAGGTCGCACACCTCGCCGCGCACGCCATCCTCCTGCCGGCGCAGCCGTTCGACAGCGCCATCGTGCTGGCCGGGATGGGCGACGATGATGGGTTGATGCGGATGCGCGATATCGACCGCAAGAAATTGCGGGCACGCCTCGCGGTGCTTAGTTGCTGTTCGACCGGTGGTGGTGTGGTGACTGGCGACGGTGTTCTCAGCCTCTGTCGAAGTCTTCTGGCGGCGGGCGCTCACACAGTGGTGGCATCCCTATGGGCAGTAGCCGATGAGTCGACCCGGTTCACGATGGTCGACTTCCATAGGCGACTCGTCAAGGATCCATTTCGAGAGACACTGGCGCAAGCATTCCGGCAGTCGCAACTTGCAACCCGTGCCAAGTATCCTCACCATTCCCAATGGGCGCCGTTCGTGCTTTGGGGCTGGCCACAATGGGTACAAGGCGCTACGTGGACGGCGCCAGTGCTCGGAAAGACGCCCGATCTGATGGTTTAACCCTCACTGCTGCTTCTAGGGTAGGTCTTGCATGCGTGGAAACAAGGGTCAAGAAGCTCAGAGCAGCGCGGCCGCCGTTTGAATGGCTCGGTGCACTGCCCTTAGGCAGCTTTCAGCCAAGCGCCTTTCAGCGAAGTAGTGCGACTGCTGCAGCGACAAGCCAGACTTCTGGCCTCGACTCACGGTACAGATCTCGAAAGGCGTGCGCATAGGCCTCATTAAGCAACCTGAGCGCGCCGGTCAGGTGGGGTGGATCTGGCGACAGAAAATCTGCGGCCTCTTCAAGGGCGAAGCGCTGTGTGTTCAGGTCTGGCGGAAGGCTCGCCACAATTGAGCAGAGGCCGCGCACCACCGCAACCTTGCTTGGCGGCTCGATCCGCTGTTTGGGCTCAAAGAGGCCCAACGCAGAACTCCTTCGAGATCAATCTTGCACCAGGCTTGGCACGGATGTCTGAATGTTGCTTGCGACACCTAGGGTCTCCTCGCGGGTGAATCTGTAGATCGCACGCTTTTGTCGAATCGATCCTCAGCCTTTGCGTTCGAGGTCATTGGCTCAGGCAAGACTGCATCGACGCCCGCGTCGTGACATGTCTTGATTTGCGGGCCGCTGAAGTAACCTCGATCAGCGATTGCAAGCAACTTCTCCTTGCCCATCGCCTGGCGCGCTGCTGCAGCCATCGGTGCGAGCTGCGCGCGATCGATTCCCTCGTTCGTGACTTCATGAGCGGCGACCAAATGGTGCTTTGCGTCCACCGCGACCTGTACGTTGTAGCCAACGATTCCGGAACCGCGGCCACTCGTGGCCATCGATCGCGCATAAGGATCGGTCAGCGAGAGTTGGCCTGCTGGCTCGGTCTTCAGCGCTGCTCGATCTGCTTCATCCGCCGCATCTGCTCGCGCATCGTCTTGAGCTTGTCTTGCAGGCGATCGGCCTTCGCATTGAACTCTGCCGGGCCCTGCGTTTTGTCAGCCGTGTCGAGCGCATCGAGGTAGCGCTTGATGCTTTCCTCGATTTGCTCTTGTCGCTCCTGAACCTTGTTCGGAGTGAAGTTCTTGTCGCGTGCGTTGACCGCCTTGAACTTGCTGCCGTCAGTCGCGACGATCGCCTGCGAGAACAACTTCAGCTCACGACACAGTTCAACGAATCGTCGGCAGACATTTCGAATACCGGTGCCGTTGTCACGGCGGAAATCCGCAATCGTCTTAAAGTCCGGTGCCAGACGTCCCGTCAACCACATCAGTTCGACGTTTCGACTGCACTCGCGCTCGAGGCGTCGGCTCGATTGGATTCGATTCAAATAGCCGTAGATGTAGATCTTGAGCAGCGCTCCAGGGTGGTAGCCCGGACGTCCTGTCTCCGCAGGCCGGTCGCCTTCAAAACCTAATGACCGCAGTTCCAGTTCGTCGACGAACGCGTCCACGACTCGCACCGCGTTGTCCGCCGCGATGAACTCGTCCAGCGACTCTGGCAACAGTGTGACCTGGTGTCGGTCTTGACCTTCGATAAACCTTGGCGTATCGACTCCTGAACTCGATATGCCTCGAAACTCTACGCCGTCACCTCAAATCGCGGACCGTGGTTTTCACACAGCCTCGGTCGTTCTGCGACATGGGCCGTACCGGCAAGCGGTCATTGGGCGGGCACACGGGGCGGCGCGGCGCTCGAAGGCCTTCAACCGACGGGTCGAAGACCGGTTTCGGGCGGCCAAGCACCGCGAGCGACCGGATCGCTATGGGAGCCGACGTCGCCGGCTCGCTTCGTGCGGGGCCACGCCAACCCCCCCGGCGAGCTCCAGACCGGACATCGCGGCGATAACCCGGGAGGACTGCAGCCGGAGCAAAGGAGCCCAAAACTAGGTCACAGCTGCACGTCATCTCACGCCGCGGCGTCTGACACCATCAATTCGAGCTTGACCCCCCCCAACCGTGGCGCGACCTCCAGCGCCAAGTCGACCGAAACGCTTATGAAAGGCTTGTCCAAAAAGCCCGGCAGCGCCATGGTCGGGGCACCGAGATTGTTTGCCGCGCACTGACGCGCGTCGCCGCACGGGCTCGGTTGAGGTGGCGTTTGGTTCGGGCGCTGCGTGCGACATTGTCTTGGCGACGGCGACGGCGGTGGCGGTGGCGGTGGCGGTGGCGGTGGCGGTGGCGGTGGCGGTGGC
>FTJN01929936.1_pt1 | contig 115141 bp, 93 predicted proteins | sample 1658361 | NCBI WGS metagenome assembly FTJN01 (sample SAMEA3914819, study PRJEB12502) | metagenome | biome: forest; material: soil | place: Canada | collected 2010-06-26 | depth 0.3 m
GCCGGCGCCCAGCGGCGCGTTGATCGAGGCGGTGTAGGTCGCCTCATTGGTCAGGTTGCGGCCGTACACGGCCACTTCCCAGCGTCCGGAGTCCGCGCCAATCGACAGGCGGGCGTTGAACTTGGTGTAGCCGCCTTGCAGCACGTTGGGATCGAGCGTGCCGTCCAGATAGAGCTGGCTGCGATAGTTGGCGTCCACGCGGGCCCGGGCGATCAGGGCGTCGCCGACCTGATGCTTCAGATCGACATGCACCGTGCCGCTCCATTTGGGCGCGAACGGCGTGGTCTTGCCGGTCAGGTCCTGCTTGCAGCCGACGGGTGTCGCCGCTTGCTGCTGGATCGTGCAGGCCGCGCCGGGGAAGCTGGTGTAGCTGCTGTCGAGATAGGACAGCGCGCCGCCCAGGGTCATCCAGTTGGACGCGGCGACTTCCCCCTCGGCCTCGACCCCCTGCGAGCGCACGGCGGCGGCGTTGCCGACCACGAACGAGGTGCCGCGGAACGAGGTGACCTGCAGGTTCTCGTAATCCGAGCGGAACAGCGCGACGCTGGCCCGGGCGCGGTTGTCGAAGAACTTGCTCTTCAGGCCCAGTTCCCAGGCCTCGACGGTCTCGTCCTCGAACTCGGTGCCCGGACCAGGCGCGCCGGTCGGCGTCGCGCTATCGGGCGAGAAGTTGAAGCCGCCCGACTTGAAGCCCCGCGACCAGGACAGATAGGCCATGGCGTTCCGAGCCAGGTCCCACTGCAGGTTGACGGTCGGGGTGAGGTGCTTTTCCTTGCGCGACAGGTCCTGGTCATGCGGATAGGTCGCGAAGGACGAGGCCATCACCGAGCGCAGGATCGCGGTCTCGCCGGGGGTCAGGGCGCCGGTCGAGACGCCGGACGGCAGCACGGCCAGGGTGTTGGGGTCGGAGCCGAACAGGCCGGCCACCAGCGCCACGTCCTTCTCGTCCCGCGACCAGCGCAGGCCCAGATCGGCGCGGAAGCTGTCGGTGAAGGCCCAGGTCGCCTCGCCGAACACCGCCAATGTCGTGGCGTCCTGGTCCATGTAGGACGAACGGCCAATGGCCGGCAGCAGGACCAGGCCGACCCCGGGGACGGCGCCGGCGAACAGGGTCGAGCGGCCCAACATCGGGGTCGCCAGTCCGCCCATCGTGCCGTCGACCTTGGTGGTGGTGTCGGCATAGAGGTTCTGGGACTCGTAGTAGGCCCCGACGATGCCGCTCAGATGACCGCGCTTCTCGAAGGCCAGCCGCAGCTCCTGGCTGGTCTGGTTGAAGTCCTCGGTCTCATGGTTCTGCACCAGGTTGACCGGCAGGAAGTCGACGTCCTGTACGAGGTCATATTTGAGGCTCGTATAGCCGGTGACCGAGGTCAGTTGACCCCAGCCCAGGTCCCAGGTGGCGTTGATCGAGCCGTTGAGGATCTTCTGGTCGTCCGTGTCGTTGGGGGATTCCTTCAGGTTGCCGGTGAAGGACGTCCACTTGCCGATGGTCTTGCCGTCGGAGGCGCCGAACTTGGGGTTGGCCAAGGGCGCCGCGAGCGCGGCGATCCTCGAGGTGATCGGCAGGGCCGCGCCGAGCGCGGGGTTGAACACCCGGATGACCCGGTTGGAGCCGTCGGTGTCACTCTTGGTGTAGCCCAGGCGGGCCACGACCTTGAGGGTGTCGGTCGGGGTCCAGGCCAGGCTGCCGCGCAGGAACTTCGTCGTGCTGGCCGCTTCGTCGGTATGGCGCTGCTCGTTGTGGACGTAGCCGTCGGTGGTTTCCCAACGGCCGGCCAGGCGCAGGCCGAGGTTCTCGCCGATCGAGCCGGACAGGATGCCGGTCGCCCGGTAGGTGTCGAACTTGGGCTCGGTGTCGGCGGTGAAGTCATAGGCGAAGGGCGCGCCGGCCTGGGGCGTGGCGGTGATGATATTGACCGCCCCGGCCACGGTGTTCTTGCCAAACAGCGTGCCTTGCGGACCGCGCAGCACCTCGACCCGCTCCAGGTCGATCATCGGCTGCAGGAACTGGCGGCTGCGGGCCATGTAGACGCCGTCGATATACATGCCGACCGATTGTTCGAAGCCGCGGTTGCCGCCGCTGCCGATGCCGCGGATGTTGATCGAGGCGGTCTGGGCGCTGCGGCCGATCTGCACGTTCGGCATCGACGACGACAGTTGCTCCAGCGTCGTGACGCCTTGCTGGGAGATCCGCTCACCGCTCACCGCCGCGACCGACAGCGGCGCGGTTTCCAGGGTCTCGGCCCGCTTGCGCGCGGTGACGACGATTTCCTCGAGCGCCACGCTGGCGGCCGGTGCGTCGGCGCTCTGCCGGGCCAAGGCGGGCGCGCCGCAGGCCAGGGCGGACGCGGCGACGCTCATGATCAAGGCGAGCCTTGTCCTGGTACGAATTGAAGTGGTCATGTTCTGTTTCCTCCCCGAAACGTCGTTGGTTTTTTCTGGTGTTGGCGATGGCGCGGCTGGTTTTGCAGTCCCGCCAGGGTGACGAAATGGCCCGGACCTGGGATGTCCCCGAAGGTCCGGGCCGCCTCGGTGCAGGGGCGCCCGCCCGACGTGCAAGACGGCGAGCGCCACGTGGCTCCCTGCGGAGCGACGTCAGCCCGAGAAGCTGGAAAGATCCCTCGGCGTCAGGCCGTTGGCCTTGCAGAAGCCCAGATAGCGCTCCATCGAGGTGCGCCAGTTCTCGGTCGCCAGGACGTTGTCGTTGTCGTCGAGATAGACCAGCTCGCCGCGCACGATGTTGAAGGTGATGATGTCCTCGTCACCCGGCAGGGCCTGGGGCGTGTGGCGGGTGGAGGCGGTCTCGTAGACGACGCCGCCCTTGTGCGCGACCCAGTCGTGCTCCTTGTACTTCCACGAGCCCTGGACGGTGTAGACGATCACCGTGCCCGAGTGATGGTGGCGGGCCATTTCGTGGCCCGCCGGGGCCTTCAGCAGCGAGACGATCTCGCCCTGGACCGGATCGATCTTGAAGTACTTCAGGAACACTTGGTCGTCGTAGGGGGTGAACGGGATCCACGGCGTCTCGTCGTCATTAAGGCTGCCGGTGTCGATGTTTTCGTACAGCATGGCGGTTCTCTTTCAGGGTTGTGGCAGGAAGCCGGCCTGCCGGCTGGCGGAGCGGCCGAGGGCGCTGAGCAGGCGGTGTGGCAGGAGGCGCTTGAGGATGGCGGTGGACGGGGCTTGCGGGCCGGTGAAGACCTTGAACGCACCGCGTCGGACGCCTTTAACGATGGCCTTGGCCACGACGTCGGGGTGGCAACCCTTGGTCTGGTAGTAGGCCTGCAGGCGTTGCAGTTGCTCGGGCGAGATGCTGGCGCCGACCGTGTTCGGGTCGCTGACGATCGGGGTGTTGATGATGCCCGGGTGAACGCACATCACCCCGACGCCGGTTTCGGCCAGCTCCATGCCCAGAACGGTGCTCAGGCCCTCGACCGCCGATTTGGAGGCGGCGTAGGCGGCCATGTTTGCGGCCGGCATGATCGAGGCCAACGAGGCGACATTGACGATCAGGCGACGACCGCCCGCCGCCACCATGCGCGGACCGAACGCCTGGCAGCCGTTGAGCACGCCATAGAGATTGACCTCCAGCACGCGCCGCCAGACCTCGGGCGGGGTCTCGAAGACGCCGCCCATCCAACCGATCCCCGCATTGTTGACCAGGATGTCGGGCGTCCGCCCTTCGTCGTCGAGACGCGCCGCGCAAGCGGCGACGGCTTCGGCGTTGGTGACATCGAGCACCACGGTGTCAATTCGCGCGCCCTGGGACGCCGCGTCGCTGGCCAGGGCCTTCAGACCGGCGCAGCGGCGATCCGCGGCGATGACCTGCGCGCCGGCCGCGGCCAGGGCCAGCACGGTCGAGCGGCCGATGCCGGAGGCGGCGCCGGTCACGAAGACGATGGCGTTCTTCGGATCAATGGCGGCCACGGGAAGTCCCACAGGTCATGATTTCAGCCTCCCAAGCGGCGCGCCGCCTCCCTTTGGGAGATCTGGCCAGGTTAAAGGCTAGGCCGGCTTGGAATTCCAGATTTGACAAATCACGCCGATTATTTGTGAAATCGCGCGAGTTGGATTGAAAGCGGTCGAGATGTCCGGACTGGTGCCGAGCCGAGGCCTCGCGGGCTGCGCGACTCTGATCGAGGAGCTGGGCGGCTCGCCCGACGCGTTGATCCGGGCCGCCGGCCTGCCGCCGCGCGCCCTGCTGGATCACGACCTGCCGCTGGAAGCCGAGCCGGCGACCCAATTGCTGGAAATCGCCGCGCGCGAGTTGAGCGCGCCGGATTTCGGGCTGCGCTTGGCGCGGCGACAGGGGCTGCAGATCCTGGGGCCGTTGTGGACCCTGGCCAGCAGCGCGCCGACGGTGCGCGAGGCCCTGGCCGATCTGGTGGACAACTTCGCGCTCTACGCCTCGGCCATGACCGTTAGCCTGACCGAGGAAGGGGGCGCCTGGGCTCTGCGCTATGAGTTGCGGGTGAGCGAAGGCCTGCCGACCACGCAGGCGGCGGAGTTGGGCTTGGCCCTGGTCTGCCAGGAGTTGCGTGGCGTCCTGGGACCGGCCTGGCGGCCGCTGGCCGTGCAATTTCGCCATGCGGCGCCGGCCGACCCGCGATCGCATCGCGCCATGTTTGGTCCGGCGCTGGCCTTCAGTCAGGATCGCGACGCCGTGGTGCTGGACGGTGCGACGGCGAACGCGCCCATGCGCGTCGGCGGCGAGCGGGTGCGCGGCTTCATTCAGCGCGGCGTGCGCCACAATCGGGCCTATGAACGCCCGCGCGAAGCCACCCGAACGGAGCTGACCGTGCGGGCGCTGATCCCCTTTGGCCGCTGCGATCTGGCGGCGGTGTCTCGCGAACTGGGCTTGGCGCCGCGGACCTTGCAGGCGCGACTGGCCCGCGAGGGCGAGACCTTCCAGGGCGTGCTGGATCAGGTGCGCCTTGAGCTGTCGATCCGCTATCTGCTCAGTTCGGACCTGCGAGCAGGCGAGATCGCCGAACTGCTCGGCTTTTCCGACTCCAGCGCCTTTACCCGGTTCATCAAACTGAAGACCGCCAAGACGCCCAAAGCGTGGCGCGCCGACCATTCTCGTTCCTAGCGATGCGCAAGACTTGGCTGGCTGGCTGCTCATCGGGTCACGGCCTGGCCAGGATGTGGATGGCGACGACGGCTTCCTCGACGCCATAGAGGCCGCCGCCGTTTTCCTGGATGGCGATGCGAGCGCCCTGCACCTGGCGAGGCCCAGCCTCGCCGCGCAGCTGAGTGACCAGTTCGTGGATCTGGCCCAGGCCCGTGGCGCCGATCGGGTGACCTTTGGACTCCAGGCCGCCGGACGGGTTGATCGGGACGCGGCCGCCGATCGTGAAGTCGCCGCGCTCGGCCGCGACGCCGCCCTCGCCCAGCGGGACCAGCATTAGGGACTCTGCGTTGGTGATCTCGCCAAAGGCGGTGGCGTCATGGACCTCGGCCACATCGATGTCGGCGGGGCCAACGCCGGCCTGCTCGTAGGCCTTGGCGGCGGCGAGCCGGGCATTGGTCTTCAGCGGCTCATCGGCCGTGCGGGTGACACCCGTCTGGACGACGCTGGCCAGGACCCTGACGGCGCGGGCGGCGTTCAGGCGCCTCAGGCCGGCGGCGTTGCACAGCACGACGGCCGAAGCGCCATCGCTGATCGGCGAACACATCGGCAAGGTCAGCGGATAGGTGATGGCCGGCGCGCCCAGCACCTCGTCGATCGAGAAGGCCTGGCGAAATTGCGACAGCGGATTGTGCACCGAGTGCTGGTGGTTCTTGGCGGCCACGGCGGCGATCTGGCGCTGGGTCGTGCCGTAGCGGCTCATGTGGTCTCGGCAGAGGGCAGCATAGACGTCCATGAAGACGCTGTAGGGCTTGTCGGACACCGTGCCGGGGGGCGGGACGACGCCCGCGCCGAGCGCTAGCAGCGTGGTCTTGTTCTCTTCGACCGTGCTGACGTCCCAGCCGCCGTCGAACACCGCGAACATCTTGGCCTTGTCGGGAACGTTCATCTTCTCGAAGCCGACGGCGATGGCGATGTCGCAGGCTCCCGCCCGCAGCGCCAGGTCGGCCAGATTGAAGGCCGACGAGCCCGAGGCGCAGGCGTTCTCGACGCTATGGACCGGCACGCCCTCGATGCCGCAGCGGCGCATGGCGATCGGACCGGGAATACTAGTTTGGCCCTGCAGCGCGCCGGTGGTCACCGACGAGACATAGGCCGCCTCGATGTCGCCAGGGCCGCAGCCGGCGTCGGCCAAGGCCAGGCTCACCGCCTCGCCGACCATGTCATAGGGCCCGCGATCCAGCAGGCGGCCAAACTGCGTCATGCCGACGCCGGCAACATAGATATCCGCCGCGCTCATCACTGGCCGCGCGTACGCTGGAGGTGGCGCCAAAACAGCGCCCCAAACAGGACGTCGCCCGAGGCCAGCGCGGGGAAACGCCAGCTGATGTCACCGAGCAGCCAGTGCCCGAAGATGAGGGCGACGATCATCACCTTGAGGATCAGACCGAGCACGATATAGGGGCGATAGCGCACCGGATCGGTGGAGATCATCCAGTAGGCCCAGCCAAACCCAACGACGACGCCCATCGTGATCTGAATAAACAGCGTGGAGGTCGCCGTGATCTCCAGACCCAGCAACGCTGCCATGGGTTTCAAGGCCAGCAGGAACGGCAGCCCGGCCAGGACATTGAACCCGGCGGCGACCCTGAACATGTTGCGGGAAGAATTGTCAGACATCCGAGGCTCCTTGGATTGCGGTGTTTGGCGACGCGACCACATCAGCCCATCAACTTGAGGAAGGCCGGGTAACTGTTGGGAAACAGGCGGCTCATCCAGAAGATCGTTCTGGACAGATTGCCCGTGTGCACGCGCCGCTTGCGCTTTCGAATGCCGTTGATGATGTCGGCGGCGCAGACCTCCGGGGGGGTCGTCAGCAGCTTGGCGGCCTTGGCGGAGAAGGTGTCCTCCAAGGCGCCGCCGGCCTTGCAGCGTCGGCTGTCGTTTTCGATGTTGGTGCGAATGCCGCCGGGGTGGACGCAGAGGGCGTGGACGCCGGTGCCTTCGAGTTCCGACCACAGGCATTCGGTCAGGCCGCGCACCGCGAACTTCGACATGTTGTAGGCGCTCTGGCACGGGCAGGAGATCAGGCCGAAGATGCTGGAAATATTGACGATGCAGCCTTCACGCTGCTCCAGCATGGTCGGCAGGAACGCCTTGGTGCCATAGAGCGTGCCCGACAGGTTGATGCCCAGCAGCCACTCGAACTCCTCGATGGAGGTGTTCGCGACCGTGCCGACGACAGTCGCGCCGGCGTTGTTGATCAGGATGTGAACCGTGCCGAAATCGCGTTTGACCTCTTCGGCGTGGGCCGACACCGCCTCCCAGGACGACACGTCGAGGATGTAGCCCCTGGCCCGAAGGCCGGAGGCTTGCGATCCGGGAAGCAGCCGCAGGGTCTCATCCAGGCCCGCGCGGTTGACGTCCGAGATCGCCAGCCGCGCGCCAGCCTCGGCCATCTGGATGGCCAGGGCCCGCCCGATGCCCGATCCGGCGCCGGTGATGACGACGACCTTGTCCTTGAACATGCTTGTCTCTCGGTTCTAAAAATTGGGCTGACGCAAAGGCGGCTAGATTTTTCGGCCTTCGCCGCCCCAGTACTGGGCGCGGAGATCCTTCTTCAGGACCTTGCCGACGGGGCTACGGGGAAGGGTCGCGACGAAGTCGATACTCTTGGGGGCCATGACCCCGCCGAGGCGCGCCTTGCACAGGGCGATGAGGTCCTCGGCGCTGACGCTCTGGCCGGGATTGAGCTCAACAACGGCCTTAACCGCCTCGCCCCACTTGTCGTGGGGAACGCCGATCACCGCGCAGTCCTGCACGGCCGGGTGGCTCCAGATCACCTGTTCGACTTCGCTCGGATAGACATTGAAGCCGCCCGAGATGATCATGTCCTTCTTGCGATCGGTGATGTGCAGATAGCCCTCGGCGTCGAGGTGGCCGATGTCGCCGGTGTGCAGCCAGCCATCGATAATGGTCTCGGCCGTCTTGTCGGGCTGCTTGTAGTAGCCCTTCATCACCAGGTCGCCGCGCACGCAGATCTCGCCGGTCTCTCCCGGCGGCAGGATCTCGTTGGCGTCGTTCATCAGCACGACGCGGATCAGCGGATTGGGCCGGCCGACCGAGGACAGCCGATCATCGGAGGCCAACGCGCCGCCGGTGAAGTGATGATCCGGCGGCAGGTTGGCGATTCCGGCGGGGGCTTCGGTCTGGCCATAGCCGCCGGCCATGATCGGGCCGAACAGTTCGATCGCCTTTTTCAGCTTGTCCACCGACATCGGCGCGGCGCCGTACATCAGGTACTTCATCGACGAGAAGTCGACCGATCCGATCCCGTCGATCTCCAGCAGCTTGTAGATCACCGTCGGCGGCAGGAAGAACTCGGTGACCTTGTGCGTGGCGATGGCGGCCAGCATCAGGGCCGGGTCGGGCGTGGTCACCACGACGGTCCCGCCGCGCGCCGTGCAGGGCACCGCCAGCAGTCCCGCCGTATGGGTCATTGGCGCGGCGGCCATGTTCACCGGACGGTCGCCCTCGCCATAAGGACAGGCCAGCATGTAGTGAGCGATGAACGTCTGAAGGCTGCGGTGGGTGTTCATCACCCCCTTGGGCATGCCGGTGGTGCCGCCCGTGGGCGAGAGCATCACAACGTCGTCCATGTCGTAGGCGACCTCGGGCCGCTTCGAGGACCGCCCGGCACACCAGATTTCAAGCGACGGCGCGTCGGCCTGGTCGGCGTCGATGCAGATCCAGTGGGCGATCTTCGGCAGCTTGGACCGCATCTGCGCGACGACCGGCGCGAAGGCGCTCTGGTAGAACATCACCTCGCAGTCGAAGGCGTCGAGGACGTAGTGGATATCCTCGGCCGTGCCGCGGGCGTTGACCGGGATCCAGGTCATGTTGGCCCGCCACAGGCCCAGGGTGCAGGCCCAGGCCGTAACGTCGTTGCCCGACCAGACCGCGCCCTTGGTTTCCTTGGGCAGGCCTAGCGCCAACAGCGTGTTGGCGATCCGGCAGGAAAGCGCGCCGACCTCGTCGAACGTGTAGGCGCGCTCGCCCTGAACGTAGGCGACGCCGGTTGGGTTGATGGCCCAGCCGCGATCGTAGAAATCAATGATGGCCATCGGAACCCTCCCGCGATCAGAGCGCGGAGACGGAGGCGCGCGCCAGGCCGCGCTCCTCGAGGAAGCCGAGCAGGTAGCGGTGCCCGAAGGCCTTCGAGCCCGAGGCGAAGCCGACCTTGCTGGTCTCGCCGTCGAGCAGCTTCAGGACTCCCGCCGCATGCAGGGCGCCGGTAGCGATATAGGCCGTCGTGCCGCGCACCGTGGCGCGTACCGCCGAAAGATTGCCGCGTCCGATCGCGAAATCGACCGTGCGCACGATGTTCGTTCGTTCGCGCGGCGGCATCGACGGCGTCGTCGAGTCGCAGATCTGCTGGATGATCGCGTCCTGCTGCTCGACCGGCAGGTGTTTATATTCGGCCTCCCATTTCTGGCCGAGCCCATGCACCGTCCGCATCACGTTGTTGTCGTAGAAGCCGACACTGGAGACGCAGCTGCGCACGCGCGGATCGTTCTCGAAATAGACCGGCAGCGAGGTGCCTGACCAAGGCAGTGAAAACACCGATCGCACGAAGTCCGGCGAGACGACGTCGAACGAGGCGCCGGGCTCGTGAGGGACCAGCTTCTTGTCCCAGAGATAGCATTGCTCGTGGCGCATCAGTTCGAAGACCGAGGCCGTCGAACCGACGGTGATGCCGGCCGCCGTGAAGCGCGGACCCCGGCATAGGGTGGCGGTCTCGAGCGCGTCGATGCCGGGCGTTTCCAGCGCCAGTTCCGCCGCGATTTCGGCGAAGGTGTACATGTAGGCCAGTGACGGCGACACCAGCAGGCCCGCCTGGCGGAAGAGCTCGCCGAACTGCTCGCGCACCTGGCGTATGTACCGTTGCTCGCCGGTCGTATCCAGGTAGTGACAGCCGGCCTTCAGGGCCGCCTCGACGGCGGGCAGGCCGAACTTCACGAACGGGCCGACGGTGCTGCACACCACCTTGGCGCCCTTGAACGCCTGGGTCAGTGACTCGACCGTGTGGTCGGCCTGGAGGATCTCGTAGGTGGCGGATTCCAGGCGGACGACGCGCTCGTCCATCATCGCCTGGGTGCGCTTGGCGTCGCGGGACACGGCCGTGAACGGGATGTTCTCGTCGATCAGCCAGTCCATGATCAGCATGCCGGTGTAGCCACTGGCGCCATAGACAACGACGGGATACTTGGCCATTTCGTGTTTCCTCGGACCTGATCTTTGTTGTTCTGAGACTTGGGAGACCTGAACCGCTAGGTCTTCGTCCAGCCGTCTTGGTAGAGTTTCGAGACCAGCATCCCCAGACGCATGGTCAGGACATAGTTCTCGCCGTCCTCGATCAGCGCCGAGCGCGTGTCTCGGAAGATCTTCTCGATCGGATATTCCCGGGTCGTGCCGTTGGCGCCGAACATCTGGAAGGCTTCGTGGACGACCTTCATCGCCTCCTCGGTGACGCTGACCTTGCACTGTGCGGTGGCGTAGCCGTGGGTGCTGGGGGACAGACGCGCATAGGCCAGGCCCCGGCGGGCGACGGCGCGGGCCATCTCCACGCGCCGGGCCATGTCGCCCAGACGCCAGCGGGTCAGTTGGTGATCGGCGAGCAAGGCGCCGCCCTGCTTGCGCTCGTGCGCATAGGCCAGGGCCAGTTCGAAAGCCGAGCGCGCCACGCCCGTGAACACCTGACACATGTGCGAGCCGGCGAACGACCATGTGGCGTTCAGGTTGCCGTAGTACTCGTCCTTGAGCGCGACGGCGAAACGCTTGGGCACGCGGACATTGTCGAAGAAGATCTCGCCCTGCGGCAGCGAGCGCTGGCCGATCTTCTCCAGCGGCTTGCCGCGCGTCACGCCCGGCAGGTCGAGCGGGACGATCACCGCCAAGCCGTTGGCCAGGCCGTTCTCGCCGATGTAGCCGTCGCCATAGTCGGCCGCGATGTAGCAGAGCGCCACCTGGGCCACGGCGCCGTTCGAGACCCAGGCCGAGCACTGGCCGTTGATGATGATCTCGTCGCCGACGACCCTAGCCGTGACGTTGCCCTTGTTGGTGTGGCCGCCCGACGGTAGCTCTTCTTCGTGGAGGCAGATCGCGTCGGAGCCTCGGTCGGGCTGAGTGATCAGCCAACAGCCAATCTTGCCGGTACAAAGATCGATCAATTCCTGATTGCCCACGGACTGCGCCATCACCATCGGGAAGCTGGCGGCGGCCAAGGAGATGCCCAGGCCCGCGTCGCCCCATCCCAGTTCCTCGCCGACCAGGGATTCCAAACGGATCGCGACGTCCGGCTCGAACTGGGCATAGAGGCTGGGGTCCAGGCCCAGCTTGGCGGCTTCCTGATAGACCTCCCAGAACGGCGAACCGGGCGCGCAGGCGTCGGCCGCGCTCATCTTGTCCAGTTCCCGCCCGAGCGGCCGCAGCACGGTCTTGGCGAACTGGTGAGCGCTGTGCTGGATCGCGCTTTCCTCGGCGGTGAGGGGCGTCTCGAAGCCCGTCAGGCCGACGGAAGGCAGAGTCAGGGCGGGCTTCAGGGTCAGCATGTTCCACTCCCGGAGCGCGGACTCTCATGGAGTCAGCGTCAATCGTTGGGAGCATCATGCAGAACGGCGCGACTGGCGGCTTTCAGGGTTCACGCGTATTCTTGTCAAAATCCGCTCATGAAGTTTCTCGATGAAAATCTGGTCGCACGTTCGCCAAGATCTCGATTTCCCGCCGATCATCGAGGGTTGGATCGGGGGTGAGACCCCGCTCTACGTGGAGCGCTACCTGTTTCGCGGCAGCGAGAAGACCGTGCGGGGCGTCGATGCGATGGCCCTGGTGACCCAGTTTGGCGGCTCCCGGGTTCACGAGGGCGAGGCGGGAGCCTGGCGGGCGGACGTGATACCCAGCCAGTCGGTGTTCCTACCCGCCAACTGCCCGACCCATTGGCACTACAGCGGGACCGTCGACTTCGCCGTGTTCTATTTTCCGGACCAGCCGGGAGGCTTGGTCGAGCGTTATCGATTCCTGGCCAAGGCCGCGGCGGGTCCTATGCAATTCAGCGATGCGCTGATCGGCGCCACCGCCCTCCAACTGACCAACGAACTGCGAAAGGGCCAAGGCGCGGATGAGTGTTTCATGGCCCTCCTGTCGGCTGTCATGCTCGAGCAGGCTTATCGTGTCCTGACCATCCCCGGGACCAGTGGCCTGAAGCTGCGCCACACGCACTTCGAGCGCCTGCAGACCGTGCTCAACCACATCCACGAGCATCTTTCGGACGACCTGTCCGCCGAGACGCTCGCCGATCTGGCCCAGGTCAGCCTGGCGCATTTCCGCCGGCTCTTTCAGGAAGCCACGGGAGAGCCTCCGCACCGCTACATCATGGCCGCGCGTCTGGAGAAGGCGCGAAACCTGCTGACCATGACGACCTTGCCGATCTCGCGCATCGCTCTGGACTGTGGATTCAGCAGCCAGAGCCACCTGACCGCTTGCTTTCGCGCAGCCCATGCCGCCACGCCGGCGACATTTCGCGCCCAGGTCAAACGGCCCGCGCCCGCCTAGCGCCAGGCTTGGCCCCCAACCGCCAATCTACGGGCCGCCCCAAAGGCCTCTTGCGCCCCCTAATGCGTCGAACTTCGACGAACACCTAAGGTCAAAACCGCCGGTTGCCCGTCTTTCTACGCCAGACTACGACACCCCGTTCGAAGCGCTTTACAAGGTTCGGCAAAAGGATCTTAGTTGGCTTCACGGCTGAGAGAGGACATGCGCAGCGTTCATTGAGGCATTTTAATTGTAGAGCTCTGAGGAAGGCCTATGATTTAACGGATATGCGGTATTAAATTACCGTTACTCCCATTCGATTATCAATTGGCGCCTCAAGGGCCCTTTTATTGAACTTTTTGGTTCACAAGAATGTGCTAATTGTCACACAAAGCGCTCTATTACTACGCTTTTGTTTATATTGACAAATCCATTTTCTTGACAACGGCGAATTTCATATACGCGTCCAATTTATATTCAATATATCCAGGAGCATTCGTTAAGTAAATCCAGCCAATATCCGTCGTTAGCCGCCAAAACTACGCCAGAGCACTCCCCCTGCCCGCCCCACCGGAGGTGCGACCGCTGCGGCGAAGTCAGAGCTGACGATTGCTGTTCTACTTGGCTGGAGCAACCCGCCAGACAGTGTTGGAGAAGTCGTCGGCGATCAGCAGGATGGGCTTCTTGGGATCGAACGCGACCCCGACCTGGCGACCACGGGCATGCCCGTTCTGGTCCAGGAAGCCAGTGACGAAGTCGACCGGCTTGCCCACGGGCTTTCCGCCCGAGAACGGGACCCAGACGACCTTGTAGCCGAACAGGTCCTGCCGGTTCCAGCTGCCGTGCTCGCCGACAAAAGCGCCCTGCGCAAACGATCCGCCAAAGCCGCCGTCGCGCGCGAAGCTCAGACCCAGCGCCGCGACATGCGAGCCCAGGGCGTAGTCCGGGACGATGGTCTTGGCGACCAACTCCGGGTTCTGCGGCCGCACGCGTCGATCGATGTTCTGGCCCCAGTAGCTGTAGGGCCAGCCATAGAAGCCGCCATCGCGCACCGAGGTCAGGTAGTCCGGCCCAGCTGCGGGCCCAGCTCGTCGCGCTCGTTGGCCACCAGCCAGAGCGCGCGCGCCTGCGTCTCGATCGCCAGCGACGTCGGGTTGCAAACGCTACGCGCGAGCGTCCAATGGGCGCCGGTGATCGCGTCAATCTCCCAGACCACGGCGCGTTCTTCCTCGGCGTCCAGACCGTGCTCGCCGGCATTGCTGTTGGAGCCCACACCCACATTGAGCTTGGCCCCGTCGGCGCTGGCGACTAGCGACTTGGTCCAGTGGTGGTTGATCTTGGAGGGCAGCTTGGTGACCTCCTACCCTGGCACGGTGATGCGGGTCTGGCCATCCTGGTACGGGAACCGCAGCAGGGCGTCCTGATTGGCGACGTAGACCGCGCCATTCACGCAGGCCAGGCCGTACGGGGCGTTGAGGTGATCGATGAACACCTCCTTGACCTCGGCGCGGCCGTCTCCGTCGGCGTCCCGCAGGAGGGTGACGCGGTTGCCGCCCTTCACCTTGGTCTTGCCCTTGGCCTTGATGTAGCCGGCGATGAAATCCTTCGGGCGAACCTTCGCCTCGCTGCCACTAGATCCTTCGGCCACCAGGATGTCGCCATTGGGCAGTACCAGCATCTGGCGCGGAATCTTCAGGTCAGTCGCCACCGCCGCGACGGTGAAGCCTTTCGGCGCGATCGGTGCCTGGCCGTTCCACCCCGCGGGCGTGGCGATCTTCATCGGCGGCAGGAGGGTTTCCTGCTGACCCGGCAGTGGCAGCTTGCCGGAGCCGGTTTGATCCAGACATGGGTCGCTGCGGCCGCAGGCCTGCAGGGTGAGCGCCGCCGTGCTGGGCGTCCCCGAGCGCCGGTACCCACGCCTCGGGCGTGGTCGCCACAAACGACGGGGTCGCGAACGGCGTCGCGAACGCCAGGCCCGCGCCCACCAGTCCGACGCGCGGCCAGAAGAGGCCCGCCAGGCTCAGCCCCCGATCACCAGCTCCAGCAATCCCAGGCCGTTGGAGAAGCCGTAGGTGTTGTTGGTGGCCTGCCAGGCGCGCTTGGCCAGCTTCGGTTCTTTAACAACCTGGACGGTCAAGCTATCGGTCCAAGCATACAATGCATGCTGGTCGCCCGGTAAAGGTCGCTGGCTCCTCCGTGGCCGACCGATCAAACCGACCGAGGCCGGATGGCAAAAAAGCCACGGCTGCCGGAAAGGCCCGCTCTATCGGTGCCGTTCGAGCGCCTCGAAGATCTTCGTGTCTACGGGCTGGCGGGTGGCGCTGGCGGCATGGATGAAAGCGATGTTGCGCCGCCGGCGGTCCGCGACGCTCGTCTCTAGCAGGATTTCGCCGTCGATCTCGGCATGGACGACGACCTGCAGCCGACAGTGGTTGAGAAGATCGGCGCTATCGGGAAACTTCAATTTCGTCAGCAGGGTCGCGGAGCCATCGGCCGAAGACATGATGATCTCGACCGACTCGCCATAGCGGCCGCGCTCGAAGACCTCGTTGGCGTGGGTGTAGGGGAGGCGCGCATCGCGCTTGATCAGGATTTGCGGGGCCGGCGCGTCGCGAAAGCCGCCAAAGAGCGGTGGGCGCAGGACGATATCTTCGGACAGTGTCGCGACCGAACCCGCCAACGGCTTCCGCGCTTGGCGCTCCAGCAGGACATCGAATTCGTCCCCGGCGCCGAGGATTCGCCCGCGCCAGTTCAGTTGCGACAGCAACGGGCCGACGATGCGCGCGCCGGCGCCCAGAACCACGACCTGGGCGTTGGACTGGGGCGCCTCGCCCAAGATCGTACGGAGGGTCTCGACGACCTGCTGTTCGACGGCCTCGAAGCAGGCGCCCGGAACATACAGCGCTAACGGCGCGGCCCTCTGCCGCGCGCTCAACACGCGTGCCCCCCTCCTCCCGGCTTGGGACGCCTGTGGCCACATCTCGACCAGCGATTCCATCGCTTCCTTGCGCAGGGGCTGCGCAAGCGCCGCGAATGTCGGAGAATCCGCCGCGATCCTGGTGGCCAACGCCTCGGTCAGGGCGACAAGCGACAGCGACGGCGTCTCGACGACACGGACCTGCCCGGCTTCGATCACGGTCAGGCGACCGATGTCGCACCAGCATTCCAGGGTTCGCGTCGCTTCATCCGTACCGTCCAGCGCGTCGACGAAGGCGACCAGGTCGATGGCGATCGCCAACTTTCCGGCGGCCGCGGCAAGCGTGGCGCCGCGGCAAAGGTCGGCTAGGACCGATGGCGCCAGGCCGGCGGGGGTGAGGCAGGTCAGATGCTCGACCGGCTCGTTGACCTGCCGTTCGGCCAGGACCAGGGCGCGGCGGACGAAGCCGGCCAGCCGGTCACGCCCGCTCCATCCCTGCACCGGCTCGTTCAGCGACGGACCGAGCGAAAGCTTCACGGTCGCGGCGTTCAGATGCTTGGCGGCGGCTCCGACGGCGAAGCCATTTTCGTCGGCCCAGAACCACGGTTCGAGGCGCCGTTCGTCGGCCTCGTTGGGCCATTTGAGGAAAGCCGGATCCTGTCCGTTCGCCGCGACCAGGGCCTGGACCGGTTCACCCAGCCAACGGATATAGAGATGCGCCATCTCAGACCTGCTTCGACGCCAGGAGCGCGGACAACTCGGCGCGCACATCCGACATCGCCGTCGCGAGGGCGGCCTTCGACATGCCCTCGGGTCGCGGAAAGGTCTGGCTCGCGCCGCTCAGCATCGCGCCCGCCCCGAAACCTGAGCCGCTCCCAAAGGGCTCCCGGGTCCGTCGGAGGCCGTCCAGGGTTCGGTCGAGGCGATCCAGGATCAAGGTTCGGTGCAGGGCCGCCTGCTGTTTCGCACTTTCAAGCGCCGCGGCGATCACGCCGGACACGTCGGCCGCGATCTTGTCGAGCAGCGCCTGATGGCTCTGACGCCAACGGTTGGAGATTTCCATGTTCTCGACACGACCTCCCGTCAACAGGATGAGCAGCAGCCCCGCAGCCAGCAGGACAATGGAGATCGAAATCGTCCCTGGGTTGGGCTTGGTTATCTTGGACACGCCCACGACGGCGATGATCGAGCCCGTCATGGTCGCCAGAGATCGGGCCCTCATGAACTTGCCGATGACGCCCTTGTGGGTCACCTCGATCTCGTAGCCTTGCAAATCCGCGCGCGCTGCCTTGAGCTCGAAGCTGGGCGCCGCGGCGAGCCGGGACCCCGACGTACCCTGCGTGGCCCCGCCTCCCCGCCAAGGCCGGCGCTGCCGCTCGCCGATCAGGAAGTCCTCCAACTCCACCCCAAGGTCGCGCGCATCTTGAAGGTAGAGCGTCAAGCGTCGATCGAAGCGATCAAATAGCGCCTCCGCCTGGTCCTCGACCCTTTCCGCGACCAGGTTTTCAAGCCGCAGGACCAGGGCGTCCACCTCATGGTGATGAAAGGTGAGCTTCCACTTCTTGTCCACGAAGCCGCCCAGGAAGGTCCACATGGTGTTCGAGAGCATGTTGGGCAGCAGATGCCGACTGAAGCCGCGTCGATCGACCAATTGACCTTCGGCGGTCGTGAAGGGCGTAAGCATCGCCATCAGGGGCAAGACCACGGGCCGCATGTCGGGCCCGCCGGACAGAGAGGCGCGACGTCCATCGCCGACCTCCTGCAGGCCGTCCGCGATCATCCTGCGTAGATCGGTGAGGCTTTCGCGCTGCGCTTCGATCTGGTCGCCGCTGGAGTTCGTCTTCTTCCGTTCCTGGACGAAGGCCTGCAGCCCTACCCGCAGCGTCGTGCGACCCCGCTCCATGACAACCGCGTCCTGCAGCGCGCGCAGCGCCTGCGAAAAGGCCAGGCCTCGTAAAAGGGGGGCGGCGGTCGCGAGCGTGGACAGTCTCAAGGGCCCGTCGGTGACGTCTCCGAGCGGGGAGCCAAGATCCATCCTTAGTCCTAGTGGGCTGTCGGCGAAGGCCTCGACCAGGGCCGCCGGCGGTTCGTCGCCCCCGAGCCAAGCCAATCCCACGCAGTCCCGCGACAGCTCTCCCAGCAAGAGCACATCCGCGCAGACTATAGGCGCATCGGTCACCAGGAGTAGCTCCAGATCACCGGGCAGATCAGCCCATGTGCGGTTGCAATCGACCTCGGCGCCGCCGGCGCCGATGCTGATCCAGGGAGCGCCGACGGCGCTCGCTCGGCTCTCGGTGGGGCGCAGCACGTCCCTGGTTTCGCCGGCGACAGCAATCCGGAGGGGGCCGGTGCGAAACCGGTCCCGGATCCAGTCCGACCAGGCGCCTAATCTCGGGCGCGCGCCGTCGCTTTCGAGCAAACCGATCGCGCCGCCAAGCGTCGCGTGCAGCTCGGAGGCCTGCCTGTTGAGCAAATCCAACTTGATGCTCATGTCGGTGCTAGCCCTCCCAAAGCCGGGCAAGCCAGGAGGGACGGGCCGCTCGGCCCCAGGCGCCCACGCACAGGGCGACGGCCGAATAGTTGTCCTGGTCGGGGTCGGCGCTTGCTTCGATCATGGCCTTGATGGCGTTCAGCCACGCCCCGAGATCGGGCGCGGCATCGCAGGCCCGCCAGATCGCGGCATGTGGAAGGGTGGTCCACACGCCGTCACTGCAGATCAGGAAGACATCCCCGCCCGCCAGCCGGAAGGCCTTGCCGCTATCGAGCGCCGCGTCGCGGACACCGAGAGCCGAAACCAGTTGCACCGGGGACGCCGAGCCCATGGCGGGCCTGATGGGCAGCCCGTGATCCTGGGTCAGGCGCCTCACCCGCCCGCGGCGGCGAAGATAGAGACGGCTATCCCCGGCATGTCCCCAGGCGACGGCGCGACCATCGGAGACCAGCAAGGTCAAGGTGCTGGCGATCTCCAGCCCCGGCCGGGAGTCGCGCTCGCCCAGCACGGCGGCCTGGGCCGCCTGCATTCCCCGTTCGGCGATCGATCGCAGTCCGTCGGACGGCGCCGCGGCCGACAGGACGCCGACCGCCGCCTCCACGGCCATCCGCGACGCGCGATCGCCTTCCTCATGCCCGCCGGCGCCGTCCGCGAGCGCCCAGATCGCGCGGTTGCCCACGCGATCGCAACCGACGCTGTCCTCGTTGCGGCCGCGCCGGCCAATCCGGGACATCACGCCGACGGTGATGTGTTTTTCCAGGCCGCGCACAACCATCTCGCCTCACATGGCAATCAGGTCGTCGAAGATATGCTTGACGTTGTCCAGGACGCCGAGCACCGCCCGCGCGCCGACATTGGTCGCCGTCATCAGCTCCGTGGCGTCGTTCGCGCCCTGGACCAATGTCGCGCCGTCTTCGCCCAGCATTTGAGCCAGGGCGTGCAGGCCATTTTGCAGCCGCTCGGCTTCGGCGCTCCAAGCCTCTCGACGTTGACTATAGGCCTCCCCCGCGGACTCGACCTGGCGCGACGCGTGTTGGCGCATCGTGTCGGCGCCCTGGACCAGGGCCTGCTGAAGGCCTGTCGCGGCCGAGCGGGCCTGGCCGACAAAGGCCTCAGACACATGGGCAAGATCCGTTTCCGTCCCGCTGCGCATTGTCGCCTGGACGGCGTCCGTCACCTCGACGGCCTGGGCGGAGGTCGTTTCCAAAACCTGCAACAGGCTGGCCTGGACCTCGGCGAGATGATCGTGGATGTCGGCGTTGACGCGGGTGGTCTCCTCCAGGATCAAGGCTTCGGCGTCGTGCAGCTGGGCCACCAGTTGGTCGCGCAGACCCTCCAGGTTCTGCTCGTCGGCTGCGACGACCTGGCCCAGCGCGTCCAAGGCCCGGCGTAAGGGGTCGGCGTTCGTCAGCAGGTGCGCCGCATCCTCGCCCAGGGCCTGGCCCATGGCCTGCAGGCGCTGGCTCAGACGCTCACGCGCCGCAGCGGCACGCGCGCGTTCGGCTTCCAGGTGCGCTACAGCCGCCTGATAGCTGACGCCGAGCGCCGAGGTCCGGGCCTCGACGCTGTCGGTCAGATGCGCGCAGGTCTCCTTCGCGCCGTCGACAGCGGCGGTCAGCACCGCGATGCGATCGCGCGTCGCTTGAACGAGTGTGAGAACCTTTTCCACCATTTGCGCCTCCGCGCGGCTAGCCCAGCAACCCGCCGAGTCCATCGGTGAGCGACTGCAACGCTCGTGTTGAATTGAGCAGTTCGTTGAACGCCGGCTCCAATTCGTTGAACGCCGCCCTAACCATCTGCTGCGTGGCGTCGCCGTCCTGGCTGGCGGCGGCGAAGCTGACGATCAGCGACCGAACCTCCTCCTGAACCGATCGGACCGCGGTTCCCAATACGCTGGCGACCTCGTCGCGGAGCTCCCTCTGGAGCTGCGTCGCCAGCGACAGCACCGGCTGGGCGAGGGTCTCATCGGCCACGATCTCGAGGTTTTGCCCGAGAACCCGCGTCGCGTCGGACAAGGTTTCGGCGAACGCGTCGTCGATCTCTGCGCCGCAGGTTTCGAGAGCCCTCAGGATCGCGGCGCTGGCGGCCTCCGCGTGGACCGTCCACTGCTCCGCCCTCAGCACAAGTGCCTCGGCGGCCTCGCGGAACTTGCTTGCAAGGACGTCGGAATCGGACGAAAGCGCCTCGCCCATCGCCTGCAGGTGATGATCGAAGGCGGTGACCGCCGAGGTCAGGCCTTCGCCGCCGTCGCCGAGCGCGGCGACCACGACGGCGCCCGAGGTCGTCGCGGCGGCGATGGCGTTGGCCGCGCTGGCTTCCGCAGCGGTAAGCGCGTGCTCCGCGTCCGTGATCGCCTGCAGCTGAAGCTCGAAACCATCGATCATGCGGGTGACCGCAGCCTCGACGACGGTGGCTTGACGCACCAAGTCCAGTTGGTGGCGCGCTTGCATGTTGATGCTGCCCTGAAGCACGCCCGCGACGCGGCGCTCGGCCACCGCCATCCCGCTCTTGAGGGTATGGATCATCTGTTCGAGTTCGGCCATCCGGCCGGCCAGATCATGCAGGTCCTCGGCCATGGCGGCGGATTCGACGTTCACCAGTTCGGATTTCTCATTCATCAGAACAGTCCCCCGAACGGATCTCGGGAGAGTTCGATGAGCTGCCTGATCGCGCCGGTGATGGCATAGAGCGCGATAATTTCGGGGAGAACCGGGGCCATGGCCGCGGTGATGTTCGAGCCGATCTCCGCGGAGACGATCGAGACCGCGATCGCGTCGGCGAGCGCGCGAAGGGCCTCGTTGATCAGTTGTTGCGTCGCCGCATTGAGCTGCGATCGGAGATCGTCCGACACCATCTGGGCGGTGTTGCGCAGGGCAACTTCCAGGTCACGTGCGGCGGTCTGAGCCGCGGTCTGGGCCGCCTGGGCCAGCGCCTGGAAGGCGGCGTCTGACATCTGGGAGACCGTGGCCAAGCTGTTCTGGACGTCGGTCGTGAGCCGCGTGGCGAGATCCTGCAGGACATGTTCCGCGGCCGCGTTCAGTTGTTCGGTGATGGGTCCCGTCAGCTCGCTGTCAAGCCCCTCGAACGCCTGGTGGCGCCCCATGATGACCTGGTCGCACCCGGCGTGGAGGCCGCTGATGACGGTGTCGATGGCCGCCAACGCCACGGCGGCGTCATGGGTCGCCAGACGCGCGGCGCTCTCCAGCGCCGCGGTCGCCTGCAAGGCTGGTTCATGCACGGCCGACCAACCGTCGGCCAGGCGCTCCTCCACGGATTTTCCTGCCTGCGACAGGGCTTGCGCCGCGTCGGCGCAGGCCGACAGCAAGTGGGCATGAACCTCTGCCGCCAAGGCCGTCAAGGAGGCCGCGGCGCTCGCCGCATCCACAGCGGCGGTCGGGGCCGCATCGCCGTCTTCGTCGTCGAGCGCGCTGTCGTCCGCATCGTCGGCGGTCGTGTCCTCCGCCAGCGCGTCGCCGAGGAACAGGCCTTCCAGGTCTGGGCCCAACGCAGCCAGGCGAGTGCGCGCGCCGGCGATGGCCAGGATCGCGTCGTTCGCCTGAACCGACTGCTCTCGAGTCACGAAATCATCCATCCGCGCCCTCCCTAGCCAATGCTCGACGCCAGTTCCAACACTGGCCGGATCGCCTCGATCAGGTCTGAGACCTGCTTGACGAGATGCAGCACCTCATCCAGCTGGCGTCCGAAATTGCTATCGACGGCCTCGCCCAGCTGGAACAACAGGGCCATCGCCGTGTCGATCTCATCGATGCCACCGCCCATCGCCTGGATGTTGTGGGCGATGGCCTGTTCGATCGTCTGGGCGGCGCTCTGGGCGAGCTGATCGCCGGCTGTTTCCAGGTCGCGCACGCCGACCTGGACCGCGTGGCCCAGGGTCTGCATAGCGACCGTCATGCCCTGCAGCCTTTCGTCGAACAGATGCCGCAGGCTTTCGACGGTGGCGACCGTCCTCTGCTGGTCCGCGGTCAAGGCTTGGCCCGTGGCGTCGAAGCCGCTCGCCATCTCCTGAGCGCGATGCAGGGCTTGATCGGTAAGCTGGCGCACCTGGTTGGAGAAGGCGTCCAGATCCGCCGTGATCTGGACGCAGGCCTGTTTGAGACCGTCCATGTCGTGGCTTCGCTGCTGGTCGACCGCCTCGACCGCGTGGAGGGTCTCCAGCAGCACGGCGCCTGCGTCCGACAGCGCCGTGCTGGCCGAAGACTGGGCTTCGTCGAGGCCGTGCTCGATCGCCAGAAACGCGGCGATCAATTGGTCGGTGATCTCGGTGGCCGCCGCGCTCAGATGCTCGATTGCGGCCTCCGCCGCGTCGAACTGCGTATTGGCCCGCTGCTCCAGCGCCGCGAACACCAGAACGAGTCCATGCTCGATCTCCGTCTCGACCAAGGCCAGCTCTGAATGGCCCGCATCGGCGCTTGCCTCGAGTGTCATCGAAAGCCCCCCAAGCTAAAGGTTAACGCGAAAACTTTCGGCATAGCCAGGACCATTTCGCTACCTCTGCGGGAACAGACCGGTTGCTTTTTTTTATGAGCGCCGTTGAATGGCTTTGGGGCAGCCGAGGACGCACGCGTGATCGGCTCGGGGGACAAGACGACATGACGGACGACTTCGGGGCCGTGCTTCCAGACGGCACGGAGATCGGTGACGGCGTGGTGCTGGGCAGGGCGATTGGCGCCGGAGCCTGGGGCGTGGTCTATGAAGGCCATCACCCGACGCTCGGCCGGGTGGCCATCAAGGAATATCGCCCCGATGGCCCAAACGTGCTGGGCTCGGCGGACCAATCAGGCGTCAAGAGCCTGAGGCAGGCGCTCGCGGACGGCCTGGCGGCCTTCCGCAAGGAAGGCCAGATTCTGCGCCGGATCAGCCACAAGAACATCGTCGGCATCCACGACGTCATCGACGTGGAGCAGACCGCCTTTCTGGTGATGGAATATGTTGAGGGGGTGACGCTCAACGAGGCGCTGCGCGCGGGGCGCTTTCGCGAGCCGAACGAGATCGTCGCCCTGTCGCTGGCTGTGGTCGACGCCGTCGCGGCCATCCACGCCGAGCACGTCTTGCACCGCGACATCGCCCCCGACAACATCATGGTGCGCCCGGACGGATCGCCGGTGATCATCGATTTCGGCGGCGCGAGGGCCGCCGCCGTCACGAAGGCGCGGATGACGCGCGTGATCGCCAGGGACGGCTATTCGCCACCAGAACAGTATGACCAGGACCATCCGGGCGATTTCGCCGTCGGCCCATGGTCCGACCTCTACGCGTGCGGCGCGGTGCTTTACCGGCTAGTGACCCGCGCCGAGCCGGCGTCGGCCCAGAAGCGCCTGTTGGCCCTTCTCCACCGGCGTGACGCGCCGATGACGCCGCTGTCGAAGCTCAATCCACAGGGCTACCCCGCCACTTGGCTGGCCGCGGTGGATCATGCGCTGAACCTCAAGCCGGCGGATCGGCCGCAATCGGCGTCGGCCTGGCGCGCCGAGCTGCAACGCAAGGACGTCGCCGCCCCGCCCTGGCGAAGCGCGGCGGTTCTGGCGGTGCTCGTAGCGGCCGTCGCAGGTGGATTCTTCCTGTGGTCGAAACGGCCAGGCCCCGCTTCTTTCGAAGCGCTTGAAGCCCCGCCGCTCGCGCTTCAGGCGGGCAACGTGACCGACGACTGCAACGGTGCGGCGGACTGCGCCTATCCGCGAATGGTGGTGATCCAGGCGGGAACCGTCGCGATGCGGCTTCCCCCTCCCCCGCCAGCGCCTGTGCCGCCCGTCGAGGACATCAGCGCCTCCCCCATCGGCGACCTGTTTGAGGAGGTCGCGCCGCCTCAACCGGCTCCGACAGAGGCGGTGTCGACGCCAATCGCCGATGCGGCGGTCACGCCGCCGCCCCCCGACGCTCCGCCCCGCACCGTCAACATCCAGTCCTTTCTGGTCAGCGAGACCCCGATCACGCGCAAGCAGTTCAAGGCCTATCTGAAGGCGAAGGGTTGGACTTCTCCGGTGTGCGAAGGCGGCAATACCTTCGAAGCGCCAGGCTATGACCAGCCGAACGACGACGAGCAACCCGCTGTGTGCATCGGCTGGAACGACGCCCAGCAATATGTGATCTGGCTGAGCGAGACGACCGGCAAGACCTATCGGTTGCTCAGCGAGGCCGAGTATGAATTCGCCGCGCGTGGCGGCGGTCCGAACGCGGATTCAGCCGCATTCTGGTGGGGCGAATGGGCCGACCACTGCAAGGCCGTGAACGGCAGGGATATCAGCTATGACATGGCCTTGGGCCAGCCGTCGCCGGCGGGAGAGTGCAATGACCACACCGCCTATACCTCTGACGTCCGGCACTTCCAGCCAAACAGCTTCAAGCTCTACGCCATGATCGGGAACACATGGTCATGGGTCGAGGACTGCTTTAGCGCCTCCTATGACGCACTGCCCGAGAACGGAACGGCGTTCATGGAAGACAATTGCGCCAGCCATGTCGTTCGAGGCGGCAGCTTCGCCGACGGTGAGGCCTTCCTGCGGTCCAACGGTCGGCAGGCCGGCAAGGGCGACAACGCCACCGGCTTCCGGGTGGCCAGGGACCTTTGACAGTGTGGTCACGTTTTCGTCCGTCCTTCGCTCTGACCGCCTGGCGCCCGTGGATGATGCTCGCCGCCGCGTTGCCCTGGACCTTCGGACCGGCCGCTGCGGCCGCCGAGATTCGCGACGTGAAACCCAGCATCGTCCGCGTGATCGTGCTGGCGGATCCCGAAAACGGCCACGCCGTCGAGGGCAGCGGCTTCAAGATCGGTCCAGGCCGCTACATCACCAACCGCCATGTGATCCAGCAGGTTCTGAACGGCGGCCACCGGGTCTACCTCGCCCCGCCGACACCGGGTTCGCCGCTGGTCGAGGCGGAGGTGCGCGCCTCGGCCGACAGCGATCTGGCGTTGATCGCGGGTCCCGACATCCCAGGCGCGGTGTTGACGCTCAGCGCCTCCGTCCCGGAATCGGGCGATGACGTCTATGCCCTGGGCTATCCTGGCCAAGTGGACAACGTGCTCGGCCGCAACGCCACCATCGCTGGCCCGCCTGACGTCACCAAGGGCGGGTTGATCAACTCCGGCGACGGCTCCCTGGAAAACGGGGCGATCATCACGCGGGTAATTCACAGCGCCAGCATCTGGCCGGGCAATAGCGGCGGCCCGCTGGTCGACCGATGCAACCGCGTGGTCGGCGTGAACACCTGGGTGCATGTCGAGGACGGCCTGGCGCAACAGGGCGTCGCGGTGGCCACCAAGGATGTCCTCGCCTTCCTCGAAAAAAACGGCGTCACCGCGCAGAGCGACCCTCAGGCCTGCATCGACGGCGCGGTCCAAGTCGCCGCCGCGCCGCCGCCCGTCGCGGCGTCAGCGCCGCCAGCGTCGGAACCTGCGGTCTCGTCGCCCCCTTCATCAGCCGCTTCACCCGTTGGCGGCATCGCGCTGGTGGTGGTCATTCTGGCGATCCTCGGCGTCATGGTCGCGTTGGGCGCGCGCTTTCAGCGGGATAGTCAGGGCCGTCGGCGCGCCCGCCATGAACGTGAGGAAGACTGGTGAGTCTGCGGGACACTCCAACGGCCACCGGCGACACGGCGGTGGCCTGCGCCAACCCCGCCTGCGCGCGCCCGCACGCCCACGGTGTCGCCTATTGCCCCTATTGCGGCACCGTCCAATCCGTCGTGACGGCGCTTGCTCCAGTGCCCGAACCGCCCGTCTCCCCCAAAGCGACGCTCGTCGCGCCCGCGCCGGAGTCGCCTCCTGCACCCCGGCCAATCCAGCCCCCCCAGCCCAATCCGTTGCCGGTCGAGCGAACTACCCGCCTCCCGTTCCATCGCTGGCTGAACCTGCGAAACGGGGCTATCGCCTTCGCGCTTCTGCTCCTCATGGTCTACAGCGTCCGCCACTTCAGCGTCCCTACGATAACGGCCCCCACAGACCGCTGGATCGACGTCGCGGCTAGCCAGGGCCTTCGATTGGAGTCCGATCAACCCTTCCTGCTCCGGGTGGACGACGAGGTGTTCTACGTGCGGCCAGGGCGGCCGATGGCGATCCGCCCGGCTGCGGCCGGATCGCGACTTTCCGTGCGCGGCGTGAACACCGCCGTGAAAATCACGCAGCGGTCGAAGTAGCGCCTGCCGGCCGCAGCAACGACGTCACCGTCCGCGGGTCGTCACCCAATGCAAGCCACGGCGTCCGAGCTTCGAGTCGCGGTGCAAGAGCCGCGCGCGGCTTGCTCCGCGGCCGTCTGCGCCGCCAGCGTGCGATCCATCCGAGCGAGCGCCGCGCTGCTGGCGTCCGGCGACGGGCTCAAACCCACATCCGCCAAGTAAGCGACCAACACGGCCCTGGACTCCGCGTCCCATGTGCCGCCGGGCGGGCCCTTCATATAGCCCAAGGCCAGCAAGCCCGCCTGTAGTCTACGCTCCAGCGGCGTGGCGCGCGAAGGCTTGCCGACAACGCCCTTTGAACGCGGCTTGATTTGCGCCGGTCTCGACTTGCCGTAAGCTGGCTCCGGTTCCACCGGCGGCGCCTCGACGAGGTCCGGAGCAGGCTCGGCTTCAGGCGGTGCCTCGGCCACAGTCACGAGCTCGGCTTCGGGCGCCGTGATCGCCTTCTTGTTGGTGATCCGCCATCCGCCAGAGCCCTTCTGGCAGGCATATACCTGTCCGCTTCGGTTTTGGTCCTCAAGCACGAAGGTGTAGCTGAACCACTGGCAGGTGCTCCCGTTCACGAGCGCGGGAGCCTGGTAAGTGATGGCCACCCTGAAGTCCCCGATGTTGACTTGTTCGGTCTGACCGACACCCATCTGGGACAGCGCGTGGCTGATAATGGCTTTTCGGGCGTCGCTGACCTCCCTGCTTTCCCCCTGGCCCGCCATGCCCTTCGAAAGGGCCAGCAAGCTGAGGCCGGCCACCAGGCCGGCCATGACCTGTCGCTTCACCATGAGCCCCTTGTTCCGCTGCGCCGAAACCCTAAGCATCCCCGAGCCCGCTGGAAAGGCCCTGGACCCGCCAGACATCGGCATAGCCCCTGTGCAGGCCAAGTACGGCAAGGTGGTTATCGAGCAGCACGGCCTGGACGCCATCGACCCGACCGCAGCGCACCTCCGGGCCGACCTTCTGGATTTCGCCGCTCGCCGTCGCCACGATCAGGCTGACCCAGCGCGCGCGGCGCGTTTGGGCCAAGGCGTCCATCCATAGGTTTTCGCCGGCCTTGATCGCCAGAAACAACACTCCGTCGCGGAGACGAGCCAGCGGTTTGCCGACGCAGCCGCTCGGCAATTTCATGCCGGCCTCGGTGACGTCCCCGGGCGTCTCGTGGAAACCCGCCGCATCGAGGAAGCCGTCGTTGAAGGGCGTCGCCGCGCTGTCGGCTGACGCCAGTTCGATCTTGCCGCCGCCCATAGGCGCGAAGGCCCAGGTCGGCCGTTCCTCGAATTGACCCAGTTGATAGAGGCCACGCTCGCCCAGCCCGCCCACACAGACGGGGACGGCCAGGAGCGGCGTGAAGCCCGTCGGCCAGGCCAGGGAGACTGCGGTCCTCTCCTTCGTAGCGACCTTGAACAGTGACGACGTGCGCGACCATGCGATCACATCATCGGCCAGGACGAGGCCTTCCCCATAGACCTCTTCCCCGCCGCCGGCCTCGCCTTGCAGCGGATGATCAGACCAACTCTGCGCCTCGGTCGACCAGACAAGCAAACGCAACTTGCCGGCCGCGAACGTCTTCGCCAGGATCGCCGCACCACCGCCAGGCAGGCGCGTGACGGGCGCGAGCGGCCGGCGCCGATCTGGGGACTTCACGTCGGTTTGCCATCCTGCGTGGCCGGGGCGCAGCACGGCCACGCCGCCTTCGGTGCCGACATAGGCGAAGCCGCCCGCGATGGCGCCCGGTCGATTCAGGGCCGTGGCCCGGGGAACGGCCGGCACCGGCGCGGTCTCGCGCCAAGCCTCGGCCTTGCTCGACCAGCGATAGGCCACACCCGCCGTCAAGTTGCAGATCAGTCCCGTCGCCGGGTCGCCGGCATGGGTCGCGACGCCCGCCGGACATGCGACAAGCCGCTCGTGCTCGGCGAACACCGCCTTCGTGGACCATTTCGTCGTGGGCAGATTATCCCGCCCGACCCGAACGAGTTGCCCAGCCGGCCTCAACAAGGCTGCGCCGTCGTCCGGCGAATAGGCGAATTCGCCTGGAAACACGCGCCCGCCATGCCCGAACGACGGCCGCAACAGTTCGAAATCGGGATCCTCAGGCTTGACGACGGTCCGCGCCGCTCCGGCTAGGACGGAGCCGGAGGCGAGATCCCAGGCCTGTCGCGGCGACACGTCGCCGGCCGCGTCGAAACACCATTCCGTCATCCGCCGGCAGCCCCCGCCGCTCGCTCCGTCCCGCCAGAGCGTCCTGCCATGACCATGCCGGTCCTGCGAGGAGGCTGCAACCTTCAGCTTTGGCGTGCGTGGGACGACGGCTAGCCGCACACGCGCGGGCGAAGGCCGGCGCTTCGCCGGGCTAGGTGCGCACGATGGCGCGCAGCAACACCCGCCCGCCGCGACGTACGCCCGGGAAGACGAAATCTGAAATCCGGTCGCGATAGCCCGTCGTCCTCACCGAAAAGTCTTCGTGCAGCGAGGGGTCGAAATTCTCGCCAGGCGTCGGCGAAATGAGGTCGACGCCGCCCCCGACGAATTCGACGACGAACGCCCGCAAGGCGTCCATGGGCAAGTGCGCCAGCGTCATGCCGCCCAGCTGGCTGAACGCCGAACGCACCACCGCCTCGTTGCGGCTGCCCGAAGAGGCGAGCCGGCGCTCGACACCGCTTTCGATCCGCTCCAGCAGGGCGGTGTCGTCCCTCAGGCCGAACGCCGTGGCAAGACGGGTCCAGGCCGGCGCGAGCGCGACATCGCGATCCTCGAAAAGATCGTCCGCCGGCTCGGCGACGCGGGCGGGAGTCACGGGGGGCCCCGGGGGCAAGGGCGCCGTCGAGAGGGACGAGGTCGAAACCCTGGGCCTTGGGGCGGAAAGCGTCACCACGGTCGTCGGGGCAGCGGGTGGCGGTGGCGGGGCGATGGAAACTGCGGGCGGCATCGGCTCGGGCGCGGGCGGCGCCACGGGCGGCGGCGGCGCGGGGGCTGGCTCCAGGCGTTCCAGACGCTCCTCGATGCGCGAAAGTCGGATCGAAATCTTGCGGAGTTCGTCATACAGGCCGCCGCCCTGGACCTTGGCCGGACCACCGGCGATCATTTCCCAGATCGACAGGACGCCCTTGCCCAGATCGGCAATCTGGGTGCGCTGGTGAACGATCTCGTCCGCCATTCCGGCGAGGTCGCCGCGAACCGCGCGAAGGTCTTCGCGGACCACGGCCGAGGCCTCCGCGGTTCGCAGACGCAGGGCGGTGTCGAGGTCATAGGTTTCAGAGTCGGCGGGCTGGAGCCTAGCCATCATTGCGTCCGAGGCTGAGCGAAGCACCAAGCGCGCCCCCATTGGCGAAGCCGTGAGCTTCAACCTGCGCGATTCGAGGTTAATGGCCCGTTACCTGGGCGTGCCGTCAGTTCGGCACGATGAACGCCTTGAAAATCTTGTCCCCGGTTCGATAGCCCGGCGCGACCAGGCGGACGACCTTGGAGAAAGACCCCGACGTGGCGTCCGAATGGATCTCCATCTCGGTGCTCAGGAACCTGTCGCCGTAAAGCGGGGCGATCAAGCTGGCTTCACCGCCGTGGGCGTCCCGGACAAAAGCCTCCAGCCCATTCACGCTGGCGAAGGCCAACGGCTTGAAGGGCGGGCGGCGCAGAGCGATTTCGCGGAGCTTGCGGAAGAAGGCGTCGACCACCTCCTGTGGCGACGAAGCTTCCAAGGCGGCCACCTCCAGGCCGCTGCGCTCGACTTCGTCGAGACCCACGCGATCCACGGCCAACATGCCTTGCTCGACGAGCGTCTCGAGGCTGGGCGCCGGGACTACTGGCGACGGAATGGGTGGTGGTGGTGGTGGTGGTGGCGGCGGAGGTGAGACAGGCGACGGCGTTAGTGGCGCCTTGACGAGCGCCACGGGCCCGTCCGCCTTGATCGAAGCGGCGGCCCCTCGCTTCGGCTTGGGCGTTTCTGCCGCAGGCCGAGGTTGAGCCTTCGAGGGCGCGGGCCCCGTAGGCTGACTGCTTATATCTTTCGGTTCATCGCCCAGATCGCCCGGACGGGTCGCCCGCCTTTCAACAGGCGGCGGGGCGGCATCGACCGGAGCGTCCTGCTCCGTTTCAGGCACATCCTCTTCCACGAGATCGGGAAGCGGAGGGGCGAGCGCGGAGACAGCGGTCACCGGTTCGCTGGTCTCGGGCGGCGAGATATAGGCAACCGGTTCGCCTATGGCAGGTTGCTCGACAACGGTCGCGGATGCCGAGGCGAGCTTCGCCTTGTTCTCATTCTCCCGGCTCTGCTGAAACAGACTGCGTGGCGCTGAATCGCTGACTGAAGGCTGCGGCCCGGCGCTCGGCACAGGATCGACGACGTCTTCTACGGGAGCCTCCACCTCAATCGGCCCGAGCGGCTTGATGCGCCGCGCTCTAGATTTGGACGCGCCCTTGGCCTCGCCCTTGGTTTTTCGCCACACAGGCAGCCGTCCGATGATGTCCCTGCCAAGCGCACCGATCACGACCCCCGCCAAAAGCTCCCACAGAGCTGGCAGGCCGGCAACACGGCCTTTCGAAGGGGACACGTTACTACGAGCGTTAGCTTTCTCCCCCGTCGCGGCGGGCGGCGGCGGCATATCTTTTACTGAGTCGGCGAGCGCCTTCGCTTTGTTCTCGATCGTTGCGGCTTTGACTTCCAGATTGGCGACGGCACTTGCGTCCGCCTTGAGCGGGCCAGTGTTGGGAATGGCCTTCTTTGCGTCGCCTATTTCGCTCTTCAGCGAAAACACGTCATCAGTTTGCTCTTGTCGCTCACTCTTCGCTTGAATGACCTTCGACGCATTCGGATCCGCACCTTGCAAAGCATTTCTAGCTCTCTCGAGAGACGCATCCGCGTTTTTGAGTTTTACTTCTATTCTATCCCAAGAATCTTCAACTATTTTAGGATCAACTTTCTGATCGTTATTTTTCTCAACATCAAATTTTGACTTATTAATTACGGGCAGATTATTCCTTTTTTTATCAACATTATCAGGCGGTGTTTTGGCGACGCCGGCCTTGGGCAGCTTTATTTCTTCGGCCGCCGGCGCGGCTTGCGCCTTCGCGGCCTCTGTCGCCGCCGTCGGAGCATCTGCCGGCGGCTTGTCCTGCGCGGGGCTCGCCCAAGCCGCTGGGGTCGGGGCCATGAGTGCGCAGATCGCGATCAGGATAAGACGCTTGGTCATTGGCTCCCCTCCCCTTCGCTCTCGCCGTCCGCGGCGACAGGACCGTCATCGACGAACAGGCGTTGGGCCTTCGGCTCAAACAGCAGCCAGCCTTGCGGCCGATCGCGAAGCTCCGTCGCCAGGTTGAACTTGCTCAACTGGCCGTCCGCCTCCGGATCGACGTCGGGGCCTTGGTCGGCGCAGGCCTTCAGCCGGCGCGGCAGTATGAACGCCTTGTCCAGGTCCGCCAGCGGCACGCCGAAAACCGCGACGCCGTCGACGGTGACGCCGGACAGCTGAGCGTAGGCCATGCCGCCGCTGACCGTGTTGCGCGCATAGACCGCGTAGCCCGTCCCGCCCAGGCCGGCGAATTCCAGCGTGCCGTCCGCCTCGCGCGCGGCGCGGAGGGCCACCCCGCCCCAGCTCGTCACCGCCTTCGCGGGCTCGCCCGCCACTTGGTAGGCGAGGGTTGCATCATAGGTCGTGGCGTCGAACCCCGCCTCGGCGATCGGCTGGATCAACAACCGCGCCAGGGGAAAGAGGCTGCCACGCCCTGTCAGCAGGAGCACCATCTTGCCGCCCGTCGCGCCATTCTCGAGCTTGTCCTGAATCCGACTGACAATGCTGCCGATGGCCGTCGAATAGGTTTCGAAAAACTTGAGCGCAATCCGGACCAAGACCCACAGCAGGCTGTCGATATCCAGCGTCAAGGTTCCGTCGGCACCATCTTGTAGCCTCAAGGGAATGGTTTGCTCGAAGCCCGCGACGAGAGGATCGACAAAACTGTCGTGGAAAGCCCTCACGAACTTGTCGGCGGCCTCGTGGCGGCTGTGCAGCGCCAGAGAAGGCTCCGCGAGCGACGCCAGGATGTGGCGACGCTCTGTCTCGTCCATGTCCACCAGCGCGTCGAAGGACGTCTGCACCGCGCCGCGGCTGCGGGCGAACGGTCCCCTGGGGAAATGTTGGATACGCCAGGCTGCGGCGCGCAAGGCCGCTAGATTGGCCCGGCCTTGGGAGTCGCCGTCGGTCCGGGGCGCGCCCGGCTGCAGCCGGGCCAGTTCCTCGACGATCAGGTCGCGGAAGCCTTCGCCGGCGAAGTTCTCGTCCGTGAACGTGGCCTTGTCCGTGACCCGGATGCGGCCCTCGTCATACAGCATCTCCAGCAGCGAGACATCGGTGCTGCCGCCGCCGATATCGAAGGTGCAAAGATAGTAGGGCTCGGCTTTCAGGTCGGCGAGATCGATCAGAGCCGGAGGCGACTCAGTCGGGAACAGGCCGAAGAGGGAATCAAGGAGGCGCTTGCTCGGCGGGCGTCCCGGGTCCTCCGCCATGGGCAGCATGAAGAGCAGCGGCGGCCAGCTCTCCGACACCATCGGCGGGGCCTGTTCGCCGAATCGCTCCTGATCGACGATCATCTCGGCGCGGCTGAAACAGTCGATCAGCACCTTCTCCTTTTCGGCGCCGAAGCGGGCGGGACGCGTGGCGATCACCGTCTCGATCCTGGCGGCCACGTCCGGATGCTCCTCGATCAGGCGCCGCACATGATCGAGATAGCCGGCCGCCAGATCGGTGACCGAGATCGTGCCGGCAAAGCCCTCGATGCTCTCGTTCTGATTCAGCCGCCATTTCAGACGATCGATCAGCCGTCCGTGCGCCAGATTCTCTACTTCATTGATGGCGTCATGCGCATAGAGGGTGACCAGGCCACCTTGCGGGTCGAGGCCGACGGCGGCCCGCGTGGGCAGAAAGAAGGCCGTTTCGACATCGGCCGACGGCATCGCCAGGCGGCCGAGTTCGATCGGCCGTGGCGTTCTCCCGGACCGGTAATTGTCGAAATAGGTCTCGCCGGGCGGAATCAGCGAGGCGGCCGTGTCGGTCGTGCCGAAGTCGATGCAGACCATGCCGCCGTAAACGGTCTCGGCGTTGATGCTGATCTCGATCTTGTGGACGTCGGTTTGGACCTCCGCGTCAGCGCCATCCCTTTCGCGGTGACGAATGTCGAAGGTGAGTTGGTACAGGCCGGGCGCCAAGGGCTCGCCATCCTCAGCGCAGAGCAGCGGGCGCAGTTCCGCGTCCAAGGGCTCCTGCCCGCCAATCACGCGCCCGGTCATGTCGGTCAACGCGCCGGTGGCCCGCATCACGCCCTGCCGATCGGCCATGCGCCAGGCCAGGGCTTCGATGACCGCCGCGGCGCCACCGCGGTTGGTCACTCGGGCCGGAATCCTGGCGCGGCGGCCGGTGAGGCCAGCGGTCTTCTGCGGCAGGAGGAATTCAAGGCGAGGCGGGGTCTTCCGCTCGAGCACTACCTTCACTTCGATCGGGGCCGCCAAACCCTTGAAGCGCATCGTCAAGATCGCGTTGCGCCGCCCTTCCACATTCTGGATGGCCCGCCAAGCCGCCTCGTCAGGGTAGAAGGTCGCACGGATATCGCCATCGCGAGATCCCGCGGTCACGACGGCCCACAGGGGCGCGGCAACCCCCTCGATCGCGACCGCCAGCAGGGTGGAGCTGGGCGTCGAGATCCTGATATCGACGCTGAACGCGCCGTGTTCCCTCGGCAGGGCGATGGGGCCGCCGATGGACACCGTCGGCGTCGGATAGTCATAGGCGCCGACCGCGACGGGCTCCGACACGCCGTCGCGCAACACGTGGCGCAAGCCGACGAAGACCTCGAACGGCTCCAGGCCCGCCCGACGTTGAAGGTCCAGCTCGGCGGCCTCCTTCTCCTCGCCGGGGTCCAGCGGGATGGCCAGTTCGTCGTCCTGCACCTCTTCGGGGTCGGTGATGCTGATCGGCAGGACGAAATCGTCTAGGTCTTCGTCGGTCAGTTGCGGGGTGCGCTCGCAAACGATCGCGATCCGGCGCACCGCGTTGTCGACGAGCGCCGAGCGGCCGACGGCGGGCTCCAGCGCAAAGGCGACAGGCGGCAGCGGCTTGGCGCACAGGCCACAAAACCATTCGCCCTCCGCCGTCCGCCAGCGGTCGCAACGCCAGCCTTCCTCCTCCCGGCGCGGATGACACGATCGGCCTGTGATCAACTCTTCCATCAAGCTCTCAACCGACCGTCGCCAGGGATTTGAGCCGCCAGAAGGATTTCTCCGCGCCGCTGGGCACCGCTTCGGCCCAGTTGACGAAGCTCACCTTGGCTTCGGTCGCCTGCTTGCTCACGGCAGGCCCGTACTTGTCGCGCATCGCCTTGAGGACGCTTCGGGCGGCGGCGTTCCATTCGCTGCTCTCGATCGGGGGCTCCACCTGCATTTCCTCGATCGCATAGTAGATGCGTCCGAGGTCGTCGTGGGTGACCCGGTCGGCATAGCGGGCCTCCACTTCGCGGGCCAGCGCGGCATGCAGGGCCGAGCCGGCCCGCGACAGCACACGGATCGCCGCGACATAGCTGCCGAGCGGACGGAGAATGGGCCGCGCGGCGGTTGACTTGCTCTCCTCGAAGCACCAGTGCGGCCGCACGCCCCTGATGGCCGGATCCGGCTTGAGCACGCCGCAGACCATGGCGCGAATGAAGGTCTTGGTCGCGCGCAGGCGCAGGCGCAGCTCCTCGGCGGTATACGGGAGCAGGTCCGGATATTTCTCGAGGTCCAGCTCGGTGTGGACCACCCGCGTGGCGGAATCGGCGGAGTCGAGATAGCCGAGATAGGCGTTGCGATAGAGGTCCATCCGCCGCACCGCGAACAGGGGAATGCCAGCGACCTCGCTCTCGAAATAGACGGTATCCAGGGCGCCCGAAACGATCTCGGTCCTCTTCAACTTGTCCTTCAGCACGCGGCTTGGCGCGTCGGCGGCCGCCGGCGCGATCGTGGCGTAGCGCTTGGACCAGAAGGCGCCCTGATCGCGATACGTCTCGTCGCCGCCCATGTTGTGCTCCGGGCTGGGCAGCCAGGGCGCGCCGCGCCCGATTACCCGATCCAACTCGGCGTCGTACTGTCCCTTGACCTCGTTGCGCCGGAACTTCTGGTCGAACCTCAGCAGGGCGTCCTGCATCCTGCCCGGCAAATGGCTCAGTTGCCGCGACGCGAAGACGAGCATCGCCTCGAAGGTGTCTTCCACGTCACCAGCGTCGGTGCGCTCGCGGAGGAACCAGGGCGAGGTGAAACCCTTCTGACCGAGCGCCAGATAGAGCTGCTCCTCGTAGAGCGTCACTTCCTCGGGGCCGATGGCCTGGCCGTTCTTGTCCTTGTAGATGCTGGCCAGTTCGGTCTCGGCGTCGACCACGTCATCCGTATCCGCCGCCGGGGCGCGGCTGTTGAGGGAGGACACCGGTTGCTGGCGCAGCGCCTGGATGCGTTGGCCCGAGCGCAGGATCAGGGCGTCCAGGGTGCTTCTCAGCATGGCCACGCTGCTGAGCAGGCCGGTATAGACGACCCGCTCGTTTCCGTTCTCGTCCTTGACGGTGTTGCCCACCCCGATGAAGTTGACCGTGTCGCCCGCCACCTTCGCCAGCGCCAGGAACACCTGCCTACGAAACTCGGCCGTCGCGCGCTGCTTCATCTTGTCGAAGGCCGCCTGGAAGAGCGTGGCGCGATCGAAGCCGCGATGGTCGTTGGACCAGACGAGCAGCTCCTCCAGCTCCGTCTGAAGCCGGTTGCCCCGGCGCTCCTCGCGTTGTGCCTTTTGTTCGGCTTCGGCCTTGGCTTGCTCGAAGTCCTTCGCGGCAAGGCGCAGGGCTTCGTCGGCGAAGGGCAGCCGTTCGCCCGGCGTCTTCAGCGTGCTGTCCAGGAAGGCATGGAAACCCGCGCGAATCTCCTCGGCTGCGGCGACGGAATTCTCCACCTGGACCTTGCTACTGATCTCGCCGCGCCGCCCCAGCGCCGCGCTGGAGCCATCCAGGAGCTTGGTGGTGACTTCCCGCTCGAACCATTCGCGCGCCTCGGTCTCGGCGCCCGCTTCGAAGCCCGCGCCTTTCAGCTTGAGGAACTGGTCCTGGATGAGTTGCTCGAAGCGCCGCGACAGGGGCTGCTTGCCGCCGTCGGCGGCCAAGCGACGCGCCAGCGTGTCGGTGAAGCCGTTGATCTGCGGCTTGGCGGGCATGTGGATCGTTGGATAGAGGCGGCTGAGGCCGCTGCGCCGGACGTCGCCCGTGGCCTCCTCGACGAGCCACAGGCGCGCCAGGTCGCCAACCAACCGGGCATAGGCCTGGCTGGCCAGATTGGTGGTCGGCACATAGATCTTGGACAGGCCGAACGAGGAATAGCGGCGCGAATAGAGCAGCGTGACCGGCTTGTCGTCTGGATCGAGATCCTCTTCCGATGTCGCCCGGCCCGCGCCGTCGTTATAGGCGATGTTCACGTTGGCGGCGGGGGCCAGCCTGTTGACGTCGTTGGAGCGATTGCTGACAATCTGCCCCGACAAGGCCGGCTGCGTCGCGCCGTATTGGATGAAGAGCCATTCGGCGATCATCTGGCACAGGGACATCCTTTCCCCGTGAACCTGTCCGCCGCCGCCGGCCGGTTCGTTATCGATGAGCCAGCTATTGACGAAGACCGGCCCCGTTTCCGTGATCTTCTGGCTCTGTTGCTCGCGAGTCCACTGCACATGAAAGCGAGCGTCGCGCTTGATCGGAGCATCGTCGGGCGATCGCGTCGACGCCGCCTCGCTGGGCCGCGTGTAGTTGTAGGTCTCCAGCTCGGTCAACGCGGCATAGGCGTTGGCGAACAGGCGATGCTTGTCGGAATCGGAGATGTGTTGCGGAAGATCGGTGGAGAACGCGGTCGGCAGCAGGATCACTGACCGAGCCTCCCCGCCCCCGAAGCCGCGCGCGACCTGCTTGGCCAGGAACGCCGCGTCGAGGAACATCCCCGATCCCGTTCCGCCGGCCACCGAGAAGATCATCCAGGTCTCGACCCCCTGACCGTCGGGCTTGATCTGGATGTTGAACCGCTTGAGCGCCTCGTCGTGGGACGCCCTGTCGGTCACGGTCTTGTAGGCTTGGGTCAGGCGATCGCGGATCCGATTATGGTGATGGAAGAAGGCCAGCCGCCCCATCGCCCGGATCTGCCCCGCGCCGTCGGTGATCTCGCCGTGGTTCTCGAGCGCGCGGTCAAACCAGCTGTCGATATGCGGATATTGCGCGCGATTTTCCCGGTAGTTCCGCAGCGCCTGCGACAGGGGAGTGACCACGAGTTCGTCATCAAACGCCACCTCGCGCGCGAACTCGTCGTATTCCGTGCCATCCAGGTTTTCCTCGCGGCCATCGGTGTCGATGACCACCTGCGCGACGTGGGGCAGCGTCTTGACTCCGTAGCGCTCGAAGAACATCCGACGCAGATAGAGCAGCGACTGCTTGCCGGTGCCTCCCAGCCCGATCAGCACGGTGGGACGTTCGAAACGGATCTGCTGCTCTGCCATGGGTTTCTCGTCAGATTAGCGTTGTGGGTGACGGGAGCGGATCAGCCCCCGAAGAGGTGACCGAAGAAGCCGCTGATCCAGACCGCGACCAGCACCACGGCGACCAGCACGATCCCACCGGCGATCAGGGCCGAGAGACCGAAGGCAACGGCGGCGCCGACGGCGGCCAGCAGGAAGACGACGAGCCATCCGGCCGGCAGCGTCGGCGACAGCAGGAGCAGCGACAGGAAGGTGACCGCCGCGAGGCCGCCCGCCCGGAGCCTCACCCGAGCCGGGGTCTGCATGTCCTTGACCGAGTCCAGCAGGACTGCGCGGTAGTACCAGACCCAGACCCCCACCGCCGCGCCGAAGGCGAGCAGGGTCAGGATGTAGTCGTAGGCCGTCGGCGGCCTGACCAGGAACATCTTGGCCAGCCATTGCATGAAGGTCAGTGACCTGTGGCCGGCGTCTGGAGCCGCCGTGGGCGGAACCGCCGCGACCGCCGCCTGGATCAAACCTGTCGTGCTAGAAAGATTCATCCCCCAACTCCTCCCTTTTGCTCGCTCGCTGTGAGATGTCGCGGACCGTGAAGGTCACGGACTCGCCCTCCGGCGCCCCGCCGCCGATATCGTCCTCGAAGTCATCGAAATCACCGAAATCGCCGTCGGAGGCCTTGCGCCTCGGGGGGCGCTTGCGTCGGGCCGGCGCGGTGCCTCCCATGGCGGCCTCGATCCGTCCGCCTGCGGCTCCCAGCACGCCGCCCCGAACGATGCGGCCATTCGAGGAGCCCAGCAGGATAAGCCCCAGGTTCAACAGCCTGATGCTGATCCGGCCGCTGCCCGAAACGGCGCCGCCGCTGCCGAACATGCCCAGTTGCAGCCGCGCTTCGCCACCGTCGTCCGACTCGATCAGATAGCGGCGCGGCCGGCCCACCAGCAGGGCCAGGACGATCAGCACCGCCACCGCCAGCAAGACCAGGAACAGGGCGATGAACAGCGGGGCCTGGCTGTACTTTACCTTCACCTTCACCGGATAGCGCGCCAGTTCATGACGCTCCAGCTGGGCGTCGGGGATCGTCGAACGCACCACTTCGTCCAGCCGGAAGACCCGCCGCTGGAGTCGCACGTCCGGCGTGATGACCCCGCCCACGTCTTCCGCGCCGAAGCTCCAGGCGCTGGCCACCCGTTGGCCCAGATTGACATTGTCCCGGCGCACGGCCCCTACCACCGTCAGCATGCCATCGGCGCTGAAGCTGCCGGTGAAGGTGCGTTGCAGCTTGTCCAGAAAGGTGACGTTCTCCTTGAAGGCGAAGGCGTCGAAGGCCATTCCCACCTCCAGCTTCTGGTCCGCCTGACACAGGTTCGCCTTGGATGGATTGACGTTCAGGGCCCGGACCGACTGTTTCATGACCGAGGGATCGTTCACGCTGAGATCCAGGGTCGCTTTCAGATCGGTGTCCATCAGGCACCAGCGGTCCGGAAACCGCACCATCAGGTTGGCCTTCAGCGCGCAGCTCTGGCTCATCGGCTGGTTGACGAGTTCGAAGGTCTTGTCGGCCGCGTTGAACCGCGCATCGGCCGCGCAGTCGCTCTTGCCGCCCGTCGTCTGGCTTTGAATTCCAGCCGCGCGGCTTTCGACGCGGAAGGTTTCCTGGGCGAAGGGCTTGATGTCGAAGACCGCGTAGGAATCGTAGTCTCCCGCGCCCGCGCCGGCCGACCGACCGGTCTTGCTCAGCACCTGGGTCAGCCGCTGGCGAAGATCGGCGAAGGCCGCCTCGCGACCCAGGGCGTTCTTCGCCAGCATGTAGATCGTGAGCGCGCGGGGGCCGCTGTAGGGCACCCCGGGCCGATCGTCGTCACGCGGGTCGAACAGCAGGCCCTTGAAGGGGGCGCGGAACGACAGCACCACGATATGGGAGATCGGCGAGTCCGGCTTGCGCAGGAAATCATAGAATTCGCGCGTCGGGTCGGCGCCTTTGTGGCCGCTGTCGGCGACATTGTCCGTTACCAGGATCAGGAAGGCGCCGTCCTCGACGCCGTTGGACCAGGCCGTCAACGCCGGGCCGATGTTGGTGTGGACGTCCGAGAAGACAAGCTTCTGGCCCTGCGGCAGGGACCTGGGCAGCCCATCGCCGAACACCAAGGCGCGCGGGCACATCTGGCGGAGTTGGTCCAGGACACCGACCATCGGCGCTCCCGGCGCGTCGGCATAGCCCTGCATCGAGCCCGACACGTCGATCATGACACCGCAGGGCGGCTCGCCGCCGGGCGCCGCCTTGGCCGGCGAGGCACCCAGCCCGGCGAACACGACCATCGCGATCGCGGCGATCATGGAGAGGATCGATCTCATGCCCGGTTCCCTTGAAACGCGTCCGCCTCGCACCAAAGGCGCAGCGCCGTCGAGCCGCCGGCGCCCTGCTCCAGCGCGACCCCCAGCCCATGATCTAGCTCCAGCGGCTCGAGTTCGTGCACCGGGCGCAGGACCGTCCCGCCCTGCCCGTCCCGCGGAGCCTGCAGCACGGCCTGGCAGCCGCGCAACAGTTCGTTGTCGCGCACACCCCACCCTCGCAGCTGGATTTCCTCGCCCGCCGCCGCAAGCGAGATGAAGCCGCCGTTGGACAGGGCGGAGAACACGGCGTCGCGCTCCACCGGGCCTTCGTATCGCGCTATCTGAGCCCCATCGCGCGGCGTGACGGCCGTCAGCCCGACCGCATCGACCAGCAGCATCGGCTGCGAAGGGTCGCCGATCGCGACCTGATAGCGGCCCAGTCCGTACTGCACGAGCCTGGGTCCTTCCGGGCCGACCACCAGCGCGACCAGTTCCGGCTGCTCCTCGCCGCCGATATGCATGGGATAAACCCCGCTGGCCGCGCAGCGCCAACCGAACCACGGCATCGCCTCGCCCGCCTTCACGCGCTTGCGCCACGCCCTATCGAACGCCCGAAGCCGATCGAGGGCCGCCTCATGAACCTCCCCCTCGTGATCGCCGTCGACGCTGCGCCAGGCGATTCGATCTTGGGTCCACACATGTAGCGTGACATTCCCTGCACGCCCCTGCGCCGCGAGCCCGACGCCGCCGTCGGCCGAAGGCGCGGGCGCCCTGAATCGGGTGACCAGACGGCCGCTCGCTTCACGCACGGCGATCTGCTGATCGGGTTCCACCAGCGCGACATAGACGTCCCCGCTCTGGCTCATGGTGGCTGCGGCGATGCGGCCATCCTGCGGCCTGGCCGTCCAGCGCTCGCGCTCCTTCTGGCCAGCAAGGTGCGCATCCTCGTGGCCGTAGAAGCGGATTTCCGTGTCCGTCACCAGTACGACGCCCGTCCGAGCCGAGATCGGCGGCGCGACCAACTGGTCGACGATCGCATTGGGAAGGTCGCGGTCTAGGACACGCCGGCCCGTCCAGGGCTGGACTTGATCCAGCGCCGGGGTCAGGGTCAGCCGCTCCAGCACGCGCCGCTCGCCGACAGCGAACAGGACCGCGACCACATCGCCAAACCCCGTCCAGGCAATCGGCCGAGGCGGCGCATCGGAAGCCACGTCGCCCGGCACGATCCGAGAGCGGGCGAAAGCGGCCTGCAGACTAGCGCCCGTGCTCAACTTGAACTGGGCGTCCGCCATTCCCCGCCCTCGCGGCAGGGCTTCACCACACCGGACGCAGGCGATCGCGCCGGTCGTCGGCGATCGCCAGTCGCACACCATGCAGGTCAGTTGAGACATTACCCCCCCTCTGCACGCCGAAGCCTGCAGAAACCTCCACGATCACCTCAATGGGTTGGGAAGCGCGCCAGTCGCCCACGACTGTGCGCAAAGGTTTTGCCGCCCCCCCAGGGCTGAAGCCACTATCAGGCAAAGCTGGAGCAACTGCAATCAGAGCGTTTGCTCCGACCCGCACCGCCGACAGGAGCGCCTGTGCGTCGCGGACAGCGCCGAAAACAACGCTAATTCGCGCCACATGGGCGTCCTGCGGTCGAGGCCTGGCGTCCGAGCGCCAACAACGCCCCCGAACTGGGCGCGTCAACCGGTGTCAGGCCACGACGGTCGCCAGCGCTCGAACCGCGCCGATCACGGGTTCAGCTTTGGTGCGAACCAGCCAGTCTGGGCTGACGTCGACGAACTTCACCACCTGATCGCGGCCGATCACCACCACCGTCGGATGCGGCAGGTCCCAGGTCCCCGTACCGGTCGTCTCGCCTATGGAGCCGCCGCGCGCCCGTTGGGCGGCCCGGCTGGCCTTGTCCGCAGTGTAGAGGACGCCGAACCGGCGACCGAGCGCGTTGTCGGTGTCCGACGCCACCTTGAACGACAGGTCGTGACGGGTACGGATTTCGCCCAGGCGCTCGGGACCTGCGGACTGACCGCCACGAGCGGCACGCCCAGGGCCTTCAGGGTCGGCTGCAAGGCGCGCTCATAATAGGGCAGCGCGATGTTGCAGGCCCTCTGGCGGTCAGGCTTTTCAGGGTCAGCAGGATGAGCTTCAGTCCCAGACGGATGGTCGGCAGCGTCGGCACCTGCTCCAGGAGCAGGTAGAAGAGCCGGATCTCCTTGGGCGCCAAGAAACGCTCGCGAGGCACGAACGACCAGATCGAGGCGGGGCTGACCTCCTTGGCCGGGTTCTCCACCTTCTCGCCATGCAGGCGGGTGAAGGCGAAGATCAGGTTGATCTGGTCGCGGATATGGATGGCGGTGGCCGGCGCGGACCGGTCCTTGACCCTCTGGCAGAGGGCGCGGATATCATTGGACTCGATCTCGGTCAGCAGCCGGTTCTGAAACACCGCCGCGACGTCCCGATTGTAGATACCCCGGCGGATTGCGCGGGTGCTTTCGGCCATCCGCCCCTCCTCCAGCCATTTGAGCGCGAAGTCGCCGAACGTCTTGGCGGACTTGATGCGGGCCTTGTCGCGCTGCTTCTCGATGGCCGGCGACACCCCTTCATGCACCTTGCGGCGCGCTTCCATTCCCAACTCCCGCGCCTTGAACAGGGTGACGCCGTCGGGGCCGTAGCGACCCAGGGTCAGGGTCTCTCGGCGGTTGTTGATCCGGTAGTCCAGGCGGAAGGTGATGGACCCGGTCGGCGAGACCACCACGTAAATACCGTCACGGTCGGTGACCTTGTACGGTTTCCTCTTTGGTTTCAGATGCTTGAGTGCAACGTCGGTGAGCATGAGCGGCCTCCTGCGCACCCCGAAAACCGCAAAAAAGGCCGCAAAATACCGTCACGCGAAAATCGGCGTGCTGGAGCGGAGTTTTCCTGAGGAATTTCAGGGGCTTGATGCTGGAAAAGTACCGTCAGGCCTGACTTGTCCTGACGGTATCAGCCGCACGGCCTCGCGAGCAAGATCGCGACGAGACCGGCAATCACACGAAAAGTGAACTGGCGCCCCTCGATCGTTGACGATCGCTGGAGAGTAAGAACACGTTTTATTTCAATGATTTAGATGGCGTTTTCGATGGTCGCCGAACGTCCCGGAATGACGCCGGACTATTCCCACTCGATCATCAACGAGAAGAACAAACAACTGAAATCATTGTCTTTTTCATCCGCCCCTTGCCGAAATGCCGTCAAAAAATACGTCAAATCGAGCAAGTAATAACGGTTTGATTTTGTTGATAAAATAAGGATATCACATCCTCGTTATCTGTCCAGTTGCTCCAATGATCAATGCAGCGCACCTCGTCCACGAGATCTGTCGGAATTTGACATATACGTCGCCCTATTCGGTGCCCCGCCGCTCCCCATCAATAGCTTCGAATGCTTAGCATTCGGCCGCCAGCAGGTCGATTTGAAGGGCTTCCCGCAAGCTCTGTGATCCTTGAAAACGGCGAAGCGTCTTCGGTCGATTTGGCCCATCATCTGAGTGTCGGATAGCCCGCTGCCGCCAGCTCGTCTCGGGTGAGATACCGCTCCGAACCGTAGTAGGCCGCCAACCGCGCGGGATCGTTTTGGCGTGGATCCATCAGCCATCGCGTATGCCAGGTCATGAACCACAGCCAATCGGCTTTCGGTCCAAGCCGGGCTGGATCGGGGATTGGACCGTTCTCGTGCAGACAGATCGGCAGGGTGTCGCCGACGATGGCTTTGACCTTGCCGAACATCGGGGCGAGGTTGCCGTGATCTTCGACATAGATGTCGGCTCCGGCGACATCGACGCGCTGGCGTCCCGGATACCAGGCCGGATCGACATTCTGGCCCGCCCACCCCAACACCCAGATTAGGTTGTCGAGCCTACGGCGATGGGTGAACTCGTCGTACATCAGCGCCCAGAGCGCCTTGAACGCGTCGGGACCGTGCTTGCCCCACCAGAACCAGTCGCCCGAAAATTCGTGGAGCGGTCGCCAGAGCACCGGTACGCGTCGATCGCGTAGGACGGCCAGCAGGTCGCCGATCTGCTTCAGGTCACGATGCAGGGCGATGTTCTGCGGCGTGCCGGGTTCGAGCGCCGCTACGAGGTCGAAGTCCTTTTTGGAGTTCTCATAGCCCGTGCCGATGTCGGGAGCGCCCCAGTGCCAGCATAGGCTGACGATGCCGCCCGAGCGATGCCACGCCGTGGCGCGGTCATTGACCGCCTGGTTGTCGCGAGGATCGATGTAGTCGAGTCCAAGGATCGCGGGCTGACGGCCTGTCACCTTCGCGATGTAGTCGAGCTCAAGCGGCGTGGCGTGGGCCACGCCTTCCTGCTGGCCGGTGAGGGTCTTGCGGCCGTAGAGGCTCCAGAGAAAGCCGTAGAGGGCGCGAGCTTCGTTCGAGGCTTCGGTATTGCTCAGACGGCGCGCCAGTGGACCGGCCCAAGACCTATTGGGCGTGGCGACCAGAGTCAGGGCCGAGATCAGCGTCGTGCGCCGTGAGAACTCTATCAACCGCCCTGCCCTATCTACGCCGGTCTCGCTGTGGAGCAGAACTCGCCAATTCGTCCCGGTCAATCGACGGCCGTCTAGCGAGCGCTACGTATGGCCGCGTGGCGCAGACGAGACGGTGTTGGCGGACCCACCTAGGTTTACGCGTCGCCGCTGGGCCAAACGGATAGATATTTCGGCGCCAATCCCTTGTGGAACGGGACATAGTCTCGATCCGGCTCCAGATCATTGATGTTGGCCTTAAGGGCCGCGATCGCCGCATTCAGAGCGGCCTTCAGCGCCGCCGAGGTTTCTCCGTCACCGCTGTAGGCTCCCAAGGCGAGTACGACGTTAGGCATGTAGCGCCGCGCCGCGAAGATCGAGACGGTAAGGTCGCTCCAGTCCCTGGGCTGGGCGGCATGGAAGCCCATTTGGTCGTCTGCGTTACCAATCCAGCGCAGCATCTGTCCCACATCCAGCGGGCGCTCAGCGTTGGCGCGACCAAGGTGGTCGGCGACATTGTTGACCACGTCCCAGGCGAACATCATGGCGTCGATGGCGCGACGATCACGTTTTTCGGTCCGGCGGCGCTCTTCTTCCGCGGCGGCCTTCCGCCGATCTTCCTCAAGTTGGCGTTCGTGGCGCGCTTGACGGGAGCCCAATAGCCAGGCGCCGAGAATGGCGGCGATCGAGCCGAAGGCCTGGACCCAATCGGCGGCCTTATCGCCGAACACCACCGGCCACATCGCGGCGTACACCCCGGTCGGAACCAGGACGACGGCGACGTAGAGAAGACAGCAGACGAGGATTAAGGGCGTGCCCCAGCGCATGGCGAAGGTTGGCATGATTCCGACACCGTGAGACTTCAGGCTTCAGACGACGCCATCATGAAATCCACGACCTTCATCATATAGTCCGGCACATAGTCCGAGCCGGTCGTCACGCCGATTTGCGATAGGATCTGGCGCGTGACGTGCTGGAGTTCATTTGTCCGCGCGTCTTCGGACATCACCCCGTTGAAGTAAGTGCCATAGGTCGCCACCAGTACATCGACAACATCGTTTCGCGCCCTGTCGGGCCGACGTTCGGCCATGCCGCGTCGTGCGAACGAAAGCATGGAAACCGCCGTGCACAGCGTGTTCCGGAACATGAAATGGTCGGCCATGAATTCCGGCTCAGGCGGCGTGATAGGCGCCGGAGCGATCTCAAAACCTTTGCGGACGATCGCATTGATCAGCCCGAAAAACTTCTGAGACATGGCCTGCGTCATCGGCTCATTGCGCCGAAGTTGCGCCAGTTCGTAAGCCGAGAACGGCGCGGTGAACTCGGCCATTTCCGCGCCGAAGGTCGAGGCGCTGCGCAACACGACATCCATCTGATCCTGAGCCCATTGCACTCGCTGCTCCAATTGCCGCCGCAGCTCAACGTGGCCTTCCGCAGCGAGGCGGACGTAGCGGCAGAAATCGGAAAAAGCGTCGGTCTCGTCGCGATTGATCATCGCCTCGGCCATGGCCCCTTGTCCCGGGTCGAGCTGGCAAACCTCGCCGGTGGACTTCAGCGCGACAACCTGCCCGGGGAAATCCCGAAGAACAGCCAGGCCCGCATCGAGGTTGGTCAGGTTGTTGGGCTTGAACCGCTCCATCGTGACGTAGTCGATCAGGATGGCGCGGTTGTCCGACGACAGACTCAAGAACCCCCGAAGCTCGTCGCTGGCCAGACGATTGGTGTCGATCACCACCCGCATCAAGCCTTCCCAGCCTTCTTGGAGCCGGTCGATTTGGGGACCGGCTGCAGGATCTTTAGCGCCAGAACCTCGATCCGATCGACATGGTCGTTGGCCTCCTGCAGAGCGGCGGCGCGTTCGGATAGCGCCTGGGCAAGCTCCTCGAATGAAACCGATCGTCCCGCCAAGGTCCAAGGCGACGGTTTCCCCAAATCGATCAGGAGATAGATCCCGTGACGAACCTTGCGCGAAATCAGGTACTGGCCCAGCAGCTGCTCTTCGAGCTTGGACATCAGGACGTCGCCGGTCCAGTTGCCGGCCAGCTTCAGTTCGATCACGACGATCTCATCGCGATCGCTGCGCCCTTCGATCCGTAGGTCGGTCCGGTTTTCACCGGCTGTCACGGTCTCCTGCGTGACGCCGAACCAGCTCATGGAACGCGCCTTCAAGGCCTGTCCCAGGAACGCGCGAACTTCCGTTTCGCGCGGTTTCTTGAACAGACCGCGCATGTCGAACTCGGAAGTGGCGAGGTCGTGGACGATCGCCGTGATCTGCCGGGCGACGAGATCGTGCAACTCGCCCACGGTCGTTGGACGCTTTTGCCAGGCGGTGGCGAATTCAGCGAAGTCTGCAGCCGACCAAGGTCGTGGCTCCGCCGCTTTGGCGGCCTGTTCACGCAGTTGCCGGCGGATCCAGTCGCCATAGTTGGCGAATTCCGGCTCGGCCATAAGGCCCTCGAGAGCAGCCCGAGCGGCACTGGAGGTGTTGCGAGCCAACATATTGACGACGCCTGATCGAAGATCCTGTGCGTTGTGGCGTCCGGTTACCTCGCCGTCTTTCTCATTGTCTTCGTCGATGCGGATATGGCGCATCAGGTCGATGGCCAGCATCGCCAAAACCTCCGGTTCGATCGCGGCGATGGAAATATGCTGGCTCAGCTCGACGATCAGCCGTTGCATGAGACCGTCGCCCGCCGCTCCCCACATCAAATCGCGAAATCGACGAATGCAGGTCCAGGCGGCTTTGGCGTCAATCTTCGCCCACACCCCGCTCCAGGCGGCCGCGAGTTCCATGTCGCCGTCGGCAAGGGCTTCCCGCGCACGGCGCTCGGCCAACCGGGTGATCGCCGTGGTGTTCGGATCGCTCAAGGCGATGGCCGCCGCATCGCGGATTTGGCGAAGATGGAACGGGCCGGGCTTGCTGAGCCCGGCCAGAACGATCGGCGCGAGCGCTGCCTGGAGCGGCGCTTCCTGTCGCGCGGCCAAGGAAAGCGCGCCGCCATACCAGGCGTCGTTCTGGCGTCCCCAGGCGATCAGATCGCGCTGAATCGGCCAAGTCATCTGCTCGAGCCAGAGCTCCGGATAGGACCGAACTAACGGTTCGGCCCAGGACGCCAAGCCGCCGTCGGAGAGCGCGACCGTAAGGGCCCGCGCCGCGATCGGCCGCTCCATCGTCGTCATACGGTCGGGCGTGTCGATCGCGATCTGACTCCATCCCAGCGCAGCGAACGCATTGGGTGGACCATGCTGGCCAAAATGGGGCGTAGGAACGAAAGCTTCGGCGTAAAGCGTCGCAGCCTTCTGAACGGCAAACGCAATCCGGTCACCGTGGGTCGCGCGGACTTTCGCGAACGGGTCCTCGCCGTACATGTGCTCGCGAACAGCCTGGTAGGCGAAATCGGCCTTGGCGCCGCGGGCGATCGCATCCGCATCGCGCCAGAGCCTTACTCTGAAACGCCAGGCGGCGAAGGCTGCTCGCCGAGCATAGGCGTTGGGGATCGGGCGCTTTCGTGCAAAGCGCCGCAGGCGATTGTGCAGATCCTGAAGCCGCTCGACGGGCGTTGGCCGGAAACGACGTCGGAGAGCTGGATCTTGGACCTTCTCGCCCAGCGGCCTTAGGCGCGCTTCCCACGGTTTGCGGTCCTTTGGCGTCAGGTTGTTGAGACGATCTTCGAAGGCGAGCCGCAGAGCCGTCCGGCTGCGGTCGGCGTCGGCCTGGGCATACGCATCAAGAATCCATGCAAGATCCTGAGCGACGACCGTCGGCGCGTCGATGTGGTTTTGGCGTCGCCGCAGGCGATCAAGCAGGTGGCCCGCTTCCCAAAGTCGGTCGTCCGCGACTTCGTGAAGCGCGGTCTCGAACATGGCCTTACGCACCCAGACGTTCACGGAAAAGGCCTGGGCAAGCGGATCGGGCTGAGTTTCATCCCGATTTCGAAGAGGTCCAAGGCTCACATCCGCAGCGTCGAACAGGCGCTTGATGTCGTGCAGCAAGGCGCCGACCTTGAGGTTGGCCGGCCGTTCGACGATGCAGCGTGCGCAGACAGCCTGCAGAACAGGTAGAAGATACCAACCCAAATTGGTCCAGACAGAATGCTCCCATCCGGCAAGACGTCCAGGCGCATCGCGCCAGCACAGGCGATTGAGCCACCGCCTTGCCTGTTCCAGATCCCCGGTCGAACAGGTCTCGCTGAGGGCACCCGGCAACGCAGGCTCTGGGCTGTAGGCGTAGCTTTTCTGACGCTCCACCAGTCGACACAGAACCGTAAGCGCCTCGCGCATCGACATGACATGGGGCGTGCAGGCGATGACGAAGGCCAGGCGAAGTCGGTTGTAGTCGTGGCGCTCATGGGAGTCGGAGAACGTCGTGGGCGGACGCAAGCGCAGGGCGGCGGCCTTGGCCCGCCGTAGCGCCGCTATGTCGCCCGTCGCCACGACGGTATCGATGGCTTGCGCGCGCAGGCTTGCGGACCGGCCGGGATCCTCGACGATGGCGAGCGCGACCTCGGCGCAGCCCGTCATCCCTCCCTCCTCGGCCAAGACCAGAACGTGAGAGATCGGCTCGTCCGGCGCCCTGGAGGTCAGGATCTCGTTGCACACGGGCTCCAGAAGAGGATGAGCCAAGCGTCGCATGGCGCGCCGGGTCATCCATTCGCCGCGCCGAGCGACATGGCCGTAGCGCGCCACGTGGCCACGCAGAGCCGCTTCACGGATCGGGATGGGCAGCTGGCTGGGGTCGCCCAGCTCGAGCAGCAAATGCGGGGCGACCGTCAGCACATGGCGCCGGAAGTCCGAATTGAGGGTCGCGAGCCAGCCGATGGTCTCCTCAAAGCCCTGCGGAACGACCACTTCTCCGAAGGCCTCGGGCAGCAAATGGGCTGCTAGCGTCCTCACCTCCAGGCCGGCCTCAAGAAGATCGTGGAACCCCTCGGCGGCCAATCGATCAAGTCGCCGACGATGCGTGAACCGTACCGTGCCAACCCAGGCGCTACTAAAAAGCCCACAAGACAGGAGCTGGTCGATTTCCTGGAGCGACCAGTCTGGGCCCTGGCCGCTCAGCGCCGCGAGCGGAGCGATCCCTTCACCCGCCGCGCCAGGCTTGCTAATGGACAATGTCTGACCAAGCACGCAGGCGCAGGCCAAGCGACGCGCGCCGGCCCTCACCCTCTGAGGCGGCAGGACGCTGCGCTTGCTCGTGGCGCCGAAGTCAGCGGCCCGTGCGGTGATCGAACGGTCAAGGATTGTCGACAGGCTCTCGAAGACCGTCGCGCCGCCGCGGCCGGCGTCCAACTCCGCTTGATAGGCCTCCAAGAAATCCAGCAGGTCGAGTGGCGTAGTCGCCAGCTCGACCATGCCCGAGTTCCCCAGGTCTGCTATGAAACTCGCTGGAGCCTTGGCGAAGGCCGCCAGTTCGCTCTGTTGGCGATGATCAAGCGGGTCGAGCCGAACCACCCGTTCGAGTGGGGCTCCCCCTTCGCCCTTGATGCCGAGACTCTTGAACCGCTTGCCCAGGCGTTCGGTCTCGGCCAGCTCCGCACCCGTGTACCAGGCCGAAGGACGTGACGAGATCACCAGGCGCACGCGCGGGAGCGCGGTTTGACCGATCATGGTCTCTAGAGTGCGCAGCGCGCTTTGCAGCGGATTGCTGTCGGGTGACGCGGGAAGCTTGGCCTCGTCCAATGAATCCAGGAAGAAGGTCGCGGGCTTACGCGTGCGCAACCAGGACCGAAAGGTCGCCGCGTCGTCCGGCGCGTCAAACACGGCGTCGCCGCTCGCCGCGCAAAGGCGCTCCAACCTCAGGAAGAACGCCGTCGCGCCGTCCTTGCGAAGCTGTTCGACGCGATGGCAGATTTCTCCAGTCTTCCCCGCGCCGGCCTCATTGAGAATGATGACCAGCGGCGAGGCCAGCAGCCAGGTCCAGTCCTGCGCCGGCGCGTGACCGGATCGGCGCAAATAGTAGGCGACGGAAAGCTCGGGCTCCTCCGTGTCCGGCATCACCTCCGTGAAGGTTCGGCCAAGCGCGGCCCAGGACGGGCGCTCGACCGGGCTCAAGGCCGCCTCGGACGCGGTGAAAAGTTTGTCGATCGCGATTCTAGCCCCATTGCCGAATGGTCGGCTTTCGCCGGCCAGTTGTGAAGTCGGCGGTCTGCGCCTCAAGAGGCAAGCCGTTAAGTCAGTCGTGATTGTTCACTTTTCGTTCGTCCCATGCTAGTGCGGAGTCGTCATGACCGGCGAACCGCGCAAGATCATCCATATCGACATGGACGCCTTCTATGCGTCGGTCGAACAGCGCGATGACCCCAGCCTCAAAGGCCGCCCGCTCGCTGTCGGCCATGGCGCGCAGCGAGGCGTGGTCGCCGCCGCCAGCTACGAGGCGCGGCAGTTTGGGGTGCGCTCGGCCATGCCCTCGACCACGGCGCTGCGCCAGTGTCCGCAACTGGTGTTCGTGCCGCCGAGGTTCGAGGTCTACAAGGCCGTCTCACGCCAGATCCACGAGATCTTCGCGGACTATGCCGACCTCATCGAGCCGCTGTCGCTGGATGAGGCCTATCTGGACGTCACCGCCAATCGCGCGGGGCTGGCCACCGCCACCGACACGGCCAAGGAAATCCGCGCCCGCATCCTGGAGGCCACGGGCCTGACGGCCTCGGCGGGGATTTCCTACAACAAGTTCCTCGCCAAGTTGGCGTCCGACCAGCGCAAGCCCAACGGCCAGTTCGTGGTTCCGCCAGGCAAGGGCGAGGCCTTTGTCCAGAGCCTGTCGATCGGCCGCTTCCATGGGGTCGGCACTGTGACCGAAGCCAAGATGAAGCGCCTGGGCGTTCACACCGGCGAGGATCTGCATCGCCAATCCCTGACCTTCCTGCAGCAGCACTTTGGAAAGTCGGGACCTTGGTACTACGCCATCGCGCGCGGCGAAGACCATCGCCCGGTCAATGGCGAGCGGGTGCGCAAGTCCTCGGGTTCGGAGACGACGTTCGAGACCGACTTGACCGATCCGGCCGCCATCGAGGCGGAGGTCCTGGTCCTGGCCGACAAGGTCTGGAGCTGGTGCGAGAAGGCCCAGGCGTTTGGCCGCACGGTGACGGTGAAGATCAAGTTCGCCGATTTCCAGCAGGCGACCCACAGCCGCTCCGCGCCCGCCCCGGTGTCGGATCGCGAGCACCTGCGCCGCCTGGGCCGCGACCTGATCGGCTCTGTCCTGCCCTCGTCCAAGGGCATCCGCCTGGTCGGCGTGACGGTGTCCAATTTCGAAGCCGCGCTGGCCGAGCGCCTGGCCCAACCGGCGCTGATCGGCTAGCGCGCCGTTCCGCCCTGCTCTAGGTTCACTCCATGCGCCCTCGTCTACGCCCCACCGCCCGCCTGCTGACCCCCGCCGGTTGGGCCAGCCTGCTGGCCGTGGCGCTGGTCGTCGGCGCGGCCGCCTGGGTGCTGATGGTCGCCCTGCCCGGCGCCTAGCGCGACCAGAACACATGAACCTCATCGTGGGCGGTCTCCATGGTGAAGACCTCGCCGTTCAGCCGCGCGTCGCGCCCCATGGCCTCCCAATCGATATAGAGGCGCAAGGCCTCCGGAATGGTCAGGGTCTCCTCGGTCATGTCCTGATAGCAGGCGGCCAGACTCTCGAAGACGCCGCGATAGTCCTCGTCCCGGGCGCTCGCCGCCGCGTCCAGGTCTCCGCAGAAATGCTCCAGCACCAGAGCGCCCAGCACGCCGCGCTCGCGCAGGAAGCCGCCGATCGCCACCACCTTGTCGACCCCGGCATATTCGGCGATCTCGACCCCGCCAAAGCCCTCATAGTCGTGAATGGCATACTCCTCAGCGCCAGCCACGGGCGAGGCCTTCAGCATCGCATTGATGGCGTCGCGCACGGCGTCGGCGTCATCCTCCACGTCGATCCAGGCGCCATGCAGCCAGCCGTTGTTGTAGGCGGCAAGGCAGGCGACATAGATGCGGGGCTCCAGCTTTTCAGTGGTTTGTCCCATAATCTTCATCCTCAAAGCAGGGGTTCAGCATGAACCCTTGCCCGTCGGCGAGACCGGGGGTGCAAGCGGAGGGGCGGCTTCGCGGGGACCCGGCTGCAGGACGGCCAAGGGCCGGCCGAAGCCGGGCGGAAGACGATCCGAAGCGCGCTGGGGGCGGAGCCCCAAGCCCTTCATCCCACATCCGGAACGGACGACATCCTGAAGACGTCCGGCGTGCGCTTCGACGCTGTCACGAAGTCTGGGAGTGAAAAGGCGCGGCATAGCCGCACCTCGCCTCAGGCGCGTCGGGCGTAGGGTTCGGCTGGCGCTCGCGGCCGGGCCTGCGAGAGCGCCGCGTCAAAGCTTGGCATGGATGACGTCGTCATCCTCGCCTTTGAAGGTCTCGGTGAGCGGCAACCCAGCCAGTCTAAGGACCACGCGCTTGACGGCGTCGTGGAGGCGCCAGTTGCCTTTGCGGTGGCCGGTCCCTTGGTGTTCGATGACCAACAGCGGCTTCCAGTTCCGGTCGCTGATCAAGAAGTCGACGCGACGGGCGTTGAAGGCTCGGAACACCTTGTCCTTCAGACCGCCGCCTCCAGCGTTCAGGAACTCGCCCATGCTTACTTGCGGATGAAGGCGCAAGCTGTTGCGCTTGGTCCAGGCGAGCGCGGCCCAGAAGACGGTCTGTTCCTCGCCATTGAGCACGTCCTGAAGCGCGACGGCGTTGGGCGAGCGTTTGCCGGCTTTACGCAAGATGGCCAGATGCGCCTTCAGACGCTTGGCTTCTTCTGTCAGTCGCGCCTGTTCCGACAGGTCATCGGGCAGCTCTTCGTCTTCCATATCAAGATCAGCGTCCGGATCTGCGACCGCACGGTTGAGCGCGATCTCCTCCATCTGGCTTCGCACCGGGGCCAACGAAAGCTCGAAAAGCAATCGACGCACTTCGGCTTCGGCGGCCTTGAGGCGTTCAAGCAAGTCCTGGTTGGCGGCGATGGCTCGGCGTTGCCCGTCTTCGGCCTGAACGGCGCGATGCTCCTGGTTGCGGACTTCAGCCGTCAGACGCTGGACATTGGCTTCGCCCCCCCGTCGCCGACCCTGCAGGTCTTCGATTGTCAGGGCACTCCGCCGAAGTTGGCGGCGGTAAAACCCGGCCGCGCCGAGGCCGCCAACGGCCAGGGCCAACAACACGCCCCAGCCCAGCCGGCGTCCAAAGTCCGTAAGCGACGACGAATAGACCTTCGGCTCAGAACGCGGCTCCGAGGGAAGCACGGGTCGCACGCGCGGCTTGTCATGCACGATCGTATGCTGCGCTTTGGCCGCATTGCGCTTGGGCCTCGTCTTGGGCTTCGCCACAGGCTCCGGCTCGGGCTCGGCCACAGGTTCGACTTCGACTGCGACCTCGTTGTCCGCCGCCCATGCGCCGGCGGCCTCCGGCGCGACCCGCGGATCGACCTGGTTTGGGCTTGCATGCGCCGGGAGCGCGAGCGCCAGACAAAGGAACATCACAGGCGAAAGGCGCAGCACCGGCGTCGTAGACAGCATCAGACGAGGCTAGGACGCAACCTTTCGGCGATCGCTAACAAGCGTGTTTAAAGCCACGCTTACCAGGTCACCGCCGTCCCGATACCCCAGTCGCGCAGTTGAAGTTCGCCAAACGACACGGGCTCCTCGTAGCCCGGAAGTAGCGTGAACTGGCTTTCGGGGATGGCGAAGTGGCGAGAGATCCGTTGGCTTAGTCTTTGGTGCTGGGCGCGGGGCGGCAAGGGATCACCGTTCGTCTCGATGTCGAAGGGCTCGGTGAGCGGGATGTCGCCGTACATGATCGCCTCCACGCGCTGGGCGTCATCCGCCGCAAAGACGATGCGGAACTGGCGGATCGGCGGATCGGCGGAGGGTAGAGCCAGATATTGGTCGGCATTGGGCGCCAGCGCCGCCTGAAGCCACGCCACGCTGGGGGCGTAGCGGGGGTGGCGCTGAAGACCAAAGAGATCGGAGATTCTGGCGGCCTTGGGTCGGCGCCGAGGCTGACCCTGCTTGTCGAAATAGGCCTCGCACAACGCGCCCGCGTAGAAGATCACAGCCCTATCGACAGGAATCTCCGCCAGTTCCGTAGCGAGATTGGAGAGAATGCCGATCGGCTCATTGGCGCTGCCGCAGGCGGCTTGGTAGATGTTGCGACCGAAGATGAAGGCCTGCTTCAGGCTGACCGGCCCATCGCGAAGAAGCTTCATTCCCCGGTCGGTGGCGGGGTTTTGTGTGTACCAACTGGAAGACTTGAGGTCGGCGATGACCCTTTCCATGGTGGGATCGCCCAGGGGGTCGCCGAGATAGGTTCGATCGGCTGAGACTTCATCGGGCAGGTTGGCCAGGAATGCGGCCGCGTCGGCCGCGAGCAGGTCCGCCATAGGCGCCGGCGCAGCTTCCGCTGGTCTCTCCTCCTGCCCTTCGGCTTCGACCTCCGTAGCCGCAGCATCGACGGGTTGGTCGGCGGCGTCTGGCGATTGAAGCGCGTCAACGCCGCCTTCGGCGTCGTCGGACGCGATTTCGGCGGCGTTCTCGATCTCGGCCAGTTCCTCGACCTGCGCCGCGCGAGCCAACTCTTCCAGCGGCGTGCCAATTCCGTGGCGTGTCGCGATCCGCGCCAACTGTGGGGCGTTGATGATGTGGAGTGTTTCGATCCCCGTGCGGACGAACAGTTCGTGAGCGAGCATCGGCTGGGCCACGGTGACGCGCAGCACCGAGACTTCGTTGTTCTTCTTCCGCCCATCCACGTCGATGATCTGCATCGGCGTGTAGGACCAGTCGTCCTTGACGTCGTGGGTGATGATCATCACGGCCGGCGCGCGAGGCCCAGCTCCCGGCGCGGTTGGCTCCAGGCTGGTCAGAATTTCGTTCCAGATCGCGAAGTCGCCGAAACGATTGGCGCCGTGGGTATCGGGTTCCAGGTTGGGCTCGGCGTCAGGGTCGCCGCCCTGCCCTTTCTTCTTGGCGTCACGGAAGCCTGGCGGCATGCGCACCTCGGCGCGCGCGTCGTACTGTCTTTGCAAGTGCTCGATGCCGGTGAAGATGTCGCCAGACATTGCCAGCTGGTTGATGACCGGCGTCAGGTCGGTGTCCACCTTCTGCATATGTTTGACGTTCTGGATCGGCTTGATCAGATCTTCGATCTGCGCGTTCACCGCATCGAGTTGGGCAAGATAGGCGGCCCGGTCGGCGAAACCAGCCCGCCGCGCGACGGTGTCGTCGGCGACGAGATGGGCCCATCGCTGGAGCTGCCGAACCAGTTTGGGAACGGTGGAGACCCCCTTGAACGGCAGCAGAACCGTGTCGTTGCGGCGGTGGCGCGAGAACTCGTGGGCGACACGCCGAGGAATCTTGACGGTTCCCTCGGGTCGTCCGTTGAGCAGCCAGTCGATCAGTTCCTGTCGAGCGGCCTCGTGCAGCGAGTACACCCAGATCAGAAGTGACGTGTCCAGGAAGATGAGCGTGTTCTCGTCGGCGAGCGCGCCGGCGATCGCCGCCTCCAGATCGGGACGGCTGACGGGTTCTTCGATAAGGGCCAAGCGCGACATCACAGTCCTCGATCATCCAACCTATGGCGGCATGAAGCTTGACCATACAGCTTAAGGAAAGGCCAATCGGTCGCGCTGCCCCCCTGAATGGGTCAAGCGCTGCCTTGGCCTTTTGACGCACGATGCAGTTGCAGCGAGAGTGTCTTTACACGTTGAGCGTGGAATGAGATTCGCGATCCCATGAAATACGCCTACGAGGATCTCAGCCCTGAGCAGTTCGAGCGGCTGATCGTGTTTCTCTGCCAGAAGCTGCTGGGCATGGGCGTCCAAGGCTTCGCCAAGGGACGCGACGGCGGGCGCGACGCCAAGTTCATGGGGACCGCGCAGCTGCACCCCAGCACGACGGGGCCATGGACGGGCACGGTGATTATCCAGGCCAAGCACACCAACGGCTACAACAAGCACTTCCTGGAGACGGACTTTTTCAATCCCAAGTCCGAAAACACCGTGATCGGCGAGGAAACGCCCCGCATCCTGGCGCTACGCGAGGCAAACCAGCTCGACCACTACATGCTGTTTTCCAATCGGCGCTTGTCGGCCGGCGCGGAATCGACCATCCGCGCCCACGTCAGCACCACCTGCGGCCTGCCCGAATCCTCCATCGCGCTCTTCGGGTTGGACGATCTCGAGCGCCTTTTGAGAACCTTTCCGGACGTCGCCGATCAGGTGGATTTGGATCCCGTGGACTCGCCGCTGATCGTCACGTCGCAGGATCTGGCCGACGTCGTCGAAGCGCTCGCGCGCCATAAGGAGGTGTTCAGCGAGGTGGCAGACACTCCGCCGGTTCCGCGCACACCCTACGAGGTCAAGAACGCGGCCAACAACATGACCGAGGGCTACGCCAAGGCCCTTCGCCGCCGGTACCTCAAGGAAACAGCACAGATACGCGCCTTCCTGGCCGCGCCGGAGAACGAGGAGATCCTGCGCGCCTACGAGACGGTGGTCGAGGAGTTCGAGCTGAAGATCCTGGCCAAGCGCAAGGACTACCAAACTTTCGACGAGGTCATCGAGTACCTGATAGAGCTGTTGTTTTCCCGGGACGCCCTGCTGCGTCAGCGTCCCCACAAGCCCCTGACCCGCGCCCTGGTTTTCTACATGTATTGGAACTGCGATATCGGGGCGACGGTCGATGCTTAGGCCGAGCAAGCACGCCCATCCCGATCGCACGGTCGTCAACGTGGCCATGCTGCTGCTTGGCCGTCTGCGCGTCCGGCGTCATGAAGGCTTCGATGACCTCAAGGCGTTTGCGCGCAAGGCCGTCACCGGCGGCGACGTGCTGTTCATGCCGTCGCTGAACTTCTTGTTCCTGCTGGGCCTGGTGGACTACCACGCCAAGACCGACGCGATCGAGTATGTGGGTCCCAATGAGGGTCTCTAGGTTCTACTCCGACCAGCCAAAGGCGTTTCCGCCCATCGACTTCGTCGAGGGTCTCAATGTCGTGCTGGCCGAAATCCGGCTTCCCGAAAACCGCCAGCGCGACACACACAATCTCGGCAAGTCCACCCTGGGGCGCATGCTCGACTTCGGCTTCCTGGCAGGACGCGATCCCGAGTTCTTCCTCTTCAAGTATCCCAAGCGCTTCAACGACTATGTCTTCTTCCTGGAAATTGAGCTGGAGGACGGCTCGTTCGTGACCGTTCGGCGCAGCGTCGCCCAGGCCAGCAAGATCTGGTTCAAGAAGCACGCTGTCGGCCAGGAGGACTTCTCGAGCCTGGCCGAGACAGGCTGGGATCATGTCGACGTCCCGTTCGACCGCGCGCGCAATCTTCTCGACAGCCTGCTCGACTGGCGGGCGTTAAAGCCTTGGCACTATCGCAAGGGCTTGGGTTACTTCCTGCGCTCGCAGGAGGATTTTCGCGAGGTCTTCCAGCTCCGCCGCTTCGCCAACGCGCACGCCGATTGGAAGCCTTTTCTGGCGCATCTGCTCGGCTTCGATGGCGACCTGCTGACCCGCCACTACGAGACCGAAGAACGGCTGGCGACCCTGCAGCAGACAGAATCGACCATCCAGACCGAGCTGGGCGGCACGGTCGTCGATGCCAGCAAGATCGAGGGCATCCTGCTGCTCAAGCAGAAGGAGGTCACCGCCAAGCAGGCCTTGCTCGACGCCTTCGACTTCCGTGCCGAGGACAAGGCCGAGACGCGCGTCATCGTCGAGGACCTGGACCAGACGATCGCCCGCCTCAACGGCCGCCGCTACACCTTGCAGGCCAATCGCAAGAAGATCGACCTGTCGATCAAAGAGGACCAGATTCTCTTCAGCCCGGACGAGGCCCAGGAACTGTTCGCCCAGGCCGGCGTGCTGTTCGCCGGACAGATCAGGAAGGACTTCGAGCAGTTGCTCGCCTTCAACCGGGCGATCACCGAAGAGCGGCGGGTTTATCTGGAGGAAGAGCGCGCCGAGATCGACGCGGAGGTCAAATCCATCGGCGCCGAGCTCAACACCTTGGGCAAGCGACGCTCGGAAATGTTGCGCTATCTCAGCGATTCCGACAGCTTCGCCAAATACAAGCAGCTGTCCTCCGATCTGGTGACCCTGCGTGCCGACATCGCCGGCCTGGAACGCCAGCGCGGCTATCTGCACCGCCTGCAGGAACTTCGCGCCGACATCCGCAAGGTCGAGGCAGAAAACGGCGTGCTGCAGTCGCAGATCGAGACCGACGTCGAAACCCAGAACGCCGATCCGGATTCGAAATTCTCCAACATCCGGCTCTTCTTCAACGAGGTCGTCGAGGAGGTCCTAAATCGCAAGGCCTTGCTCAACGTGTTCCCCAACCGGCAAGGCCACCTAGAGTTTCGAGCCGAAATCCTAGACGAAACCGGTAACGCCACGAGCGCGGATCTGGGCTTCACCTATCGCAAGCTGCTCTGCGTCGCCTTCGACCTGGCAGTCTTGCGCGCGCACCTGGACGTTCGCTTCCCGCGCTTTGCCTATCACGACGGCGTTCTGGAATCCCTGGACGACCGAAAGAAGGAAAACCTGATCGCCGTCATCCGGCGCTACGCTGACCTCGGCATTCAGTCGATCATCACCCTGATCGACTCCGACCTGCCCGCGCGGTCCGCCGACGATGGTTCCGTGTTCGAAGAGCCCGAAATCATCCTTCGGCTTCACGACGAAGGCGAGGACGGGCGTCTTTTCAAAGTTCCGAGTTGGTAGCTGTCGCGGCGTTCCTTCGATTTCAGCGTCCCGCCTCGACGTCGGCCAGGGCCAATCGACAACCCGACGAAGGCAGCGCCGCCAGAACCAGGACGCTTAGATGTCAGACAGCTTGAGGCCTGTCGCGACAGGCTGAAGGCCACTCCCCCTGGGCAAGGCGCGCGCCTGGCCTAGCGCCATAGCGCGTCGCCTAAGACCGATCCGCCGTCACCCAGCGCGTCGGACGGCCTCGCCTAGTTCATCATCCTTGTGCGGATGTGCTGAGCCGCCCGCCGCATGGATTCGGCCTCTCGGGTCTTGCCCATAAGGTCGAGCGTGGCGGCGGCCATTTCGGCCCTGGCCACGACCTCGCCCAGGGACGCGCCCGGGAACGCTTCGACGAGATGGCGAGAGGCCACATCCCAGTCGACGTCGTCCAGGGGTTTGGGCGGCTTGGTCATCCCAACAACTAAACCTGACGGACGACGCTGGTCAAAAGCCTGCCGCCAAGCGCGCACCTAACTGTCCCGTCCGCGCCGGCCGCGGACAAAAGCCCGATCGGTGGCCATGAAACGCGCCAGCATCGGGGCGACCAGGCGCGCGGGCTCGGCAGCCTTGCCGCCGGTCTCGGCCGCATGGGCCTGGGCATAGGCGACCAGATCACGATGGATGGCGGCCGGCAGGTCGAGGGTCAGCTTGACGGGGGTCTCGTCCTCTAACGGTCCCAGCTTCAGCCTGCTCATGGCGCTTTTCTTTCAACATAGGGTTCAAGCACGAGGTCGCGGGTCAGCAGCACTCGCAACGGCGCGCCAGGGCGGATGGTCAGGGTCGGGGCCAGGTCGAGGGTTTTGCCGACCACCTGCTGGCCGACCGAACTGGCCGTGTCGGCGCCGGCTCGGCGCAGCGCCCGGGCCAGATCGGACTCGTCGCTCGAGGATCCGACCTCCGCGCCGATGGCCAGGATGGTGCTGAGACCGGCCGCGGCGAGCACCTGGCGGCCATGGCGGTCGACACCGTCCTGCAGGCCCGCCATGCCCTGCTCGTCGGCGCCCGGCAGCTTGTCGAGGACGATCGAGCGCCCGGACGGCAGGATCAGCCGCGTCCAGACCACGGCCAGGCGGCTTTGGCCCCTCTGGGCTCCCGCCTCGTAGTCGCCGACCAGCCGCGCGCCAGCCGGGATCAGCAACACTCCGCCGCCGAGACTGTCGTAGACATGCTGGGTGACCTGAGCGATGGCCAGGCCCGGGGCGTCCGAGCGCAGACCCGTGACCAGGGCCGCGGGGATGACCGCCCCAGCCTGGAGAATGTAGGGCGACGCCGGCGCCTGGAGCCGCTCGGCGCTGGTGGTCCGCTCGTCCAACACCGGCCCCTTGTCGACAGCATTGCCGACCGTGCCGCCGCCCTGCCCTTGCCCAGCCTCGCTGGCGCGTCGTGCCGACGCCGCCACGAAGAGGCCGCTCTGGACCGCGGCGCGGCGGGCCTCTAGCCGCGCTTGAATCTGGCGGTCAGGCATGGGCGGCAAGGTCGAAGCCGGCGCGGCGCCGGCCTCCAGAACCGGTGCCGACGAAACCGAGGCCGCCTGCCCCGCCCGCGCCGCGCTGAGGATCGGCCGGCCGAGGTCTCCGGGAAGCGGCGGGCCAAGAACCGGGACGCTGGCGGGACCGACATAGCCCCCCGGCAAGGCGCTGACTCGCTCGGAAGGCTGCGACGGCGTGACGGTCGGTTCGACCTGGACAGGCTTGCGCCGCTCCATCAGCGACCACCCCAGCGCCCCGGCCAGGCCGGTGATCATGACCGCGCTGGCGATGACCAGGGCCCGGCGAGAGACCTGCGCCACGGGCGCGGGGGTTGCGCGCAGGCGCAAGGTCTTGGCGATGGCCTTCTCGCTCTCATGCGGATCTTGGCTCATCGGGCTCCCTCCAAGGGGGTCTGGCGAGACAGGCGCACGGCCAAGGCCCGACGCTTGCCGCCGAGGCGCAGCTCGGCGCGATCGAATAGACGGTCGACGACGAGGCCGCGGCCTTCGACGTGATAGTTGACGAGTTCGGCGGTCTTGCCGTCCGGCCCGATCCTGTAGAGCGGCGGCAGGTCGCTCATCGCGACGCCTGGGCCAAATTCGATGAAGACACGCCGTCCATCGTCGAAGACCCGCACCGGCCGCCAAGGCGGATGGGCGCCCTCGATGCGATAGGCCAGGTTCAGCGGACCGGTGGGATTATCCTCGATCGGCGTCGCAGTCGCGACCGCCGCCGGCGCGGCGACCAGGACGGGCGCATCCGCAAGCGGGTAGCGCCAGGAGACCTGAGACAGCCAGGTGCGCGCCGAGGCGCGAAGCTCCAGGTGATAGGTGCGCCGATCGGTGTTGATGATCAGGTTGGTCGCCAGATTGGCGGCGGTGGGCTTGATCATCACATGGACACGGCGCTGAGGACCCGCGCCGCTGAAGGTGTCGCCGATCACCCAGCGGGCCGTGTCGCCAGCCGCCACCGGTCCGCCGCCGACCAGGCTTTCGCCGGGCTCCAGGACGATGTCGGTGATCCGGCCCGGGGTGGCGATGACCGGATAGACCGCCTCGTCCCGATAGGCGAAGCACTTGGCGCCGCCGGGGACTTCCAACTGGCCGATGGGATCGGCGATCCCGACGCTCGGCCAGACCAGGGCTAAGACGAGACAAACGGCTGGCCGGGTCATGCGCCAAACTCCTTGGACCATGACAGGCCCGAGACGAAGACGCCCAAAGGATTGGTCCGAAGCCCCTCAGCGGTGCGTGGCGGCTTGATGACGAGGGTGAGGATGGCGCTCCAACGTTCGGTGGCGGCCAGTTGACCATCGGCATAGCGCTGCTCGATCCAGGCCACCCGGAAGCTCGATGGGGTGGCGCGAACGACGCTGGTGACCGTGACGGTGACCTGGGCTCGTCCTAGCTGGGCGAAGGGATCGTTGCGGCGCGCGTAGTCCGACAGGGCCGCGGCGCCATTGGCGTCGGTGAAGTCGTAGGCGCGCAACCAGGCCTGGCGCATGACCACCGGGTCGGTGGAGACCGCGCGCACGTCGGTGATGAAGCGCGCCAGGGTCCAGGCAATCATCGGATCGGTCGGCCGCGCGCCCTGGACGGCCGGAGCCGTGACGCGCGGCTCGCCCAGATGATCGACTTGGACGACCCAGGGCGTCACCCCGCCCCGCAGCGACAAGGTCACCAAGCCCACGGTCAGGCCGCTCGACAGCAGCAGCAGGCCAACCGCCATCAGCCGCCAGTTGGCCGCCTGGACACGCGTCGCCCCCATTCGCTCGTCCCAGGCCTGGCCGGCCTTCTGGTGAGGTGTCTCCGGGGCGGGCGTGACGCCATAGCGCGCCGATCCCTTCAAGGGGTTCATCTCAGTCCTCCTTCAGGCTGGGAGCGGCGCCGCCGCTGTGATCATCGCCGCTGCCGGCGGCGTGGATGGCCATGCCCGCGCCATGGGCAAGGGCCTGCTTGTGCTGAAGGTCACGGGCCCAGGCCGGCGGCGAAGACGCCCCGCCCTCCCCGCCGCCCTCGTCGCCGCCGGACTCGTCCGACGACGGCTTGGCCGTCGGAGTCGCACCGCCTGCCGACGAGCCTGCCCCACCACCGCCCGCTGGCGGCGGGCTCGAAGGCCCGGTGGGCGCAGGGCCGCTCCCTGGACCATCGCCAGAGCCGCCGGGCGGCGGGCGTCCACCCGCAGCGCCGCCGCCCGCCGCGCTGCTGGCCCCTCCAGCCGCCAGACTGGCGCCCCCGCCCGCGGCCATCTGGGCGACCGCGACCCCGGCCATGGCCATGCCGCCGACCATCAACCCCGTGCCGACCGCCGCCCCCGCCCCCAATTGCGGCGCGCCCGAGACCAGACCCGAGGCGACGCCGGGGCCAAAGATCGACAGGCCGAGCAGGGTCAAGGCGGCCAGGGCCATGGCCAGGACCTCTTCCAAGGTCGGCTGGCCCGAGGCGGCGCCGGTGAACTCCGAAAACAGCGACGAGCCGATGCCGACGATGACCGCCAGCACCATGACCTTCACGCCGGAGGCGATGACATTGCCCAGCACGCGCTCGGCCAAAAACGCAGTGCGGCCGAAGAGACCGAACGGAACGAGGACGAAGCCGGCCAGGGTCACCAGCTTGAACTCGATCAGCACCACGAAGATCTGCACGGCGATCACGAAGAAGGCGACGATCACGAACAGGGCGACGATCAGCAGGATCAGGATCTGAACGATGTTCTCGAAGACGCCGGGAAAGCCGCCCAGATCGCTGGCCGCCTGCAAGATCGGCTTGCAGGCCGAAATGCCCAGAGCCGCAAGCTTGCCCGGCCGCAGGAAGTCCTCGGCCGACATCCCCGCCCCGGTCGCCTTCAGGCCAAGTCCCGTGAAGCTCTTCAGGACGATCAGGGTGAGGTTGTGGAAGTTGCCGATCAGGAAGGCGAAGAACCCGACATAGAGGGTCTTCTTGACCAGACGGGCTATGACGTCCTCGCCCTGGGCCCAGGCCCAGAACAGCGCCGCCAAGGTCACGTCGATGGCGACCAGGGTGGTCGACAGGAAGGCGACCTCGCCGCCGAGCAGGCCAAAGCCGGAGTCGATGTAGCGGGTGAAGGTGTCGAAGAAGCGATCGATGACGCCGGTGTCGGTCATGGCCGGTCACCGTCGAAGAAGCGCGCCCGCGCGGCGGTCCAGGCGGCGCGGCAGGCCGGATCGTCCTGGGCGGCCGTACCGAGGTCGCGGCAGCGCGCGAGGTCAGGATCACGTGAGGCGACCGCCGCCGGCGCCACCGTTGGCGCTCGGGACGCCCTGCCCGCCAGCAGAGCGGCCCCAAGCAAGATGATGAGTGTGGTCCCCCAAACGAGGACCCGGGTCATGGCTGACTGGCGCTCCCGAGGAACTTGGAGAAGCGGGCCTTGGCGTCGGCGCGCGCGGCGGCGCGGTCGGCCGCCTCCAGCGCCTGAGCCCGCCCCTGGGCCGCGCTGAGGGCGATCAGGTCGGCCAGTTGCTGGGCCTGGAGCGCGAGAAGCTGATTGCCGGCCTGGGCGGCCTGCAGACCGCCGACCGCGCCTTGGCTGGCGCCCACCAGGCTGGTCAGCTGATCGCGGCTGGCGCCCAGGCCGCCGACGACACCGGCCTGAACCTTCAAGGCGTCCTCGAAGCCGGCGACGGCGGCGGTCCAGCGCGCGTCGGCCCGCCCCGTCAGCTGAGCGTCCGTCGCGGTCAGATCGACCGCGCCATAGTTGGTGCGGAAGGCCTGCTGGATCTGGTTGACGTCATAGGCCAGGGCCTGGGCCTGGCCGAGCAGCTGGCGGGTCCGGTCGACCTGAGCCTGCAACGCCGCCAATGACGAATAGGGCAAACTGGCCAGGCTCCTGGCCTGACCGACCAACAGCTGGGCCTCGTTCTGCAACGCGGTGATCTGGTTGTTGATGGTCTGCAGGGCGCGCGCGGCCTGCAGGACGTTCTGGGCGTAGTTGGTCGGATCGAAGACGGTCCACTGGGCGTGGGCCGCCGGCGCGACCGCGAAAGCGGCCAGCATCGGGGCGGCAAGCAGCGCCGTCGCCAAACGGCGTCGGGACAGGGTCATGACAGGATCTCCGGTGAAGGGTCTGAAGGGCCCGCTGAGGCGGGGCCTTGGGCGCCGTGCGATCGGCTCGGCAGCAGGTCGGCGGCCCACGGCAGGTCCCGGCGGCGCAACCAGGCGGCGGCGAAGCCCGCCGCACCATGCGCGGCCAGGACCTCGCCGATCGCGGCTTGGTCGGCCTTGGATGAGGCGGCGCAGAAGGCCAGGGCGACGGGGCCAAGGCCCAGATCGAACAGGCGATCACCGGCCCGCGATTGCAGGTAGTAGTCGCGGGTCGGCGTGGCGCGCGCGAGGATCTCGATCTGGCGCGCATTGAGACCAAAGCGGCTGTAGGCGGCCGCGCCTTGCGGTTCGAGCGCGCGCGGATTGGGGAGGAAGATCCGAGTCGGGCAGCTCTCGATGATCGAGGCGGAAATGCTGCTCTGGTCGATGTCGGCCAAGGACTGGGTGGCGAAGACGACCGAGGCGTTCTTCTTGCGCAGGGTCTTGAGCCACTCGCGCAGCTGAGCCCCGAAGGCCGGGTCATCGAGCGCCAGCCAGCCTTCGTCGATCAGGATCAGGGTCGGCCGTCCGTCTAGTCGCCGGCCAATGCGGTGGAAGAGATAGGCCAGGACCGCCGGCGCCGCGCCGCCGCGCGCCAGGCCTTCGGTTTCGAAAACCTGGACGTCGGCCTCGCCCAGCGTCTCGCCAGCCCCGTCGAGCAATCGGCCGAACGGACCGCCCAGCACGAAGGGGGCCAGGGCGGCCTTGAGCGTCTGATTGGCCAGCAGGGCGACCAGACCGGTGAGGGTCCGCTCCCCGACCGGTGCGCTGGCCAGACTCTGAAGGGCCGTCCAAAGGTGATCGCGGACGGCTGGTGTGATCGTCACGCCTTCGCGCGCCAAGACGGCGGCGAGCCAGCCGGCAGCCCAGGCGCGCTCGTCGGCCTCGTCGATCCGCGTCAGAGGCTGCAGTGTGGGAAGCGCTCCGCCCTCCCCGCCCAGATCGTGAAAGTCGCCGCCCATGCCCAAGGCCGCAGCGCGGCTGGAGGCGCCGAAATCGAAGGCGAAGACCTGGGCGCCCGGATAGCGCCGAAACTGTAGGGCCAGCACGGCCAGCAGTACGCTCTTGCCCGCGCCGGTCGGCCCGACGATCAGGGTGTGACCGACATCTCCGACATGCAGGCTGAGCCGAAACGGCGTCGAGCCGGCGGTGCGGGCGATCAGCAGCGGCGGGCCGCCGAGATGGATATTGCGCTCGGGTCCGGCCCACACCGCCGACATCGGCGCGATATGGGCCAGGTTCAGGGTCGAGAGCGGCGGCTGTCGGACATTGGCGTAGGCATGGCCGGGCAAGGACCCCAGCCAGGCCTCCACGGCGTTGACGCTCTCGCGGATGACGGTGAAATCGCGCCCCTGGATGACCTTCTCGGCCAAGGCCAGCTTGGCGTCGGCCAGCGCCGGGTCGGTGTCCCAGACCACGATACTGGCGGTGACATAGGCATAGGCGACCGCGTCGCCGCCGAGGTCTTGCAGGGCCAGATCGGCGTCGGCGGCCTTGTTGGCCGCGTCATTGTCGACCAGCGGCGAGGGCTCCTGGGTCAGGGCCTCGCGCAGCAGCACCATCACCGACTTGCGCTTGGCGAACCACTGCCTGCGGATCTTGCCCAGCAGGCCGGCCGCGTCGGTCTTGTCCAGGCACAGGGCGCGCGTGGTCCAGCGGTAGGCGAAGGCCAGGCGGTTGAGCTCGTCGAGCAGACCCGGCAGCGTCGCGGCCGGGAAGCCGACCAAGGTCAGGATCCGCAGATGGGCCGCGCCGAGCCTGGGCTCCAGCCCGCCGGCCAGGGGCTGGGTGGCGAGCAAGGCGTCCAGGTGCATGGGCGTCGTGGGAACACCCACCGCCTGGCGGACGGTGGAGACCGCCCCATGCAGGAAGCTCAAGGTCGCCGCGTCGCTCAGCCAGCCGACCTTGGGCATCAACCCGTCGAGCAGAGCCAGCAGGCGATCCGACCGATCGATGAACCCGGCCAGTTCGGCGCGCCAGTCGAGACCGGCCCCGGACCGCCCTTCGACGAACAGCCCCTCGATGCGGCCGCGACGGTCGGCCGGCGGCAGATAGGACAGGGTCAGGTAGTAGCGGCTCTCGAAGTGGGCGCCCGACTGAACGAAGGCGGCCTTGCGCTCTTCGTCGACCAGGGCCGAGACGGGTTCGGGAAAGGCGCTGGCGGGATAGGCCTGAGCCGGATCGCGGCGGGCCTCCACGAACAGAGCCCAGCCCGAACCCAGCCGCCGCAGGGCGCCGTTGAGCCTGCCGGCGACGACGGCGACCTCGGCGTCGGTGGAAGAGTCGAGGTCAGGACCCCGGAATTCGGCGGTGCGTTGGAAACCGCCGTCCTTGTTGAGCACCACGCCCGGCGCGACCAGGGCCGCCCAGGGCAGATAGTCAGCCAGAAGGGCCGGACGGCGACGATATTCGCGAAGGTCGAGCATCGCTCAGACCTCCAGATAGGCCGGGAGCCGGACGTGACGGCGGCCGACGTCGAAGATCTGCGGGTCGCGGCGCGCGGCCCAGACCGCCAGGCCGTGACCGACCAGCCAGACGGCCACACCCACGATCCACAGCCGCAGTCCCACCCCCAGGGCGGCGGCCAAGGTGCCGTTGACCAAGGCGATCGCGCGCGGGGCGCCAGCCAGCAGCATCGGTTCGGTGAGGGCCCGATGAACGGGCGCGGCGAACTCCATCGCGCGATCGCCGGCCATCAGAGCAGCGCTCCGCCGCCGAACGAGAAGAACGACAGGAAGAAGGAGCTGGCCGCGAAGGCGATCGAGAGACCGAAGACGATCTGGATCAGCTTGCGCGATCCGCCAGAGGTCTCGCCGAACGCCAGGGTCAGGCCCGTGACGATGATGATGATCACGGCGATGATCTTGGCGACCGGACCTTCGATCGACTCGAGAATGCGTTGCAGCGGCTCTTCCCAAGGCATGGACGAGCCGGCGGCCTGGGCGTTGCCGGCCAGGAGGATCGAGGCGAGCATCAGGCCGCCGAGGAGCGGACGCGGGTCAGGGTTCACGCACGGCGAGGCCGCCGCGCGATGTCGGTAAAACATGGGATAACTCCGGGATTTAGGGGCGGGATCTCAGGCGGGGCTGAGCTGGTAGGCGCCGTCGGGGCCAAGCCCGTGGAGGCGCGCGAGGTCCGCCAGGCGACGCTGTCGCCCTCGCCCGGAGAGGACCGCGATCAGGTCGATGGTTTCGGCGATCAGGCCACGCGGCACGGTGACCACCGCCTCTTGGATCAGTTGCTCCAAACGTAGCAGTCCGCCCAAGGCCGACCCGGCGTGCAGGGTGCCGACGCCGCCGGGATGGCCCGTGCCCCAGGCCTTGATCAGATCCAGGGCCTCGGCCCCGCGGACCTCGCCGATGATGATCCGGTCGGGACGCAGGCGTAGGGACGAGCGCACCAGATCCGACAGGCTGGCCACGCCATCACGGGTGCGCAGGGCCACCTGGTTCTGCGCCGCGCACTGCAGCTCGCGCAGATCCTCGGCCAGGATCACCCGGTCGCCGGTCTTGGCCACTTCGGCCAGCAGGGCGTTGACCAAGGTGGTCTTGCCGCTGGAGGTGGGGCCGACGACCAGGATGTTGGCCCGGTCGGCTACGGATTGACCCAGCGTCGCGGCCTGCCACACCGACATAACCCCAGCGCGGACATAGTCGTCCAGGCTGAAGACGAGGCTCGCGGGCTTGCGGATGGAGAAGGTCGGGGCGGCCACCAGCGGCGGCAAGAGGCCCTCGAAGCGCTCACCCGTACCGGGGAGCTCGGCCGATAGCCGCGGCCGTTCGGCATGGATCTCGGCGGCCACATGGTGGGCCACCAAGCGCAGGATCCGCTCGGCGTCGGCCGACGAAATCGTCAGGTCGGCGTCGACTAGGCCCACATCGAAGCGGTCGATCCAGACCCGCCCATCGGGATTGAGCATGACCTCGGCCACGCCCGGATCTTCCAGCCGCGCGAGCAGCAAGGGGCCAAGGGCGGTGCGCAGCATCTGGCGGCTGCGCTCAAGTCCGGTTTGGGTTTCGGAAAGGTCCACGGCGGGTCCCCGTTGCTTACGGGGATGAGTAAGAAGACCCGGACAGGAGCGATCTCAACAGCCAAATCGGCCCGTCGTACCGTGGCGTACAAAGACAGGGGATCGGCGGGTTCGCGGCCTCCGCGAAGGTCGCAAACGATCCCGACGACGCTCCCTACAAGTCTTGGCGCGCGCCGAAATCGCGTGCGGTTATAACGAGCGCCCAACCGACCGCCATCAGGAACCACCATGACCCAGATCCCCATGCTCGATGGTCCCAGCGCGGCGCCGGCGTCGGGCGGCCCGGCCAAATCCCTGGTGATCTTCCTGCATGGTTACGGATCGAACGGCGCGGATCTCATCGACCTGGCGCCCTACTGGGCCTCAGCCCTACCCGACACGCTGTTCCTCGCGCCCGACGCGCCCCAACCCTGCGACGGCGTGCCCTACGGCCGACAATGGTGGCCCCTGACCAGCCTGACGCCCGCGGCGCGCGCGGCGGGCGTGAGAGTCTCGGCTCCAGCGCTCGACGCCTATATCGACGCCCAGCTCGTCGCCCACGGCCTCGGCGAAGACAAGCTGGCCTTGGTCGGCTTCAGCCAGGGCACGATGATGGCGCTGCACGTCGGACCGCGCCGGGCCAGGACCCTGGCCGGCATCATCGGCTTCTCGGGCATGCTGGCCGATCCCGACGCCTTGGCCACGGAGGTCGTGACCAAGCCACCCGTCCTGCTCCTGCACGGCGACCGCGACGAGGTCCTGCCCGTCGAAGCCCTGCATCAGGCCGACGTCCAGCTCAAAGGGCTGAACTTCGACGTTGCATCCCACGTTTCGCCAGGCCTTGGCCACAGCATCGACGAGCCCGGCCTCCAGCTCGGCGCGCGCTTCCTGATCAAGCGCCTCGCCTGAGCGGCAAACCTCCGCTCGCGACTGCCACGAAATCGATATGGGCCGGCGTCGTTGCGCCAAACGAGACCCCGGCTCGCTTCCAACAGCCAGACAGGCGCTCTATGGCTTCCTAACGAGCGGCCATGACCGCAATCCCACGCGACCAGGAGACGCAACCGCCATGTCGAGCCGCCATGGCCTGTCCATTCGAGCCGCCGACCATGGCGACGTCGACGGATTAGCCGAACTGCTCAAAACTGCGGACCGGCCCATCGCCCGGGACAAACTGGCCTCTCGCCTGAGCGCCATGCAGGACCAACCCGGCGTTCTGCTCATCGCCGACGAATGGGGGCCCCCGTCGGGCGTCATCGCGGTGCATTGGCATTCGGTTCTCACAGCCGATCTGAAGGTGGGCTGGATCTCCGCGCTCCTCGTCGATCCAGACCGGCGTCGAAACGGGGTCGCCCGCCTGCTTCTCAAGGCAGCCTCCCAGGCCGCCCGGTCCGCGGGGTGCGGCGAGCTTGTGCTTCACGCACCGATCGAGCCCGGGGATCTGCGCACATTTTGTCTGGCCACGGGTTTTGTCGAAAACGGCGAGGTTTTCACCCGCGCCCTACGCAAGCGTGGCTGATGTGCGCCAAAAGCGGCGCCTCGGACCGCTTTCAGAACACGACCTTCGTGTCATCGACAACGGGAGTGTCACCATGGCTGGGCAGCGCCAATTGCGGCCACGGGCTCGCCCTGCCCCCTTGCAACCCTGCCGGCATTTCGGCAGCTTCCCACTATCGAAGGAGGCAGGCTTGGACCGAGACGTACAATCACCGCGCCGAAGAGAAGCCTCGCTCGATAGCCAGAGCCCGTTCGTGGCCTGGCGTCGTCTGCCCTTCGTGGTCCTGGTCACCGACTGGCTCCAACAGGGTGACCGCGCGATGTGGGTGCGCTGGGAACAGACCCGGCAAAACGCCGATCTGTTGCCGGGCGACCGCCTAGGCATCGTGGAGTCGATCCGCAACGTTGATGATCGCGGGACGCGGGGCTACATCACATGGTTCGAAACCGGCGTGACAGAGCTCTTTTGGTCGAGCCTCTATGGCTTCGAACTCGACCACGGCCTGCACGTTAATGGCAACTATAGCGACCGAGACGACGGCGGGCCGCCGCTCTATTTCATCAATGCGGTGAAAGCCGACATGGAGCCGGAGGTACGCGCGGCCTGGCGCCGCCATGAACTGCGACGGCGCACCCGACAAGCCGGTTAGACCTAATCGTAGCCCCGGCGAGAACCGATGGCGCTGGAGTTCTCCCCAAAATCCAGCCTTCTGGCGGCCGCGTTACGCCACTTCCGGACATTGGCGCGACGCCCGATAGCGGACGTTCGGCACCCTAGTCCAAGGGGAGTGCTACCCGTAACGAACGCACCCAATCGCTCCGTCACAGCGGTGGGTGAGGCTGAGCTTTGCCGTTGAGATCATCGCGCTTGGCGCCGGATCAGGTCGATGAACGCCCGCAACCGAGCCGGCAAATTTCGGCGGCTGGGATAATAGAGACAAAGGCCAGGATAGGCCGGTGACCAGTCCTCCAGCACCGCGACCAACCGCCCAGCGGATATGTGCTCGGCTGTGGCGGGATCAGAAAGATAGGCCAGCCCTTGGCCGGCCAGGGCGGCTTGCAGCATGAGGTCGCTCTCATCCAGCGTGAGGTCGCCGGGCACGTCTAGCTCCAGGCTCTGCCCGCGCTTCTCGAACTCCCAGCGATAGATTGCCCCGCTGGCCATGCGCGCCCGGATGCAGCGGTGTGTCATCAGGTCCTGCGGCGTCTTCGGTGGCGCCCGACCTTCCAAATAAGCCGGGGAGCCGACGACGATCGAGCGCATCGTGCGGGTGATGGGCACGGCGATCATGTCCGGCGGCAGGAATTCCGCCAGCCGCACGCCAGCATCGAAGCCCTGGCCCACAACGTCGACCAGGGCGCCCTCGGTGACGACCTCGACGCCCACCTGCGGGTAGAGCCGCATGAATTCGAAGATCAAAGGCGCCAGGATCATGCGCGCTGCGCCCGGCGCCATGTTCAGCCGCAGCAGCCCTGAGGGCTCGGCGCGATGTTCCTCGACCCGCGCGATGGCTGCGCCGATCGCCGCCAGCGCCGGTGCGACGTCGGCCACGAACTGCTCACCCTCCGCCGACAGGGCGACGCTGCGGGTCGTGCGGTTGAACAGGCGCACGCCCAACCGCGTCTCAAGCGCCGCCACCGCGTGGCTGAGCGCCGAAGACGCCATCCCCAGCTCGCGCGCCGCTGCCCGGAAGCCGCCCCTGCGCGCCACCGCCACCACCGCTTCGAGCTCGACCTGGCTGGCTCTCATTGCGCGATTTTCCGCATCAGTCTGTGCCGACTTGATCGGCTTATCAGATCATCTGCGCGAGGTCACCTTTCCGGACATCGGACAAGGAAGGAGACCCCTATGCGCACCCTCGACAAGATCTACATCGACGGCAAGTTCGTCACCCCGCACGGCGAAGAACTGTTCGACCTTTTCAACCCAGCCACCGAGAAACGGATCGGCCAGGTCCGCCTGGGCGATGCGGAAGACGCCCGGGCTGCGGTCGCAGCGGCGAAGCGGGCCTTCCCCACCTTCTCGCGCACCAGCAAGGCGGAGCGGATCGCGATGCTGCATCGCCTGCACGACGCGGTCGCCCCGCACGCCGAGGCCATGGCCGCGGCTATGGTGGAGGAATATGGCGCGCCGGCCTATTTCGTGGACTTCTCCGCGCAGCGTTCGGCGAGCGTCTTCCTCGACATGGCCAAGACGCTGGAGGACTTCGACTTCAGCCAGACCATTGGCCGGGCCGAGGTCACCCTGCAGCCCTTGGGCGTGGTGGCCGCGATCACGCCCTGGAACAGCAACTACGGCTTCATCTGCGGCAAGCTCGCCGGCGCCATCGCCGCCGGTTGCGCCGTCGTCGTCAAACCCAGCGAGATGAGCGCCACCCAGACTGACGTCCTGATGCAGGCCTTGCACAAGGCCGGCCTGCCACCAGGGGTCTTCAACATTGTCAACGGCCGCGGCGACGTCGTCGGCGCCGAACTCAGCTCGCACCCCGACGTCGCCAAGGTCACCTTCACCGGCTCGACCGCTGTGGGCCGCACGATCCTGCGCGCCGCCTCGGAGACCATGAAGCGGGTGACCCTGGAGCTGGGCGGCAAGGGCCCCAACATCATCCTGGAGGACGCTGATCTGGAGACCGCGATCCCGACCGCTGCGATGATGGGCTTCGGCAACAGCGGCCAGGCCTGCGTGGCGGGCACGCGGATCCTGGCGCCGAAATCGCGCCTGCCGGAGATCCTGGAACGGCTGAAGGCCACGGTTGCGGCGTTAAAGGTCGGCGAGACCACTGATCCGTCGGTCACCATCGGCCCGATGGTCAGCCGCAAGCAGTGGGACCGCGTTCAGGGCTACATCCGCCTGGGCCAGGAGGAAGGCGCCCAACTGCTAATCGGCGGCGAGGGCCGGCCGGATGGATTGGATCGCGGCTGGTTCGTGCGGCCAACGGTCTTTGTTGGCGTCACCAACGACATGCGCATCGCCCGCGAGGAGATCTTCGGCCCGGTGCTCAGCGTCATCCCCTATGAGGACGAGGACGACGCGATCGCCATCGCGAACGACACGACCTACGGCCTGCAGGCCTATGTGGCGAGCTCGGACCTGAACCACGCCCGCGCCGTGGCCGATCGGCTGGAAAGCGGCCGAGTGGTGATCAACGGCGCGCCGCACGAGCCGCTCGCGCCCTTCGGTGGCTTCAAGCAGTCCGGCATCGGCCGTGAATACGGCCGGTTCGGGCTGGAGGCTTACCTCGAACCCCGCGCGGTCCTTGCGTGAACCCGAAGCAGCGGGCCCGAGGCGGATACCTTGGGCCCGGCCGTTCAAGACCGGATTGGGGTTCGGGAGAAAGCCTGGCCGAACGTCGGCCGAGCGCCAATAGCGGACTCAACGATCGCTCCAGAAACACGACACCGGGATGGAGCGGGAGCGGCAAGCACTCGCGCGGCTTCCATCGCGTGGCCATCTAGCCGAGTGTCGCTAAGCGTGGCCTGGCTGCGCCATCTGTTTGAGCCTCGCCGACACTGCGACAAGGAAGGGTAGCCTATGAAGTTCTTGTCCGCTGGAGTGCAGGGGGTGGCCTCCCTCGCAATCAGCCAAGTCAAGCTCCACGCGACACTCGGCGGATTCGACATGGTATTCTGGGTCCAAGGCCAGACCGTTACTCCCGACCCGAACTATTGGGTCGTCGCGCACAGCGCCGAAGTCCAAGTCGGCGGTAGTCAAAGCCAGCTTTCGCATCTTGGTGTGGCGCGGCCGGCCGCGCCTCTGCGCATCCGCACAACCTCAAACCCCCTCACCGTAGGTTGGGAGTTTAGACTTCCCGTGACGAGCCATCAGTTGGCAGCCATCGAAAACCTACGGGACAGTGGCGATCTCCAGGTGAAGCTCGTGATCTCGGGCGAAGGCGGTCCCGGCGCTGACGCGGACCGGATCGAGCGCGTTCACGAGGAGTTCTCGACTCTTCTAGCGCGGTCAACCTGGATCGGCGAGTTGGCCGCCGCCAAGGCCATGGATATTATGCTTCTTGAAATTCCTTCGCCCTTCGTGGATCCGTCCACGGCAAGCCGGGAAATGAAAGAGGCGATCCGGCGAGCGCAGCTTCTGTTTCTCGAAGGCCGCTATCCCGAGAGCATCGCGCGCTGTCGCACCGCGCTGGAAGCGTTGGCGGCTTTAGAGAACCGGGACGCGAATTGGTCAACCGTCGCCCTCGACAGCCTCAAACCGCCTCGCAAAGAGATGACCAAGGATCAGCGCGAGCTGGCTATTGAGGCAGCCTTATTGCACTTCACCCATTTAGGGGCTCATCCCAACGAGGTGCAGATTGACCGACGTGATGCGAGGCTCACGATCGCATTGACGGCAAGCATCCTCGCCTTTCGTGCGGCCTAACAGAGAGCGCGGCGGACAAAAGGGCGGCCGATGGAAATCAAGGAATCGCTGGCGATAACGGGTGGCTCGCTGATCGCCACGCCGAAGAACTGGAAGCTGCAGTTCGCCTTCCCTGGGCCAGACCAGCGCTACCAATATACTTTCGTCAATTTGGAGCCCAACGACATCGGCGCGCTGCTTGTTTCGTATCCCGTGGCGTTCGAGCGCTACCTACGACTGAAGCGGGAATTGCCGCCCTCGACGAAGGCAAACGAAACCGTTGGCTCCCATCTAACTATTCGGGTCAATGATTTTGCGGACGGCGTCTGTCTCGCAACCTATCGATCGCCGGTCAGAACAGAGGTAGAATTGGACCACCACCTGGGCATTCTGCGCGATGCTCAATTGCGAGGGGTCAAACTCATGCGCGCGGCCGCAGATCTTAGCCGCTGAACGCTTTCCCTTCAGGCCGCTAGTGGGTCCGGCACTTATCTCTAAAGCTGAAATGTCAGCAACGTGCGACCGCGAACCCTAGCCCTAGCCCTAGCCCTAGCGCGGCTTAAAGGTTCTTTGAGCGGGCGATCTGGCGATTTCAGTCCTAGCGGCCGCGCCTTCAATCTCGATCCTCTTTAGAGGTGTGGCGCCGATCGCTAGCGCCTTTTCTATGACTAGACCCCCGCCGGCCTGAGCCAAGTCCGCCTTCAAGGCGGTGACGTCCCCGCACCACAGCGTTTCGGCGTCGCGGTCACGCGACAGGTCCGGGCCACCGTTGGGACCAGTGAAGGCCACCGCCCGCATTTGGAAGCGCGCGGCCGCAGCTCCGCCCGAGATCTCAACGCCATAGTCGGGGCGATCGGCCTTTCGAAGGACGACTTTTCCGTCTGCAACCCAGGCCGTAGAGAGGCCTTCGGTCACCTCGTAACCCAATCCCGCCAAGCTTTTCAGCACCGCCTCTCGGCGGGCCTGAGCGGCGAACGCGGACTTGGCGGCGATTACCGCAGTCTCGACGTCGGCGGCGAGCCCAGCCAGATCCTTCTGGTCGACCAACGCCACATCGAGCCGTTGGCGCAAGACTGCAAGATGTTGCGCCGGCCCCAACTGGGCCAGTTCCGCTAGATCGAGACGGATTTCGTCGATGCGCGCGGCGGTCTCTCGAGCTTCCCTCAGCGCTTGGCCAAGCTCGATCTCCAAGCTATCGGTCAAAAGATTGCGCCGTGCGCTGGGAAACTCGGCCACAATGCCGGCCAGCCGGCTTTCGAAGCGCTGAGCGAGCGATGGATCGGCGAGGCCCCCAAGCTCATCGATCGCCATTTGAAGACGCTCGACCTTGGGATCGACGGTTTGAGGCTGGGCCTCCAACCACCCTGCGAAACCTCGATCCTCCTCGCCGTGCTTGTATCGAGCGGCCAAGGCTTTGCGGTCGGTCGAGCCGTCGTCGCCTTGCGCGCTCAACAAGGAAAAACCGCGCGCTATAGCGGCAGGATCGCCCTGACCGGCCCCAGCCAACGCCGTGCGAAGATCGCTATCGACCGCCGCGCCAGCCTTATCCAAGGCCGCTAGCAGGGCTTTGGCCGCCTCGCCTCGGCGCTGTTGGGCGAGTCTGACCGCCGCGGCCGCAGCAGCAGCCTTGGCGAGCCTGTCGCGCTGGTCATCCTTAAGAAAGGCCAGCTCGCGAGAGACCTCCGTTTGGACCTCGGCGAAGCGGTCAGCGCTCAGCATCTGGCGAAGGCTCGCCAGCCGCGCCCGACCTGCGGCCTTGTCGGTTTCGGTAAGGCCATTGACGCGGTCGCAGGCGCGCTCCCAGGCCTCCAAGGCCGCGGCGACTCGAGCCAGGAGCCCCTCGCACTGGGCGATGAGCTCCTCGCGGGTGACGATGCGAACGACTTTGGGCCCGCTCATGCAGCCTGCCCTTGGTTCAACGCGGTGGCGATGGCTTCGCGCAACTTGGCTTTCTCGGTCTCAGGCGCCTGCAGCCACCCTTGCGAAGAGACACGGTACACTCGGCCGATCGAGCGGCTCAGAACCTGAGGCCGCCACATCTCGCGGGCCCGGGCATTGGCCAACAGGGTATGACGCGGCGCGTCACACTCGATACCGATGCCGTAGAGACCCGTCGCCGGGTTCTCGATCGCCAGGTCCAGGCCAAACGCGCCGGTGTCGGCCACCGAGTGGGCTGCCCATCCCAACGAGGCGACATAGGCGGCGACGGCAGACTGAAAGCCGTCCTGTAGGACGGCGCTCCAACGCCGGTCCTCGGGCTGGTCAGCAACGAGACGCGTCAGGAGGCTGCGGGCGTTGTCCAACTCCCCCGCCGACATCGCACGGGCATATTCGAAATAGGCCTGCAGGTAGTCGCGCGGAGAGGCGGCCTGCCGCCGAGTGGATAGGAAGTCGGAAATCTCGGCGATTGGCATGGAGGTCACCAACACCACTGTCTCGCGCGCGCGGGTCACCGCGACGTTGAGACGGCGCTCGCCCCCGACCTGGCCCAAGACGCCAAACGCGCGGCGGAACGCGCCCTGCGCATTGCGGCCGAACGTCGTGGAAAAGATGATCACATCGCGCTCGTCGCCTTGGACGTTCTCAACGTTCTTGACGAAGAACCCCATGTCCTCACCGTCTTCGACTCGGTCGCGCTCCTGAGTCAGGGCCGCGCGGAACGCCGGATCGCGTTCAGCGCGGCTCTCGAGAATCTCCTCGATCAGATCGGCTTGCTTGCGATTGAAGGTTACCACTCCGATCGACTGGCGTTTGTCGGCCGGCCTTTTCCAGGTCTTGGCCAAGATGTCGGCGACCCTGAGGGCCTCGGTCTCGTTTGTCTGGTTTTCGTAAAGGCCATCGGCGCGGACCATGGCGATCGGACGCACCCGCCGGATCTCGGCGTCTGGATGGCGCGCGGGCACACTGAGGCGGTTGGCGTAAAAGGCCGCGTTCGAAAACTGGATCAGCTCGCGATAGGCTGAGCGGTAGTGGATCTGCAGGGTGGTGCTGGGCAGGACCGTCTTGGCCAACTGCAGCAGATCGGGGCAATCCTTGATCTCCCGCCGGTTCCAGGTCTCGACTGCTTCCTCGCGCACAGCTTCGTCGGCCTCCTCGTCGGGATCATCGCCTTCGAAGATCTCGGCTTCGTCATTCTCGATCTTGCTGGAGAAGAAGTTGGTCGGCGGCATCTGCTTTTCGTCGCCGCTGACGATCATCTGCCCGCTCCGATAGAGGCTGGGCAGGGCGTATTCGATCGGCATCTGCGAGGCCTCGTCGTAGATGACGGTGTCGAAGAGCCTCTTCTTGAGCGGCAGCACGCGGCTAGCGACGTCTGGGTTCATCAGCCAGATGGGACGCAACGACATCAGGCCAAGGTCAGCGCCCTGGTCGACGAATTCACGCAGGCGCTTGGTGCGGGGTCCTGACAAGCGCGTGACGTCCTGCCAGGCCTTCGAGGACGCCAGCCGGCCGCGATCGATATCCTCGATCAGCAGGCTGCGGTTGAGGCGGCGCATTTGACGGTCGGCCTCGGCCAGGGCGCGCGCCTTAGCCTGCAGCTCGGCGGTCTCCAACAACAGCGCCGGATGCTTGGCCTCAAGGCGCGCCTTCCAGGCCAGCCGCGACTCCCGCTCGATTGTGCGGCGCACCTCGTCGTCCAGCTCGGCTTCGGGAAGCTTGGCCAAAACCGCGGAAACACCACGAAGCACGGCGAAAGTCGCCACGGCCTCGGGTGACAACAACGCCGCGCGCGGGCGAAAGCGCTGGTAAGCCGCCAGGGTCGGCGCGGCGTTCGAGATCGCCACCACGGCTGGCGTGTTGGCTTCATCGGCGAGGATCGCGACCTGACGCGCACCTCGCCATTCGTCGTTGAACCACGGCTCCAGCTGCGCCAGAGCCCCCAAGCTGAGGCCGCGCGCTTCGCAGCGGCTATAGGCCTGCTCATGCTGCCCCAAGAAGGCCGCCAGGGCCGCCCGCTCCCCTTGCGCGGCCATATCGAAGGCCTGCGCGGAAAGTGGGTGCCGGGCCAGCCGGTCGGCTTGCTCTAGGGCCGAGCGCAGTTGATCGCGCAAGGTCCTGGCGAGGCTGGCGAGGTCGGCGCCCTTCAACGGCTCAAGGGCCAGCTCCGGCTCGTGGAGCGCCTGGCGTATCTCGCCCAGCCCGCGCCGCGAGGGCCGGAGGGCTTTCTCGGCGCGCAGGGTTTCGCCCAGGTCGAGCTTGGGGTCGAGCTGATGGGTCTTGAAGAACTTGCGCAGACGCGCCTGCTTGGCCCAACGGGCCGGCGAGAGCCGTGCCAGAAACCCGGCGGGCCGGGCCAGATCGTCGACCGTATCCAGCAGTTCGGCCAGCTCATGGTCGCCCAGGGCCACGGCTACCTGCGCCACGGCGTCGATCGTGGGCCTGGGTGCAAGGTCGCCAAACGCCTGGATGACCGCGTCCAGCTGATCAGCCAACTCGGGCGCTCGGCCAGCCTCGCCCTGGCGCAGGCGCGGCGTCCAGCGCTTGAGGCGCTCGCGCTCATCATCCGAAAGCGCCGACAGGCTTACAACATGGTCCTGGATCCAGGCCCGAAATGGCACGGGATCTTCCATGGCCAGGGCGTTGGGTGTCCGTTCCAACACCGCCAGTCGCTCGTGCTCGCAGCGCACGAAAGCGGCGAAGTCTCCGGCGAAGGCCTCAAGCGAGCCTTCGTCCGGACTGAATGCCTTCACGGCGGAAAGAGCGCTGCCTTCATAAGCCGCTGGCAGCCACAGACGCGCCAGAGGTCCGCAGACTTCCTGCAGGGTGGCGACCTGGCCGACATCCATAGCCCCGACCAGCGCGCGCAGGTTCGGCGCGGCGATCGCCGATCGCGCTGGCGCATCTAGGCCGATCAGGTCGCCAAGCATCAGGCGGTAGCTGAGCCCTGTGGCTTCGTCGTCAGCGTGCATGGCGGCATGGTGAGCGTTGAGCTCACCTTCGAGGGCTTCGATACGGGCAGCGGTCTGCTGGCGTTGCTGACGCCAGAGGCTTGAGCCGATTGGCTGGGAGAGCAACGCCTCCACCTGCTCGCGGACCGCCTGGATGACGGTTTTGCGGTCCTTGTTGACGTCGTTGACCATCACAATGCGATCGCGCAGACCTTCGGCAACCAGTCGCTTGTGGACAACCTCCAGGGCCGATTGCTTTTGGCAGACGATCAGCAGGCTGCGTCGCCGGCCGATGGCGTCCGCCACCATGTTGACGATCGTCTGGCTCTTGCCGGTGCCTGGCGGCCCCTCGATCAGAAGCCCCGCACCGGAGCGCGCGTCCAACACAGCCATCTCTTGCGACGGGTCGCTGGCGGCGGTGAAGAACCGCTCCAGCTCTGGCGGCGCGACCGAAGTTGCGCGCTCGGGGGTCTCTCCGGTTCGGAACGCCGTCTCCAGCGCCGATCCTGCCGGCGGTATCGCCTTCAACTGCCGAAGGTCTTCCATAACCGCCTGGCCGATATAGGCCAGGTGGAACAGGGCGCCGGCGCACACGATGCGATCCTTGCCCGCGACGGCCTTGACGTCCTTGTTCGGCAGCGCGGTCAGCACGCGCCCTTGGACTTCGAACGCCAGGTCGCTGAACGCATCGACCACCTCGGCGGCGTTGAGGCTGGCACGGCCGAGCATCTCGTTGGCTAGATCCGACCACCGCCGTGCGGCGTCGGTCCCCAAGAGGGTCTCGAAGGCCGGGTTGAGGCGCACTTCCTCGCGATCGCGATCGAAGGCCACGCTGACCTTGCCGCGCGATCCGACCTCCGGCTTCAGCTTGACGGGCCACAAGAGGATCGGCGCGATCCGCGGCTTCACGTTCGGCTTGGCCTCCTGCATCACCAGGAAGGGAAAGCCTAGGTAAAGGCCATCGATGCCAGTGTCCCGGCGATAGAGCGTGGCATGGCCGTAGAGCGTGCGGATCCGGCGCTCGATCTTGGGATCCTTGGTCAGGACGTCCGGGTCCAGATCGAAGGGTTGCTCGTTGCGCAGCAGAAGATGGTCCAGCAAAGTCGCGGCCGGCTTTCGGTCACTACCCAGCTCTGCCAGATCCAAACGCGCGGTGGTCTTGCCGATGACCATACGCGTCAGAGGACCGCGCATCACCGCCCCGGTGATACGCTTGGCGAAGAAGTCCAGCAGCGTGGCGACGTAGGCCTGCTTGGGCGGCTCCTGCCAGATATCCCAGGGCAGACCCAGAAGCGCCAGGGCTCGCCCGATTGGCAGCCTACGCTCAAGCCGGAACTGATCGGCCCAGGCGTCGATGCGCTCTATCCCGCTGCGGGCGAACCCTTCGAGCCGATGCTCGATCTCGGCATAGATCGCCCGCCGCGGCTCCTCCAGCCAGGCGCGCGCCTGGTCGGGATCGAAGTCCGGCACGCCGGCCTGCGCGGCGATATCGGCGGCCTCGGCCAGGATAGTCTCAGCCGAGCGGAACTGACCGACGTCGGCGCTGAGCAGCAGAATGTAGTCTTCGTCCGTCGTCTGTCGGCGCTCGAGGATGGCGATCAGGCCGGGATGATCGGTGTCGGGCAAAAGTCGGCGACGATCGGCCCAGACGGCGGCGAGGCGCGCGCGCGAAGTCGACAGCAGGTGGACCTGGACCTCGTGCTCATTGAGCGCCAGGTCCAGTTGCCTGGCGCGCTCGCGAACCGTGTCCGCGCGTACCTTCAGCCGATAGAGCCAAGGTTCGGCGTCCTTGTCGCGCAGAAGCTGCGGCACGGGGCCCGCGATTAGGGCGTAGCCTTCGCTCGGATGGTCCAGTAGCCAGCCTGGCGTGATGATCTCGCCGCGAGCAATCAGTGGCATCGCGGGGTTCAACGCCTTCAGCGCCAGGCCGAGCCGCAGGTCCTCGGAGACCTCCTCCATCTGCGAGAGCTTGCGCAACTCCGCCTGAAGGCGTGCGTCGAGGTCAGCGTCCTGCGCCCAAGTAACCAGGCCCCCGCCCACCAACAGCGCGCGCGCCTCGTCCCAAGCCTGGGCCTGGGCCGCCGCCAGGGCAAGGCTCGTCGGACTGGTATAGGGACGCCCGGCCAGGGTGATGGCGCGTCGCGTTTTGGTCTCCCCCGTCCCGGCAGCGCCTGCGGGGGCCTCTGGCGGCGCGCCGTCCAGCCATTGGCGCACCTGCGGCCAAGCCCAGCGCTCATGGCGGTCTCGAGCCAACAGGCCCCGGAGCAGCAGATCGATATTAGGGTCCAATCCCTCGGGGATCGGCGCGCCGTTGGTCAGGACCTGGATCAGGAACGCCTGATCGTTGACGCCTTCGAAGCAGGCCCCGCGCGTGACCTGCTCCAGCAGAACCATGCCCAGGCTCCACCAGTCACTGGCGGCCGCCACGCCCCCGGCGATGGCCTCGGGCGCCATGTAGCGCGTGGTTTCCAACGGCGAGACGATGTCGAGGTCGAACTCCGACAGCCTGGCCGAGCCGAAACTGGTGATCACCAGGTCCAAAGGCTCGCGCGCGCGCACCAGGATTGCGCCAGGACGGATGTCGCGGTGTCGCAAGCCACGCTCGGCTAGCGCATGGAGGGCGCCGCCAACCTCTTCCAGAACCCGCGACAGCGTCGCTACGTCGTCCTTCAGCAGACCAAGATCGGCTAGGGTGCCGCCGCGCAGGTCCTCGGTGACTTCAAACGCGCGCTCTTGCCAGTGTCCAACCTGCAGGATTTCCGGGACGTGATCGCGATCCAGGATGCGCAGCACGTCATAGACTTCCGGGTCCGGCTCATGGCCGATCGCGTAAAGAGTCAAGACGGCCTGCAGATGGTCTTCTTCGCGCCGGGCGATATAGCGCTCGCGCACCGCACCATCGGAGAGCAGGCGCTCCAGCCGCCAGCCTTCGACCACGGCCGGCGTCTGGTCCGGGTCGACGGGATCGGCGGTCTGCGCGACATCAACGGCGCGTTCCGACGTCGCCGACGCAATGTCCGCGCCACAGGTCTCGCACAGGAGATCGCCCTCACCGACCAGATGGCCATTGAGGCACCGTTGGAGCTGGCGCTCCGCCATGGTCGGCTCGGCCGGTCGCCAGCCCGCGGCGCGCACGGGCACGGACGACAGGTCCCAACCGCACTCATCCTGGCCGACCATGCCTTCGCAGAAGAGTTCGTCGACGATGCGCTCGGTCTGGCAGCCTGGGCAGAAGCGCATCATTGGGCCGCTCCTGCGGTTTGATCGGAAAGTTGGATCTGGTGGCCGGCCACCCGCATGGCGTTGCGAAATCGCACGAAATCCCCGCGCGCGGGAATACCGGCGAACCAAGCGCCGCCGTCGGCGTCGAACATCACGTCCAAGCGCCTATCGGCGCTCTCGGCGGGCCGTTCGAAGGCGGCGAACCGCGCGCCGCGATCGCTCAGGACGTGGAGGGTCTGGTTGTCGCTGCCGCGCAGGGCGCGCGTCTGGGCCGTGCCGATCTCGAACGGCTCAGCGATCAGGGCATCGATCAGGTCTGGATGCTGCGCCAGCCAGGGCTGGACCTTGGCGAATGCGAAGCCGGTGAACACCAAGACGTCGGTGTCGGACATGGCGCGCCAGCCGGCGATCAGGGCCGATAGCGCCTCCGGCTGCTCGAACGGCTCGCCACCCGAGACGGTCAGGCCGTCGGCTTGCGGCGCCCAGACCGCCAGCGCATCGAGCGTCGGGGCCAGGCTCGTCATGCCCTGCCCCGCCGCCCAGGTATCGGGTGAGATGCAGCCGGGGCATTGGATCGAGCATCCTTGGAACCACACGCCGACGCGACGGCCTGGCCCGAGCGTAGTGACCGGGAAGTGCAGCCGCGATAGGGCGAGGCCCGTCATGCCACTGGCTCTAGACGCAATGTGGTCACTGGGCCCGGATCGAGACCGACGATCACGAACGCTCCTTGCCCGTCTGTCTCGAACAGCGCCCGGGCCAGCGGGTTGATCAGATGGGACTCAATCCTGTTGCGAATACCTCGGCCGCCATTGGAGAGGTCCTCGATGCACAGCCCCTTCAGCGCGGCCTTAGCCTCCCGCGCCAGCGTGAGCGTGTAGCCGGCGTCGGCGGCGTTGCTGACCACCGCCTGGACCATGACCTCGAAGATCTGCTCGGCGACCTCGGGCCGAATGAAGTCAAAGACAATGATGTTTTCGCCGATCCGGTTGAGGATCTCCGGTCGATTGAGCACCAGCTTGAAATGGGCGTCGATCTCGGCGCGGACCCGCGCGCGAACCTCCTCGAAGCTGTCGGCGGGCGTTACATTGGCCACCCGCGTCCCGGTCGCGTCGGTGGTGTAAATTCCCAGGTTGGAGGTGAAGACGATCAGAGCCTCGGAGAAGTAGACCCGATCGCCCCGACCGGAGGTCAACACGCCGTCGTCGAGGATCTGTAGGAACTTATCCAGGATCCGCGGGTGGGCTTTTTCGATCTCGTCGAACAGCACCACACTGAAGGGCTTTTCCCGGATGGCGTTGGTCAGTTCGCCGCCGACGTCGTAGCCTACATAGCCCGGCGGCGCGCCGATCAGGCGCTGATCGGCGTGCTCGGCGCTGAACTCGGACATGTCGAACCGGATGTAGGCGCTTTCGTCGCCAAACAGGAGCTCGGTCACTGTCTTGGCCAGCTCGGTCTTGCCCACGCCCGTCGGGCCGGCCAGGAACGCCACGCCGCGCGGGCGACCGCCGCGCTTTGCGCCCGAAAGCCCCGTTGTGGCGCGCTTGACGATGTCGAGCATGTGGGTGACCGCATGGTCTTGGCCGATCACGCGCCGCGCGATCAGGGCTTGGCCTTGACGCACCTTGTCGCGTTCGATCTTCTTCCAGGCATCCTCGGTGACCCCGACCTTGTAGCGACGGATCGCGTCGGCGATCTCGGTGGCGGGCACTTTCTCCGATCGCGCCAGCTGCGTGATGGCATTCAGATCGACCAGCAACAGCCCCTCAGTGCCGTCGACCAGTTCGTCCTCGGCCTCGGCCAGGGCTTCGGCCGACAGGTCGCGGGCGCCGGGCAGACCGCGCAACAGTTGCGGGGCCAAGGCGCGGCGCGCCGCGCGATCGGGTGGCGACACCGGGATGTGGCGAAGCCGCGGATTGTCGATGGTTAGCCAATCGGGAAGATCGCCTTCCTTGTCGACGACCCAGAGCACGCTGTTGAAGAGCGGTCCACGGTTTGGTCCCACGGGCCGGGCCTGGGAGGTCTGGCTTAGCACCAAGGCCCGGGTGAAGAGATTGTGCTCAGACGGCGCCAAGGCATCGCTGCGGACCACCAGCCGCGAGGCGAAATCGACGATCAACGCCATGGGCGGTCCATCGAGCTGGACCAGGCGCTCCAGGGTCGTACTCAACAGATCGATCCCGGCCGCCGCGCGTCCTTGGCTCGACGTCAGGCCAAGACGGCGCAGCACCGCGTCTGGGTCGCTCGGTCCGCCATCGGAGGGCTCGACAACCTGAAAGCCGGACAGCGGATTGAAGACAACGATGTCGACGTAGCCCGCCGCGCGCATCTCCACAGCGATGACGGTGTCCAGGCGCCCGGGCGTCAGGACACCACCAACCTCTTGGACTTGCAGGTCACGAATATTGCCGGTGAGCACGAACTGACTCTTCAACGGCAGAAATCGGCTCAAATCCCTCAGCCAACGCGGCTTCGGATCGTCAATTTTCAAGGTAGCACCCCCAACTTGGCGGCAACCATAGCGTGACGATCGCTATCGGGGAAATCCGAAAGGCCCGGGCAGCCGTCGACGGCGTGGATGCGCGTAACGGTTACAAACTGGGTAGCTGTAGATTGACCGCTTCGAGCTCAGCGGGGATCGCTGAGAGGTCCGCTTCGGTGTGGATGTCTTCGTCGGGAAAGAGACCCTTGGCTTGGATTTGGGCCCGTGCAGCCGCAACGTCGGGCAGGAACATAACGACGGCGAGATCTTCGACGGCGCGAGAGCAGCAGACGTAGAAGAGGCGCCGCGTTCGTCCAAGGACGGAATCGAGGTTTTGCTCGATGTTCGTCCTGTCCGTGTCCGAGAGCGGGGTGATCCCGAAATACTTGCCGTATGAGATTTGAGTCTGGCCTCGGCCTTCTTCGTCATCGACGATCACCAAGACCCGGTCGAACTCAGCGCCTTTGACACCCTGCTGAGTGGCGAATGGCGACTGATCTTCGATGTAGTGGCGATAACCCCAGAGTTCTCCGGCCTCGCACGCAAGGAACGCAACGATCGGGCCGGCCTCGGGATCGCTATCGTCGTCGACGACCAGGTTGGGATCGGCGAGATAGGGGGCGAACCGCTCATCCAGTTCGGCAAGATCCTGGGCCGTCACGAAGTCGAGCACCTGCCGGATGGTGGTGGGCGCGCCGGTTGCCAGCATGTCGGAGAGGGTTGCCGTGTTCTCTCGAAGCTGCCTGAGCACCGTCGCGGCGTTCTGGCCAGCCAACCCATCCTTGCTTAGAAGCGGGCATTCGGCCCGAAGCGCCGACACCACATCGAAATCGCGACCCGCACGAAGCGCCAGCACTAGCGGTAGGATGTAAGCGAGGAAAGGGCGCAACACCCAGGCGGACCCATCGTCCAACCCGTCCTTCAGGCTAAGCGGAGCCTTGTCGTTGAGGGAGGCATAGAGATTCGGGAACCCGAGCCGGGTCGCCGCCATGCGGTGGACCAGAACTAGGGCTCGAACGCCCGCTTCCCGCCGGTCTTCATTCCAGTTTGGATCTTGACTGGTGACGGCCATCCAACGACGGACTTGGGCCAGCCGATGAGAGCGCTGACCGTCCGCAGGAAGAAGGAAGAGCTTTGCTGTGCCTTCAACTGGCACATCCTCGCCGTCGCGCTTGATCGTCCGGCCACGGGTCTGGAGAAGACCATCGTCCTCAGCCCGGATGGCGTTGACCAAGCGCAGCACACGCTGCGGGCACCGGAAGTTTTCGGGTTTGGTGATTTCGTTCCAGCCCTCCCCCTTGGCGATCGGCCCCACCCCCGTCGTGTAAATCTTCTGCATCGGGTCGCCAAAAAACCCGAGGCAGAAGCCCTCCCCTGCCGTCTCGGCAATTCGCCGCAGCGCGTTAACGAAGGCCGGCACGGTGTCTTGGCTTTCATCGACGAATATGAAGGGAAACCGATTGGCCACGAGGTTACGCAACAAGGGCTTTTCTTCAATCAGCGCGGGCGCGACCTTCAGGATGTCGGCGTGGCCAAGCACCCCTTTGGCGTAGTCGCTTCCGGTTCCGTAGGTGAACCTCGTCAAGATGGCGACCGCCAGCTTTTGCCGACCATAACGCTCGATGTCGCGCTCCAGTCCCGGGCGGGTTCTCGCCTGGGTCCTTGGGTTATCCAAGCGAGCCTGGGCCTCAGCGACCTTCTCGTCGATGCGGGCGAGCACCCAGGTTTTCAGATCGCTTTGGAACGGCCGGATGACCGTCCAAAGGAAGCTGTGAATGGTCGAGACATGGAACAGGCTGTCGTTGCCGACGTCGCCCCAGATCTCTTTGACCGCCACATCGGTGTAGGTGATACACGCGACCTGTTGCCCGCGTCGCCGCAGTTCCAGGGTCCGCGTCGCGGCGAGGTGGGCGAGCGCCTTGACCAGGGACGTCGTCTTGCCCGACCCCGCCCCGGCGACCATGACGAAGCTCGTGAGAGGCCGCTCATCCAGACAGGCGCGCAGCTCGATGTCCGCAGGTGTGTCGGGCTGCCCAATGCGACTGGTCATACCGCCCCCGCCGCTTGACCGACCAGAGCGTCGCCGCCCGGCGGCGCTGGCGGAACAGGGGTGACTTCGTCTTCGAGCCAGCTGAGGCCGCTCGCAATGTAGTGCGGGACGACCCAGGTCGATGGATCTTCGGCCAGCAAGGCTAGGGCGAAGTCCGTTTTGTTGAAGTTAGATCCGTTGATCCGCCGATGAAGGCGCTCAGCCATGTCCTCAGCGGCAAGCTGCGCTCCTCCTCGAATACGGAGCTTCAGATCCTTCCGCTCGGCGGCCTGGCACCAAGTGAGATTTTCCAGGGCGAAGGCTTCTTCGAGAGTGCGGCCCGTCAGGCCGACCGTTCGGTCTCTCCAGGTCACCTGGGTTTGGGTCTGGTAGGTCACTCGGACGAGGGCCAGACAGTCGGCCCGCCGTACCTGTGTTCTGGCTTCGTCGTCCGCGGCCAACAGATCGTCGATCGTGCGGCGCCCCGGCAGCCACTGGATCAGGGTTTGGTTGGAGGTGACGGCGCCCGCGATGTGCACCATGCAGGCGCTCCCGGCCGCGTCATCACCTTCCTCAGGCTCAAGGCCGTCATCCGCCGCCGGCGGGTCGTCGCCTTCGATCAGTTCCGGCGCGGCCGGCGCGTGAACGCTGTCAATATCAGTGACGATGAGCGCGGCTATGCCGAGGAATTCGACCAGCGTCTTGAAGCGATGTCCGAAGGCGCCGCCGATCTCAAGGATGCTGAGGTACGCCGACTGCAGGCGCGGCGATACCTTGGCGATCATCTGGGGCAAGAGCAGCCGCTCGACATTCCCTTCGACGAGAATGGCGGCGTCGGCGAAGAACAGATCGCAGTGGGTGAGCTTCAGGTAGCGCTCCAGAAAGTCGCGCGTGGGGTTCTCGGTCTGACGGTAGAATTTCGACAAGTTAAGGACGTCGGAGGTCTGCACCGCAGCGGCGGGATTACGCCGAAAATACCGGATCGGGCGAAAGCCTCGCTCGTACAGAATGTGGGGCGAGTGCGTCGAAACGACGAGCTGACTGGAGTAGTGCGCCGCGTCGCCCCCCTCGATCGCAAGGATGTCGAACACCTTGCGAATGAACACCTGCTGCAGTTGGGCGTGTAGATGCGCCTCAGGTTCTTCGATGAAAATCAGGTGCAGCGGCGGGCGGTTGTCTTCGATGTCCAACCACTGCGTATGCAAGTCTAAGAGCTCCACCACCATGTAGATGAGGTTCTTGAAGCCAAGCCCATTGTAGCGATCAGGCAGTGTCGGGGGTTCGATCCCCTCTGCTGCCGGGCCCAGGGCGTAATGGACTCGGGTGCCTTCGTGGCTGCTCATGATGGTGGCGGGATTCAAGGCGGTCTTGATCACAAGCCGAGGGTTTGTGAGCCCCGGATAGCCAAGGGTCGTCAACCGAGTGAGCGTCGGACCGAACACTCGGCTCAGGTGGTCATTGAGCATCGCCTCGGATTCAGCCAACGCACGCTGGGCGTCGAAATCTTCCCCGCGCTTCTCTAGGTTCCGATCGTAGAAGCGGCTCAAGCAGCGGGACAAGTCCTCGGCGCGACTTCCGCCGGCCGAGTCCGAGAGATGGCGTTGCGCATTGAGGAAATCGACGCGCACCAGGGACGATAGGATGTCCCGGCCGCTCCGGCCCTTGTCCGGGACGATCAGTAGCGGTCGGTATCCGGCTGCGGCGCGTAAATCCGGATCGAACTGCGCCGGGTCGAGGACGTAGTATCGGAACTCGAACTCCCGCCGCAGTTTCTCGCTCCCGCCATCGCCGAGGTAGTCGGTCATTGTCCGGGGGGATGGGTGATAGTCAGCGGCCCCGTTTGCCCCGGCTCGGATATTCTGCCGCGCGCGCTCTCGTGCTTCCCGGAAATTTGCGAGTAGCGCGGCCGGATCGGCAGCCGTGAATTCCACCCGGAGGCCGACTAAGTTGCCTTCCCAAGCCAAGCTGGGCAGCAGGTCGACGACCCGATGCAGGTCCGTAGCTTCGACGTGGAACCAGATATCGAGCGAGATACTGGGCAGCACCGCGTCGGCCACGCCCTCACCGAACGCATCGAGCACAGACCAACAGTCGACACTGAAGTCATGAATAGAAAAGCGCTCGCGCGACGCCGCGGTGAAGAGCTGGAGCGCATGTGAAGCAGAGGTCTTGCCGCTGTTATTTGCGCCCACAAAAATTGAGATGTCGGATGCAAGGTCAATCCGCACATCCTTCAGTTTGCGGAAATTGGAAATCCGCAAGGTATCTATGTGCATTTTCCGCCCCTCAGCCCTTGTCCCATTGGATAGAACGAGGGTGCTAGGCGCAACTATCCCAGGTAGAAAAATCACTGGGTCGCCCGCTCACCATGCCGCAGGGACGCTACCCACGGCGTAATATTCGGGCTTCTCGGCAGGGCTGTGAGTGCGCGGCCAACCCCGCGTCGTTGCCGAGCTGACGCCAAAGGCACCTGGGCGGCGGAGGACACTCACAAAGGCGGCCAGGAACGGGCCGGTGCGCCTTGCATCCCAGCCCGAAAATTGCGGGGCGACAGCAAACGCATCACCTCGGCGGCGATATATTGGGCGGTCATCAGGATGCGCCCGGTTTGCCGCCGGTCGGGTTGTTCGGTGGCATAGCGATTGGCGACATACGCCGGCAGGGCCTGAACGGCGGGAACCGCCCGGGCCGCCTCGAAGCCAGGTTCACGCTCTCCCAGCAGTCGGGCCAGCCCCGTCAGGTCGTGGCCCAGTTTTCGCCGGGCTGCCTCGTCTAGTCCGGTTGCGGCGAGCCCGCCCTTCAAGGCCAACTCGCAGGCGATCAGCGCGCTTTGGACGGCGCCGCGCCGATCGAAGGCGCCGGTAACCACCGCCGCGGCTGCCTGAAGCTGAAAGTGCGCCAGCCCCAGTAGGTTGCGGCACTCGGACGTCACCGGACGCTCGTCGCCCAACTCCATCAGGCCGTAGCCAAAGTCGAAGACGTCGATGAATTGGTCGATGAACGCAGCGCGGTCGGCCGGCCGGGTCATGAGCCAGTGGGCCTGATCGGGCGTTAGGTCAGTCATTTTCACTGGATCGATGCCCACACTGCCGAAGATCAACGGCACCTCAATCTTGGCGAACACATCACGAAACATGAAGGCGCCCATGTGTACGGCTCCCACGCCGGTGTCGGTGCGCCGATAGAGCATGGCGTGCAAGCTGCGGAGCTTGTCGAACTCCGGCGGCGTGCCTGGCCCGCCGGCGATGTAGGATTCAAAGCCGATCTGCCGCATCACCGTCATCGGCACCTTCCAGGCGCGATCCGAGGGATCATCGCCAGCCAGGAAGGCTTCCTCATCGGCCGCCAGAACGAGCTGAAAGAGCTCCTGGTCGGTGTAGCGCGTCTGAGCCATTCGCCCCAATCTTTCCACCACGCCATCGCCGCACGCCTAAACCGCGTCCGAGCACTTCACCTTACGGGCATTGAACTCGCTGAGCGATGCGGCCGTGAAGGGCGAGGAGATCTCGATCCCGGGCTTTGGTAAGTTCAAGGTCCAGGCCAAGCCGGCCGGTACAGGCCGCACCCCCTCGACGGGTAACGCCATCACGATCGCCGCCAGCAAGAAGGCCGCCTTTCACGCCAGCCAAGCAATTGAAAGACGCTGTCAACGGCTGATCCCCCGACCGAGGTCGTCCAGGGCGGCCCCGTTGGACACCGCGCACCAGCATCGCGGATATCGTCTGGGCCAAGCCGCCGAAGGCCGGTTAAATCGCCAAGTCGGCATTGATCTTGCCGACGCATTGATAGGTCCGGCCGGCGATGACGCGGCGGACTTGCCGCACGCTTCGGGCGCTTATGCGCGTGGCGATCTCGGACGGCGTCAGGGTCGCGACCAGCTCGCGAATGGATCGAACCTGATCGACCGAAAGGCGGTCACGCCGCGAACAGACGGCCTGCGCCGTCGACGTCGCGCCGCCCAGGCCCCATTTGCGAAGGCGACGCAATCCGGCTTTGCCGCCCGGGATCATGTTCAACCGTCGCTGGTCGTCCCAATGTTGTTGAACCAGCCATTCTTCGGCGCTGTAAAGCGCCTCGACGTCGTCGGTGACGGCCATGATCTTGTGGTGCACGTAAGTGACCCGCTGGGCCTTGGTCTCTTCTAGGAAGACGCGATGAAACTTAAGCGGGCTGCCGGCGGCGATTGCGCGGCGATGCTCGGCCCAGCGCTTCTGCCAACTCCGCGTCGTGATCCCCACGTAGAAATAGCCATCGTTCGGATAGGCGCCGGCGTGTCCGAAAATGTGCTGATAGAGCACGAACGTGCGGCCTGGCCGATGCTCCGGCCGCAGAAGATATCGGGCCGGGATCGAAAAGAGCTGGGCCGGCCGCGTGATATTGGCGGTGGGACGAAAAACGTCCATCCGCGCCAGGGCGCTCAACATGGCTGGATCGTCCATAAGTTCGAAGCGGATTTCCGGTCCCAAGGCCAGTTCTCCAGGAGCCAAGGGGCGGCCCGACCTCATCTGGTCGGAGCCGACGAAGCGGTGTCCAGGCCGCACCTTCAGTTGCGGCAGGGCAAAGGCCGGGCGATCAGCCAAGGCTACGGCGTGCAGGACCGGAATCACCTGGCCGGGCAAGACGCGGATTATACCGTGCGGCTCCAGCGCCGTGCGCAACCAGAACGCCCCGTAGGCGGTTTGCACGAACTTCTGCAAGACGGCGTCCATCTCGCCCCGGCGCGCGTGCATCGCGGGCGGCGTCAGGTGCTCCCACCATTCAGGATCGACGCTGATCATCAATGGATCTTGCCGCTCTTCGGGCGACATGGCGAGCCTCGTGCTCCTCCTACGTCGCGCCTGCGGATCGCGCCTGAACTTCGGGTTCGAATGCCAAGGCGGCGACGTCGGTGAATTGCCGACGCACAGGTTCAGGCCATGGTGTAGCTAGCATATCCGGCGTGTCTTCGTGGCTCGGGAAGAGAGAGTTCATGGCCGCTTTCAAAACCTTGACGGCCGAGACCCTGTACGCCGCCCACGCGCGCGGCGCCGTCGCGCGCCAGACCTTCAACCAAACCCTGTCCGAGCTCCGAGACCAGGTGACCGGGCAAGATCAGGTTGAGCTCCTCGCGCGCTCGGCCTTCTATCTGTTCATGGGGCAGTTGCGTCCCAAGCCGGGCGGACGATCTGGGGGGCTTGAGGTCTTCCACCTCGAAATCTTGCAGGCCCTGGCGTTGTCGCGGCCTCGCAGCGCCATGCCCTCTGTCGATGAGGCCTCGGCAGCGGCCCAGAGGAGTTTCAGCCTCATCGACACCAATGGTCGCGCTTATCGTCAGATGGCCGAGGAAAAACTGGTCGCCGATGTCGCGGCCAACGAAAAGCAAGCCTTGCTCGATCTCATTCGCTTTTGGACCTTCGCGGTACGCGGGGCTCGGCATGTCCACCAGACCAACGAGTTTGCAGGCATCTTCGCCACGCGGATCGAGCGCTACTTCCGTCCCGTCCATGGCTGCAGCGCCGCAGCCGTACTCGAGACGCTACAGAACATCGTCCGACTGATCGAGAAGCGCATCGGTGATCACCTGTCTCGCCTGAAACTCTGGATGCGCAAGTCCACGTCCACCGCGATGATCCAAGCCTATGCGGCTCAAGACCCCAACTTGGACCTTGAGGGTTTGCGTAAAGCCCTCGCCGGACAAAACAAGCGCCAAGTCCGGGCCTATCTGTGGAACGCCTCTGAAGCAGCATTCGCGTCGGTGTTCACCTTCGACCAGGACGACGTCGTGGCAGACATCCACGCCCCGGAGCGCGCAAGCTTGCTGGCGATTTTGCGGCGCCTTTCAATCGGGTTTGGCGAATTACCCGAAGCGGACCTGAAGCATCTGCATGTCAGCAATGCGGTGCGCTTGAAGCCTATCATCAGGCTGTCGGACACCGTCTTCTTCTGCTGGTGCCCGCAGAGCTTGGCTATAGGATTTGCCGAAATCCTCCAGGACCTCTGCGCCGAAACACCGACGCTTCAACGACGCGGCGAAGACCTTCGCGCCGACTGGCTGGAGGAGAAGTTGGCCGCGATCGTCAAGGCCGCCCTTCCGAGTGCCGCAGTCCACACTGGCGTCAAGCAGTTGGACGCCTTCGGCGGCACTCTCTGGGAAACCGATGTCGTGGCGATCGTCGATAAGACCGTCCTCATCTTCGAGGCCAAGTCAGGTAAGCTTCATCCCGCCGCCGGCCGAGGCGCGTTCGGCACCCTCAAGACCGACTTGCAGGAGCTGGTGGCTGAAGCCTCCAAACAGTCCTTGCGCCTCAAGCAACTCCTAGACGGCGCGACTGACCCTGTACACCTGATCAGCGATCAGGGTGCCTTGGTCATCGATCCTGGCCTGGTCCGTAGCGTTTCGCGACTGAACGTGTTGCTCGAGCCCGTTGGCCCGCTGCTGGCACACTGGCCACGCCTGGTGGCGGCGGGCCTTTTAAAGGCCGACGCGGACCTTGCGCCCTCCATGACGATCTTCGAGCTCGAAACCGTCCTGGAGGTGCTACCCTACCAGCTCGAGCGGTGCTTCTATCTCGCGCGGCGCGCCGAGTTCGAGCGCAACGCCACCTACACCGCCGACGAGCTCGACCTGCTAGCGTTCTATCTACACAACCAGTTCAACGTCGGCGAAGACGAGTACGAAGGCCGGGATTTTCAGATCTATGGCTGGTCGCTTGAACTGGCGGCCGGTTACAGCGAGCGTCGTGCGCAAGGCCTTCCTCCACCGCCAGTACGCCGAACGGCCCTTTGGAACCGCCTGCTCGATCAGCTGGAGACCCAACAATCGGTGGGCTGGACGCGGATGGGCCGGCGTTTGCTGCGCGTTGACTACGAGAGCCAGATCGCCTTCGAGCGCGTGCTGCGCAAGGGTTGGCGCGATGTCGGCCGCACGCCGAACACCTTCTTCACGACCGGCTTCACCTTTGGCCAGACCGGACGCAAACATACCGTCGCGCTTTGCATCGGCGCGCCCACCGATTCCGACCTTTTCAGCCAGAATATTCGCTACGCCTGCGACTCCGCGTTCGCCCAATCGGGCGGCTCGGATCTGTTGCTGCTCTACTGGGCCACGCCGGCGACTGGAAATGGCTGCGATTTTATCGGCGTTATGACGAAGAGGCCGGCTGGGGCCGGCCTGCAACCGTTCGACGGCTCAGGCCATGCTCATCGGCCCAGCGCCTAGGACGCAAAGGCTACCGGCGGCGCGAACCCCATTGCGGCCTGGGCAACAGCAACCCTTCGACATGCCAAGTGGCACTACGCGGGCGATGCGTACTGATGGCGCCGGCTGAAGTGGTCCGCGCAGAAAGTGCGGTCACCCCTGACCGCCGGGCCCCGGATGGATCGTCAGTCCTCCTCAACCTGACGAAACCCGGCCAAGGTCTCCCCGTCGATGAAATCCAGGCTTGAGCCAGTGAAGACATCCAGTTGCTCCAGGCTTGCCATCAACTCGTCCAGCTCGGTTCTCAGCCGAATGATCCAATCACTGTCGGGCTTAGCCAGGACCGCGAGCGGCGGTGCCTCGATGGTCACGAGCAGTGCGTCCAGCTTGAGGCCCAGTTCGATCACCGCGATCATCAAGCCCTCGCTTTCCCCAGGTGCCTTGTCGATCAGCCGGTGGACGTAGGCTTGGGCCGTCCGAAGGGGTTTGAGCCGCGACAGGAGTCCATCGGCGTCGTATTCCTGTAATCGCGTGCCGATGTGATTGCGCACCGCGAACATGCCGGTCAGGAGCGCCCGCTCGCGACGCCGCATGGCCTCGTGCTCGTTTTGGAGCTTACGTCGATCCGACAGCCAGGTCCCCAGCAAGGCGAAGCTGCCGCCGATCAACGCCCCCAACAGAGGCCCGGCCACGGGCAAGATATTGCTGAAAATCTCCACGTCGCCCCCCGAGCGTCCTTGCTCGCAGCCCATAGATTCGCACCAAGCCTATAGGAGTCACCCCTCCCCGCGTCACCGGCCGCTGCCGCACTTCTGGAAAACGGACGATTCAAGAGTCAGAGAAGAGTCAGATTTCCCCGCCATCCTTCGCTTCATCGAGCACCTCAACTCGCAGCAGCCGACCGGACGCAAGTCGCCGGGACAGAGCCTCCAGGAACCCCGCATAGCGCTCCTGCCCCTTGGCGTTCTGCGCTTTCTGATCCCCTCCCGCCAAACTCGGCGTCGCCGTCAGCCAGGCTTTGACGAACAAGGCTGTCGCCTCGTTGGAAATCGTCACGTCCCTCTCAAGGCGCTCCAGCGATCGACCAATGCGGTCGAGCCGCCGCACGACCGCCGCCTCGGCCGCCTCGTCGCCGTCGGGTGACAGATAGGCGGCGACCGCCGCCTGCACGATCTCGGACTTGGAGCGTTTCATGCGGCGCGCGGCGGCGTCCAGAGCCAGCGACAAATCCCGCGCCAGAAAGACCTTGGTTTGGACTTTCACGGCGCCGCTCACAGGGGAATGCCGTCGTCGGGGTCGAGGGCGGCTTGCCGGGCGGCCGCCCTAAACCGCCGCGCTTGTTCGGCCTGCGCGGACTCATCGTTGTCGACCTCCGGGTCGAGCCAGGTTTCCGGGGCGAGCGGTGGCGGCGCCGTTTCGACCGGAGCCTCGAACTCGGGCTCTATACGATGTCCGCCTTCGTCGGCCGCCGCGCCCAAAGTCGCAGGCGAGCCATTTCCAGCGCTGATCACCGTGATCCACTCGGACGGCGCGTCCGCGGCCACCGGTGAAAGCTTGGCTGGCGGCGGAGCCACCCGCGCCGCCAGCTCACGATCGACGTAATATCGCACCTTGGCCGCCCGGATCGGCGGCACGCCCGAGACTTGCACCAAGGCCTCGTCGGGCGGAAGCTGCATTACCTCGCCTGGCGTGAGCAGCGGCCGGGCGGTTTCCTGGCGGCTGACCATGAGGTGACCAAGCCAGGGCGATAGCCGGTGCCCGGCGTAGTTCTTCATCGCCCGCATCTCGGTGGCGGTGCCCAGGCTGTCGCTGATCCGGCGCGCGGTGCGCTCGTCGTTGGTCGAGAACGCGACACGCACGTGGCAGTTATCGAGGATGGAATTATTCTCCCCGTAGGCTTTGGCGATCTGATTCAAGCTTTGCGCTATCAGGAAGGCCTTGATCCGGTAGCCGGCCATGAACGCCATCGCCTGCTCGAAAAAGTCGAGCCGCCCCAGCGCCGGAAACTCGTCGAGCATCAGCAGCAGACGCGGTCTATGGCGCGCGGTTTCCAACTCTTCGGTCAGGCGCCTGCCAATCTGATTGAGGATCAGACGGATCAACGGCCGGGTTCGGCTGATGTCCGACGGCGGAACCACCAGGTAGAGCGTCACCGGACGCCCCGGGGCCACCAGGTCGTCGATCCGCCAGTCGCAGCGGGCGGTCACGGCCGAGACGATCGGGTCGCGATAGAGTCCCAGGAACGACATCGCGGTGGACAGGACCCCCGACCGCTCGTTGTCGCTCTTGTTGAGCAGCTCGCGCGCCGCGCTGGCGACGACGGGGTGGACCGCGTCGCCCAAATGACGGGTCGCCATCATCGCCCGCAAGGTCGCCTCGATCGTCCGCCGCGGATCGGCCAGGAAGTTGGCGACACCGGCCAGGGTCTTGTCAGGCTCGGCATAGAGCACGTGCAGGATCGCGCCAACGAGGAGGCTATGGCTGGTTTTGTCCCAGTGGGACCGGCGCTCAAGAGCCCCATCCGGGTCTACCAAGATGTCGGCGATATTCTGCACGTCGCGGACCTCGGTCGGTCCTCGGCGCACTTCCAACAGAGGATTGTAGGCGCTGGATCCGGCGTGGGTTGGATCGAACAGCAAGACCGGGCCTATCTGGGCCCGGCAGGCCGCCGTCAGTTCCCAGTTCTCGCCCTTGATGTCATGGACGACGGCCGCCCCCGGCCAGGTCAGTAGGGTCGGCACCACCAGGCCCACGCCCTTGCCCGACCGGGTCGGCGCAAAGCACAGCACATGCTCGGGACCGTCGTGGCGCAGGTAGTGGTCCTTCAGCCTGCCGAGCACCACCCCGTCGGCGCCGAGCAGTCCGGCCGCCTTCGCCTCCTCCAGGCTCGCCCAGCGCGCCGACCCGTAGGTCGTCACCTTCTTGGCTTCGCGAGCGCGCCAGACCGACATGCCGATCGCTACGAACACGGCGACCAATGCGCCGCCGGCCGCCATGAAAGCGCCGCGCACGAACACATCCGGCGCATAGGCCTCGTAGATGAACCACCACACGAAGAACGCCGGCGGCGGATAGATCGGCCAGTCGCCGAGCCTGAACCAAGGCGGGCCAAGCTGAGGTTGGAAGCCCAAGCTCCAGGCCGTCCATTGTGTGGCCAGCCAGATGCCGGCCAGTGCCAGGAGGCCGACCACCAGGATCTGGCCCCAGAGAATTTTCGTTCCGCTCATGATGGGTTCTCGCTCCTCAAAGCCCGATCCCCCGTTTTTTCCCAAGCGCCCAGTCGACCCCGCCGCCAGGGCTCATTGTCCCCCTCACCTCTTGTCCCAGCCGCTCCTCCAGTCCCCGGGTCCACGGGACAAGTTGGAAGCCCAGCCCGTCCTCGATCATCGCGAACCGACCCGAGACCAGATCCACGCGCCGCTGATAGACGCCGCTCACTGGATCGCCGGGTTTGGGTTCGGCCCGGGTCGCGCCAGTCTCTCGGGCGATATTGTCGGCCACGCGCGCCAGCTCCTGGGTCCTGAGCGACGCGATCAGTCCGGGCCGCAGACGGCCTTGCCGATCGGCCCAGCCCTGGCCTGCAAGATGTACCCGCCGCTGCTCGATCGCCTGGCGGACCTCTTGGCCAAAGCCGCTCCCGGCCAGGTCCGTTGGTTCTCGAACCACCAGTTGACGGTCAAGCCACGTCGCCCCCGACGCGGTCACCTGCCGCTCGATCGAAAGGTCTGAGCGATGCACGAGGTCCAGGACCGGCTTTTCGCCTTCGATCCTGCGCGTCCGAACCTCGACCAGACCACCGATCGGCGTATCGCCCGTGGCGCCGAGATCTCGGAACCTGAAGTGATGCAATCGTCCATCGACCCCGTCGACGACCGCATAGGCGCGACCCGACAGCTCGTCGTGAAGGCCGCGATCGACGATGCGGCCGACGATCGGCGCTTCCAGATCCTCGGCCTCGATTCTGAGGTCGGCCAGATCTCGTTCAGCGTCACGGAAAGCCCTGTGCAGCGTCTTGATGATGTCGCCGCGATCACCCAGGGCGCGTAGCCGCGGCTCCAGGTCTTCGGCGAGCCGCCAGCGACCGCCGTGCTCTTCGGCCAGACCAAGACGCTGGAGATGTTGCGCGCGTCCGATCAACCGCTGCGGAACATGCCCTTTGGACTCTGCATCCGGTCTAAGGTCGACCAGGCCGTCCTCACCGATCCGTCCTCGCAATGTTCGATCGAGGCTCGTCCAACGCTCGGCCTCAACCTCGCGGTCCAGACTGGCCGCCAGTTCGGCGGGCGAGCGCGGTCCAAGCTCCAGAGAGACCAGGGCCTCGGCCCGCTGGCGCAGGCCGCGCGTGATGTAGTCCGGGTCAATGACCAGGTCGCGGCCATCATCGCCGACCCCACGGATCAGGACGTGGACATGAGGGTGGTCGGTGTTCCAGTGGTCTACCGCCACCCAGTCCAGACGGGTACCCAGATCCTTCTCGGCTTGGCCCATGAGATCACGCGTCGTCGCCCGCAGGTCGTCCAGCTTCGCGGCATCTTCCGGCGAGACAATGAAACGAAAGTGGTGGCGGTCGTCCTCGCATCGCGCGGCGAAGGCGTCGTGGTCGGCCAGCCCATCACGGTCGAACATCTCGGCCGGGGCGCCGTCGTGCGTAACTCCCTCCCGCCGCAGATAGCGCAGGTGCATGGCCATCGGCGCGGCGCGATAGCGGCTTCCCTGGTGGCGAACGATCCGGCCTTTGACAATCACGCGCCGGTTTCCCAGACGCCCCCGCCGTGCGGCGTCCCGGCCACGACCTGAGCGCCGATAGCCGCTGCGCCCTTTCAGGTCCATCGCGCCAAGCCCGCTGCGCCGGGCCGCGCCGACGACCTCATGCACGAAGCTGCGCGCCTGGCCGGCGCCCGTGGCCCCACGATCGCCGATGCGTCCTAGCCGCAGGAAAAACTCGCGATCCTCGGTCATCGCGACCTCGCCGCGGCGAGGGTCCCGGACAAACCCTTGATGTCATGAGGAAAGCTTCCAAAACCGGGACCTGACCTAAAACCGAGGTCCCGGAAATTCTCCAACACCACCAAGGACATGGACCTGAAGGGTCCCGGCCCTTTAATCTCGCCGTCTCCCCCTGCCCGGTTCCAGGGCCTCCCCTGCCCTCCTCCCCGTCGCCGCCTACTCATCCGACATGCAGACATCATGGTCGGCCCCCTTGGCCAATCTCGACGAACAAGGCAGCGCCTGCGGAGCCGGCGGCTCTCTGTTCGCCAGCCGTCTCATTGGCGACGAATAGGCCCGCTGCCCGCCAATCGCGCGGAAGTTCTGCGTGAGAAACACGTTGCTCGACACCAGCGCCCACAACCCTGGCTTCGACGCGCGCGACATAGGTGACGGTCTCAGGCGGCAGACCCCGCGCGCCGTCAAGGAACGCCTGGTAGCGCGCCGGCCCCGCATTGTAGGCGGCCAGGAAGCCACGTGGGCCAAACCGATCGAGCAGTCGCCGAAGGTAGGCGGCCCCTGCGATGACGTTGTCCCGGTGATCGAAGGGGTCCACGCCAAGGCCCAGATCCGCGCGCAGGTCGCGCCAAGTTCCGGGCATCAGCTGCATCAGCCCCATCGCGCCCTTGACAGAAACGGCGCGTCGATCGCCGCCGCTCTCCGTGGCGATCACGGCCCGGATCCAGGCGACGGGAAGCCCAAATCGCCGCGAAGCCTCGTCGATGGCGGTCGTGACCTCCGCCGTCTCTCTAGCCGGCTCGGCGGCTTGCGCGGGCGGAAGACTGGCCAGCAACACGCCCATCGCCAACAGCCAAGAAGAAGCGGTCGCGCGCCAGGCGCGCGGCGTCCTTAACGTCGTTCCGGCGAATGAAACCGTGCAGCCGTGCTCGCCGCCGTCAAGGGAAGCGCGCGTCGCGCGCCGGCCGTCTGGCCGCCCTTGACCGCGGCTGCGCGCGGCCGCCGACGCGGTCTTGGCCGGGACGAGGAAAGGTCGGTCAAGACGGCCGAACAAGGAAAGGAGACCAGGAAGCGGCATCTCAGTGCTCCCAGGTCCACAGCGGTCGGAGCCGGCCGATGACACAGTGGCGAGGAAGCGGCCCGAAATAACGGCTGTCCAGGCTTCGCGGCGCGTCCGGATTGAGCAGGAAGACCTCGCTGGACCCCAGACGACGACAGGCCGCGAAAGGGGCAAGCGGACGGCCAACCAGGTCCCGCTCCAGGGCCTTGGCGACCACTCGACCGTCGATGAGGACGATACCGTCCCGACCGCACACCGACTGACCGCCGATCGCCGCCACGTGCTTGATTAGCGGCACGTTGAGCGGGACATACCCGCGGATCGCCATCCATCGCGCCAAGAGCGGCGGCGGGCGAACGAGCGCCAGGTCCCCGACTTTCGGCTCTCCGCCGGCCATCCAGTAGAAGCCGATCGGCGCGCTGGCGGTGGTGTTGAAGACCAGGCGCTTGGTCGGCTGGACCAGCCATCCCGCCGACAAAAGCAGGCAAGCCGCGCCGCCGATCAGCAGGAGGCGTTTGGCGCGCAGTGTCATCGGCCCAACCTCCGACGCAGGAGCCAGGCGCGATGACGCGCACGATCGTAGCGACGGGGCGGCAGGCCCACTCCAACCCGCACGCCGACATGACGCCAGTGATCGGGCGCCACGTCCTCGGGTCGGAGGCCCAGGCCCTCAACACTATCGATCGCACCGAGAACGGCCTGGACCTTCGTCCAACCGCTGAGATTGAGCAGGATCTCCGCGCCGGGCGCGACAAAGGGATAGGTGGTGAACGCCTCGCCCGGAGGCACGGCCCGCAAGACCGCGATCCGGGACTCGACCGTGCCGTATTCGCCCGATCGCCAACGGACCAAGGCGAAGATCGCCCCCGGCCTGAATTCCACGATGCGCCGACGACGATCGACGATGCGCTCTCCAGCCGCACGGCCGAAGCGGATCCACCGCTCGATTTGGCCTTCAAGCCACAACAGATCCACCTGGGTCGTCATCTGCCGCACCTCCTCAGTCCTGCTGGGAACGGCGCGTGAAGGCCGGCGCGATCGCCGCATGACGCTTGGCCGGCGGAACGACTTGCGCGTTGGGATCGCTCGTCGAACGGCGGGCGGCGCGCTCCGACCAAGCCTGCAGATCATCCAGCGTGTAGACGACCCGTCCGCCGATCTTGCGATAGATCGGGCCGGTCCCGTAGGAGCGATGCTTCTCCAGGGTCCGGTTCGATAACCCCAGAAAGCGCGCCGCTTCAGGGGTCCTCAGGTGCCGCGTTGGCGCGGTCGCATCGCTCTGGCTCATCGTCGTATCCTCGGCGACGGCCGGATACTGCCGGCGTCGTTCGGATACGCTGTCGTACAGGGACGCCCCCGGGGATGACGAAGATCGGGGGCGCCGTTTTCGTCACCCCCTACGGTCTCTACAGGCCACCGCGCAGAAGCTTCAGATAGCCGCCGGACATCAGCCGCCGGCCGGCCCGCACGAGCCGAATGGTCGTTGCGCGCACCGACGAGGATGACCAGGCCTCCGCCTCGACGACCGCCGCCCCGAAAAGTCGCGCCGCGATTTGGCGGTAGCTTTCACCCGACAAGGCGCCATCGAGGGCCGCCAGGCTCTTGGCCAAACGCTCACGCTGCGATCGGGTCAGGTGCGACGCAGGCGGTTTGCGGCCAGCCACCGCGCGGTTCAATCGCTCGACGGCGTGAACACGAAGGCCGAAGTCGCTGTCAAAGCTCAGGACGACGAGGATCGGCGTCCCGGGACGCGCCGCGCCTCGATATTGAAGCTGAAGGCCATCCGGCAGGCGGACATGCAGCCCATCTTCAGCGCGCAGCGATACGCCTTTCGGAGTCCAGGAGCGCGGCTCCTCCGCCCTCGGGATGGGATCGGGCTCGAACGGAACGACCAAGCCGGGCGCCGCTTCTGGCCGCCAGAAAATAGTCGCCTTGGCGGCCGGCAGCTCAGGGTCCGCCGCAAAACGCAGTCCCCACCGCGGTTCGATGGCAGCCGGCCGACGCGCCACGCGACGCCATGCGTCCCGGTAGTCACCGTTGCGTCGCAGAAACTCCCACGCGAGATCAGGCACGGGAAGCGACATGAATGCGCGCCAGCCGCCGCCGGCCCCATCACCCGCGGCGCGATCCGGTCTCGAAGGATCGAGCGGCGCGGCCATGGAGGCATGGCGCCAGATGAACTGCGCAGCTGCGAAGCGTCACCAGAGAAACTGCCCGGCTTCAGCGAACTTCCGAGACGATGTCCGCGCAGGACTGCTCACCCACTCGCGAAACGCTGCCGATGAATTTCAAAAACGCCGCGCCATTTCGCGCGACCTAATCCACTATCGCTTGGGCTTTTTAGCCAGCGCGAAAGTCAAAAGTTCATCGGCCCACTGAAGTTCGGCTGGATCGAAGAAAGCCAATCGCACGATCAAGTTCGCCAGCGGATCGTCGCGCCCTTCCCTTGCGGGCTGATCGGCGATTTCAAAGAAGTCGCGAACGTCTACGCCGAGGGCAGTAGCGAAATCCCCCAGCGTGTCGAAGCCAGGCGCCAATGAACCACGTTCAATTCGGCTGACAGTTTCAGACGCTATCCCGACCTTCTCGGCCAAATCAGCTTGCGTGAGCCCGGCACGATCTCGGTGATGTCGAATGAGCGCACCGACTTGTTCCCGCAACGTCGCCATACGTCCGAACGCCCCACGCACCAATGCGCAGAACTGTCAGCCAAGCCGGGAAAGCCACACAGGACGTCATTAATCAAATACGACGTTGATTTGACTTTAAACGTCATGCAATTCGTAGGATTCTGTGAGCAATCCAAGGTTGGAACCTCATCGTGGACGGCTCTGCTTCTCCTGCGGCCAATTCGGCCGCCATCTCCGCGGCTGGCGATAGCCTCTATCGCCGCCATCACCGCTGGCTTCGTGCTGCCCTGAGCAAGCGCTTTGGGCGCGACTGGGCCGACGAGGTCACGGCCGACACTTGTCTGCGCGCAGCGCCCCACGCCGCCGCAGGCAAGATCGCTAATCCGCGCCCGTTCTTACTCGGGGTGGCGCGCAACCTGATCATTGACCGCTTGCGACGAGATCATGCCGAAACCGCCTCCCAACACTGCGGCGACGATGTCGCGGCGCTTCGGCCGACGCCTGCTTCGCAGGACGAGGCTGTCACTTTCAAGCAAATCCTTCTGGCTCTAACGCCAGAGTTGCGCGATGTATTTTGCCTGAACCACATCGAGGGTCAGACCTATCAGGAGATCGCAGTGACGTTGGGCATACCCGTCACGACCGTGCATCACCGGATGCGCCAGGCGCTCGCGCAGACCGCCGCGGCGATGCGGGACTAGGGCAGGACGCGCGATGATCGAGGCAAAAAACGAGCCGACGCAGGCCGAGCGCGAAGCCGCCGACTGGTTCTCGCTCTTGATGCAAACCCGCATCGAGAACGAAGAGCTCGAAGCCTTCTCCGCATGGCGCCGTACTCCGGAAAACCTGGCCGCCTACAACAGGATCGAAGATATCAGTCGCCTCGCTCGCAGCCTGAGCGATGATCCGGAGATGCGCGCGGCGGCGCTGGAAGCGCGCACCCGTCGCCCCAAACCCCAAACCTGGTGGCAACGGCTCTTCGCCCGGCCAGAGCGGGACTGGGGCGTCGGCTTGGCGTTCGCCGGGGTGATCGCCGCGGCTGTCCTGGGCCTGAAGATGCTGGGTCCGACCTACCAGACGCCGATTGGTGGTCAGCGTCATGTACAGCTGGCTGACGGGACCCGCGTGCAGCTCAACACCGACACGGCGCTGAAAGTGCGCTTTGGCGTTGGCGTTCGGCGTGTCGACCTGATCCGCGGCCAGGCCTTCTTCGACGTCGCGCACAACGCCGCCCTACCCTTCATCGTGACCGCCGGTAGCACCGAGGTTCGCGCGATCGGAACGCGGTTCGACGTTCGCCGCGAGCCCGATGGCGTCAAGGTTGTGCTCGCCCAGGGCAAGGTGTTGGTCAGTGAATCAGGCGCTCGGTCGACGCCTTGGACACTCTCCGCCGGACAAACCGTAACCACGGGCGACAAGGCCCAGGGCGCGCGTCCCCTAGCGGCTGACTTGGCGATCGAGACGGCTTGGACGACCGGCCACCTGACCTTCCGCGACACGCCGCTGGCCGAGGCGGTGCGGGAGATCAACCGCTATAGCCGCGAGAAAATCGTCTTGGGTCCTGGCGTTCCGCCCGACGGCCGGATCAACGGGACCTTTCCGGTCGGACAGCCCGACGACTTCGTCGCGACCATGAAGACGCTCTATGGTCTGCGTCAGGAGCGCCGCCCCGATGGCGGTACGGAACTCAGCGGAGCCAAACCGCCTTCCGGCTGACGTCATATTTTTTTCATATCGGCACTACCAACGTTCTCGAAAATTCTCGTCCCACCCTTCAGCGCGACGGATCTGCCTGCTTCACGGTGAAGCGACCGACGCGCCGGGGGAGTCTTCATGGTGCGTTTGGAGTGGATTAGCGGAACATCGATGGCCGTTCTGATCGGGGCAGTCGCGCTTGTAGAGCCATCGCAAGCCAGCGCCGCCGAACCTAGCGTCACGGTGGCGATCGCGGCCGGGCCGCTCGACAAGGCGCTGCTGTCGCTCTCGACGCAGAGCAACACGCGGATCGTTTTCGACAGCGGACTGGTCGAAAGCCTGACGGCTCCGGCCCTGACAGGACGCTTCACCGTGCGCCAGGCGCTCGAACGGCTGCTGGCCGGGCATCCGATCGAAATCGTCGAGACCCGGCCCGGCCTGATCATTCTGCGGCCCGCGCGCACGCCGACGGCGAGCACCGCCGACGGCGCCCCGCTTGGCCAGGCGCCGATCCCGACCGTGGCGTCCGAGGACCCGACGCTGCTCGATGAAGTCGTCGTCGGCAGCCACATCCGCGGCGCCGCCGACGGCCCTTCGCCGGTCGTCGTCGTCAGCCGGGACACCATCGATCGCGGCGGGTTCGCCACCGTCGCCGACGCCTTGACGGCCCTGCCGCAAGCCTTCGGCGGCTCCGCCAGCGACGATGCAGGATCGCTCGGCCTTGACCCGACCACGACCAACCAGGGCCGAGCGACCGGCGTGAACCTGCGCGGCCTGGGCGCCGACGCCACGCTGGTGCTGATCAACGGGCGCCGTGTCGCCGGCGCGGGCCTACTGGGCGACTTCGCCGACGTCTCCTCGATCCCGCTGGCGGCCGTGGCGCGGGTGGAGGTGCTGCTGGACGGCGCATCGGCGCTCTACGGGTCCGACGCCGTCGGCGGCGTGGTCAACATCGTCATGCGCGACCGCTACGACGGCGCCGAGACCCGCGCGCGGATCGGCGGGTCGACCCACGGCGATCTGGCTCAGCGGCAGCTGGCCCAGACCTTCGGGCGCAGCTGGGACAGCGGGTCGGTCCTGATCAGCGGCGAGTATCAGCGGCGTGACCGACTGCGGGGCGTCGACCGCGACTACACCAGCAATGCGGACCTGCGGTCGCTGGGCGGCACGGATCACCGGCTGTTCTATGGGCCGCCTGGCACGATCCTGGGTCCCAACCCGGTGACCGGCGCGCTCGCGCCGCTCTACGCGATCCCGGCCGGCCAGAACGGTGTTGGCCTGACGCCGGGCGATTTCATCGCCGGCCAGACCAACTACAGCAACCATCGCGCCCACATGGATATCGCGCCGCGCCAGGAACGCGGCAGCCTGTACGTTGCGATCAACCAGGACATCGGCTCGCGCCTGACGCTGACCGCCGACGCGCGCTACAGTGATCGCCGCTTCTCGACCTTCCTGCTGCCACCCCAGACCGCGCTGACGGTGAGCAGGGCCAACCCGTACTTCGTCTCGCCCAACGGCGCGGCGTCGAACATCATCGCCTATTCGTTCTCCAACGAGAGCCTGGGCGTCAAAAGCGTCGGCGAAAACCAGAGCCGCGGCCTGACCCTGGGCGCGAAGCTGCGGTTGTTCGGCGACTGGCGCGCCGAACTCTACGGCGTGCATGCCGAGGAAATGGCCACCACTCTGGTCACCGGCGAACTCAATCCAATCTTGCTCAACGAGGCGCTGGGCAACACGGCCGACAGCCCGCTGACGCGCTTCAGCGCCGCGCGGGACGGCTACTTCAACCCCTATATCGGCCAGGGCCGAAACGCCCAAGGCGTGCTCGACTTCGTGCTGTCGGGCTACGACACGCGACGCACCGTGGGCCTGGTCGACAGCGTCAGCCTGACGGCCGACGGATCGCTCTTCACCTTGCCCGCCGGCCCGCTGCGCGCGGCCTTGGGCGTCCAGCAGCGCGACGAAAGCCTCAAGGCGATCGGCGTGGTTGGCTCGTCAGGGCCCACGCCGCTGCCCGGCTTTTCGCGGAACGCCGACCGGACGGTCAGCAGCCTCTTCGCCGAACTGCGCGCGCCGCTGTTTGGCGACAGCTTTCGGCGACCGGGGTTCGAGAGGCTGGAACTCTCCGCGGCCGTGCGGCGCGAGCACTATACCGGCGGCCTGACCAGCACCGTGCCAAAGGTCGGCGTCCTCTGGTCGCCGATCCGTTCTGTCAATCTGAAGGCCACCTATGGGGAATCGTTTCGAGCGCCGTCCCTGAGCCAGCAAACCGATCTGGAGCGGTCGGCCCCGATCACCTTGAACAACGGGTCCACGCCCTTGCTCACGCTGCTGCGCTACGGCGGCAACGCCAACCTGAAGCCAGAGACAGCCAAGTCGTGGACGACGACGATCGAAGTGGCTCCGCCGGCCCTGCCGGGGGCGCGGCTGTCGGCCAGCCTGTTCGACACCAAGTTCAGCAACCGTATCGGCCAACCGGCGACCGAGAACCTGTCCACCGTCCTGTCGGCGCCCGATCTGGCGCCCTTCCGCACCTTCGTCAGCCCCGGCACGAACCCCGCTGACCTGGCGCTGATCCAGGACCTGCTGAAGAACGCCGCGTCTTCTTCGGCCGCGCTCTATCCGGCCACCGCCTACCGCGCCATCGCCGACGCCCGCTACGTCAACACCGGTAGCTTCCAGGTGCGCGGGCTCGATCTTGCCGCAAGCTTTCCCACCACGATCAGCGGTGATCCCGTCGTCTTCAACGGCTCGGCGTCCTGGCTGATGCACTATCGGCGAAAGGTGACGCCGACGGCGCAAAGCGTGGACCTCGTGGGCCTGGCGACCTATCCGGCCGAGCTGCGGGCGAGCCTGGCCGCGACCTGGACTCACGGCGCCTTCAACACCACCGGGACGCTGCGCCACACCAGCGCGCTCAAGGTTCAGCCGACAGGTCGGGTCGATGGCCAGACGGTGGCGGATCTGCAGATCCAGTATGCCGCGCCCGCCCGAAGCGGGCCCTGGAAGGGTCTTTCGGTCGCGCTGAGTGTTCAGAACCTCTTTGATCAAGACCCGCCGTTCTACGACTCCCGGGTCGGGGCCGGCTACGACCCGGCCAACTACGATCCGTTCGGCCGCGTCGTCTCGCTGCAGCTGATCAAGGCCTGGTAGGCCGACCACCCCGTCCCTCTTTCAAGGAGACCGCGATGCGCCGCGCCGTAGCGCTGGGGCTCGCCTGCGCCCTCGCCTCTGGCGCGGCGCACGCCCGCCCCTTCACCGTCGAGGACCTGCTCGGTTTGCAGGATCTCGGCCGAACCGCCTTCTCGCCGGACGGCCGCTGGCTGGTCCTGGACGTGGAAGCGCCGTGGAAATCGGCGGGGCGTTTCGACTTGGACGCCAAGACGTTCCTGGCGCTGGGACGGCCCATGGTGGTCGACCTGCAAAGCTCCGCGCCCGCGCGGGACCTGCTGCTCTTCGAACCCGGCGCGGGCTACTCGACCGGGGCCTTTTCGCCCGACGGGACCAAGGTGGTGGTCTTTCGCCAGACCGGCCATCGCCTCGACCTGGGCGTCGTGACCCTGGCGACGGGCAAGGCGACCTGGACCGGCCTGTCGGTCGACACCGAGCTGTTCGCGCCGGCGGCCCGGTGGCTTGGTCCCGACCGCCTGCTGGTGCTTTCGCGGGAACCGGAAGACACCCGCGCCCTGCCCCGTGCCTGGATCCATCAGGTCCGCTCGACGCAAGCCTGGGCCGCCCAGGCCGTGGGTGACGCCTCCGGCGTGGCGCTCGGCTCAGGACGCTTTGCCGCCGGCAACCCCGCGCCGCCGCGGGCCAGGCTTGTCGTCGTCGATCTCGCCACGGCCAAGGCTCGCGTGCTGGCCAGCGGTCCGTTTGTCACCATGATCCTGTCCCCGGACCGCGCGCGCGCCGCGCTGATCAGCGAAACCGAGGCTGTTCCGATAGGCCTCTCGGTCCCGAGCCTGTCCAAGTCCAGCCAACGCCGGCGCCTCGCCCTGGTTGACCTAACCTCAGGGCGAAAGGTCGAGCCCTGTCCGACCTGCGATCTGGCCAATATCCCGCCCGCCTGGTCGCGCGACAGCCGCCAGGTCTTGGCGGCGGCGCGGCGCGACGGCGATGTGGCCACCTTCGGCTACTGGCGTTTTGCCTTCACGGGTTTGGCCACGCCGCTGGCGCCGAGCCTGGCGACAGACGACAGCCCTGGCCCCAATCCCCGGGTCGTCGGCGGCGCGACCTGGTTGGGGGACGCGCCGACGATCCTGGCTAAGCCGCCGGGTGGTCGGTTCGACTGGTGGCGGCTGACCGCCAAGGGCCCGATCAATCTGACGGCGTCGCTTGCGTCGCCCGCGGCGCCGGCGATCGCCGCGAGCCCGTCGGCGCTGATGGCCTCGACGCCGACCGGACCGATCCGGGTGACCGCCGAGGGAAAGATCGAGCCCCTGGCGCCGGCGAGCGCCCGCCTCGACCTTGGGGCGCGTCTGGCCGGTGATCCGGTGACCGCCGCAGTCGTCAGGGCGAACGGCGCCGTGCGGGCGATCTGGCCGACCGCCGGCCCGGCCTGGGTCGACGCCGTCGCCGCCGGCGACCGGATCCTCGACGTTCTTCCAGAGCGCGGGCTGAGCGCCGTGATCTCACGCGACGCGTACGGCGTGCGAACGGTCACCGTGCGCGACCGCGCGGGCGCCGGCCGCAAGGTCCTGACGCTGAACGCCGATCTCGCCGGGACCCCGGCGGCAACGCCGCAAGCGATCTCGCATCGTGATCCCGCCGGCCGGACGCGGACAAGCTGGCTCTACCTTCCGCCTGGTGGTCCGAAGCCGGACACGCCGTTGATCGTGGTTCCGTATCCGGGCGCCGCCTATCCGACGCCGCCGAGCGACAGCGAGCCGGGCGTCCTGGCGTTCAGCGCCAACACCCAGATCCTCACCTCGGCGGGCTACGCCGTCCTCGTCCCCAGTCTGCCGATCGATCCGGGCGCCGAACCCAGCAAGGACCTGGCGGCCTCGATCCTGATGGCCATCGACGCCGCCCGCGCCCAAGCGCCTTTCCTGTCCGCCACGCGCCTGGCCCTCTGGGGACAGAGCTTTGGCGGCTGGGGCGCTCTGATGACGGCAACCCAGACCGACCGGTTCAAGGCGGTGATCGCCACCTCGCCGATCACCGACCTCTTCACCTTCTATGGGCAGATCAGCCCGCAGCTGCTGGCCGCCCCCGATCGATATCTGGTTCTGCCCGGCCTCTACGGCTGGTCCGAGACCGGCCAGGGCCAGATGGGGGTTCCGCCCTGGCGCGACGTCGGGCGCTACCTGCGCAACAGCCCCGCGCTCCTGGCTGACAAGATCACCGCTCCGGTGATGCTGGTGACCAGCGACAGCGACTTCACCAGCGGACAGAGCCCGCCGCTGTTTGGCGCACTCTACCGCCAAGGCAAGGACGCGCAGCTCATCCTCTATCGGGGCGAGGGCCATGTCGTGCTTTCCCCGGGGAACGTGCGCGATCTCTACGCCCGCGCGCTGGCGTTTCTGGCTGCGTCGCTTGGCCCGCCCACGGGCGCGGTCGCGCCGATCCGGCCTTCCCAATAGCCGACCCAGGCCTCGATCCCGGCTGCCAGGAAGAGATTTCGGTAGGTGTTTCGCCAGATCAGAGCCTCGGTCGTGAGGGCGGCCTCGAGCCTTGCGCGGTCGAGCAGCCCCGTGGCGACCAGCCGCCCATCAAGCAGGAAGCTTCGCAAGAACGCGGCGTTGGCCGCCATGGATCGGCCGAAATAGGTGGTGATGTCGCCCTTGGAGCGCCGGTTGGCGATCAAGGGCGGAAGTCGATCGGCGAAGGCGCGGCGCGCGAACGTGCGCTCGCCCTCGCCGCTGCTGAGGATGGGGATCGGGGTTCGCAGGCACAGCTCGACGACGGGCTGGGCCAGCAGCGGATGGGCCAGGCGGGCCGTCGCGGCGCGCCCGGTGTGGGCGGTCACGACCAGGCCGCTGACCAGACCGGCGATCTGCGTGCGCTTGGCCCGATGGAGATCGCGCGCCTCGGCCACCCAGGGATGCGGGGTCCGCAAGATCGGCGCGCGCAGGAAGTCGGTTTCATCGGGCGTGGCTTGCGGCGACAGGGCGCTGGGCCGTCCCGCCATCACTTCCCAGGCCAGGCTCCAGACCGATCGCCGCGTGCGCCGAGCGATATCGGCCAAGCGGGCCAGACGGGCGCCTTCACAAGGCGCGCCAGCCAAGAGGTCGGCGGCGATGTCCGCCGCGCCGAGCTGGTAGAAGACCGCGTCCCCGCCATGCCCGGTGATCAGAACCTCGGCGCTCGCCGCCTCGATCGCGCCGATCATCAAGCGATCATACTCCGGGTCGGCGGCCGCCAGGCTGGGACGGACCGCCCGGGCGCTCAACGCGAAGGTCGCGGCGTCGATCTTCAAAAGCTCGCGGCGGACCGTGCTGAGGGGAATGCCGGCAAGGTCGGCGGCCGCCTGGGCGTAGGGCCGCTCATCGGCCTCGGCCTGGTCGCGCCAGAAGTTGACGGCAAGGTCGGCCGGCCGCCCGACCGCCGTCAGGCTGGCGGCCACGATCGCGGAGTCGAGCCCGCCGGAGATCTCGCACAGCAATCGCCCCGCGCCGTCGACCTCCGCCGAGACGGCCAGGTCCACCGCCGCGCGCAGGTCGTCGACGGTGGGGCGCAGATCGCCCTGGCGAACCACGCGCCTGGGCGTCCAGATCCGCGTCTGCGCCGACAGTCGCCGGCCATGCCGGCAGACGCCCGGATCGAGCGCGGCGATCCCCCGCAGCGGCAGACGCTCGACAGCGCGAACGGGATCCGCGAGCACCTCGCCCAGAACGTCCCAATCGATCGACAGACGTTCAGGCGCCGCCAGGCCATCGGGAACGTCGTCGGCGACGAGGGTCACCTCTTCGCGGATCCAGGTGAAGGCGTCGACGCCCCCGCTCGGCGCGCGGTAAATCGCCGGCTCATCGCGCCGCTCCGCCACGACGCACACATAGTCGCCAAACGCGTGGTCGCTCAGGACCCTGAAGGCCTCGATCGGCTCGGGATCGCAGAGGTGGTCGAGGTCGGCGCGGCGGGCGCGCCCCTGATCGGTCGGTCGCCGGTCGAAGACCCGCCCGACCATCACCCCGTCCGTCTTCAGGCCGTCCTTGATCGGGGCGACCTCGGGCGGCGTCTGGCCCTTTGTCAGCCCCGCGAGGCCGAACGCGGAGACCGCCACCCGCCATCCGTGTTGTTGAAGGTCAGCGAGGATGGCTTCGAACAGCGCCGACGGCCGGCCCGGCGGCGAGGTCATGACCAGGTAGGCCATGTCAGACCGCCAGGATCGGGTGATAGGCCGCCAGGCGCTCGGCCTCGTCATCGAGGGCGACGTCGCCGATCTGCAGCCAGCAATGGGCGCTGAACGGCCAGGTGCGGACGCCGAAAACCCAGGTGGCGTCGTGGCCAAGACAGCGGAGGTAGGCGCGCAGCATCTCACTTCGAAACAGGCAGAGCCCGTCGAAGGGCGCCCAGGGCGAAAGCCGGCGGTAGATCGCCAGATCGCCGAGCAGGGCCGCCGACAGGGGTTTTGGGGCCGCCGCGCGGGGATCGAGACGCTCGACGAAAGCGCGGCTTTGCGCGCGGCGCGCGGTCAAACCGGCGCGGACGAGGGCCGACAGGTGGCGCCATCGCGCCGGCGGCCGCGCGAGAACGGGATCGGTTTCAAGGATCGCGCGCGCCGTCCTGGACGGTGAAGTTGGCGCGATGGGCGCGGACGGCTCGGCGACAGCGTCGGGTGGCGCGGCCAGGCCCGCCTCGCACAGCGCTTGCGCCAGCAGGTCCGGCGTGACGTCGAGCCGCCGGCCCTCCAGCGCCAGGGATTGATCGCCGGCCGGCAGGCAATAGTAGGCGTCCGCGGCGACGTCGAGAAGAACGAGGTCTCCGTCCACGAGCGCGCCGTGGACTTGGTCCGTCAGAGAAAGGCGCATGGTCACAGACCTGCCGGTAGGGCCGACGGCGGCAAGCCGCCGCCGGCCCGCCCGTCCGTTCAGAACGGGTTGTAGCGGTTGCCGGTGACCGGATCTTCCTCGATCAGGATCCCGCCCGAGGCCTGGGTCAGTTGGCTCGCCGTCCCCAGACGGATCAGTCGCACGCAGTCACGCATTTTCAGTCTCCTTGCTGGTGTGTTCAGCCGCGAGTTGCAGCCCGACCAGCACACGACCGCGCGCTCGTATATTCAAACCTATATTCAACGCCCTGTTCCGAGGCCGATGGCGGCAGCGAGAATCCTCGCCGCCGCGCGTCGTCGCCGAGCGTGGTGATCGCGCACCGCGCCTAGCAGGGCGCGATGATCGCCGCCGCGCCAGGCGAGGAGAAGCCGGCTAAGGTTGCGAGCCCCATCGCCCAAGACCGCGTTAGCCGGCGCGGCGAAGGGAGCGAGCTGCGCGGCCACGCGGCGCGCGGCTTCACGCACGACACGGTCGCCAGCCAACTCGGCGAGGACGCCCATGGCCACCTCGGTGGAGGGATGGGTTTCATCACCGCCCAGAGGCGCGAGCGGGGTCGACCGGATCATCTGGATGGCGAGCAGGCCCGCAAAATTGTAATGCGCGGCCAGGGTCGCTGGATCGTAGGTGGCTCCGGCGTAGCCAGCCGGTGTGCGAACAATCAGACCCTCCCCGGCCAGCGTCGCGAGCGCTTCTCGGACCGGCGTCTGGCTCACATCCAGGGTATGGGCCAGTCCATTGATCGAGATGACGGCGCCCTGCAGCGGCGGCCAGGACGCCAGGTGCTCGCGCATGTAGGAGATCGTTCGATCGAAAGGATCTCGGTCGCGCCCCAAGGTCTGCTCCTGCCGTCAACGGCCGACGACTGTTTGACAGACGACCAAGGTCGTCGAGGCGGAGCGATCAAAACCGGGCAGGCGTGCGCCTTCAACCAACGCTCATGCGTGATTCACGCGACGAGTCGGGCGCGATGGCGGTTCGGCCGCGCGCTACCTATCGAATGACTGCCGATTTTCGCGCGGCGATCTGTCCGCCAACGGATCGGACGGCGCGCTGATGAGATATCCGTAGAGGTCAGGCATTTGCTTAGTACGAAGGTAATTGCCAATGCTCGACGAGGGAGCGACGGGCGCTATAGTCAGCCATAAGTTGTCCTAGGTGGAGCGTCGCATGACCGGGTCGCCATCGACGCCGCTCGCGCGCCAGGCCCGCCTTCTCGCTCGAATGGTCCGCACACTGCGCAAGGAGCGCCGTATGACGGTGGCGGAGGTCGCGCAGCTCATGGGCGTGGCCCCGCGAACCTATCAGGACTTCGAGGCCGGCAAGGGTGAGCTGGACCTCAACAAGATCCGCCTGTTTGCGACGGCGGGACGCAATGACGCCGTCGCAAACGTGTTGGCCTTGATGTTCGATGACCCCGAACTGGCGGTTGTGTCGATGGACAACAAGCTGCCATCGACGTTCTGGGTGGCGTTCAAGGAATTTCGCGATCGTGTCGGCGCGCGGATCGCCTTGGTGCCGCCGGCGCTGTTGTTGTCGGCGTTCCGGCGCGCTTTCGAAGAGATCGAGGTCTACCTCGCCAAGCGGACGGAAAGCACCGAGGAATGGTTGGAACGCGCGATCGCGGAGACGTATCGCCTGAATGACGGGTCCGACCCGACCCCCGAGAAATCCTAGGCCGGCGGCGGGTCGGTCCTGCGGAACCACACGAGCGGAAGGTCGCCATCTTCAGCGGCCATCAGACGGGCGCCGATCGGTTCGGACCAAGTCGGGTCATCGAGCTTCAGGCTGAGGAGGGCGCCGCTCGAGTCGCTGACGCGCCAGGCCGCGCCACATTCCGTGTCACCGACCATGGCGATGAAGTCCGGCGCCTTGGGCGAGAACTTCTCGGCCGGGGCGAGCCGGACGGTAACGTCGAGATTGAGGGTGGCGAGGCGTCCGGTGAAGCCGTCGCCCTCGCGGCGGAAATGGCCAATCGTGCTCATGTCTTGGATCCTTTGCTGAGTCCGCCAGGGACGCCGCCCATCGGCGGCGGCCCGATCACGGCGGGGGGGCGCCGGGTGAAGATCGAGCCACCGCCGTCGCCGACCGCCCCGGGGGAGAGGGCGATTCGGCGGCGCGCGGGATGCGAAGCGGACGCTTTGGCGGGCGGTGGAAGCGTCCTCGCGGGTCCCGCCAGACCGTTCTGCGCCGAGGGTTTACCCGCCTCAAGACACCCCAAGGACCCATCGTAGAAAGACAGGCTGTGGCGTGGAAACGGCGGGTCCGCGTCTGAACGC
>FTJN01003226.1_pt1 | contig 100333 bp, 98 predicted proteins | sample 1658361 | NCBI WGS metagenome assembly FTJN01 (sample SAMEA3914819, study PRJEB12502) | metagenome | biome: forest; material: soil | place: Canada | collected 2010-06-26 | depth 0.3 m
AGGATCGCGCCGATCGCCGCCTGGGGCGTCGCGAAACCCAGGAGGTGCGCCGTCCTGGCATCGATCACCACGTGCGCCTCGCCTTCCGAGAACCGCGGACTGCCTGCGAGGAGCGTCATGCCGTAGGTCTCGAAGAACCCGGGCGAGACCATGCTCATGCGCGTGTCCGCGGCGTGGCCGTCGGCGCTGGTCTGCAACTCGCGTTGCCCCTGCGTTCCGGCCGCCGGCTGCTCGCCGCTGAACGCCCAGTGGCGGATCGCCGGGTCGTGCGAGATCGCCTCGGTGAACGCCTCCAGGCCGGAGATGCGATCGGGGTCCGTCTCCATGCTCAGCACGAGCCGGTCGTGCGTCTCGAAGCCGCGGGCTACGTGCAGCATGTGATGTTGCTGCAGCGCCAGCACGCCGGTCACCGACAGCAGCAACAGCACGCCGCCCAGTTGCAGGCCCAGCAGACCCTGGCGCGCGCGCCGGCCCCACGGGCCCTCGCTGGCCGTGCGGCCCTGCAGCGCGGTGGCCGGGGTGCGGCGCAACGCCGCGCGCGCGGGCAGGGCGATCGTCAGCGGCAGCAGGGCCAGCACGACCGCACCCAGCCCCAGCACGGCCCGGGCCGGCATCGGGTCGGCCAGGGGCAGGTCCGGCGGCAGGTCCAGCCAGTTGGCCACGGCCGGCGCGACCCACCACGCGACCAGCAGCGCGCCGCACGCGCTGATCGCCAGGGGCACGCACGCTTCCAGTGCCCACAGTTGCAGCAGGTGCCCGCGGCCGGCGCCGAGGCTGCGCCGCAGCGCGGTCTCGCGCTGTCGCTGCAGCATGTGCGCCGCCTGCAGGCTCATCGTGTTGAGCGCCGCCAGCACGAGCAACAGGAGGCTGGCCGCGGCGACCGCGCCCAGCGCCTGCCAGCGCAGCACGTGGGCCGGGCCGTCGAAGGGGACGTCGCTCAGCGTGACGCCGCGGAAGAACGCCGCCTCGCGGCCGACGCGCCAGGCCGGCGGGAGTTCCAGGAACTTCGGGCTGGAGACGAACGCGTCGCGCATCCAGCCTGCGACCTGGTCGATGGAAGTGCCCGGCCGCAGGCGCGCGAACACGCGGCCGGTCATCAGGAAGATCGCCTCGCGGTCCTCCGCCGACAGGCTGTTGGCCGGCGAGTCGAAGCCGCACATCACCATCGCGCGCCCCACCAGCGGGCTCGCGCCCCACAGGGGACTGCGCGGATCGACGTCGGGCAGGACGGCGGTGACCGTGACCCACTGGCCGCGCGCCTCCAGGCGTCGTCCGAGCGCCTGGGCCGGCGGCAGCTCGCCCCACAACTTGTGCAGCAGGTCGGCCGTGATCGCGACCGTGTCGTGTCCCTGCAGCGTCGCGCGCAGGTCGCCGGCGAGGGTGCGCAGGTTCAGCACCTCGGCCAGGTCGGGGTCGGCCGCGAGCACCAGCGCGGGGTTGGAGCGGCCGTTCAGCCGGAACTCGATGCCGCCCCAGGCGGCGCGGCTGACCAGGTCCAGCGGCGCATGGCGCGCCTTCAGCAGCGGGCCGAACGCCACCGGAACCGAACCGAACCAGGGGCTCGGCTCGCCGGGCGGGTTGCCCTTGAAGTCCAGCATGATCGTGCGCTCCGGGTCGCTGACGTCCGGATCGGGCGCGGCCAGCGCGATTGCGAACAGGGCGACCAGCAGGCACGCGGCCAGCGCGATCGTCAACCCGCCGGCTGCGATCGCCGTGGCCCGGGCGCGGCTGCGCACAGAGCGCAGCGCGTCCTGCAGTTGCGCCATCACGCCAGGTGCTCCGCATGCGCGTCGACCAGCACGCGGCCATCCAGCAGCCGCACCGTGCGCGACGCGAGCGCGGCGTGTTCGGCGCTGTGCGTCACCATCACGAGCGTCGTGCCTTCGTCGTTGAGTTCGCGCAGCAGCCGCATGACGTCCTGGCCGTGGGCGCTGTCGAGGTTGCCGGTGGGTTCGTCGGCGAGCAGGAGCGCGGGGCGCGCCGCGATCGCGCGGGCGATCGCCACGCGCTGCTGCTGGCCGCCGCTCAGCTGGCTCGGATGATGTTGCGCGCGATGCGCCAGGCCCAGCCGGCCCAGCACCTCGGACACGCGCGCGCGTTGCGCCTTCGCGGACTGGCCGCCGTAGCGCAGCGCGAGCTGCACGTTGTCGTGGACGGTCATCTCGTCGACGAGGTTGAAGCTCTGGAACACGAAGCCGATGCGCCCGCGCCGCAGCGCAGCCAGCTCGCGCTCGCTCAAGTCCGCCACGTCCGTCCCCTGCAGCCGGTAGCGGCCCGAGCTGGGGCGATCGAGCAGGCCCAGCAGGCCCAGCAGCGTGGACTTGCCGCAGCCCGAGGGGCCGGTGATGGCCACGTACTCGCCGGCCTCGATGTGCAGGTCGATCGCGTCGAGCGCGGTGGTCTCGATGTCGCCGGCGCGGTGGCGCTTGGTCAGTTGTTGCAGTTCGATCATGGCAGGGCGAGTCGCTCGCTGTCGGCGGGAGGTTGGGAGACGAGGACGTCGTCGCCGGCCTTGAGTCCGCCGAGGATCTCGACGAGGCCGGACGCGCGGCGTCCCAGTTGAACGCTGCGGCGCCGCAGTTCGGCACCCTCGCGCACATAGAGCCGCGGCTGCACGCCCGGACCGTCGGGCACGAGCAGCGCCGCGGTGGGCGGGCTCAGTTGCAGGCGGACGTCCACGGCCTGGCCGGGCCGCAGCGCCGCGGGCGAGCGGCCGTCGAGCCAGCGCAGCAGCACGCGCACCTTGCCGGCCTGGACCTGGGGCAGCGCCTGTGCGAGGTGGAGGTCGCCGGCGTCGCTGGTCACGAGCTGGCCGACCTGCAGGCGCGCCAGCCAATATTCGTCGACGTCGGCCACCAGCTGCACGCCGCCGGCCAGGTCGTCGATGCGCCCCAGCCGGTCGCCGGGCCGCACGCTGGCGCCCACCTGCAACGCGAAGCCGCTCAGACGTCCGCCCATCGGCGCGCGCTGCAGCAGGCGATCGCGCGTGCGCTCCAGCAGTTGCAGCCCGCGCCGCAGGCCCTGCACGGCGTTGGCCATCTCGGCGATCGACTGGTCGCGGATCGCGGCCTCCTGCTGCTGGTCGGCCTCGGCCTGCGTCAACAGGCGGTCGGCGAGCTCGCGCTGGCGCCGGCTCTGTTCCACCGCGGCGGGCGCGACGAAGCCGGCGGCGGCCAGTTGCTCCTGGCGTTGGTCGGACTCGGCCTGCTGCTGCGCGGCCTGCAACTGCGCCAGCTCGCGCCGGTTCTGGGCCAGGCTCGCGGCCTGCGCGGTGCGCTCGACCGACACGTTGGCCATCTGCTGCGCCACCTCGGCGCTGCGCTGCATCAGCAACTGCTCCTGTTCGGCGCTCTGCAGCCGGTACAGCGGCGCGCCGGCGGCGACCACGTCGCCGTCGTGCACCTGGACCGCCTCCACGCGGCCGGCCTCGGAGGCGTCGAGCTGCACCGAGCGCAGCGGCTCGACGCGGGCGCGCAGGGCCACCTCGTCGCGGAAGGTGCCCGCGCGCACCGCCGCGAGCTGCGGCGACGGCACGACCTGCAGCCGCGGCGCACGCTGCCAGGCCAGCGCCGCGGCGGCGAGGACCGCGGCCGCGACGGCGGCCGGCGCGATCCAGCGGCGGCGGCGCGGCGGCAGCGCGCGATCCATCGCGGCGCCGTGGACAAGGGCGGGGGAAACAGTCGTCACGCCGTGCACTGTGGCGGCGCGCCGCCTGGCGGCCAAGAGGGCTGTCCGCATCCGGACACACCCCTGCCTCGCGCCCGCGCGAGGCTGCGACACTGGCGTCCGTGCCCGACGCCTCCATTCTTCTTCTCGACGACGACCCGGACGTGGGCCTGGCCGCCCAGCTGCTGTTGCAGCGCCGCGTGGCGCCCGTCACCTGCCTGCGCCGGCCGGCCGAACTCGCGGCCGCGATCGACGCCTTGCGGCCTGCGCTCCTGCTGCTGGATCTCAACTTCGGCCCGGGCCGCACCGACGGCGCGCAAGGGTTGCGCCTGCTCGCCGACGTGCAGGCCCTCGCGCAGCCGCCGGTCGTCGTCGTGATGACGGCCTACGCCGACATCGACCTGGCCGTGCAGGCCCTGCGGCGCGGCGCGTTCGACTTCATCACCAAGCCCTGGGACAACGTGCGCCTGGTCGCGACCTGCCGCGAGGCGTTGCAGCGCGCGCAACCGGCGGCCGCGGGTGCATCGCCGCCGGCGCCGGCCGCCGAACCGGTCCGTTCCCTGGCCGCGCAGGAACGCGCCGCGGTGCTCGCGGCGATGGCCCAGGCCGAAGGCAACCTGAGCGCGGCCGCCCGGCTGCTGGGGCTGTCGCGCGCGGCGTTGTACCGGCGTCTCGACAAGCATGGCCTTTGAGCGCCTTCGCCTGCTGGCCGCGGCGCTGCTGCTGGTCGCGGCGGGCGCGCTGGCGCACGCGGCGGGCGCGTCCGCGCGCGGGTGGACGGGCGCGGGGGCGCTCGCGCTGGTCGCGCTCGCGCTCGCGTGGCCGGCTGCGCACCGCCGGCCCGCGCCGCCGGCCATCGCCGAGGCGCCGCCCGCGGCGGGCGAGCGCCAGCTGGCCATCCTGCAGGCGCAGCTCGAGGCCTTGCCCGTCGCGGCCTGGCTGGTGGAAGACACCGCCCTGCGCGCGCTGACGAGCCGCGCACGCCGCCTCGCGGCGCCCGGCGGCGTGCGCGACCTGGCGGCGTTGCATCGCCTGCTGCGCGGCTCGGAGCAGGGCGGCCCGGTGGTGCTGGAGACGGAGCGCGGCAGCGAGCGCTGGCAGTTGCGCCGCCAGGCGCTGGCGCTCGACGGCCATGCGCAGGCGCTGCTGGTGCTGGTGCCGCTGGAAAACGAACTGGAGGCCGAGTCGCTGCTGGCATGGCAGCAGCTGGTGCAGGTGCTGACGCACGAGATCATGAACTCGCTGACGCCGATCCGCAGCCTGAGCCAGACGGCGCTGTCGTTGGCGCAGGAGCCCGGCGCCGAAGACGACCTGCGCACCGCGCTCGATGCGATCTCCCGCCGCGCCGACAGCCTGGCCACCTTCGTCGGCACCTATCGCCGCGTGAGCCAGTGGCCCGCGCCGGCGCTGGCGCCGGTCGACGTCCAGGCGTTGTTCGCGCGCCTGGAGCAGGCGAGCGCGCCGGGCTGGTCGGCGCGCGGCGGCGCGGTGCGCTTCGAGGTCGACTCGCCCAGCCTGCGCCTGCAGGCCGACGAGGGGCAGCTGGAGCAGGCCTTGCTCGCGCTGATCAACAACGCGGCGCAGGCGACCGCCGACCTGGCCGCGCCGCGCCTGTGGGTGCAGGCGCGCCAGGGCCGCGGCGGCCGCCTGCAGATCGGCGTGCGCGACAACGGCCCCGGCGTCCCGCCGGGCCTGGAGCGCCAGATCTTCCTGCCGTTCTTCAGCGCACGCGAAGGCGGGCAGGGCATCGGCCTGACGGTGGTGCGCCAGCTCGTGAACGGCATGGGCGGACGGGTGCGGCACGTGCGTCCGCTGGAGGGCGGGGCGGCGTTCGTGCTGGTCTTCTAGTGCCGGCCCCCCTTTTGGGGATGGTGGCGCGCAGGCGTCGCTCCCATGATCCCGGGGCTCGACGCTGGCGGTGATCCTGCGGGTCGAGTGTCCACTCGTCTTTCCCGAAGGAAGCACCATGAACGTGATCGAACGCGCCAAGGCCATTCTCCTGAAGCCCGAGGAAACCTGGCCCGTGATCGACGCCGAGCCGGCGACGGTGGCCTCGATCTACAAGGAGTGGCTGGTCATCATCGCCGCCATCCCGGCGGTGTGCCAGTTCGTCAGGGCGACCGTGTTCGGGTACGGCTTCTTCGGCCGCGAATCGTTCTTCTGGGCCCTCGAGCACATGGTGGTGGGCTACCTGCTGTCGCTGGCCGGCTGTTTCCTGATCGCCCTGCTGGTCGACGCGTTCGCGCCGACCTTCGGCGGCACGAAGAACCAGGTCTCGGCGATGAAGGTGGTGGCCTACAGCATCACGGCCGGCTCCGTGGCCAGCGTGCTGTTGCTGGTGCCGTCGATGCTGCTCTGGCTGCTGCTGCTCGCGGCGATGTGCTATGGCCTGTACGTCTTCTATCTCGGCCTGCCCGTGCTGATGAAGTGTCCCAAGGAGAAGGCGGCGGGCTACGCCGCGGTCGTGGTGATCGTCGTGATCGTGGCCTACATCATCATCGGCGCCCTCTTCGGCGCGATCTTCGGGTTCGCGATGCTCGCGGGCGGCCAGCACCGGTCCGTCTACGGCGCCGACACGCCGACCGGCGAGATCCCGGTCGACAAGGACGCGCTGGCCTCGATGAGCAAGCGCATGGACGCGGCTCGCGCGCGCATGGAGGCCGCGCAGAAGTCAGGCGATCCGGCGTCCGCCACCGCGGCGCTCGGCGACGTGATGGGCGCGCTGACCGGCGCCGGCGGCACGCCGATCCCGGTCGCCGACCTGAAGGCCCGGTTGCCCGAGACGCTCGGTGCGCTCAAGCGCGAATCGTTCGAGACCAACGGCGGCTCCGCGATGGGCATCTCGAGCTCGGTGGCCAAGGCCGGCTACGTGGCCGGCGACCAGCGCGCGCGGCTGACGATCACCGACCTCGGCGGCCTGGGCGGCCTGGCCTCGGTCGCGACCTGGGCCAACGTCACCGTGGACAAGGAGACGCCCGACGCCATCGAGAAGACCTACAAGGACAGCGGTCGCACGATCCACGAGGAATACCGCAAGGACGGCAGCCACGCCCAGTACACGGTCATCCTGAAGAACGGCGTGATCGTCGAGACCGACGCCGACCGGATCGACGGCGCGACGCTGAAGTCCATGCTGAGCGGCGTCAACCTGGACGCGATCGAGGCGATGAAGCGACCCGCGAAATCGTGAGCGAAGTCTAGGGACCCGGCGTACATTCGCTTCACCTCAACAGCCACAAGACGTTCATGTCACTCGCAAGCCTGTACTCGAAGGGCGACGATTCCTCCGGCGGCGGTGGCGCGCTGCTGCGCCGCGGGGCGATCGCCGTGGCGATCCTGCTCCTGCTCGCCTGGATCTGGCCGATCCGCACCGTGCCAACGGGCTCGCGCGGCGTGATCACGGTGGGCGGCGCGATCCGTGGGCTGCAGAACGAGGGCTTCACGCTCATCGCGCCGTGGCAGAAGCTGGACGTGTTCAGCATCCGCGCCGAGCAGGCCGACATCGAGAACGCGGAAGGCTCCACCTCCGACACCCAGCCGGTGAAGGTGAGCCTGACGGTGCGCTACTCGATCGCGCCCGATCGCGTGACCGAGGTCTACGAGAAGTACAGCCACGACGGCAACCTCTCCAACTACGTGCAGACCGCCACGCAGGAGGTCTTCAAGGCCGTGACGGCGCGCTACTCGGCGCCCGACCTGATCAGCCAGCGCGCGGCCGTCTCCAACGACATCACGTCCGCGCTGCGCGCCAAGCTCGCCAACTACGGCGCGCAGGTCATCTCGATCGACATGCGCAACTTCTCGTTCAGCGAGAGCTACATGCGCGCGATCAACGACAAGGTCACGCAGGAGCAGCTCCGCCTGGCCGCCGAGAACAAGCTCAAGACCGTCGAGGCCGAACAGAAGCAGAAGGTGGCCATCGCCGAGGCCGAGGCCAACGCCGTCAAGGCCACCGCCGACGGCGACGCCTACGCCAAGATCAAGGTCGCCACCGCCGAGGCGCAGTCGCTGCAGGTGCAGAACGACGCGCTGGCCAAGAACAAGGACGTGCTGGAGCTGCGGCGCATCGAGGTGGAGCTGACGAAGGCGCAGAAGTGGAACGGGGCGTTGCCGACGTCCATCTACGCCGGCGCGCCGATTCCGTTCATGAACGTGGGCAACACGGGCGGCGGCAAGTAGCCCGGGCCGGCGGCGCCGGCTCCTCGCGCCTACGCCTTGACCTTGCTCTTGGCGTTCTTGAACCGGGCGATGGCCGACGCGAGCACGTCGATGTTGCCCGCCGTGACGCTCTCGAAGCGGTTGCGGCTGGTATGGAACGACAGGTGCTCGCCTTCGCCGCCTTTTTCCCGCATGCCGATGTTGCGCAGTTCGCGCCGGCCGTAGACGCACTCCTTGGCCTGGTCGCCCTCGTTGGAAATGCTGTAGGAATAGCACTCGTGGACCTCGCCGCGGCCGACGTTGTCCTTGTGCGGATGATCCTGCGTGATGCGGCCGAAGCTGACCAGCACCTGCTGGCGCCCGTCCACTTCCACGGTTCTCGGGTTCATGCGCCCGGCGTCGGCGAAGTAGACGGTGAACTTGATGTCCGACAGGTCGCCGGTGTAGCCGAGGATGTTGTCCCTGGTGTAGAAATCGTCGCGGTAGCCCATGGTGTCTGCTCCTGCCCGGTGGGTTCGAAAGGGTGTTGCACCGGCGGCCGCTGCGCGCGGCCTGCCATCGTGGAGTCAATGTAGGCGCCGCTTCACCGCGCGACCATTACGGGCTATGACAGCGCGCCCGCCCTTATAGTGGGCGCAGGCGGCGACGCCTTCCACACCACGAACATCGAGGCTCATCCCATGACATTCGATCCCCTCGCCAGGTCGCTGCTCGCCGCGGCGCTGGCGCTTGGCTACGTCGACGCGCACGCCGCGTCGCAGGCCCCGGTCGCCGCCGAGAACGGCATGGTCGTCACCGCGCAGCACCTGGCCACGCACGTCGGGGTCGACGTGCTCAAGGACGGCGGCAACGCGGTCGACGCGGCGGTGGCGGTCGGCTACGCCCTGGCGGTGGTCTATCCGGCCGCCGGCAACATCGGCGGCGGCGGTTTCATGACCATCCAGCTCGCCGACGGCCGCAAGACCTTCCTCGACTTCCGCGAGAAGGCCCCGCTGGCCGCCACCGCCAACATGTACCTCGACAAGGACGGCAACGTCGTCAAGGGCGCGAGCACCTACGGGCATCTCGCGGTGGGCGTGCCCGGCACCGTCTCGGGCATGGAGTACGCGCTGAAGAAGTACGGCACGATGAAGCGCCAGGCCGTCATCGCGCCGGCGATCCACTACGCGCGGGACGGCTTCGTGCTCGACCAGGGTGACGTCGACATGTTCCAGACCGCGACCGAGGAGTTCAAGAAGGATCCGGCGTCCGCGGCGATCTTCCTGAACCACGGCGCGGCGTTCCAGGTCGGACAGAAGTTCGTGCAGAAGGATCTCGCGCAGACGCTCAAGGCCATCAGCGACAAGGGCGAGGACGGCTTCTACAAGGGGCCGGTGGGCGCCGCGATCGTCGCGAGCAGCCAGGCCGGCAAGGGCATCATCACGCAGGCCGACCTCGACCAGTACAAGACGCGCGAGCTCAAGCCGGTCGAGTGCACCTATCGCGGCTACGGCATCGTCTCGGCGCCGCCGCCGAGCTCGGGCGGGGTGGTGATCTGCGAGATCCTGAACATCCTCGAGGGCTACCCGCTGAAGGACCTGGGCTTCCGCTCGGCGCAGTCGGTCCAATACCAGATCGAGGCGATGCGCCACGCCTACGTCGATCGCAACAGCTACCTGGGCGATCCGGACTTCGTCAAGAACCCGCTCGACCACCTGCTCGACAAGAACTACGCCGCGCAGATCCGCGCCGTGATCGCGCCGGACAAGGCCGGCGTGTCGATGGACATCAAGCCCGGCGTCGCGCCGCATGAGGGCAGCAACACCACGCACTACTCGATCGTCGACAAGTGGGGCAACGCGGTCTCGGTCACCTACACGCTCAACGACTGGTTCGGCGCCAAGGTCACCGCCCCCAGGACCGGCGTGATGCTGAACGACGAGATGGACGACTTCACCTCGAAGGTCGGCGTGCCCAATCTCTACGGCCTGGTGCAGGGCGAGGCGAACGCGATCGCCCCGGGCAAGCGTCCACTGAGCTCGATGAGCCCCACCATCGTCACGAAGGACGGCAAGCCCGTGATGGTCGTCGGAACGCCCGGCGGCAGCCGCATCATCACCGCGGTGCTGCACACCATCCTCAACGTGATCGACTACGGCATGAACGCCCAGGAGGCGGTCGACGCGCCCCGGTTCCACCAGCAATGGCTGCCCGAGACGACCAACATCGACAACTTCGCGCTGAGCCCGGACACGCGCAAGATCCTCGAGGGATGGGGCCAGAAGTTCAGCGCCCCGCAGCCCGCGAACCACCTCGCGGTGATCCTGATCGGCGCGCCGTCGCTGGACGGCAAGCCGGTGGGCAAGAACCGCTTCTACGGGGCGAACGATCCGCGGCGCAACAGCGGGTTGGCGTTGGGATACTGACGGATCCATGGGCCGGGACCGGATCGGCGCCATCAGGTCGCCCGTTCATTCCCGCGACCCGCCGGCTCGCTGCGCGAGCCCGGACCAGCCTGGTCCCTGATCGGGGTCTGGTAACCCTCGGGGGTATCGCCTAGACTGCGCACCAGGACGGCGACACGCCGCCAAGGGGAGCAGCCACCATGACGACCACCGACGCTTCGCACGCGTCGCGGCGCGGTCGCGCGCGCGGCGCGCCGACCGCGTCTCGCGTCGAACGCCACTCGCTGGGCGACGGCCGCTGGATGGTGGGCGACTGGCTCGTGCGCGCATCCAGCCACCGACTCGAACGCGATGGGACCTCGGTGGCGCTCGAGCCTCGGATGGTGGCCGTGCTGGCCGAACTCAGCCGGCGCGCCGGCGAGGTCGTCAGCGCCGAGACGCTGCTCCACTGCTGCTGGCCCGGCGAACCGCTGGGGGACAACCCCATCCACAAGGTCATCGCCGGATTGCGTCGCGCCCTCGGCGACAACGCGACGGCGTCGCACTACATCGAGACGATCCGCAAGCAGGGGTATCGCCTCGTCGCCCCGATCCGCGCGCTGTCGGCCCAGGGGCCGCGCGGCCACCAGGACAGCTGGCGCGGGCAGTCGCCGTTCCGCGGCCTGGAAGCCTTCGGCCGCGCGCACGCCGACGTGTTCTTCGGCCGCGACCAGGCCGTCTCCGCGCTGCACGCCCGGCTTGGCGCGCAATGGGAGCGCGGCCATCCCCTGGTCGTGCTGCTCGGCCCGAGCGGCTCGGGCAAGACCTCGCTGGTGCAGGCCGGCCTGCTGCCGGCGCTGTTCGCGAGCGGCATGAGCGGCTCGATGCCGTCCCGGCTGCTCGCCAGCATGGCGGCGACGGCCGATCTCGGCAGCGCGGACGATTTCGGCCCCTGGGCTGCGATCGCCGGCGCATTGCTCGATTGGGAGATCGACGAATCGCCGCTGCTGTCCGGGTACAGCATCGCCTCGCTCTCCACCGCGCTGCGCGACGAGCCCGGGCGGATCACGGGCCTGGTTCGCGGCGCCCTGGATGCCGCCGCGGCCGGCAGGCCGGCGGGCCTGCCGCCGCCGCTGCTCGTGCTCGACCGCCTCGAAGGCCTCTTCAAGCTCGCCGACGCGCCCGCCGTGATCGGCTGCATCGACCGCTTCGTCCGGCTGCGGCTCACCCTGGTGGTCGCCATCTGCCGCAACGACTTCTACCCGAGCCTCGCCGCGCACGCGCCCTTGATGCGCGACAAGGAACGCGGGGCGCACATGGATCTCGCGTCGCCCGGCGCCGAGGCCATCGCCCAGATGATCCGGTTGCCCGCGCGCGCCGCCGGCCTGACCTATGGCACGGATGCCAGCGGCCTGAACCGCCTCGACGACCGCCTGTGTGCCGACGCGGCGCAGACGCGCGACGCGCTCCCCCTGCTGCAGTACACGCTGCAGGAGCTGTACCTGCAACGCGCACCCGGCAACGAGCTGACCTGGGTGGCCTACGACGCGATGGGCGGCCTGGACGGCGCGATCGGCCGCCGCGCCGAGGCCACGCTGTCGGCGCTGCCCACGCCGCAACAGGAGGCGCTGGCGCGCGTGCTACCGCGCCTGGTCGGGCTGCCGGTCGAAGACGCGGCGCCCACCGGCCGCTGGGTCGCGATGGCGGACCTCGGCGACGAGCACGAGCGCGCGCTGGTGCGCGAGCTCGTTCAGGCCCGCCTGCTGGTCGCCGACCACCTGGCCGGCAAGCCCGGCTGCCGTGTCGCCCACGAGGCCTTGCTGCGAAGCTGGCCGCGCGTCATCGCCTGGGTCGCCCAGCACCGCGAGACGCTCACGGCGCGCGACCGGCTGCTGCCCTGGGTGCAGCGCTGGCTCGACGGCGGGCGTGCCGCCGCGTTGCTGCTGCCGCGCGGGGCCGCGCTGTGGCAGGCGAGCACGGCCCTCGCCGAGGCGCCGCAATTGTTCCCGCCCGACGCGCACGACTACGTCACCCGCTCCGGCACCCGCTTGCGGCGACAGGCACGCTGGCGCTGGGGCGGCACGGCGTGCGTGGCCGGCCTGGCCGTCGTCGCCGCGCTCGTGGCGGTGCGCAACGCCAAGCTGGCGCGCGTGGCCGCGGAACGCGACCTCGAGAGCCAGCACCTCGCGTCCTTCATGCTGGGCGATCTCGCCGACCAACTTCGTCCGATGGGCCGGCTCGACGTGTTGGGCAGCATCGGCGAACAGGGCCTGCGCGTGCTCGCCCACGAAGGCGCCGGCGACGAGTCGCCCGCGCAGGCGCTGCAGCGCGCGAAGGCGCTGGTCGTCATCGGCGAGGTCGACGGAAGCCGCGGCAAAGGGCGCACGGAGGTGGCCATCGCCGCGCTCGACAAGGCGCAGCGCCTGCTCGAATCGCTCGCACCCTGGCACGGTGCGGGCCTCGGCGACTACTACAAGACGCTCGGCGCCGCCGCCTTCTGGCGTGGCCAGATCGCGTTCGACCAGGGCGACCTCGTGCGCGCCTCGATGCAGATGTCGACCTATCGAGAGGCCTGCGAGCGTTGGCTTGGCGCCGTCCCCGACGCCCCCGACGCACGCAAGGAGCTCGGCTTCGCGCTGAACAGCCTGGGCTCCATCGCGATGCGCCGCGGCACCTGGGTCGAGGCCGGACACTGGTTCGAGGCGTCGCTCGCACTGAAGCAGGCGGCGCTCGCCGCGCAGCCCGGCGACACCGAGGCCCTCGACGCCGTCGCGAGCTCGCGCACCTGGCTCGGGCTCGTCACGCGCGTGCGCGGCGAGCCGCGCAAGGCGCTCGCCATGTTCGACGCGGTCCGGGCGACCGGGCTTGCGCTCCACGCCGCGCACCCGGACGAGTACGTGCGCGTCTACAACCTCGGCATCCTGGAGATACGGCGCGCCGAAGCCTTGCGCGACCTGGGCGAACGCGGCGCGGCCGCACGCGCCATGGACGACGCCGTCGCCCGGCTCGGGCAGGCGGTCGGCAACGACCCGAGCAACCGCCGCTGGCAGGGCGAGCTGGCGCACGCCGAGGCCGAACGCCTCTTCGCCCGCAACGATGCCGGACTGCCCGTCGGCGATGCGCCGGGGCGCCTGGCCGAACGTGTCGCTCGCGCCGCGCAGTCTCCGAACCAGGACAACCTGCGGCAAGAAGCCGCCGCGAGCCTGGCCACGACCCGCGCCGCGACGGCCGTGGCGCATGCCGACTGGCCGCTCGCCCGGTCGGTGCTGGCGGACGCCGGCGCGCGCCTTCGCACGCTGATGGCCGCTCGTCCGCTCAGTTGGCAGCTGAATGAATTCCAGGCCCGGCTCGCGCTGCTGTACGCGCGCGTGCCGGACACTCCGGAACGCACGGCCGCCTGCGCCGCGGCGGCCGCCGCCCTGCGCCCCGCCGTCGATTCCCAACAGGCCGGGCTCGTGCAGGAGGCCTGGCTGGTCGCCCGCACGTGCTCAGGCGCCGCGCCGCCGGACGCCGCGGCCCTCGGGCGCCTGACGGCGGGAGGCTACCGGCCGACGACCCTGATCTCCCCGTCCCTTCCCCAGCAAAAAGGCGCTCCATGAATGACGTCCTCGACCCCCTCGTTTCCATGTCGACATACACCGTCGTCCCTTGCAAGGACAGCGACGGGTTGATGTCCTGTCTCTACTTCGACAAGGACAGGAACATCGTCGCTTCCAACAAGCTCGATTGCCGCGCGCAGGGCGGTACGGTCGACTTCCTCTGCCTGAAGCAGCACGTCGAGGCGCTGCCCGCGGCCGTCCTCGACCAATACCACGTCATCGAGGGCGCGACGCTGTTCGCCGCCGTCGTCAAGACGACGACGCACAGCACCGGCCTGTCCAACACCTACATGGCCGACGGCAACCGCCGGCTGGTGCTGCCGGTGATGCCGCTGACCAAACGTTCGACGATCCTGATCTTCACGCTGATGTCGCCGGTGATCGCGGAGGGATTCAGCCTGATCGCGACGTCCGACCCCGAAATCGGGAACAGCGGAGGCGACAACACCTGAACGGGCGTGCCGCCGCCGCATGGCGCCTGGCGCCGGCGCGTCACTTCTCGGAGCGCGTCTTGACGCTGCGGCCTTGCTGGATCGTCGCGTTGTTCGGCGCGACGAGGGTCGCCAGCGGATGCGCCTGGTTGTACTTGTCGTAGGCGTCCTGGACGTTCGAGGTCAGCGACGGTTGCAGGTTGTCGCATTGCGTCTGCGAGGGCTGCACGCCATGCTCGTGGCCGTCGGCGTACTTGAACTCGTTCGACTTGATGTTCTTGGCGATCGCCGCGGCGTAGTATTCGAGCCAGACAAAGTATTTCATGGGGTTGCTCCTTGAGGTGATGTTGAACCCGGCAGACGCGATCGGCCCGCGCAACCGGGGGGAAAGTCACACGTCGGTGCTGACGACGCCGAGAAGGATCGGCAGCGTCGACGCCGTCGGGCCGATGGTGATGGTTTGTGTTTCGTCGTCGTCCGTCGACGCTGCGGCGCCCGCCTCGAACGTGATCGGGCCGATGCCGATCGACGGGCCTTGCGGCGCGGCCAGGAGCGACCTCGCGCTCTCGAACGCCAGGCGATCGTCGAATTGCAGCGTCACCGTGGGTTCGAAGCCGAGGACCACCTGGTAGATGCAGCGCGCGAGCACGCCGCCCTCCGAGAAGAACGCCGACTGGTCTTGCGCCGACAGCTGGCCCTTGAACAAGGCGATGGCCGTCTTGCTGAACCAGCCCGCCGGATTCAGCGCGAAAGTGCCCAGGCCGGTGAACGCGACCTCCAGCGCGAAGTCGCCGGAACCCGTGGCCGGAGCCGGCGGCGCCGTCGCTGGCCCGGCGAGGTTCGCCGTCGCGAACCCCAACGCCGTGGGCGGAACGGCGGCCGTGAACATCGGCACGTGCGGCACGCCGGCCGCGTCGTGCGAGAGCAGTCGAAAGAACGGCGGCGGCACAGGCTGCGACACGGGCGGCGCCGAAGCCAAGGACATCGACCGCGCCGCCGTCGCCGCCATGGACACGGCGCTCGTGGGCGGTGGCGCGGCCGCGATCGTCGAGCGGAAGGCGATGACGCCGCCGTCCCGGGTCCGGCGGGCGATGCTCGACACCTGCCATTCGCTGTACTTGGCGCGAAAGCCCGAATCGAGGACATAGGCCGGCACATAGGTCGTCGGCGGCGGCGCGGCGCCGCCCGGCGCGGCCGCCGCCTGCCGGATCGGCATGTTGAGGGCCGTCTGCGACGCCGCGTCCGCGGCGGTCATCTTCGTGCGCGCGTCGTCGAGGTCGGGCGACGCGACGCGGCGCAGGAAGAGCGCGTAGGCCTCGCTCACGCTGGCCGCCGCGGAGAAATTCGGCGAGTCGGCGGGCATGGCGTCGCCGAGGCGAAAGACCTCGGCATTGCAGACCAGCGGGTCGGCGTTGGCCACATCCACCACCAGCGTGGTCTGGCCGAACGCGAAGTGCTGCGTGCTGCCCAGGCCGGCGGGAAACAGCGTGCCCACCAGGGCCCGCGACCAGCCGGCCCACGCGGCCTCGAGGCCGCCTTGCCGTGTCGTCATGATCGATGCACTCCTGCCGGGAAAATGGAAGTCGCCCGCCTGCGGGGGCGGGGTGCAGCGCCGGATGCGTGACCCGGCGCTGCGGGGGTCTCACGACCTCAGAGCTTGCTGCTGACCACGCCCAGCAGCACCGGCATCGTCGACTTGATCGGACCGATCTTGATCGACGACGAGGCGTCGTCGTAGTGGATGTTGTCCTTCGACGAATTCGCGCCGCCCGAGCCGCTGAAGCTGAACGGGCCGACCCCGACGGAGACGCTGGCCTGCGTCTGCCACGCGGACTTCAGGCGGGCGTAGTCGGCCGCGGTGAGCTTGATGCTGACCGTCGGCTCGAAGCCGAGCACCACCTGCGACGCGCGTCGCGCCAGCGCGCCGTCGTCGGAGAAGAAGTCCGGCGCGCCGGGCTTGAGCTTGTTGCGATAGGTGGACACCAGCGAGCCGTCCTGCCACCACGGTCCGGGATTGATGCCGAAGGCCTTGACGCCGACGAACGAGACGTCGACGCCGAAGGCGGACGAGCTGGTGTCGATGGCCACCGTGCTGGCGCTCGAGGTGGTCGATCCGCTGGCCGACCAGAAGAAGCTGCTCCAGCTCGCCTTGGCGGTGGCGTTCCAGCCGGACTCCTTGTAGTCGTAGTCGTCCGACTTCGAGTCGAAGTGGAAGGTCTCGCCGATCGTGCCGGCCGCGCTCGCCTTCTGCCATTCCGCGTAGGTCGCGGCGTAGGCCGTGTCCAGCATGTAGAGCGGGACGTAGGACGACACGTTCTGCGCCGTGGTGCCGGTGGCCGCGGGCGCGGCCCCGCCGATCACGACGGCGGTCGAGCCCGGCGGGATGTAGGTGGCAGAGGTGATCTGCATGTTGTAGTTGTCTTGCGCCGTCGGATCCTGGGCGCCGCCGTTGATCGACAGGAGCTGGCGCGCGAGCTGCACCTGCGTATACCCGGGGCCGTACAGCTGGTTGCTCAACTGGTCGACGACCGATTGCGCGCCGTCGAGCTGGCTCTTGGCCGTGGCGAGCGACGGATAGTTGGTCAGCACCCAGCTCTTGAACGGCGGGATGGTTTCGCCAATGGTCGTGGCGGTCGCCTTCTGGGCGATGTAGGCCGCCGCCGCCGCCGAGTAGACGTTGTTGTAGCCCGTCTGGATGGCGATGAGCCCCGGCGTGGCGCCGCCGTCGCCGTTCAACGCGATGTTGAGCTGCGATTGCAGGTTCGGGTTGCCGTCGCCGCCCAGGTCCACCCAGCCCAGGAACTGCGCGTACGAGGTCGCGAGGCCGCTCGGCGCCGGGCCGTAGCTGGGGCTGTTCGCGGGGATGATGTCACCCAGCGAATAGATGCCGTAGTTGGTGACGCCGGCGTCCGTCGCGTTGAGGTTGACGGAGCGCGCCACCGAAGCCGCGGAGAACATCGAATCCGAGCCCATGCCGGCAGGAAACAGCTTCTCCTGCATCGCCTTCATCAACTGTCCCCACATCGCCGATTGGTCCACGTTTGCCATTTGATCTCTCCCGAAAAGGTTGAATTCGCGTTCCCGGCGATTCCGGGACTTGCGCGGTCGAAAAACGGGGCTGGGTCGTCCTGCAGGCTGGCTGCCCGCGGGGCCAGTCCTGTCGTCGCGACGAGGCTGAGGCCCGACCGCGAATGAAGCCACGTTAGGTCGCAAGGCCGCCGCTGCGTATCGGTGCGATGCGGAGATTCGGGTCGGCGAAAATCCGAGGCCGCACAAGCCTCGCGTGCCTCGCTTCACGCCACTTCGAGCGTGCTCAGCCCTTCGCGCAATGCATAACGCGTGAGCTCCGCGATGCCGTGGATGCCGAGCTTGTGCATGATGTTTTCGCGATGCGTCGCCACCGTCTTTCCGGTCACGTGAAGGCGGTCGGCGATCTGCTGCGTCGACAGCCCCTCGGAGAACAGCTGGGCGATCTCGCGCTCGCGCGCGGTCAGCGTCGGGGCGGTTCGCGCGAGTGGCGGCGCCGCGGCGCTCCGCGCCCGCGCGCCCTGCACGACGAGGTCCACGAGCGCCGCGCTCAGATGGACGCGGCCGGCCGCCACCGCGCGAATGCCGCGCACCAGGTCGTCGCAACAGGCGTCCTTGAGCAGGTATCCCGTCGCGCCGGCATCGATGGCCGACATCACCGTGCGCGCGTCGCCGTGCATCGACAGGCACAGCACGCGCACGCCGCACTCGCACGCCCGCGCGCGCCGGATGCACTCGATGCCGTTCAGGCCCGGCATCGACAGGTCGGTGACGAGCACCGCCGGCTGCAGCCGTTGCACGAGCCTGACGGCGGCGGCGCCATCGTCGGCGACGCCGACGACCTCGATGTCGGCTTCGCGCGCCAGCAACGCGCAAAGGCCGTCGCGCACGAGACGGTGGTCTTCCGCGAGGACGACGCGCAGTCTCATGTCGCGCTCCCCGCAGGCGCGCCCGGCAGAGCGGTCAGCGGCAGCAGCACGCTGGCGCAGGTGCCTCGACCGCGCACGGAGCAAATCTGGAGTTCGGCGCCGATGGCGTGCAGTTGCGCCCGTGCGCTGGCCAGCCCGAAGCCGCCGGATCGGCCGGCCGGGCGTGCCGGATTGTCGAAGGGCAGCCCGGGGCCCTCGTCCTGCACGCTCACGCGCAGCCGCCCGCGCTCGACCGCGGACGCGATGCGCAGCCGGTGCGCGCCGGCGTGCTTTTGCGCATTCAGGCACAGCTCGCGCACGACCCGGTGGACGATCGCCAGGTGCAGTTCGGGCAGCTCGACGGCCGGTGGCGCGAGATCGAGTTCCACGGCGACGCCGCCCCGGGCGCGCAGGCGGCACGCCAGGTCACAGAGCGCCGGCGCCAGCCCGTCGCGCCAGGGCGGGCAGGCGATGTCGAAGACGGCCGCGCGCGTCGCCTCGGCGGTCGCCGCCATCAGCTCGGCCAGTTCCCCGGCCCGAAGCGCCGCCTTTCCATCCACCAATCGCTGCAGCTCACCCAGCTTGAGGCGTTCGAGCACCAGCATCTGGCCGACGTCGTCGTGCAGGTTGCGGGCGATGCGCTCGCGTTGCCTGGCCTCCGCCGACGCCAGCAGTTTCGCCAGCACGCCGGCGTCCGACTTGATATCGCGGCGGCGCCCGCCGCGCATCGCGTCCCGTGCGCGGCGCGGACGCCGGATATTCGGGATGGATACCCTGGGTGAGTATCTCGAAGAGTATGGCCCTGCATTCGAATTCACGGTCGTTCCCCTGTCTGCTTTCGATGTCCGCGCGGCCTGCCGTCGATGGCGAGCCCTGCGGTTCCGCGGACGCTTCTGCTGTCCGCCGCCACAAGCTAGGGAACAACCGCGGTTGCCGCCTTCCGGGAACCTGCCGGAAGGCTGGTCGCCCAGTGCGAAGGCAGGGGCGAGAGGTCCGGTTGCCGGTCGGACCCGGTCCCGTCGGCGCTCCTGTGCCGGCGATCGGCCCTGCCGCATCGGGCTGACACCTGCGCATGGGCAACTCGGCAGGACTTGCCTGAAAGCCGTCCACAGGCTGCGTCGCGGCGGTCCGGACGAATATCTTCGGAGCCCTGGACGGGCGCGCGCCGCGAATATCCAGGGTGTGCGCCGATAGGGCTTTCGCGCGCGCAAGCCCGCGTGCGGACACGAACGACAGGCGGTCGGCTGGAATATCTCGGCGCGTGGCGCCGGCGGTGATCGAAAACCGGTTCGTCAGCCGAGACCGGGAACCCGTTCACTGCCGCCGAGCGCCCGGCCCATGCCGCGAATCGCGCGGGCGATCTCGTCGACCTCCATGCATCCGTAGCCGATGCACAGGCCGTTCATGCGCGTCCTGGCGACCGCGTAGGCCGTGAGCGGCAGGGCGCCGGGCAGGTGATCGCGCGCGGCCTGGAGGACGGCCGCGGTGGACGAACCCTTGGGGAGGCGTGCGGTCAAGTGGAGGCCGGCGTTGCCGGGCAGTACCTGCAGCCACGGCCCCAGGCGCTGCTCGATGCCCTGCACCAGGGCCTGCCGGCGCTGCGAGTAGATCGGCCGCATCCGGCGGAGGTGGCGCGCCAGGTGGCCCTCGGCGATGAAGGCCGCGAGCGTGGCCTGGATGAGGCCGTCGCTGTGCGAATCGGTGCTTCGCTTGACGTCGACCAGGGCCTCGCGCGCCCAGGGCGGCGCCACCACGAAGCCCTTGCGCAGGGAGGGAAACAGGCTCTTCGAGAAGGTGCCGACGTAGAAGACCCGCTCGTCGCAGTCGAGCGTCTGGAGGGCGTCCTGGGGGTGGGCGTCGAACAGGAACTCGCCGTCGTAGTCGTCCTCGACCACCACCGCGCCGAGCGTGCGGGCGCGCACCAGCAGGTCGGCACGGCGCGCGGCCGACATCACGGCGCCGGTCGGCGATTGATGCGACGGCGTCACGCAGATCACCTTCACGTCGTCCGGCACGCGATCCACGCGCAGGCCCTGATCGTCCACCGGCACGGGCACCAGGACGGCGCCGGCGGCCTTGAACGCCGCGCGCGTCGGTGGAAAGCCCGGATCCTCGACGGCCACGCGGGTGCGGCCCGGCGTGACGAGCAGCCTGGCCAGCAGGTCGAACGCCTGCTGCGCACCGGACGTGACGACCAGGTCGTCGGGCCCGCAGGCCACCGCGCGCGCAAAGGCCACGTGGCCCGCGATCGCGTCGCGCAGCGCCGGCAGGCCCGCGGAAGGGCCGTAGTTGAAAGGCGATCGGGCACTGTCGCGCAGCGCCCGCGCGGTCAGGCGGCGCCAGGCGTCATGGTCGAAATAGCGGTCCTCGGGCACGCCGGTCCGAAAGCAGCGCGACGGGATCGGTACCGCATGGACGAGCTTGTCCGCGGGGTGCCGCCAGGTCCTGGCGATGCGCGGGTCGGTCTCTCGCGACGGCTGCAGGCCTGCTCCGCGCAGCGCCTTCGCCGGCACGGCGTCGGGCGGTCCGATGACGACCAGGCGCGCGCCGGGGCGTGCGCTCGCGTGGCCCTCCGACACGAGCAGGTCGTAGGCCGTGATGACCGTGTTGCGGCCGACGCCGAGGACGTCCGCCAACCGGCGCGTCGACGGCAGCGCGAAGCGATCGGGCAGGCGGCGCTCGAGGATCGCGGCGCGCAGGCGGCGATGCAGCGCCTTCGTCAGGCCGCCTGCGCGGACGCCCGCCAACGTCAATTCGAACGGTAGAACTGGTTCCATCGATTTGCCTCGAACTGTGCCTTCTGCCAAACCAGATTGTCCTTAAAGTAGGACGCCATGAACAGCTTCATCTGTGAGACCTGCGGAACCCAGTTCGCCCCCAGCGTGCGACCGCCGACCCGTTGTCCCGTGTGCGAGGACGACAGGCAGTACGTCGGCTGGAACGGCCAGCGCTGGACGACTCACGAGGCCCTCGTCGAGAGCCGTACCCTGCGCATCGGCGAGGACGCCGGCCTGCCGGCGCTGGCCATGGCCGGCGAGTTCGGCATCCCGCAGCGTGCGCTGCTGCTGAACACGGGCGCAGGCAACATCCTGTGGGAGTGCCTGAGCCTCGTCACGGACCAGGCCGTCGCCCACTTGCGGGAGCGGGGCGGGGTCGATCGCATCGTGATCTCCCACCCGCACTTCTACGCCTCGATGGTGCAATGGAGCGATGCGTTGGGCGGCGTGCCGGTGCTGCTGCATGCGGCCGACAAGGCCTGGGTCCAGCGTCCCGCGCGCTGCGTCGAACATTGGCAGGGAGACAGCCTGCGCCTCGGCGATGACGTCACGCTCATCCGGACCGGCGGCCACTTTCCGGGCAGCACGGCGCTGCACTGGGCGAGCGGCCCCCGTGGCCGGGGTGCGCTCTTCGTGGGGGACTCGCCGCAGGTCGCGTCGGACCGGCGCAGCGTGAGCTTCATGTACAGCTACCCGAACCTGGTGCCCATGCGACCGGCCGACGTGCGCTCGATGCGCGAACGCCTGGCCCCCTTCGACTACGACGACGCCTACGGCTTCAGCTGGGGCCGCAACATCCTGGGCGCCGCCAGGCCGCTGGTCGACGCGTCGTTCGACCGCTACCTTGCCGCCGTCAGCCAGGACGAGTGAACCGCGCCTCGCGGTGCCCTCGAGTCGCGTGGCTTTCCATTTCAGTTCCAACCCATTCTTGAGAGTCCGACATGCCCAAGCAACTTTTCGTCAACCTGCCCGTGAGCGACCTCGCGAAGGCCAAGTCGTTCTACGAGACGATCGGCGCCGTCAACAACCCGCAGTTCTCGGATGATGCGTCGGCCTGCATGGTGCTGTCGGACACCATTTTCGTGATGCTCCTGACGCACGAGAAGTGGAAGCAATTCACCAGCAAGCCGATCGCCGACGCGCGTCGCGCGAGCGAGGTCATGCTGGCGCTGAGCGCAGACGGCCGCCAGTCGGTCGACGCGATCGTGGAGGCGGCCGGCACGAGCGGCGGCAAGGCCGACGTGAATCCACGACAGGATCTCGGCTTCATGTACAGCCGCAGCTTCGAAGACACGGACGGGCATGTCTGGGAGATCGTGTTCATGGACATGGCGCAGATGGCGCAGGGATGAGCCAGGCCCGCCGGGAGCGATCGAGCTCGTGCACGCTGGCTCGCGATGGGCCAGAACCCGGTCGATTTTCACGGCGGCCTGGCGTACGATTGGCGGCAATTGCCGCGACTCGAACAGGCGTGGCGGGATACAGCATGAGCCACGGTTTCGGCAACGAACTTCCTCGCGCGCACGGCAACACCTCGCCGCGCGCACGCACACGCTACCTGGTCGTCATCGACTCGGGCGGATTCATGGTGGCACGCCTGTTCCTCGAGTCGCGCGAACAGGTCGCCGAGTTCGATGCCAGCACGGAAGAAGTGGCGCAGATGATCACGCACCTGCGGGCCGACAACAATGCCGGCGACCCGCAATGGGATCGCGCCCTGGCCGGTCACAGCGCCGCCGAACGGGCGGAGGCGAGAGTCTATGAGCTGGAGATCTGACGATGTCGGCGCGCGCAGCCGGGCTGGCGCGTTGCGTGCGATCGATTCGGGTTCCCCGGCAAGCCGTGTTCACCGTTCAGGGCAACCGCCTGGCTCCAAAGCGCCATGCGATCATCTGTGAACCCAGCCCGCTTCCGACGAACACGGCGCGCTGGTTGGAGGCGAGCTGACTCAACCAGTCGAAGGTCCCACCGTCCGCGAGCGGCAGCTCCTCTCCGTCGGGTGCGGCGACCCAGATCCGGTACCGCAGTCCGCCCGAGTAATAGGGATGTTCCAACGGCAGGCGGTCCGCTTCCAGGAGATCGGCGAGCTGGTCGCCGAGGCCCTGCCTTTGCGGAGAAGCCAGGATTTCCACGCGTCGCCGGCCCAGGGGGTACCCGTGCTGCTCGAGCCGGGCGAGGCCCGCGAGCATCGTGCGCACATGCAGCGCGACCGTCTCGACCGTGAAGGCGTGATCCTTCCGCTCGATGCCCGCGCTCCCGAGAGCAAACAGGCGAAAGTGCTGGCCATATCCCGGCAGTTTTGGAGCCGGCTGTGCGCGAACGACGCGCTGGCTCGTGGCGAGGTGCAGAGCCGCCTCCGGACGCGTTCGCAGCCTCAGCGCGCACTCCAGCGCCAGAACGTTCGTCGGGTCCGAAACGACCTCGGTTGCCCGCAATGCCGAGAGGACGCGATTCTGGTGGGTGGGTCCGACGACGGAGCAGGTTCCCATCGGCGCCACCGGCGAGAGTTCGATCGCCTCGAAGCGCTCCGCGGCCTCCACCAGGTGACCGTCGATGGCCAGCATCTCGCGCTGGCCGACGGGTGCCGGCCCGCAGAAGGGGTCACGGCCGTATTGAGCGACAAGTTCCTTCGCGCTGCGCGCCAGGGCACGCGCATGCGTCACTTCGAGTAGAAGCGACTGGAGCTCCGAGCCGGTGAGCCCGTCCACGAGTCGACTGAAGGTCGGTGCACCGACGGAGTCGACGATCCAAGCGCGATGTGCCATCGTCAAAATGATACCGCCGGGTGCCGGGCACTTGCTCAAGTCGCCGGATGTCGACGGTCACTGCAGGTCGCTGACGATTCGTTCGGCGAAAGACGCGACTCTCGCTGTGCAGGCCGCGAAGCCGGCGAAGATGTCCGGACCCGTCTTGGCTGCAATGAGAGACTTGCCCGTCGTTGCAGCATTCGCCGGTTGCAGTCCTTCGACAACGTCTGGTTTCGGGTAGGCTGCTCGGCAAATGCATCAGCCCCCTGTGAAAATCATGAGAATCATCTCGATCCTGTTGATTGCCCTCGTCCCGATGGCGTGTTGGCCTGCACCCAAAGATGACCAGACAGTTCGGATTCGATCGGAAGACGATGAGATGAACGCGGCTATCGAAAGGGCCCAGGCAACGCTCGAAGAGTTCTTGAAGATTGCGCGCAATCCTCCCGCCGGCGCCTCCGGCTTCAAGCTCAAGGTGCGACTTCATGATTCACATGGGACCGAACACATGTGGGTCACTCCGTTCAAGCAGACCCCGGCCGGCTTCACTGGCGTGCTGGACGATGAACCAGAGTCTGTCACGAGCGTGGAGAACGGCCAGACGCTCAGTTTCACGCGAGCCGAGATCAGCGATTGGGGTTACGTCCAGAACGGAAAGCAGAAGGGCAGCTTCACCGTATGCGTCTTGTTCAAGCACATGCCTTTGAACGAAGTGGAACAGTACCGCAGGGACTATGGCTTTGAGTGCTAGCGCGCAGTTGCCCGGCCGGCCAGCGCTTCCCGTGGTGCACCAGCAGGCTTCGGCAACCGGTCCAGGAGCCGCCGTTCGGGGATGCCCGCTTTCATGCACGCATTCGCGCTAGGATAGGTCGATGTAGTTCCTCTGGAAAACTCGAACCTCCTGGTGCATCAATGACTCCTTCGTTCAACGATGTCTCGAGCGCGATCCGGGCGGGTCGCCCGGTGTCTTGCGTGGCGAGGCCGACGCTCACCAGCCGCGTGTCGCGTGATTCCTTCCAGCTCGAGCCATGAAGACGACGCCCCCCGAAGATGTCGCTGCGATGTTCGACCTTCCGCCGCTGCCGGCAGCGGCGCAGTCGGCCGAGTCGACCCTGGAGTCCGAAGAGGCCGCACTGGCGGCGGAACTCGCGGCGACGATCGAGTCCGGCGGCGTCGCCACCGACGCTCCTGATTCGCGCACGGATCTGCGCGTGAACGTTTCGTGGCCGGCGCGCATGCAATTGCCCGATGGGCACGTCATCGAACTCAAGGTTCGCAACGTTTCGGAAGGCGGCGTCGGCCTGATGAGCGACGGACACATTCCGGCCCATACCGTCGTGAACTTCGAGATGGGCGTGCCGCCGCTCGACGAGGGCGGCGAGACCACGCCCGTCAAGGGCACGATCAAGACGACGTACACGGTCGTTCACGGCTCGGAGACCCTCTGCGGCGGTACCTGGCAAGAGCCTCCTGCCGGTCTGGAACTCGTGGCCATGTGGATCAAGGGGCTGCGGCGTTGACGAGCCTCGGCGACCCGGTTGCAGTCCATGTCCGCTGTCGGCTTTCGGGTCGCCCGGCGAGTGTCTTCGTCCTGATGCCCACACGATGTGAGAATCAGGAGCGATTTCTCAGTCAGACGCGGGAGACTTTTCATGACGACGATTGCCGAGAACACAGATCTCGTCACGCTCATCAACGTATTCACGGTCGAGCCATCGAATCAACAGCAACTGCTCGACCTGCTCGCGCGCGCTACGGACACATCCGTTCGTGACATGCCGGGTTTCATCTCCGCGGCGCTTCATCGAAGCGTCGACGGAACGAAGGTCACGATGTACGCGCAGTGGAAGAGCGCGGAGCACTACCGGCACTACCAATCGATGCGTTCAAACCCGGCCGCCGCACCCTACGTGGAACAGGCACTCGCCATCGCCAAGTTCGATCCCGGGATGTATGAAGTGGTCAAGGTCTTCGCCGGGCCGTCCAAGCCTGTCGCTGACTGATTCGGTAGGCAGGACGGCGTTCAGCTGAGCGACGCCGGGTGCGACGGATAGGTCAATGTGCGCAGTGCTCGAAAGCCGGCCGACGACTGGGCGTTGGACCCTGTTGCCGGGGGTGAGGTCGCCTGTCGACCAGTACCAGCCATTCGGACACGTCAGCTTTCGGTCGGCTCTGTTCATGCGGCATGGCGCCGCCAAGGATTGGCGCGATTTAGGCCGCGGGAGCGGGAATCTCACCGACGTGTCAGGCGCTGTCCGGCGATGGCTGGTTAAGGCGACCCTGGCACACGAGGTGGAGTCCAAGGAGCGTCCCGACGGGGAACACCAGCATCGTCGCCAGGCCGAGGGCGATCGTGCCTTTCCGGGCCCAGGGTGCGCGGCGGAGCGTTCCCCACGCAAGCAGCAGGTGAAGCGCCGTCGGAACGAACAAGACCAGCAGCAGGTCAGTCGGAAAATGATATCCGCCCTCCGGCGGGTCGACACTCACGGTCGCCCCGGCGAAGTCGCCGAACAGTGCTACGCCACCGGTAATCACGAGGTTCAGCAAGGCCCACAGCGCGGCGAATGCGAAGTGGACGAGGAGTAGCCGGCGAACCGTGCCGGGATCGGCGACGACTTTCGCGCGGGGCTCGAAGGGAATGTCCTGCATGACTACAATTTACCTGCGACGCATGGGCAGTGCGTGAAGTCAGCGTGAAGCGGCGGGAGCGAACATATCGCGGTCCGCAATGAGTGGCGGCCACTGGGGCCTGATTGCTTTCTGGCTGTCCAACGAGTGTCATCAGGTCAGCTTTCGAATTGATATTTGCTCGTGCCATGGTCACTGGTGACGACAACTCTACGGAAGGCTTCGAGGAAACCATGCAACTCTTCGACAGCGCGTTCAGCCCCTTCGCCCGCAAGGTCCGGATGGTTCTCGAGTTCAAAGGACTGGAATTCCAGGTCACGGACGGTCTTCTCAAGTCCTGCCACGAGGATTTGAAAGCCCTTAACGGGCGGGTCGAGGTTCCAACCCTGGTTGACGGCGACACGGTCGTTGTCAACTCCAGCGACATCGTCAGCTACCTCGAGCATCGCTATCCCGATCGGGCGATCTATCCCGTCGCTCCTGATGCTCGAGTTCACGCGCGTGCCTGGGAGCGAACCGCGGACGCCTTCATCGACCCCATCCTGGTGGACATCTCGTACTGGAAATGGGCGGAACGCCCGGACACGATGCCGACGGGCCTTCTTGAAGCCGCTCGCGCCGATCTATCGCTCGTCTACGACACGCTCGAGGCCGAACTCACGGAGCGCGAGTACATCAGCGGGCCCTTGTCCATTGCGGATATAGCGCTCTTTCCGCACATCGCCAGCGCGCGGGCCATGGAGGTCGCCCACTCGCGAGACCGGCATCCAAACATCGCGAGATGGTTCACGCGGATGCGATCGTTGCCGATCTGCGCGGCCGACCTGAAGCGCGCGCGCAGCTTCATGGCCGATATTGGTGGCGATGGCTTCGAGAAGAAAAGAATCTTCTGGCGTGGCGACCGCATTGAGTGGATCTTGGCGCGCGGCTTCCACGACTGGTTCTTCAATGAGATACAAGCACACCGCGTCCTTTGGCCAGGTCCGGCATTGCCGGCACCCCTGAAGCGAAAGACCACAAGTTGATCCACGCCCTCGCCCCGAGCACCTTGCATGCAGGTTGGCCACCGAGTAGTGGAGGTGGCTGATCTCACCGCGCTTGGCCTCGTGATAACCAACAAAGAATCGCCTCCCTGCGAGTGCGGTGGATTCATGCCGAGAGCGGCGAGTCCTCGATGCTCAGCGGCGTGGCACCAGGACCTTCGTGAACTCGTCGACGTGCTCGCGAATGTAGTGGGCGCGCAATTGGCGCAGAGTGGGCTTCATCGCGTAATAGCGCGCCATGATGTCGCTTTCCGTGCGCTTCTCGACAGTCGACAGCCCCAGCGCCTGTCGCGCGACCTCGACGTTCGGGTGGAAGTGCGAGTACAACTGCACTGCTTCGCTGATCAGACCTGCCCAGCCTGCGTCCTCGAAGAGCTCCCAGGAACGATGGATGTCCATGATGAGCGACGGCTTTGCCCCGGCGAAACGGCCGAACAGCTGATCGAAACGGCCGTTGAGGATCTCGCCGTCGGCGTTGATATTGAGCATGAGAAGGTAGAACGCCTCGCTGATCGACTTCGTGTACTCGACGTCCGAGGCGAAGCCCAGAAGGGCGCGGGCCTGTTCGACATGCGACGGCACCAACTCGTTCAACTGTGATTCGTCAAACTGCCGAATGAGGGCGGGACGCAGGTTGAGGTACACCCACCTGGGGAGTCGACCGTCATTTTCAGTGGGAATCTCTCCGAGATTTTCGAAATCCAGCGGCGGAAACTGGAGTTCCATGCGGAAGTGGCCATCCTGGTCGAAGCTGAGGTCCATACCGCTGGCTGTCAGGCCACGCTCGTCCTTGCGCGTGCGCAGCTCGTCGACGAGGGCCCATCGAGCGCTCCAGCGTACGCCGGGCCTGTCGCCTGCGTCGACGCGCAGCGAGGGCGGTCCAGGCGTCGTCCAATAGGCAGACGATGCGCCGTCGCGGATTGTCAGCTTGCACGTGAAGGGGCGCTCAGGCACCAGGGCGGCGAACTGTTTGACTACTTCCTTGACGGATTCTTCCATGAGCTGATTCGTCTTCGCGGCCCACTGCTGCGTGCGAGGGATGGTACGCCGACAGCGCCGAGGCGCTTCGTAGCCACCGGCGGCCTTGCGCGTGGGAAGTCGGCGCGGCATGCGGACGCTCTACGATTCACGACATGACAGTTGCAAGCGAGTTCTCTGCCGTTGACACGCGTCGCCATGTGGTCGTGATCGGCGCAGGCGCCGTGGGGTGCGCTACCGCCATCGAGGCCCTGCGTGCGGGCCTGCGAGTAACAGTGGTGGAGTCCGATGAGCCGGGCGGACCGCAGGCCACCAGTTACGGCAATGCCGGCTGGCTCTCCTCGCATTCGGTGGTGCCGCCCGCGTTGCCCGGGGCCTGGCGCAAGGTGCCGGGCTGGCTGGCCGATCCGCTCGGACCGCTGGCGTTGCGCTGGCGCTATCTGCCGCGCGCCACGCCTTGGCTGCTGCGCTATCTGGCCTCGGGCTGGACGGAGGCGCGTGTGCAGCGCACGGCCAAGGTGCTGCGCACGCTGCTGGCGGACGCGCCGATGCTGCACGCGCAGCTGGCGGCCGAGGCTGGCGTGCCGCAGCTCATCGAGCAGCGCGGCCTGCTGCATGCGTACCGCTCGCGCTCGGAGTTCGACGCTGACGCGCTGGGCTGGCGCGTTCGCGCGCGCGTCGGTATTCGATGGGAGGAGTGGGACGAAGACGAACTGCGCCGCCGCGAACCGGAGCTCGACGCTCGCTACACGCTCGGCATCTTCGTGCCGGAGGCGGGGCATTGCCGCGATCCCGGCGCGTACGTGGCCGCGCTGGCGCAACATGCGCTCGCTGCCGGTGCCCGACGCGTGGCCGCGCGCGCAGTGGGTTTTCGAATCGACGGCGGCCGGCTGCGCGCACTGCGCACCGATGCCGGTGACATTGCCTGCGACGCCGCGGTCATCTGTGCCGGCGCGCGTTCAGCTGCACTAGCGGCGGCGGCCGGCTCGCCGGTACCGCTGGAATCGGAGCGCGGCTACCACGTGGTGGTCGAGGACGCGATGGTCGGCCCACGCACGCCGGTGATGGTGGCCGACGGCAAGCTGATTGCACACTGGATGGACGGCGGGCTGCGCGCGGCCGGGCAGGTCGAGATCGGCGGCCTGGAGGCCGCGCCCGACTGGCGCCGCGCCGAAATTCTGCATCGTCATTTGAAGTCGATGTTTCCGCGATTGGCTCAGGTCGCGCCGGATGCGCCTTCCGCCAAGCGCTGGCTCGGTCATCGTCCGAGCATGCCCGACGGTCTGCCCTGCATCGGGCCGGCACGCGCCAGCGCAGACATCCTGCTGGCCTTCGGCCATGGTCACGTCGGTTTGTGCGGCTCGGCGCGCACGGGCCGACTGGTGGCGCAACTGCTCGCGGGCGCGGCGCCGGAAGTTGCCTTGGCGCCTTTCGACCCGCAGCGCTTCGGCTGACCAGCGTTTCATCCACACCAGTCGCCGGCCAAGGATCTCCTGTCCAAACTGAGCTTGGCGTGGCGGCATCAGGTATGGAACCTGCTTGCCTTTGGGCCTTCATGACAAGACCGGTCGACTTCACATGAGAACCTTTTGCCTACTGTTGGCCGCCGCGCCGGCTCTTGCCGCAGCGCAGTCGGCGTTGGTCGTGCATCCGGACGATTTGCGCACCGTCACCGTGTCTCCCGGCGTGCAACTCAAGGAACTGACAGGTCGCAGTGCTGCAGCGGGATCAAGGACCGACCAGGCGAGCGTCGCCTTGTTTCACCTGGAGCCGGGACGCGCGAGCGCCTGGAGCTACAACAAAGTGGGCGAGGAATCGTTTTTCGTCCTCAAGGGACACGGAGAGGTGTGGACCGGCAGTCGTTCACAACCCGTCCGACCCGGCTCGTTCATCCTGATTCCGCCCAGCGTCGTCCGTTCGATCCGTGCGAGCAAAGGGGAGTCGCTGGAGTTCTATGCCCTCACCACGCCGGCGTGGAGTAGCGAAGACGATGTCCTGACCACTGCGCCTGAGAACGCGCCCAAGTGAGGCGTCGAAGGCTGACGTTCTGGTGCGACGTTTCGGACGGTGAAACGGCGAGCGGGGGAACGCCCTCCGTGCGCGGCAGCGAAGGGCGGCTATGCGGGCCTCCCACCAGGACGACGATGCTATTGCGTGAGGACTGGCCCAACGTCCATTCCATCGTAGCTGCCAAGGCCGTAGAGTTCGGCCAGGGCGTAGAACTGGGCGTTTCTCTCAAATAGGCTTGCGGGCGTATGAACTGCAACTTCACGCCGGCCAAGGTCGAGGCGAGAAAGAAGCAGATCGAGGAGAGCATCCAGCGCTACCTCGATGTCCTGGAGAAGGCCGACCGCACGCAACCCGGCGAATTCGTTGCCAAGACCGATCGGCTCAAGGACAAGATCGAGACGCTGCGCGAGCAGATGCGCCGGATGAAGTTCATCGAAATGCAACTCGCCAAGCAAGCCGAACCGCAGATCTCGCTGACCGATCCGGACGCTCGCTCGATGGTGTCGCTGGCCAAGGGTACGGGCGTCGTCGGCTACAACGTGCAGGTCGCTGTCGATACGAAGCACCACCTGATCGTCGCGCACGAGGTCACCAACGTCGGCAATGACCGCGCACAGCTGTCGAAGATGGCGATCGCGGCGCGCGAGGCGATGGACAAGCCCCGGCTGCGCGCGTATGCCGACCGAGGCTACTTCAACGGACCGCAGATCAAGGAATGCGACGACGCGGGCATCACCGCCTTCGTGCCCAAGCCGCTGACCTCCAACGCCCAGTTCGAAGGGCGATTCGACAAGCGCGACTTCATCTACATCGCCAAGGACGACGAATATCGATGTCCGGCTGGAGAGCACGCAATCCACCGGTTCACACGAGAGGAGCGAGAACTGCAGATCCGCCGCTACTGGAGCAGCGCGTGCCCGCAATGTCCGATGAAGTCGCAGTGCACGCCGAGCGACTATCGACGGATCTCACGATGGGAACACAAAGCCGCGCTCGATGCCATGCAGCGTCGACTCGCTCAACAGCCAGAGGCCATGACGCTGCGAAGGCGCACCGTCGAACACGTCTTCGAAACACTGAAGTACTGGATGGGCTCCACGCATTTCCTGACCCGTAGATTGCCCAATGTGGCCACCGAGATGAGCTTGCAGGTGCTCGCTTATAACTTGAAGCGGGTGATGAGCATCCTGGGCATCGCCAGAACGATGAAGGTGGTGACTTCGATGGGCGCGTGAGGCCCTTTGCGGCATCGCCGACGATGCACGACCACTGTGGATCGCGTCGTCAGACCATAGACCGCCAGCGCGCGTCACGCTTCGTCGGCTATTCTGGTGTTCTCACACGGCCTCGGCCAGAAGCAGACGGCCACGAGTGGCGGCTTCCAGGCGAGCCCTTCGCCGGGTTCTGCCCGTTCGCAGTGACCTTCGAACGGCTTCATCCGCTGCGAACCAGTCCGCCCAGGTATTAGACGCCCCTAGCAGGCTGCGCACATACCGCTCCCTAATTCGTGGCTCGCATCGCGGGCCAGCGCACCAGGCGTCATCCATCGGGGGGATGTCCTTCCCGGCCATCTTGCGGACACTGGTGCTTGCCGCGCCCGGACTCGCCGTCCCCGCGCGACGCCTGCCGTCTTCCGCAAAGCTGGTACCGAGAAGGAGTCGCCATGCGCCGCACCCGCCCATTCCTGTTCGACCCCTCAACCCAAGGCGCAGCCGTGTCGCGCCGTTGGCGACGCGGCTGCGCCGCCGGGCTGGCCGCGCTGGCCGCCGCGTTCGCGACCGTGCAGTCGGCCGACGCCCAGCAGTGTCAGCGGGCGGTGAACGTCACCCGCCAGACGGCTGTGTTCTCTCATCCGGCGAACAGCTTCAATCTGGCCCGCGGCTGGGTCTATGGCCAGCCGGTCGCGGAGTTGCGGCCCGGGGTCAAGGTGCACGACTGCGGCGAACGCACCGTGAGCTTCGGTGCCGTGCAGTTGCAGTGGTCGCATATCGCCTATTGGGCGGAAGGTCGCTGGAACTATGGCTGGGTCGTCGCCGAGAATCTGCAGCTCGGCCAGGCGGGCGGCGCCGGTGCAACGGCGTTCGCTCTGCGGATGCTGCCAATCGCCGGTGCCGATGCGCAGACGCTGCCGACCCGCACGTTGCCGGTGGCGGAGACCGCACCGCCAACCTCCACATCGCCGGGGCCGCCGCCTGCCGACGCGCCGCCCGCGGGAACAGCCGCGCCCGTGGCGACGCAGTCGTCCTGGAGCCCGGCGCTCGTGAAGTTCTACGCGGTGCTGTTCATCTTCATGGTGCTGGGGATGCTCGGCAAGGTCGGCTTCGACCGGCTCGGTGGCAACGGTGCTCGCGATGGCTCGCCACTGCGCGCCTGCGTTCTGCCGCTGCTGATCTCACCGATGACCTTCCTAGGCATCCTTCAGGTTTCGAACGCGACCGCCTCGGCCGACATCGGCAGCTTCCTCGCCGTCGTATGCACTGCGTTCCAGAGCGGGTTCTTCTGGTACACGGTGTGCGACCCATCGAAGCGGGGCGCTCCGGAGCCGGGCGCGGAGTGGGTGCGTGCCGCCAACGGGTTGGCGGGGCCGAGCAGGGTGGCCTGAACGGCGCGCGGCGCGGCCGACGGTAAGCGTCCAGTCGGCCCGTCTTGACGACGCGTCCCGGATCAGGGGCCGTTGACCTCGTCGACAGTTTCTCCGTCGTCGAGGTACGCGGCGATGGCTCGGTCGAGTCGCTTGAGCAGCTCACCGAGCGTTTCGCAGTTGCGGCGCACGAGCATGGCCGCCGTGTTGTGGCCATCGGTGGCGGTTGCCGCGCAGTCGATGGCGTGGAGCTTGCCGAGGGTGATCTCGCAGTTGGCGCCGACCAAATAGTGACCCACTTTTCGGGGATGTGCCGACGATAGGGTGAGCCACCCGATTCGCCGGCAAAGGCGCGTGCCAGCCGGGCAGACGGCACCGCTGGGTGGTTCAAGTCGTGATTGGCAGGTGGCTCATTTCGGCGTCGGCGCGCACAGGCCGGGGGGTCAAAACGCGTCTTTCAAGAAGCAAGAGACGCCGCTGCGAACGGCACCGCCAGCACGACGCGCGTGCCCTGGTGCTCGCCCTGCTCGATCGTCAGCGTGCCGCCAAGCTGTTCGGCGCGCGCGCGCATGTTGCGGATGCCGCGGCCGGAGAACGCACCGGTCGCCGCGGCGCCGACGCCGTTGTCGTGGATGGAGAGCTCCAGCAAGTCGCCGGACTGCCGCAGCGCCAGTTCCACGTGCTCGGCGCGCGAATGCTTGGACACGTTGGTTAGCGCCTCCTGCGCGACGCGCAACACCTGCAGCGTCGCATGCGGCGCGAGCGGCAGCTCGTCGCCGGCGACGTCCATGACCCATTCGCAGCGCAGCCCGACGGCCTGGAGTTCACCCTGCCAGCGGAACATGAAGTCGCCGAACGCGATCAACAGGTCGTGCTGCTCCGGCGCGAGCGCATCCAGGGCCAGGCGCATGTCGGAGATGCAGCCGCGCAGCGAGGCCGCCATCTGCGGCGCGTCCATCGCGCCGCGCTCCACGCGCGACAACGAGGTGAACAGCTTGGAGCCGAGGCCGTCGTGGATCTCGCGCATGATGAGCTTGCGTTCCTGCGCGGCGGCGTTCTGCCTTTCCAGATCCGCCACCCGCGCGAAGTTGTCGGCGAGCACCTTCTCGCGGTCAGCGATGCGTGACTCGAGGGTCTCGTTGAGCTCGCGCAGCGCGCGCACGCTGCGCACGAAGCGGGTCGACAGCAGCATGCCCATGGCTACCAGCAAGACGTTGGCGCCGTGGTGCAGCAGGAAGTAGCGCTCGCCGGCCCAGTCCGGCGCGATGGGCATCAGCGCCTCGGGCTTCCACACGACCAGGTAGTCGTGCACGCCGCAGAGCGTGGCCACGGCGAGCGCGACCGGCAGCACCAGCGATCCAGCGGTGCGCTGGCGGCGGAAGTCCAGGAACGCGACCGCGACCGCGCCGATGCCGATCGGGATCAGTCCCGCGGTCCACAGGCGGTTGACCTGTGCGTCGTTGTCGAGGCCGCGCACCAGGAACCAGAGCGGCCCGATGGCCCAGTAGGCCAGCAGCCACGGCTCGATGCGGCGGCTGCGCAGCCCGGCCAGGCGACACGCGAACAGCGCCATTACGACGATGAAGCCCCCGGTGCTCGCGAGATAGACCAGCCGCCACCACTGCCAGCGCTCCGGCGGCACCGACTCCATCACGAACGTGAGGGTTCGCACGCCCCACATGAGCGTAGCGACACCGAACCAGGCATACAGCACCTCCTCCGGCAGGCGCCACCAGATCAGCAGCACCAGCACCGACACCACCAGGCAGCCGCCGATGGTCAGCTCGGGCACCGTGTGGACCCAGAACAGCCGGCGGTCGTACTGCGGGCGCAGGTCGGCCAGCGGACCGACGAGCGGCGCTGGGAAGTTGAGCCTCGTCTCGCCGTCCACGGGCGCGGCGCGCACGCGGAAGTCGTTGCTGCCGGCGCGCAGCAGCCCGGGCGGCAGCTGCAGCAGTTGCGGACGTTCCCAGCGCACATGCATGCGCTCGGTGGTGACGGGGACGTCGCCCACGATGCGTCCGTTGAGCCAGACCTGTCCGCCCCCGTAGAAGTACGGCAGCAGCACGGCCCAGAAGTCGGTCGGCGCCTCGGCGAGGTCGAAGCGCATGCGCACCCAGACGGGACGCGACGACTCCACGTCCGCCAGCTGGCGGGCAAGGGGGAGCGCCTCGGCCCGCCACGCGGGGTCGAGCGGCGGCGTCGCCGCGACGACGTCCGATGCCTGCACCACGGCCTCGCGCACCACCTGCACGTCGCCCGACGGCGGCACCGTATCGAAGGCCAGCCAGGCGAAGAAGGCCACCAGGCCGGCGAACAAGGCACCGGCCAGCAGCCGCCAGGTCACAGCAGCCCCAACTGCGTGGCCTCGAACACGGCCTCGCCGCGCGAATGCACCGCCAGCTTGCGGTAGATCTTCTTGACGTGCGCGACGACGGTGTGCGGCGAGATGCCCATGAGCTCGCCGACGTTGTCGAAGCTCAGGCCCTTGGCCGTGAGCTTCAGCAGCTCGATCTCGCGCGGCGTGAGCACGGACTCGCGGGGCGGCTGGCTCGCGGGCGGGCCCGCGCCCGCGGGCGTTCCGCGCATGCGCGCGAGCACGCGGCGAGCGATGCTGGGGCTGATCGGCGCGCCGCCGGCGCGCAGGTCGTGGATGCTGGCGGCGATGCGCTCGACACCCACGTCCTTGAGCAGGTAGCCGGTGGCGCCAGCCTCGAGCGCCTCGAAGACGTGTTGATCGTCCCCGAACATTGTCACCACCAGCACGTCGCACCGCGGGCTCTGCCGGGCGATGTGGCGGATGACCTCGATGCCGTGTATGTCCGGCAGGCCCAGGTCCAGCAAGACGACGTCCGGCTCGGTGGCCGACAGCACCGCGATCGCCGCGGCGCCGTTGGCGACCGCCGCCAGCAGCGCCAGCCGGCCGTCGGTCAGCACGGCCTCGGAAAAGCGATGCAGGAGTTCGGGCTCGTCCTCGACGATCAGCACGCTGACGAGCGCGGGGCTGGGGGGCGAATTCGGCATGGGAACCATTCTGATCGATGCGGCGCATCCGGGCATCGCGTCTATACGCTATTGTCGGCGCGCCGCGGGCTGGCCACAGTCCGGCGACGAACAGGAGAATCCCATGACCACTGTCGATCAAGTTCTCGCCCGTGCCCGCTTCGCGCTCGACCGGGGCACGCCTTACTGGCTGGGCGCCGGCGGCACAGACCCGCGCACGCCCTTGCCGTCCACCCCCGTGCACGTCGCCGCCGCCTGGGCCGCCTCGACGCCGGACAAGCGCGCGGAACTGGCGCCGCTGGCCGCGGCCATGGGCATCGACGTGCACAACCCGAACCTCATCCTCGACGCCTGCGACTGCTCGGGCTTCGTCTGCTGGGCGCTCGGGTTCTCGCGCACCGCGCCCTCGGCACAACCCTACACCACGGCGGACGGCTCGATCTACACCGACAGCATCTACCACGACGCCTGCGGGCCGGCGGTGCGCTTCAAGCGCATGCGAACCGCGCGGCCCGGATCGCTGGTCGTCTATCCGTCGCACCCGCCGCTCGAGAAGTACGGGCACATCGCCATCGTCATCGAGGCCGACGACCAGGGCAACGCGACCCGGATCATCCACTGCTCCAAGGACAACGTGACCGGGTCGCCGCACGACGCCATCAAGGTGACGGCGCCCACGGCGTTCGCGGCCAACGAGCAAAGCGTCTATGCGTGGTGCCGGGACGTCGACTGAGCGCACGACGCACGCGGTGCGTCGACACGGCGACCTCGGCGCCGGCGCGGCCCGCGGTCGCGTGCCACCCGCCCGCTAGACCCCGGCGGTCGCCGCAGCGATCGCCACGATGATGCCGATCGCGCCGCCGACGGGCCCGCCCAGCGCGCCGCCGAGAGCGGCTCCGCCCACCACGGCGAGGCCCGTGGTGATGGTGCCCGTCCTGCCTTCGGGCCGCGTGATCGTGAGTGCCTGGTCGATCAGAGCCTCGAGCTTGGAGGATTCGCCTCGCACGGTCTTTTCGTGCGCAGGTGCGGGCTCGCCGAGGATGCGGGCCTGCAGCCGGCTCGCCGCCTGGGCGGTCAGCGCGCCGCTGCTGACCAGCTGGGCCAGCTTGAAGCCCAGCAACTGCTTCTGGAAGTCGATGCTCGTCCCTTCCAGGGCCAACTGCTCGATGCGATGTTGTTCCGTCACGATCGCCTGGATGAGGCCGTTCGAGGCGGCGCCCCAGAATTGATCGAGGGAAGCGAGAGGGCCGGACTGGGCGGCCGATGCGGTGGGTTGTGAGGTCATGAGGACTCCTGTTGGATAGTCGGATTGATGGACGGTGGATCTCTTCCGGGGACCCTCCCTGTCGATGGTCGTCGTCGCGCCGGAGGTGTCCGTTCGTGCAGGACGCCTGCGCCGGCCTGGCGATTCGGTGTTCTACGTTTGCTGCATCGTTCGATTCCGATCCGGGGCCGCCGGCCCGCGGCGCTGAAGGTGGATGGGCGGCGGGAGAACCCGCCGGGCATGGAGGGGGTTCAGTGGTCGCCCATCAGGTTGCACTGGCCCGGAGCGGTCAGGTTGACGGTGAGATCGCGGCCGCCGGTGTCGTACCACTTGGAGGAGAAGAAGTGCCCGCCCGCCGCCGTGCAGGCGGCGGCGCCCGCGGCCCTGGGCATCAGCTGGAACGCGACGTCCTTCACGCAAGCCTGGCCCTGGGCCGGCTGCAGCAGGTTGGCATCGCCGAGATGGTGGATGGCGGACAGGAACAACTCCGTCGCGCGCAACGGCGTGTCGTGCAGCAGCGTGCGGCAGGTGCACGGCTGCACGGCGTACCAGCCCTTCGACGTGCTCTGGACGGTGCCGGCGAGGTCGTAGGACATCGCCAGGAAGACGCTCTGCAGCGTCCGGTTGCAGACGCTCAGGGCCGGCCGGAAGGTGTCCTCCGACAGTGCGGCGCCGCCCCACGCGACCAATGCGAGGAACAGGGCCGCGGAGCGCGAGCGCCTGCGGACGTTGCGGTAGCGGGCCATGGCCTGGTCTCCTCACGGGTGATCGGTCCGGATCCCGGCCGACCGGCTCGGGATTCCATGCGTTCACTCTAGGAATCCGCGCTCCCCCGCGGAATACCGCCTTCGCGCCTAGGGGGCGTCACGCCTACGCGGTATCCGCGCCGAAGCAGTTTTGTTCAATACGACCGGTACCCCGTGAAACTCGAGGTGAATCGACCCGGATTCTGTAGACAGCGGCGAAGCAGATTTGCATTGATACCGCGGGCCATCGCCACGGCCGCCATTGACATGCCCGGCTGTGCCGCGGCAGCGACGGCGTCGGCCTTGAACTCATCGCTATGCAGACGCCGGCGTCGCCGGTCGGGCACGTCCTTGGAACCGATAGTGTCCACGTGTCCACCAAGAGTTGAAGTGGACACGAGCATCCATTGCTCCTACGCCGATTTCAAGATGGGTTCGCCGGACGCATACGACCGACGGCGGGCGACGCGTCACCCGGCCAGGTCCCCGGCCTCGGGGACGCATGTCGGCCATTAGCTGTCAGTCGCCGACGACCGGTTTCGGGCGTTCCACCGAGCAAGAGCCGGCGGATGTCGTTCCTGGGAGGCCGTGTGTCACACTGGCCTCATCGTCCAGCATCAAGCTCATCATGGTCGCCGTAGCAGTCATCGCCGCGCTTCTCATTTCCCTGGCTATCGCAGCAGCTTCGGTCGTGCAGTTAGTTCGCGGGAGCGCGTTTCTATCGTATGACATTGCCTTGCTGACGACCCCCTTCCTGCTCTGGGTTGGGTTGTCGCTTTCGGGCTTACGCACCAAATCGCTCGCGAACTTGGTCGAACCAATGGCGGTCTTCGTGTTCGTCTGCCTCCTCCTCGGCGTGCGCGTGTTTGGCCGGCAAGGTACGCCGCAACAGCGCTCGCGATGGGCCTTGGCTTCCGGCCTAGTGGTGGCCCTTTTGGCCTATGTATTGGTTCCCGTTTTGCCGGAATAGGTCGAATTTGGTTCGCGCGCGGATGCCGACAATCGGCCAGAACCGGTCGGTCGCGAGAGTCCGGTTTCGGGTAGGCTATCCCCGTAGAACTCAGGTGTTTGGATGAGAAAGCTCTACCCCACGCTGGTCTGCTGCCTGCTTGTCACGATACTCGTGAGCCGAAGAGGTGCTGGCCCCATCCTGCTCAACGTCCTGCCGGTCGTGCTTGGCGTGTGGCTGATACTCCTCGCATACCAGACGCTCAAGCGCAAGGAAAGGCCGGGGCTGCAGCTCGTGAAAGTGGGGATCTGGTTGGGCGGCGTGGCGGCGGCTGCCAGCGCCCAAGCTTACATGTACGTGAACGCAAGAGACGATGCCCTGCGCGTCTCCGCCGCTGCAGAGAAGTTCGACGCAGTGCATGGGACGTACCCGTGCTCAGTGGGAGACATCGGCTTCCAAGAGACCGATGACCGCGTTCATCGGCGTCTCGCAGATTTGTATTGCATCGATGGTGAGCCGCATCTGTGGTACTTCAGTTCGTTCCGGCCATATACGATGGAGGAATACAGCTTTCAGAGCCACGGATGGAGCAGTATCGATGCCTCGCCCGACTAGGAGCCTGGAGGTCCGTAGTCGGCCATGACCAGACGGTCGCGACCGACTGCTATCGAGAAGGCTGAAACTTCATGCCAGGAACTCTGTTCACACATAAATGCGTGCATTCGCTCTGGGCAATCCTGGTGCTTGTGTGCGTGGCCTCGCCGGCTCAGGAGCCGGCCCGGTTCACCTACAAGCCCCCGGGAGGCTACGTGCCCGATGGCGCGACCGCCATCAGGATCGCCGTGGCCGTTTGGGAGCCAATCTACGGACGCGGACGGATTGCTTCCGAGGCGCCGTTTTCCGCAAGACTCAAGGACGGTGTCTGGCTAGTGGAGGGCCACTTGCCCGAAGGGTCGGACGGAGGTGTCGCCGAAATCGAGATCTCCAAGGAAAGCGGCGAGATACTTCGCCTCTCGCACGGCAAGTGACGGCCAACAGCTGCCGCTCACGAACGACCGGTATCAGGTACGTTGTAGTCAACATGACAGCGCGGCGACGCGGCGCGGTCGTATGCGCAACGCTGGTTCGGTTCAGAATGCAACCTGCCCGCTCTTGATTTGGACAACTTATGAAATTCCGGAGTAGAGGAGCGGAACTCGCGGCGGTCACGTTGGCTTCCGCGCTTGTGATCGCATGCGGCGGAGTTACATATCGCGTGCTCAACGACCACTGGCCGTCTTTGGGCTTCTGGTTCGTAGGTGGCTTCGTTTACTTCGTGGTCACCCTACCTGCAGTCAGGCGAGGGTGGAAGAAGGCGGACGGTGGCAAGCAGAGGTGACCTTCCTGACCGCGCCGGCGGCGCGTCGACTCGCCTGGCTTAGGGCCACCGAAGGCTCTTGTCGGCCACATGCGGACGATCGCGAGCGTCAGCTTTCAGGTAACAGCGTCACCGCGTCGGCTCGTGCGATCAACTAGCTTCACAATCAAAAGACATTCATGGACGATCCGGGTGTAGTCGGGCTCGTTGACACTTTCGAGCATTCCGTCGACGCTGGCATAGCCGTGGCGTTGCGTGATCCACGGTTGATCAACGAACGAACCTCCTTGGGTGAGACGGCCCTTCACCTGATCGCTCTGGGAGACTGCCCCCATGCGATTCAGTCGTTGGTGAAGCTCGGCGCGGATGTCGACGCTATGTGCGATGCCTGCGAAACTCCCCTGTCTCTAGCCGTTTCCATTGGTCGCCCGGAAACCGTAAAAATTCTCTTGGAGCTCGGAGCATCGGTGAGAGTTGAGGGGCAACTGGAACCCTTGCTGCACAAGGCAGTTCGGAGCGGCAGCATCGAGGTTGTCCAAGCTATCCTTGACGCCGGGAGCGATGTGAACGAGCAAGGTGATTTCGGCGAATCGCCGCTTCACGCTGCTGTCGACGATGACCTCGTAGAGATTGCCGCTCTGCTCATTTCGCGAGGCGCCGATCCGTCGCTCAAGAGCACATTCGGCGGTACGGCGTTGCAGATGGCAGAGCGGTCTGGCAGTTCGGGATGTGTCGCACTGCTCGCTAGCAAGCAATAGGAGCTTGCTGGTTTGCCCGTTGGCCCGTTGAGGTACTCGATGATGTGATTGCAGCGACCGCTTTGGGGCGCCCAATTCGATAGTCTGGAAGTCCGCTCTGGGTCGGCACCCGCCCATCAATCCACCGACAAGCCGACCTTCTCGACGCCAACCCAACGGCACGATGCCAGAACGCTTCCAACCGTGCCGTCCGATGGCCCCCTCGACCGCTCGATGGCCACGTCGACCGCCGCGCCCTGTTTCAGTCGCCGCGCGCGAAGAGCTGCGGATGTCCGCCAGGAACTGATTCGTCCTGAACGGGGGGCCGGGGTCAGATCTCGTCCCTGAAATTCGAACGCAGGATCCGACCCGGTCCACGGCCGTCGAACCGCCTCGCGATGATCCTCATCGGCGCGCCGTCGTTTGACGACGAGGCGGTGGGAAACATCCGCTTCCATGAGGCGAGCGATCCGCGGCGCAACAGTGGGTTGGCGTCGGGGTACTGACGGGCGCAGGTGCCCGGCCAGTCCGAGGCGTCGTTCGCCGGTGTCGCGCCGCTCGGGTCAGCCCCGGCTTCCAGTCGACTCGGGCGGAACCGGCGCGGGCGTCACGTCCAGGACGGTGGCTTCCGGTTCGGGCCCCGGTGTCACCTCCCGTCCGCCGTCGATCGGCGCGGGTTCGTCGGCCGGCGAGGGGCAGGCCCCGCCTGGTGAGGCGTCGGGCGCGCGTGCGACCCGGGTCGGGCCGGCCGGGTCGCGCCCCGGGATCGCGGCCGCGGTCCGCGCGCTCGCCGCGCCCGACGCAGACTCGATCGTCGCGGCGTCTCCTGCGAGCGGGCCGGTCGTCTCCTCGCCGGGCGCGGGAGCGGCGCCGCATGCGGCCAGGACCCAGGTCGCCATCAGCACGGCAACGGCAGGCGCGCAGGTCGTTCTACGCATCGTCTTCATCGGGATCTCCTCGGTTGAAGCGCCATCGCATGGCGCGGCATACCAGGCAGGACGCACGGCCCGCATGAAAGCGGACACGATCCTGACCGCCGATTCGTGGGGGCTGGCGGATGTCCTGTTGGTCGGATGCGCCGCGTCCTAACCAGGGAGGCCCGGAATGGTTCCGGAGCCCTCGATGTCAACAAACCTGGAGATCACCATGGCACTCGTTCAAAAGTCCCTTCGCATCGCCGCCGCCGCGGCCGTCGCCGTCGCCGCCATCGCCGCCCCCGTCGTCGCCTCGGCGGGCGTGGGCTATATCGGGTATCCCGACCTGGCCGGCAACTGGACCGCCACGCTGAACGGCTTCACCGGCTGCGGCTCGAGCGCCATGCTGGTCACGTTCAACCTGAACAGCGCCGGGGCCGGCACCGCCTCCCTGACGACCCACGGCCAGTGCGGCGACAGCGTCGCGACGGGCCAGACGTTCAAGGTGACCGCGCTCAACACCAACGGCACGGGCACGGCGGGTCTGTCCTGCGGCGTGGGCTGCGGCTGGAACCTGCGCCTGCAGGTGTCGCCGGACCGCCAGATCATGAACCTGATCGACGTGGACCCGGTGAACCCGGGCAACTACATCGCCGGCGTCGCGGTCCACTACTGAGCCGGCCGGCGAGGCCCGCCGCCGGCACGCCACCGGCGTCGGCTGGCGGGTTCCTCGCGATGTCGCGCGAGCGGCGCTGCCCCGTCTGGCGCCGCAGCAGCGCAGCCGGCCGTTCGCCGGCGGCCGCTGCCGTCCATCGCAGCTTCTACTCGGGCGTCCTTCCCGCCCCGCCATGCTCGGGCTGGGCCCCTGTCGTCTGGACGTAGGTCAGGGCGAGATGCCAGCTCCAGCGCCTGCTCTTGTGACGACCCGGCGCATTGAGCACGGCGAGCAGCTTGTTCAACGCGTCGGCCAGTCTGTCGACGTCGGCGGCCGGCAGGGCCGACAGCGCGGCCTGCGTCTCCGCCGTCTCCACCAGCACGACGCCGGCCTGGAGCTGCTCGTTGCGTTCCGCGTCGTCTCCAGTGGATATCGTCGACTGGACAGGGATTCGTTTGAGCTTGGCCATGGGTCGTCTCCTTCGGTGAGCGGTAGGGCGGTTGCGGAGCGGAAAAACGGGCATTCAACTGAACCAGCCCGGCGAGCCAACGGCCGGCGCCGGTCGGGCGAGGACCGTGCCGTGTTCGAGCTCGCCAAGCAGGGCCTCGGCCCGCAGGGTTGTCGGGGCATCGACGCCGAGTCCATCGCGCAGCAGGGGCAGCGCGTCGCGGACGAGGGCCAGGGCCTGGACGCGATGCTCGGTGAGCGCCAGCGAGCGGGCGCAATTCAGGCTGAACAGGCGGTCGCGCATCTGGAGGTGGCTGCGCGCGAGGGCGTCGCCGTCGCAAAGGGCTCCCCAGGCTTTCAACGCGTCGCCGTGGCGGCCTAGCGCCGCCAGCGCGAGGCCTTCGAACAGCGCGGCGCGGCGCGCCTCGGCCGAGCCGGCGAGCCCGGCGCCGACGGCGAGCTGACGTGCGCGGGCCGTCCACCCCAGCGCGGCCGGCGGGTCGTTCGCGGCGAGCGCGAGTTCGGCCAGCGTGTCCTCGACCAGCAATCGATAGCCGGGATCGAGTCTCGACGCCTCGGCGGTTCGATCGATCTCCTCGAGTCGGCGGCGCATCGTGTCCTGGTCGGCGCGCCGGCCCGCGGCCGCGGCGCTGCGCGCGATGAGGACCGCCGCCTCGACCCGGCGGGCCAGCGACGGCTCCGTGTCCGCTTGCGGGCGCAAGGCCTCGGCCGCGGTGGCGGCCGCCGGCCCGCGCCCCTGCTTCAGGAGCACGCGCACTTGCTGGGCCTGGAGCAGGCGGCAGGCGATGCTCTGGGGGCCGAGGCTGCGGCCGCAGTCCTGCAGGGTCGACGGCAGCCAGGTGCCCAGGTCGGCGTAGCGCCCCTGTTCGATCGCTATGCTCGCGCGGTAGTTCGCGATCTCGCGGAAGCGCGCGCCCTGGAGCTCGGGATGCGCGGCGGCCAGGGTCTCGGCGTCGCGCAGCAGGTTCTCCGCCGCGGCGCGATGGTCGGTCATCGATTCCACCTTCGCGAGCCCGAGCCGCACCGTCAACATCTCCAGGGGCGGGACGCCCGTGGCCTGGCGGGCCTGCGCGAGGTAGTCCTCGTAGGCGCGGCGCGCTTCGTCCAGGCGGTCGTCGTGCAGCGCCACCGCGCCGGCGTAGGCGGCCAGCGTCCTGCGGGTCGCGCCGTCGGCGCCTGCCGCCTCGGCCTCGGCGCGGGCCCGGGCCAAGGCCTCCTTGGCCGCCGGAAGCCGGAACAGGCTCAACGCCACGTCGGTGCGCTGCAGCCAGGCCTTGATGCGCAGCGGCGCGTCCCGCGGCGAGACCAGGCGCTGGAGCAGCAGGACCAGCGTGGCGTCCGCGGCCTGCGAATCGCCGAGCTCGAACTGGGCGCGCGCGATGCTCGCGAGCAGCTCGTCGACGGGCAACGCCGATGCCCGGCTGTCGGTGGCCAGGAGCCTGGCGCGGCCTCTGGCCAGCAAGGCCGTGGCGCTGGGCTCGTGGCCCCCGAACAGGTCCGGGTCCGTGCCTTCGAAAAGCTGCTCCATGAACTGGCGCGCGGCGGTGGCCGAGGCGGCCGCGCGGCGCGCTTCGATGCCGCGCAGGATCGCGACGCTGCCGGTCGAGAGCACCGCGGCGGTGGCCAAGGTCGCGGACAGCACCGCCAGCCGATGCCGGCGCACGAACTTGCGCGCGTGGTACCAGAGCGTCGGGACGCGCGCGGACACCGGGCGCCCGGCGAGCCATCGCTCGAGATCGTCCGAGAACGCGCTGGCCGACGCGTAGCGCTGCTCGGGGCCGAGCGCCAACGCCTTCAGCACGATCGCGTCGAGGTCGCCGGCGAGCGCCGTGCGCAGGCCGCGCACGGTCGTCCCCCGGGCCTCCAGCGTGCTCGCCGTCGGATGGCGCCGGCTGGGCGCGCGCGCATCCTGGCCGAGGACCGCCTCCTCATGGCGTGCCGCGGAGGCGCTCGCCAGGACGTGGGCGCGTTCGCCGCACAGCAATTCGCAGAGCACGACGCCCAGCGAGTAGATGTCGCTCGCCGTCCCCAGGGGCAGGCCGCGCAGCTGCTCCGGGCTGGCGTAGGCCGGCGTCAACGGCCGGCGGCCGGCCTGGGTGAGCTCCGTCGCGACGAAGGTCGATTCCGAACCGGTCAGCACCTGGGCGATGCCGAAGTCCAGCAGCTTGACCTCGCCGCCGTCGGTCACCAGGATGTTGGGAGGCTTCAGGTCGCGGTGCAGCACCAGCTTGCCGTGGGCGTACTGCACCGCCGCGAGCACTTGCCGGAAGAGGCGGACCCGGGCCGCCAGGTCCAGGCGGCGCGCGTCGGCATGCCGCAACAAGGTCGTGCCCTGGACGTATTCCATCGCCAGGTAGGGCGTGCCGCCGGCCGTCAGGCCGACTTCGTACAGCCGCGCGATGTTCGCGTGCTCGAGGCTCGCCAGGATGTTGCGCTCGCGGCGCAGCCGGCTGAAGAGCCCCTCCTGGCCGGGCCCCGTGTGCGGCAGCTTGATGGCCACCTCGCGCCGCACCTGGTCGTCCGCCCGCACCGCGAGCCAGACCGTGCTCATCCCGCCGTCGCCGATGCGATGCAGCAGGCGCCACCCGCCCACCTCCTGCCCTTCGCGCAGGCTCGGCACGTGGCCGAGGACCGGCAAGGCCGCGAGGAAATCGCCGGTCTCCGCGTCGCGGCGGCGGGCCATCATCTCGCGCAACTGCGCGCGCAGTTCGGGCGCCACGTCCAGGCCGGCGACCCAGCCGGCGACCTGGTCGGCGGGCATGTCGAGGGCCACGTCGAGGAGGTCGAGCAGGCGGGGCCAATCGCTACGTGATGCGGACATCGCGGGGTCTCACAGTGCCGTGCCTTCCTTCGGGCGGCGCCACCGCCCGGAAGCGGACGGCGGCGTCAATTGCTGAGCTCGTCCATCAACAGCATGCGCGCCTTCTCCCAGTCGCGCCGCACGGTTCGCGTCGTCATCTCGAGCGCCTCGGCGATCTCCTCCTCGGAGTAGCCGCCGAAATAGCGCATCTCCACCACCTTGGCCAGGCGGGGCGAGATCTCCTCGAGGCTCAGCAGGGCGTCATGGACCTTCAGGATCTCGTCGGCGCCGGTGGCGAGGCCGTTCGCGGCCTGGGTGTCCAGCGTGATGTCGGCCTGGCCGCCGCCGCGGCGCAAGGCCTGCCGATCGCGCACCGCGTCGATGACGACCGAACGCATGACCTTGGACGAATATGCGAAGAACGCGCGCCGGTCCTGCAGCCGCAACTCGCCCGCGCCCAGGAAGCGCAGATAGGACTCGTGCACCAGCGACGTCGTCTCGAGGAAGGTGTTGCGGCCACCGTCGCGCAAGCGCGCGCGCGCCAGCTTCCGCAGCTCGGCATAGGCCGTGCTGAAGAGTTCGTCGCGCGCCGCCCGGTCGCCGGCGCCCACGAGCTGGATCAGCTCCGTCAGAGTGCTCACTGCCCGGCCTCGTGGGGCAGTTCCGCCGCGCATTCGCGAAGACAGCCGTTCTGCGTCATTCCAGGGTCTCCCGGGGGCAGGTGGGCGGCGACGGGGCGCGTGCCGCGCCGGCGCGCGAGGCTCGTCGTCCGCGCTGGATTGTGCGGCCGCCCCGGCGGCTGCGCTACGCCTATCTCGTGGGGACGCGTCTCGACGGCGGGACAGGACACGCCGGGTGTCCAGGCCCGCCGTCGACACGTGCCAGCTTCGCGCCTGCATGTGCCGGCGTCATCGACAGGCTTGATGACGGCGAGCGGCGGGGCTCAGGGATTGCGCCCGAACGGGCTGCGGATGTCCGCCAGGAACTGCTTGGCCCTGGGATGCTGTGGCGAGTTGAAGAACGCGTGCGGCTCCGCCCGCTCCAGGATGCGGCCCTGGTCCATGAACAGCACCCGATGCGCGACCTCGCGCGCGAAGCCCATCTCGTGGGTCACGACGACCAGCGTCATGCCGTCGCGCACCAGGTCGCGCATCACCAGCAGCACCTCGCCCACCATCTCGGGGTCGAGCGCGCTGGTGGGCTCGTCGAACAGCATCACGGGCGGCTCCATCGCGAGCGCGCGCGCGATGGCCACGCGCTGCTGCTGGCCGCCGGAGAGCTCGGTCGGGTAGGCGTCGGCCTTGGCGGCGAGGCCCACGCGTTCGAGCAGCGCGAGGGCCTTCTCGCGCGCCTCGGCCGGCTTCAGGCCGCGCAGGGCCACCGGCGCCAGCGTGCAGTTCTGCAGCACGCTCAGGTGCGGGAACAGGTTGAACTGCTGGAACACGAAGCCGATGCGCGACCGGAACTGGTTGACGTCGACGCCGCGGGCGTGGATGTCCGCGCCGTCCACGGTGATCGTGCCCGAGTCGATGGGCTCGAGCCGGTTGATGGTGCGGATCAGCGTGGACTTGCCCGAGCCCGACGGGCCGCAGACCACCACCACCTCGCCCCGGGCGATGGTCTCGCTCACGTCGACGAGCGCGTGATAGCGGCCGTACCATTTGTTGACCTTGTCGAACTGGATCATGCGGCGGGATTCGTTGCGGGGTCGACGGACAGGGAGATGCGCGCCGGCGTCGAGGCACGCCGGTTCAGGCGCTTCTCGAGGAGGTAGGCGACGCGCGACAGGCTGTAGCACAGCACGAAGTAGGTCAGCGCGAGCAGCAGGTAGACCTGCGTCGCGTGGGTGAAGACCTGGGTGTTGATCTGCGCGGCGATGAACGAGACCTCGGTCAGGCCGATGATGTAGCCCAGCGACGTGTCCTTGATCGTAGAGGCGAATTGGTTGACCAGCGACGGCAGCATGCTGCGCAGCGCCTGCGGCAGCACGATCCAGCGCATGGCGCGCCACCAGCCCAGCCCCAGCGCGCGGGCGCTCTCGAACTGGCCGCGCGCGACGCCGACGATGCCGGCCCGCACGATCTCGGCCAGGTAGACGGCGTTGAACGCGACGAGCGCCATCAGCATGGTGCTGAACTGCTCGGTCTTCACGCCAGTGATCGTGGGCAGGAAGAAATAAGCCCAGAAGATCACCATCAGCAGCGGAACGCCGCGCACGACGTAGACCAGGGCGGTGACGGGCCAGCGGATGGCGCGGAACGGGCTCACGCGCGCGAGCCCGAGCGCGACGCCCGCGGGCATCGCGAGCGCGAGCGAGAGCGCGGCGAGCAGCACGGTGAGGGCGAGGCCGCCCAGCGGCCCGTTGGGAAACTGCCCGACCAGGAAGTACAGCCAGTAGGTGCGGATGATCTCGATCATGCCGTGCGCACCGGATAGCGCCGGTGGTACCAGGCCCCGAGCCCGGTGATCAGCAGCGAGACGGCGAGATAGGCCACGGTGGCGAACGCGAAGGACTCCGCGCTGCGGAAGATGCGCGTCTCCACGCGGGCGGCCTGGTACATCATCTCGGCCACGCCGATCACGGTGGCGATGCTGGTGTTCTTCCACAGGTTGAGCGTCTGCGAGATCAGCGGCGGTACCGTGATGCGCAGCGCCTGCGGCAGCACCACGCGCCGCATCGTCTGGAGGAAGCCGAAGCCCAGCGCGCGTCCGGCCTCCACCTGCACGACGGGAATCGCGCGGATGCCGCTGCGGATGTCCTCGGCCATGAACGACGCCGTGTAGAGCGTCAGCGCGATCGTCGCGCAGATGAATTCGGCGTTGCCGGCGTACAGCCGTTCCTTCAGGGCGTCGGGCAGCAACTCCGGCGCGCCGAAGTACCAGAACAGCAGGTGCGCGATCAGCGGCACGTTGCGGATGCCCTCGACGTAGGTGGCGCCCAGCGTGCGCAGCACGATGTTGGGCGACAGCCGCAGCAGCGCCACGGCGACGGCCAGCGGCAGCGCGAGGACGAAAGTGGTGCCGGCGAGTTCCAGCGACAGCCGCAGGCCGGCGATCAGCCAGTCGTGGTACTGGCCTTGGAGAACGAGCGAGAGATCGAAATGAGGCATCGGGGTTCGACAGGCTCGAGCGCCCCGGCCGGCACCAGCCGGCGCGGGACGCGAAGAGGACGCGAGCCGCCGGGGCCCGCGCCGGCGTGGCTCAGATCTTGTCGCTGTCGATCTTGAAGCTGCGCTTGTCGAATTGCAACTTGGTCGCCGGGCCGTACCACTTGACGAACAGCTTGTCGGCTTCGCCGGAGGACTCGAGACCGCGCAGCGTGTCGTCGACCACCTTCTTCAACGCCGGCTCGTTCTTGCGCAGGCCCAGCGCCAGCGGCTCGACGCTGATGCTGGTGGGCAGGATGGTGTAGTCCTTCTTGGCCGGGCCGAGCTTGGCGTAGTCGTTGACGATGGAGGCCTCGTCGTTGACGTAGCCCACGCCCTTGCCCTGCTGGAGCGCGAGGAAGGCCTGCTGCGTGGTCTCGAAGGTCACCACGTCGACGTTGGGCACGGCCTTGCGGATGTTGGGCTCCTGCGTGCCGCCCTTGACGGTGAGCACCTTCTTGCCGGCCAGTTGCGGCACGTCGGCGATGCCGCTGCTCGTCTTGACCAGCACCTTCTGGCCGGTGACGAAGGTCGTCAGCGAGAAGTCGATCTGCGACTCGCGCTCCTTGTTGTGCGTGAGCGAGGCGGCCAGCACGTCGACCCGGCCCTGCTGCAGCTCGGGGATGCGGGCCGCGACGGCGAGCTGCTTGAACTCGGCCTTGACGCCGATCTTCTGCGCGATCGCCTTGGCGATGTCCACCTCGTAGCCGACGATCTCGCGCGTCTTCGGATCGACGAAGCTGTTGGGCTCGTCCGTGCCCAGCACGCCGAACACGATCACGCCTTTCTTCTTGATGTCGTCGAGTTGATCGGCGTGCGCGGCGGACGCGAAGGCGAGGGCGGCGACGGTGGCGGCAACGAGGGTACGGCGGTTCAGGCGCATGAGGCTTGCAATGAAGTGAAAGTGGCCGCGAGCTTAGGCCCTGGCACGACGCCGACAAAGCGACCATTGATCATAAGGATGAGCGAAGTGTCGTTCGTCTGGCGCGAAGCGGTGGTGGCCGCGGATCAACACCGGTGTTGCGCATTGAACAGCCGATCGGGCGATTGCGCAACCACGTGCGGGGTCGTGTACGAGGTGACGGGGGATGGCCGCCCGGTGGCGCGGAGCTTGCATTGACGAGCATCGCCCCTCTGTCCGATCCCGGGAATCCACCATGAAAACTCAGCTCACCGTCCTCGCCCTGGCCTGCCTGCTCGCGGCCAGCCTTGCCCGTGCCCAGGCGCCCGCCGCCAGCGCGCCGCAGGCGCCGCCCGCCCCGCCGGCACGCGGCCTCCCGCTGGAACTGGCGCTGGAGGCCGCCAAGGTGGCGGTCGACACCTGCAAGGGACTGGACCAGAAGGTGGGCGTGAGCGTGCTCGATTCCGCGGGGGAGGTCCGGTTGGTCCTCGCCGCCGACGGCGCCGCCAATCGCGGCGTGCAGAACAGCGCGCTCAAGGCCAAGGCCGCGCTGGCCTTCGAGATCCCGAGCGGGCAGGTGGCCGATCGCGCGAAGACCGATGCCGCGGTCGCCAGCCGCCTCGCCGCCAATCCGACCTGGCTCGCGCGCGCGGGCGCCGTGCCCGTGCGCGTGGGCGACACGCTGATCGGCGCCATCGGCGTCGGTGGCGCGCGTGGCAGCGAGAAGGACGAGGCCTGCGCCGTCGCGGGTCTCGACAAGGTTCGCAGCCGCCTCTATTGATCCACGCCCTCCGACACCGATGATCTCTCGCCTCCTGCCCGCCCGGCGCGCGCTCGCCGCCGCCCTCGGCCTCCTCGCCACCGGTCTCGCCGCCGCCGGTCCCAGCGTCTATCCGCAGGGCACGACCCGGCTGGATCCGGCGCGGGCGTGGCCGTCGTTCGTCCTGTTCACCGGCGGCGACGAGACGGCCCGGCTGATCGACCTCGACGGCAGGACCGTCCACACCTGGCGCGACGTGGGCGGCTTCGCCCCCTTGCTGATCGACCCGGTGCTCGTCCAGGGCCAGCGCGGCCACGTGCTCGTCACGCTGGAGAACGCCGCGGGCCGCGGCGTCGACCTGGTGCCGGGGCGGGTGGGCCCGCAGGTCTCCAGGACGATAGGCGAACTCGATTGGGACGGCCAGGTCCGCTGGCGCTTCGGCGACCGGGCGCCGGGCGGCCTGGCCCAGCAGCATCACGACTGGGCGCGGCTGCCGAACGGCCACACGCTGGTGCTCGCCAACCTGCGGCATGCGGTGGCCGGCTTCAGGCAGCCCGAGATCCTCGACGACGTCGCCTACGAGGTCGACGCCGCCGGCGCGATCGCGTGGCGCTGGGTGGCTTCGGAGCACCTGGACGAACTCGGCTTCACGGCGGCACAACTGGCGCTGATCCGCGGCTCCGACAACGCCGACGTCCTGCACATCAACGACCTGAAGCCGCTGGGCCCCAACCACTGGTTCGACGCCGGCGACACCCGCTTCGCCCCGGACAACCTGATCTGGTGCTCGCGCAACGCCAACGTCATCGCCATCGTGGACCGGCGCAGCGGCCACGTGGTGTGGACGCTGGGCCCGAACTATCCGGCCATCCCGCGCGGCGCGGCCGGACGCCGTGTGCCGCGGCCGGTCGATCAGATCAGCGGCCAGCACGACGCGCAGATCATCCCGGCGGGCCTGCCGGGCGCGGGCAACCTGCTGGTCTTCGACAACCAGGGCGAGGCCGGCTATCCGCCCGTCGAACTGCCGACCACGGGCGGCTCGCGCGTGCTGGAGATCGACCCCGTGAGCCGCCAGGTCGTCTGGCAATACACGGCGGAGGACTCGGGCCAGCCGTCGTGGGCGTTCCGCAGCACGCACATCAGCGCGGCGCGCCGCCTGCCCAATGGCAACACCTTCATCGACGAAGGGCAGAGCGGCCGGCTGTTCCAGGTCACGCGCGACGGCGACATCGTCTGGGAATACGTGAACGCCTTCCCGCGCATCGGCAAGGATCCGGTCAACGGCAAGGCCACCGAGAACCGCCAGCTCTATCGGGCGCAGCCGGTGGCGCTGGATTGGGTGCCCGAGGGAACCCCGCACGCGGAAACCGCTCGGTGACCCACTCCGGCGCCTTCGGCGGACGCGCGATCGGCGCGACGCCGATGGCCACGGACATGAACTGGGCGGTCTTCGGCAGGCAATTCGCGCATATCGATGCGACCACGTGTTCCTAAGATTCCTGCTCGGCCTGCCGAAAATGACTCCATGAAGCCCAGCAAAGCGTTCGAACCCGCCGTCGCGGCCCGCCTGGTCGCCGCCTGCCGGCGGGCGGCATAGCGCCATGTGCGAGCTGCTGGGCCTGAACAGCAATGTCCCCACGGCGGCGACGTTCTCGTTTCGCGGGCTGTCGGCGCGGGGCGGGCATACCGGCGACCACGCGGACGGCTTCGGGATGGCCTTCCACGACGGCGAAGGCTGCCGCGTCTTCATCGACGAAGGACGCGCCTGCGATGCCCCGTTGGCCGACTTCCTGCGCCGCCAGCCCTTGCGCGCGCGCACGGTGCTCGCGCACGTGCGCAAGGCCACGCAGGGCGCCATCGACCTGTCCAACTGCCATCCGTTCCAGCGCGAATGGCTGGGCCGCCACTGGCTGTTCTGCCACAACGGCGACCTCGGTTCGTTCCGGCCGCCGTTGGACGGCGCCGCGCTGCCGGTCGGAAGCACGGACAGCGAATGGGCGTTCTGCTGGCTGCTGGCGCAACTGCGCCGCCGCTTCGCGACCGCGCCCGACTGGCCGGAACTCGCACCCGCGCTCGCCGAACTCATGCCGCAACTGGCCGCGCACGGCGTGTTCAACATGCTGCTGTCGGACGGCAAGGCGCTGTATGCGCACGCGTCCACGAAGCTCAGCTGGGTCCAGCGCCATCACCCTTTCGCCAAGGCGCGGCTGGTGGACTGCGACGTCGAGATCGACCTGTCCACGGCCAACGGACCGTCGGATCGCATGGTGGTGGTGGCGACCCAGCCCCTGACGACCGGCGAGTCTTGGCAGGCCTTCGCGCCGGGCGAGTTACGCGTGTTCGTCGCGGGGCAGAGCGTCTGGCATCGGCAGACGGCGACGGCGGGCGAACTCGCGGCGGCCTGAGGGGCCGCCTTTCAGGGCCTGCTCGCCGCGGTGAATCCTGCAGCGCCGTGGGCTGGCAACTCGAGGTGTCTGGCATCTCCTCGTTCCGCAAACCACGCTGGCGATCGCAGACGATCTCCCTTGCGGCCGAGGCAATGCCTGACGCTGATCCTCAGGGTTCTTCCAAGGGGGGCGCCTCAGCCGGAGGGGTCTGGCAACGTCTTGTCCGCGTCGTGCCGCGGGCGACCGCGAAGACGCTTTCGCGGACGAGGCGGGGGCTGACCTCGATCCCGAGCGAACACGAGGTCAGGCTCCTGCTCGAATCGCGATCGATGCGCCGGCATTCGCCCGCATCTTGGCGCGATTCCAGGAGGTGCCAGACCCCGTCGGAGACGCCGCGGCTGGCGGCGTGAACCGCCCGCCTCAGCGCTTTGCGCTGGCCAGGCGCCTGACCACCGCCACCATCCGATCGATCTCCTCGCAGGTGTTGTAGAACGCCAGCGACGGCCGCACCGTGGTCTCGAGCCCGAAGCGGCGCAGGATCGGCTGGGCGCAGTGGTGGCCCGTGCGCACCGCGATGCCTTCGTGGTTCAGCGCCTTGCCCACCTCCTCGGTGGTGTGGCCGGCGAGCACGAACGACAGCACGCTGGCCTTGTCGGCCGCGGTGCCGACGAGGCGCACGCCGGGGATCGGCTTCATGTGGTGCGTCGCGTAGTCCAGCAGCCCGTGCTCGTAGCGGCCGATGTTCTCGATGCCGATGCGCTCGACGTACTCCAGCGCCGCGCCCAGTCCCACGGCGTCGGCGATGTTGCCGGTGCCGGCCTCGAACTTGTTCGGCGATGGCTGGTAGACCGTCTTCTCGAACGTGACGTCGGCGATCATGTTGCCGCCGCCTTGCCATGGCGGCATCGCGTCGAGCACCGCCTTCCTGCCGTACAGCGCGCCGATGCCGGTCGGTCCGAAGATCTTGTGTCCCGAGAACACGAAGAAGTCGGCGTCGAGCTCGCGCACGTCGATCTTCATGTGCGAGATCGACTGCGCGCCGTCGACCAGCGTGCACGCGCCGGCGCGGCGCGCCATCGCGACGATCTCGCGCACCGGCACGACCGTGCCGAGCGCGTTGGACACCTGCGTCACCGCGACGATCTTGGTGCGGTCGGTGAGCAGCTTCTGGAACTCGTCGAGCAGCACCTGGCCCGAGTCGTCGACCGGGATCACGCGCAGGCGCGCGCCCTTTTGCGCCGCGAGCTGCTGCCAGGGCACGATGTTGGCGTGGTGCTCGAGATGCGAGACGATGATCTCGTCGCCCTCGCCGACGTTGTGCGCACCCCAGGTCTTGGCCACCAGGTTGATCGCCTCGGTGGTGCCGCGGACGAAGACGATCTCCTCCGTGGAGGCGGCGCCGATGAAGCGGCGCACCGTCTCGCGCGCGCCCTCGTAGGCGTCGGTGGCGCGCGCCGCTAGCTCGTGCGCGGCGCGGTGGATGTTGGAGTTCTCGGTCTCGTAGAACCTCTTCAGCCGATCGATGACGGCCTGCGGCTTCTGCGTGGTGGCGGCGTTGTCGAACCACACCAGCGGCCGGCCGTTGACGCGCTCGCGCAGGATCGGGAAGTCGCGCCGGACGGCGTTGACGTCGAACGGCGGGCGTGCGGACGTGGACGCCTGCGGCACCGCGTCCGGCGCGCCCGGTTCGATGAAATAGAAGCCGGTCGCCGGTGTCGCGGGATGGCCGGGCGGGGAGGGCGTCCTCGTGGCGCCACCCAGCAGGTCCCGCAGCGCGTCCGCGCCGGGCAGGCCGAAGCTCTCGGCGTCGAGACGGTCGTTGCGCGGGGGCGTGAAGTCCGGTGCCGCGGGCGCGCCGCCGGTCGCCGGGCCGCGCTCCGACAGGAAGTAGTAGGGCGCCTGCGCCGCGGCCGGCGGCGGCATGGCGCCGGCGGCTTGCGGCACGCCGAGCGCCGGGCCGCCGAGGCGCCCGTCATAGCCCGGTGCGGCCTCGAGCGCCAGGTCCGGCACGCCGTTGGGCGCCACTGCGTGCGGGCGCAACGCGGGCAGCGACGCCCCTGCGTTGGCGGGCGATTGCGGCGACGTCGGTGCCAGGTTCGCGCCGGGCGGCAGCGCGCCGAACGGCACGGCGGAAGGCGTGGAGGGCCCCGCCGATCCGGGCGGCAGCGTCAGCCCCGCCGGCTGCGGGTTGGCGGGCACCGGCACGCCGCCGGCCGAATAGGCGCCCGGCAAGGCGCTGAAGAATTCGCCCGCGAGACGGTTCAGCGTGGCCAGATCGGGCAGGCCCGCGGGGGGCGAGCCGGTCGCCGCATCAGGAATCGACATCGCGCGGCTTACTTGTAGGTGTCCGGATACTCGTGGTACTTGCCGACCTCGACGCCGTCGAGCACGGCCAGCGCGTCGGGCGTCTGCACGGCGAGCGAGCAGTACAGGGAGATCAGGTACGACGCGATCGCGTTGCGGTTGATGCCCATGAAGCGCACCGACAGCCCCGGGCTCTGCTCGCCGGCCAGGCCCGGCTGGAACAGGCCGACCACGCCCTGGCGCTTCTCGCCGACGCGCAGCAGGATGATCTTGGTCTTGCCGTCGGCCACCGGCACCTTGTCCGACGGGATCAGGGGGATGCCGCGCCAGGTGAGGAACTGCGAGCCGAACAGGCTCACGGTGGGCGGGGGCACGCCGCGGCGCGTGCATTCGCGGCCGAAGGCGGCGATGGCCAGCGGGTGGGTGAGGAAGAACGCGGGCTCCTTCCACACCTTGGTCAGCAGTTCGTCGAGGTCGTCGGGCGTGGGCGCGCCCGTGAGCGTGTAGATGATCTGGTCGTCCGCGCACGCGGCCAGCAGGCCGTAGTCGGCGTTGTTGATCAGCTCGCTTTCCTGGCGCTCCTTGATCGTCTCGATCGTCAGGCGCAGCTGTTCCTTGATCTGGTCGTGCGGGCTGCTGTACAGGTCGGACACGCGCGTGTGCACGTCGACGATCGTCGAGACCGCGTTGAGGAAGTATTCGCGCGCCTTCTCGTCGTAGTCGACGAAGGTGGACGGCAGCTCGGCCTCGTCGCGCTTGGCGCACAGCACCTCGACGTCCTGCGGGTTCTTCACCGTGTTCAGGCGGTAGATGCCGGCCTCCACGGGGATCCACTGCAGCAGGTGCGTCAGCCAGCGCGGGCTGATGGTCGACAGCGTCGGCGTCGTCTTGGTGGCGTTCGCCAGCTGTCTTGCGGCGTTGTCGCCGAGGGCCATCGGGCCGGTGGAGAGTTCGGTTGCCATGCGCGGGGGTTCCAATTCGGAAAACGGACTTGGTTATTCGGTCAGCGATGAAGAAGTATCCCGGCGAGCCCGCGGCCGCTCAACCGGCTATAGCCAGCAAATCAGTCGGCCTGTTCCAGCGTCGCGCCCGCACGGCTCGGGATGGCCGGCGTCTCGCAGCGCGAGATCAGGTCCGAGAGCGCCACCTCCAGCGCCTGGGCCAGCTTCTCCGCCGTGGCCAGCGTGGGGATCGCGTGCGCGCGCTCGATCTCGCCCATGTAGGACCGATTCAGGGACGCGTCGGCGGCGAGCCGCTCCTGCGACCAGCCGCGCGACTTGCGCAATTGCCGGATCACCGCGCCGAAGCGCTCGGAAGGGAGTCGGCCCATGCTCAGCCGCCCACGCTCGCGGTGTCGACGATGCGGTCGTCGAGCGCGTTCGCCTGCGCGATGCGGCTGCCCGCGGGCACGCTGTGCGTGAGCCACACGTTGCCGCCGATGGACGCGCCGCGGCCGATGGTCACGCGGCCCAGCACCGTGGCGCCGGCGTAGATCACCACGTCGTCCTCGACGATCGGGTGGCGCGCGCCGCCCTTCTTCAACTGGCCCTGCTCATCGACCTCGAAGCGCTTCGCGCCGAGCGTCACGGCCTGGTAGATGCGCACGTTGCGGCCGATGACCGCCGTCTCGCCGATCACGACGCCGGTGCCGTGGTCGATGAAGAAGTGCGAGCCGATGCGCGCGCCGGGATGGATGTCGATGCCGGTGTCGCCGTGCGCGAGCTCGGCCACGATGCGCGCCAGCAGCGGCACGCCCAGCTCGTGCAGGCGATGCGCGAGCCGGTGGTGGATCACCGCGTGCAGGCCGGGGTAGCACAGCAACACCTCGTCGACGCTGCGTGCCGCCGGGTCGCCGCGGTAGGCCGCCAGCACGTCGGTGTCGAGCAGTTCGCGGATGCCGGGCAGCGCGGCGCCGAATTCGCGCACCACCTGCAGGGCGTGCTCGTCGAGGCTGCGCGCGGGCTCGGCGCGCGCCCGGTGGCCGAGTTCGAGTCGAACCTGCCCCAGGAGCGCATGGAGCGCGGTGTCCAGCGTGTGGCCGACGAAGTAGTCCTCGTTGTCCTGGCGCAGGTCGGGCGGTCCGAGCCGCATCGGGAACAGCGCGCCGCGCAAGCCGGCGACGATGGCGGCCAGCGCCTCGCGCGAGGGCAGCTCGCGGCCGCTCGCCTCGCGCGGCCGGCCCTGCGCCACCCGCCAGCGTTCGCGCGCCTGGCGGAGCTGGGCGACGATGTTGGGCAGGTCCAGCGATGCGTCGTGCGCGAGCGGTTCCGCGGAGAGCCGCGCGTGTTCGTTGATGCTCATGGCCCGCAGCTCAGTCCTGGACCCATTTCAAGCCGCGCAGGCGCCAGCCACCCAGGCTGCCGCGGCGGTTCAGCTCGTCGAGGTCGCCCTCGAAGCCCTCCGTCACGTTGAAGGCGTTGGTGAAGCCGATCCGGGCGGCGGCCTCGGCCGCCAGCGCCGAGCGCTTGCCGCTGCGGCACAGGAGCAGCACGACGGCCTCCTTGTCGACCTTGGCCTCGAGCTCGCGCAGGAAGCGCGGGTTGCGCGTGAGGTTGGTGCCCGTGGCCCAGGCCACGTGCAGGCTGCCGGGCACGTAGCCGACGAACTTGCGCTCCTCGGCGGAGCGCACGTCCACGAGCACGGCGCGCTCGGCCTGGATCAGCGCCCACGCGTCGTGGGGGGCGATGCTGCCGGCGTAGGGCAGCCCGGCGAAATGGGCGTCGCGGCTCGATTGCTCGAGGATCGCGTCTTCGAAGGAGGGGGCGATTTCTGGCATTCCGTTCTCCTGGCCGGTTGGTGGCCATAGGCGTCAAGACCGCAGGTTAGACGCCAACGCTCGCCGGGAGAAAGAAGGTTTGCGGCGTTGCTTAAGCGCCCGCCGAGGGGTGTGGCATCATCGCGCGGGCACTGGAGAGGTGCCCGCTCGAAGGGGTCTCCTGGCAGGGGCCGGAATGGACCCCGGGCAGCCCCTTTTCGCCGGACCCGCATGCCCCACGCCACGCAAGCCCTGCTGGAGATCGACGCACTCGTCACCTCGTTCAAGACGCCCCGCGGCACGGTGCGCGCCGTGGACGGCGTCAGCCTGAGCGTCGCGCGCGGCCAGACCGTGTGCATCGCCGGCGAATCCGGCTGCGGCAAGAGCGTGACGGCGTTGTCGGTGATGGGCCTGCTGCCCGACTCCGCGCGCGTGGAGGGCGGCGCGATCCGCTTCAACGGCGTGGACGTGCTGGCCCTGCCGCCGGCCGAGCGCCGCGGCCTGCGCGGGCGCGCGCTGGCCATGATCTTCCAGGAGCCGATGACGGCGCTCAACCCCGTGCAGTCGATCGGCCGCCAGATCGCCGAGGTGTTCGCGATCCACGGCACCGCGGGCCGCCGGGAGGCGCGCGAGAAGGTCCTCGCGTTGCTGCGCCAGGTCAAGATCCCCGATCCGGAGCGGCGCTACGACGAGTACCCGCACCAGATGAGCGGCGGCATGAAGCAGCGCGTGATGATCGCGATGGCGCTGGCCAACCGCCCCGAGCTGCTGATCGCCGACGAGCCCACCACGGCGCTGGACGTCACGATCCAGGCCCAGGTGCTGCACCTGCTGCGCGAGCTGCAGCGCGAACTGGGCACCGGCATCGTGTTCGTCACCCACGACCTGGCGGTGGTCGCCGAGATCGCCGACCGCGTGGTGGTGATGTACGGCGGCCGCGTCGTGGAGGAGGGCAGCGTGCTCGACGTGCTGGAGCATCCGGCGCATCCGTACACCATCGGCCTGCTCGCGGCGCGCCCGCGGCCCGGCCAGACGCGCCAGGCCGGGCACCGCCTGGACGTGATCCCGGGCACGGTGCCCTCGCCGTTGGAGCGCATCGCGGGCTGCCGCTACCAGGCGCGCTGCCCGCGCGTGCAGGCCCGCTGCCGCGCGGACGTGCCCGCGCTCGCGCGCGTCTCGCAAGGCGACGGGCATTCGGCGGCCTGCCACTTCCCGGAAGGCGGGCTCGCATGAGCGCCGCCCGGCCGCCCGAAGGCGTTCCCACCGAAGTCCGTCACACCGCAGCCGATAGGCGGAGGGTCGCCTGATGACCGACATCCGGCCGCCAGAAGGCGCTCGCGCCCAAGTCCCAAGGACGGAGGCTTTGCCGTCGAATTCGCCGCTGTTGCAGACCGAAGGCCTGTCGGTGGAGTTCCCGGTGCGGCGCGGCCTCCTGCGCCGCGAGGTCGCGCGCCTGCGGGCCGTGCATCGCGTGAGCCTCGAGGTCCGGCCCGGCGAGGTGCTGGGCATCGTCGGCGAGTCGGGCTGCGGCAAGACGACGCTGGGCCGGGCGATGGTGGGCCTGGTCGAGCCGAGTGCCGGCACGCTGCGCGTCGAGGGGCGCGACGTCGCGGCGCTGTCGCCCGACGAGCGCCGCCAGCTGACGCGCGACGTGCAGATGGTGTTCCAGGACCCGTTCGCGTCGCTCAACCCGCGCAAGCGCATCCGCCAGATCCTGGAGGTGCCGTTCGCCGTGCACGCTTCCCTCGGCCTGGCGCCAGGCGCCGCGCGCGAGGCGCGCATCCGCGAACTGGTCGAGCTCGTGGGCCTGGCGCCCGAGCACCTGGACCGCTGGCCGCACGAGCTGTCGGGCGGCCAGCGCCAGCGCGTGGGCATCGCGCGGGCGCTGGCCTTGAATCCCAAGGTGGTGGTGCTGGACGAGCCGCTGTCGGCGCTCGACATGTCGATCCAGTCGCAGGTGCTCAACCTGCTGGTCGACCTGCAGGAGCGCCTGGGACTGAGCTACGTGTTCATCTCGCACGACCTGTCCATCGTCGAATACCTGTGCGACACGGTCGCCGTGATGTACCTCGGGCGCGTCGTCGAGACGGCCCCGGCCGCGGCGCTGTTCGCGGCGCCGCGCCATCCCTACACGCAGGCGCTCCTCGCGGCGGTGCCCAACCCGGTGCCGCGCCGCGAGCGCCCCGGCCGCCCGCTCGAAGGCGACGTGCCCGGCCTGCTGCACGCGCCCACCGGCTGCAGCTTCCACACCCGCTGCCCGCTGGCGGAGCCGCGCTGCCGGGCGAGCGTGCCCGAGTTGCGCGCGATCGACACCACGGGGCTGCATCTTGGCGCCTGCCATCTTCTTTGAATCGAACGAGCCCGCCATGACTCCTGTGCGTCCCTCTCTTCTCGTCGGCGTCGTGCTGAGCCTCGCCAGCCTGGTCGCCTCGGCGCAGGAGCCGTCGGTGCTGACGGTGCCGCGCCTGTACCAGTTCGATTCGCTGGATCCGCCGCGCGAGTTCGACCAGTCCAGCGACCAGGCCTTGCGCCAGGTCTACAGCACGCTGCTGACGTACTCCTACCTCGAGCGACCGTACAAGCTCGAGCCGGACCTGCTCGAAAGCATGCCGGTGCTCGCGGCCGACAAGGTCACCTACACGTTCAAGCTGCGCAAGGGCGTGCGCTTCGTCGACAACGCCTGCTTTCCGGGCGGCAAGGGACGCGAGCTGACGGCCGACGACGTGATCTACACGATCCGGCGCTACGCCGACGCCAACATCAACACCAAGAGCTTCTTCGCGATGGAGGGCGCGGTCGTCGGACTGGACGCTTTCCGCGCGGCGACGGCGAAGGCGGGGCCCGCGGCCGACACGACGAAGCTGGACGTGGCCGGCCTGAAGAAGATCGACAAGTACACGTTCACGATCAAGCTGACGCACGAGAACGCGCTGTTCCTCTTTTCGCTGGCCATCGAGCCGACGGCGGTCGTGGCCCCCGAAGCCGTGCAGATGTACAAGGAAAAGCTGAGCGTCATGCCGGTGGGCACCGGCCCGTTCATGGCGACCGCGCCGATCGAGCGCAAGGGCACGATGCACCTGGTCCGCAACCCGGGCTACTACCGCGTCTATCCGAGCGTGGGGGCGCCCGGCGACGCCGAGAAAGGGTTGCTGAAGGACGCCGGCAAGAAGCTGCCGCTGGCCGACGTGCTGGACATGCCGCTGATCGAGGAGTCGCAACCCGCCGCGCTCAAGTTCCTGCGCGGCGAGGTCGACCGGCGCAACCTGGATCGCGCCAACTTCACGAAGATGGTCACGCGTGCGCCGGACGGCTCGCTGAAGTTCGTGCCCGAGTACGCCGGCAAGTTCACGCTCGCCAATGCGCCGGCCGGCAACGTGATCTATCTCAACGTGAACATGCGCGATCCGGTGGTGGGCAGGAACAAGGCGCTGCGCCAGGCCATTGCGGCGGCGATCGATGCGCAGGCGGTCATCAACGTGATCTGGAACGGCCGCGGCGTCCCGCTGAACTCCATCGTGCCGATCGACCTCGCGGGCAACGAGCACGACACCGGCGCGCCGCCGCGCAAGCGCGACCTCGCGCTCGCGAAGAAATTGCTGGCCGAGGCCGGCTACCCCGACGGCAAGGGCCTGCCGCCGCTGACGGTGCGCCTGCCGGCCACCGACGCGGACACGCGCAACGAGTTCGACATGCTCAAGGCGCAGGTGGGCGCGATCGGCGTGCACCTGGTCGGCGACTTCAACGACACGCCCACCTTCACCAAGGCCATCGACGCCGGCAACTTCCAGCTGGCCTACTACGCCTGGTACGCCGACTATCCCGACGCCGAGGACTTCTACCAACTCGTGTACAGCAAGAACGTGGCCCCGGGCCCCAACAGCGGCGCGTTCGCGAACGCGGCCTACGACAAGGCCTACGAGACCTCGCGCACCATGGTCAACGGCCCGCAGCGCTACGAGCTGTTCAAGCAGCTCAACGCGATCCTGCGCGACGAGACGCCCGTGATCCCGCTCTACGAAGCGATGCGCAGCGACTCGGTGCAGAAGTGGATCGGCAACTACAAGCGCAACATCTTCACGACCGAGATGCAGTTCATGAGCGTCGACATGGCGGCCAAGAAGAAGGGGCTCTGAGGCATGGCCGTCGTCGCCCGGCCTCCCGCCCGCGCGTGGCGCGCTCTAGCGCACGCGACGCTCGCGAGCGCCTGCGCGCTCGCGGCGCACGCGTCACGCGCGCAGGAGCCCTCGGTGCTCACCGTGCCGCGCCTGGCGCAGTTCAGTTCGCTGGATCCGGTGCGCGGCTACGACCAGACGGTGGAACAGGTGGCGCGCCAGGTCTACAGCACGCTGATGACCTATTCGTACCTGGAACGCCCCTACAAGCTCGAGCCCGACCTGCTCGAGGCCATGCCCACGGTCTCGACCGACAAGCTCACGTGGACGTTCAAGCTTCGCCCCGGCGTGCGCTTCGTCGACAACCCCTGCTTTCCAGGCGGCACGGGCCGCGAGCTCACCGCCGACGACGTGCTGTATTCCCTCAAGCGCTACGCCGACGGCAACCTCAACAACGCGAGCTGGTTCGCGCTGCAGGGCGCAGTCGTCGGCCTCGACGACTACCATGCCGCGACGGTCAAGGCCGGCGCGGGCGCCGACCTCACTGCGGTCGACGTGCCCGGCCTGCGCAAGATCGACAAGCTCACCTTCACGATCACGCTCACGCACGAGAACGCGCTGTTCCTGCACGCCTTGACGCTGATGCCGACGGCCATCGTCCCGCGCGAGGCCGTGGCGTTCTACAAGGATCGCTTCCAGGTGAACCCGGTGGGCACCGGGCCCTTCATGGCCACCCGGGAGCTGACGCGCAACGGCACGCTCCGGCTGGTGCGCAACCCCCGCTACTACCGCACGTACCCGAGCGCCGGCGCGCCGGGCGATGCGCAGGCGGGCCTGCTCAAGGACGCCGGCAAGCGGCTGCCGATCGTCGACGCGATGGAGATGCCCTTGATCGAGGAGCCGCAACCGGGCGCGCTGAAGTTCCTGCGCGGCGAGCTCGACTGGCGGCCGCTGGATCGCGCCTGGTTCTCGAAGATGGTCGTGCGCAACGCCGGTGGCGGCTTCCGCCTGGCCGACGAGTACGCCGGCAAGTTCGTCATCTACTTCGTCCCGAGCATGGAGACGGAGTACCTGCTCGTCAACATGAAGGATCCGGTGCTGGGCGGCAACAAGCTGCTGCGCCAGGCCATCGCGGCGGCGGTCGACCCGCAGGTCCTCATCGACGTGCTGCACAACGGGCTGGGCCGCAGGCTGCAAAGCCCCCCGCCGCCGGACCTGCCCGGCGGCGAACGCGAGACCGGCGCGCTCGCACGCCCGCACGACATCGCGGCCGCGCGCAAGCTGCTGGCGCAGGCCGGGTATCCGGACGGCAAGGGCCTGGAGCCGATCACGCTGAGCTTCTTCGAGACCACGTCCACCACGCGCAACGAGTTCGACCTGCTCAAGGCGCAGCTCGCGGCGATCGGCATCCAGGCGAAGGGCCAGTTCATGGACCAGCCCACCTTCACCAAGGCGGCGGAGAACGGCAACTTCCAGATCGCCTCCTACGGCTGGGTGGCCGACTACCCGGACGCCGAAGACTTCTACCAGCTGAACTACAGCCGCAACGAGCCGCCGGGCAGCAACTGGGCGCGCTACGCGAACCCGGCCTACGACAAGGCCTACGAAGAGTCGCGCTTCATGGCCAACGGCGCCGAGCGCCTGGCGCGCTTTCGCACGATGAACGCGCTGATACAGGATGACGTCCCGATGATTCTTCTGTTCACGCCGCTGAAGTACGGCATCACGCAGAACTGGATCGGCAACTTCAAGCGCAACCTGCTGCTGCAGGAACACATGTACATGAGCGTGGACATGGCGCGCAAGAAGAAGGGCGTCCAGTGAACCGGTTGCTTCGTCGCCTCGCCGCGATCGCCGGCACTGTCGTCGCCTTGTCGGCGATGGCCCAGGAGCCGTCGGTGCTGACCGTGCCGCGCATCGACGAATTCGAGACCATGGATCCGCCGGGAGCCTTCGACGAGAAGAGCGAACAGGTGCAACGCCAGGTCTACGGCACGCTGCTGACCTACGCCTACCTGGAGCGGCCGTACAAGCTGGTGCCCGACCTGGCCGAGTCCCTGCCCACGTTGTCGGCCGACAGGCTGACGTACACCTTCCACCTGCGCAAGGGCGTCCGCTTCCACGACAACCCGTGCTTTCCCGGCGGCAAGGGCCGCGAGATGACGGCCGATGACGTCCTCTACTCGCTCAAGCGCTACGCCGACGGCAACATCAACCGCCACAGCTGGTTCGCGATGGCCGGCGCGGTGGCCGGCCTCGACGCGTACCACGCGGCGACGCTGAAGGCCGGCCCGACCGCCGACCTCACTGCGAACGACGTGGCCGGCCTGCGCCGCATCGACGCGCAGACGTTCTCGATCACCCTCACGCGCCCGAACCCGCTGTTCCTGTTCTCGCTGGCGCTCACGTCCACCGCCGTCGTGCCGGTGGAGGCCGTGCGCTTCTACAAGGATCGCTTTGGCGTCAACCCGGTGGGCACCGGCCCGTTCATGCTCAGGGGTCCGGCCGACCGCAAGGCGACGCTGCACTTCGTGCGCAACCCGAACTACTACGGCGTGTACCCGAGCGTGGGCGCGCCGGGCGACGCCGAGGCCGGGCTTCTGAAGAACGCCGGCAAGAAGCTGCCGCTGGTCGACGCGATCGACATGCCGCTGGTGCAGGAGCCGCAGACCGCCGCGCTGAAGTTCCTCAAGGGCGACCTCGACCTGCGGCCCCTTGATCGCGCCAACTTCGTCAAGATGGTCAAGCGCGGCCCGGACGGCTCGGTGCGCCTGGCGGACGAGTACGCGTCGAAGTTCGCGTTGTACGGCGCGCCGGCGCTGGACACCTACTACATGCGCCTGAACATGAAGGACGCGCTTCTCGGCAGGAACCCGTCGCTGCGCCAGGCGCTCGCGAGCGCCGTCGACGCGCAGGCCATCATCGACGTGCTGAACAACGGCGCCGGCCGCAAGCTGCAAAGCCTGGTGCCTTACGAACTGCCCGGCAACGAACGCGAGACGGGCGCCACCAACATCCCGCACGACGTCGCCGCCGCCAGGCGACTGCTCGCCGAGGCCGGCTACCCCGGCGGCAAGGGCCTGCCGCCGATCTCGATCAGCTTCGTCGGCACCGACTCCGCCACCCACAACCTGGCCGACCTGCTGCGCGCGCAGTTCGCGAGCGTCGGCGTGCAGGTCAGGCCCGAGTTCATGGACCTGCCGGCCCACACCAAGGCGATGGAGGGCGGCAACTTCCAGATCAGCTACAACTTCTGGTACGCCGACTACCCCGATCCCGAAGACTTCTACCAGCTGTTCCACAGCAAGAACACGGCGCCCGGCCCCAACATCGGCGCCTACGCGAACCCGGCCTACGACAAGGCCTACGAGGCCATGCGGCTGATGCCCGACGGCCCCGAGCGCATCGCACAGATCAAGACGATGAACGCGATCCTGAAGCAGGACGTGCCCGTCATCGTGCTGTACGGCTCCATGCGCTACGGCCTGGTGCAGAAGTGGGTCGGCGGCTTCAAGCGCAACGTGTTCCTGCAGGAGCACATGTTCATGAGCGTGGACATGGCCGCGAAGAAGAAGGGCCTCTGATGGGCACGTACATCGTCCGCCGCCTGCTGCAGGCCATCCCCACGGTGTTCGGCGTGGCGCTGCTCACCTTCCTGCTGTTCAACACGTTCGGGCCCGACCCGGTGCGCACGGCGCTCGGCAACCACGCGACGCCCGAGGCGATGGCCAACCTGCGCCACCAGTGGGGCCTGGACCAGTCGCTGCCCCTGCAGTTCCTCGAGTTCCTGCGCCAGATCGTCACGTTCGACTACGGCAAATCCTTCGTCACCGGCGACGACCTGGGCACGCAGCTCAAGGCCGGCGCGCTGGTGAGCCTGTCGGTGACGGTGCCGCCGTTCGTGTTCGGCGCGATCGTCAACGTGTCGATCGCGCTGTTCATCACGCGCCATCGCGACGGCGTCGTCGACAAGGCGGCGCGCGCGCTGTTCATCGCGGCGATGAGCGTGTCGGCGCTGGTCTACGTGCTGGCGCTGCAGTACCTGCTGGCGTTCAAGCTCGACTGGTTCCCGATCAACGGCTACGAGGGCGGCTGGGCCGCGGTGAAATACCTGGGGCTGCCGTGGCTGATCCAGCTGCTGCTGCTGATGGGCCCGGACATCCGCCTGTACCGCACGCTGTTCCTGGCCGACATCAACGCCGACTACGTGCGCACCGCGCGCTCCAAGGGCGCGGGCGAGGGCCGGGTGCTGTTCCGCCACGTGCTGCCCAACGCCTGGATCCCCATCATCACGCAGAACGTCACCACCATCCCGTTCCTGATCCTGGGCTCGTTCCTGATGGAGCGCTTCTTCTCGATCCCCGGCATCGGCAACCTCACCATCGACGCGCTGTCGCGCGGCGACCTGCCCATCCTGAAGGCCGTGACCATCCTCGGCGCGCTGGCGCTGCTGCTGTTCAACCTCGTCAACGACCTGCTCTACGCGCTCGCGGATCCCCGCGTGCGCCTGTCCTGACCATGGCGCACGCCCGGCCCCGCTCCGCCGCACTCGAGGCCTTGCTCGCGCTCTGGAGCCGGCCGCACATCCGCGCCTGCATGATCGTCGTGGGCCTGTACCTGCTGATCGCGTTCGCCGGCTACGCCCACCTGCTGCCCGACCACGAGGCCGCGGTCGGCGGCTCGCAGGATCCGCCCAGCTGGCACCCGGCCACGCTGCTGGGCACCGACATCCTCGGCCGCTCGGTGCTGTGGCGGGTGCTCGCGGGCGTGCAGACGGCCATCACGATCGGGGCGGCCACCACCGCGCTGGCCGTGCCGTTCGGCACCGCGCTGGGCCTGGCCGCGGGCTACTTCGGCGGCTGGGTCGACGCGGTGGTCAACTGGGTCTACTCGGTGGTGGTGTCGGTGCCCGACATCCTGCTGATCACCGCCATCTCGTACGCGATGGGCAAGGGCCTCACGTCGATGTGCGTGGCGATCGCCGCCACGAGCTGGGTCAGCATCATGCGCCTGGTGCGCGGCGAGGTGCTCAAGCACAAGGGCAGCGACTACGTGCTGGCGGCGCGCAGCCTGGGGGCGGGCGCGCGGCGCATCATGTTCTCGGAGATCCTGCCCAACGTCGTGCACGTGGCCATCGTCACGTCGTCGCTGGTGCTGCTGGCGGCGGTCAAGGGCGAGGTGATCCTGACCTACCTGGGGCTGGGCATCCAGGACGGTGCCAGCTGGGGCCTGCTGATCTCGGGCGCGTCGCAGGACCTGACGAACGACATCTGGGGGCCGCTGGCGGGAACCGTGACGGCGATGTTCCTGCTGATCTATTCGCTGAGCGCGATCGGCGACGCGTTGCGCGACGTGCTCGACCCGCGGGTGACTTGAAGGTTCAGACGCGGGCGGCGGCCGGCGCGGCCTCGCCGAAGAAGACGCGGAAGATCTCCGGCTCGTCGATGTCGCGCACCGACAGGCCTTCCAGCGGTTCGCGGAACTTCACCGGTTCGTCGAGCGAATCGAACGACACGGGCATCGTCTCGGCCCAGTTGGGGGCGTCGTGGTGGGCGGTATCGGTGCGCACGACCAGGTGCTGCAGCGACGGCTGGACTTCCCACTCGATGCCCCCGTCCGGGGCCTTGCTGCCCCGCGGGGCGAGGATCTTGGATGCGTTGTTCATGGCGGTTCCCTCTGATGTTCCGAAGGTACGCCTCGTGGCCGCGGTTGCTCGCTCGAAGTAAAGGGTTTTCCCGGTCAGTTAGGGGCGACGAGTCGCCCGGAGCGGCCGAGCTGGAATCGTCGGAAACTGTCCACCGATTCTGTGGACAACTCTGTGGGCGGCGGCCGGCGAGTGCCCGCCAGGCCGCGCCGATGCTGGATGTCAAGCGATGTGCTGCGCGATTGGGCAGGTGGGGCGGGAACTTTTTTTGTGCCCCCTGGCGGCAGGAAACCGCTTTCCGTGCATGGCACGCGGCTGGCTTGTTGCCGGGCTCGAGGCGTCCTGCGCGCCTACACGCAATCGCACGCTCGACAGCGTCGCGCGCGCTGCCGCGAGCGTGACAAATTCCGCGGCCTCAGCGCGCCGCCGGGGACAAGGTGTGGGCGTCGCGAGCCAGGAGCCAGCGACCGTCGGCCTGCTTGCGGTAGATCGTCATCCGATGACCGGCCAGGGCCTTCGGCTCCCCGCCGCCGCGAGGCCGCAGCGACAGCGTGTCCCGGCACAGCGTGTAGGCGATCCCGCCGGCGACCACGACCTCTTCCAGCTCGCTGACGCAACGAAGATCGAACTGCCGATGGCCGGCCGTGAAGCGATCGGGAAAGCCGTCGCGCCCGACCGGCTCCTGGCCCGGATTCAGGAAGACGACGTCGTCCGTCATCAACGCGAGCAGGGACTCGAGATCGCCGGCGTTGGCGGCGGCGATCCACGTGGCGTGGACCGCGCGAAGGGCTTGTTCATCGGATCCCATCAGCAACCTCCAGGGCCAAGGCAAGGACTCGAGACCGGTCGGTCGGCTTCGGCCTTCGGTGCCGATGCCCGCGAGTCTCGTCCGGTGCGCCTAGCGTCGCCACACCGTCACCTTCCAATTATCGATGCCGTGCGAGATCGAAGCACCTTGCGGGCCCGATGACACGCGCCAATAGCCGAAGCGCATCGGTGCGCCCAGGCTCGAGAAATCGGGACAGGATTCGCCGGCCTGGCAAGCCGGGCCGTCGAGCGGGGTGAAGTCCTGCACGTGCAGGCTGGGGGTGTCCTGCGCGATGTCCCAGGCCGTCGAGAGCCTGGGATACGACTGCGCCGGAGTCGCGATGTACCGGCGCCCGCCTTGATCGAGCAGCAGCGCCGACCGCGTGGATCTGGTGGAGCTGGTTTCGAAGGAGATGCCCTCGTCGACGTAGTCGATGACGTAGACCGCGCCCTGGGCCCGGGGGTCGTAGGCGTCGGCCAGCGACGTGTAGCCGACGATGCCCGTCGTGGCCTGCGGCGCCAACTGGAAGACCATCTTTCGGAAGGCCCCGGGATGGCCGCCCGTGGCCACCGGTTCCTCGGTATGCGTGGGCGCCGACGCGGCGCCGTCGGGAACCGCGGCGGCGAGCCAGCCGGTCGCCGGGAATTCGCCGTCGGCGTAGACCAGGCCCGGGCTCGCGGTGACGGCCAGGTGGCTCACCGCGCTGCCGCCGAGTCCGTTCGCGCGTGCGATGACCTCGATGGTGGCGCCGTCGTCGCCCAGGCTGACGTTGGCGATCGAAAGAGTCGTGCCGGTGGCGCCCGCGATGGCGTCATAGTGGGCGCCCCCATCGGACGACCGGTACCACTGGTAGGTGACCTGGTTCGCGGGAACGTTCGCCGCCACCGCCGAGATCGTCACGGTCGTTCCGACCTGCGCCGTCACGAGCTCGGGCCGGACGATGGGCACGGGGGCCACGGGCCCGTTGCAGTTGTCGCCGGGAGGGCAATCGCTCGGGAGCCCGGGGCCGATGCCGTCGCAGCCGGTGAGGCCGGCGAGGACCAGCACGGCGAGGCCGGAAAGCGCGCCTGCGCGCGTCCCGGCACAACGGGTGATCGTACGGGCTCGGCGCATGGTTGGCTCCCTGGCAGTGATCCACGAAATGCAGGAATGCGCCCGCGGTTCGGCGCTCGGAGGATCAGCCGGTTTCGTCGCCGCCGGCACGCGCCGCCGCCAGCGCCTCGCGCAAGACGGCCAGCGAGCCGATGTGGTTGGCCATCACCAGCACCAGGCGCGCGTTCAGCGCGTGGCTCGCGGCCTCGTCCAGGCCTTCGTGGGCCGCGATCAGCGCCTCGTAGAAGTCGTCAGGCGATTCCAGGTTCGGGTCGGTGATCAAGGGCATGGCGGGGCTCCTTCGGCGAGGGCCAGCGCGCGCCGCATCGCCGACTCCACCTGGGCGCGCGCGGGGGTGCGCCAGCGCGCGCAGACGTGCGCGTCGGGCCGCAGCAGCACCACGCTGCCGGGCCGCAGGTCGTAGCGGCGCGCGACGACGCCGTCGGGGTCGACGAGGGCGTCGCGGGCCGGCGCGGGCGATATCGCGAGCACCGTCAGGGCGAAGCCGTTCACGTCGAGTCCGCGCAGCGCGTCCTCGACGACCGGATCGGCGCCCACCAGCGCGGTGAAGCCGCCGTCCAGCCGCCGCAGCAGCCAGTCTTCGCGGCCGTCCGCGCGCGTGACGCGCGCGTCGGCCGCGGCGGCGCCGGGCACCATCGCGCCGTCGAACGTGTCGCCGTCCGGGGTGTTCAGCGGCGAGCCGTGCAGCGTCGTCGCCGTCGACAGCCGGCCGCTGTTGACGAGCGTGCGCGCGAACGGCTGCGTCCTGGCCAGCGCCAGCACCGCGTCGCGGAACAGCCGGCTCGCGGCGCTCTTGGGCGTGATGAAGTCGGTGGCGCGGGTGGAGTGGCGGATGTTCTCGTCGGCCGCCGCCTCGCGCTCGCGGGCGTAGGTGTCCAGCAGCGCGTCGGGGGCCTGGCCGCGCAGCACCGCGGCGAGCTTCCAGCCGAGGTTGTCGGCGTCCTGCACGCCGGAGTTGGCGCCGCGCGCGCCGAACGGCGAGACGCCGTGCGCGGCGTCGCCCGCGAACAGCACGCGGCCGTGCCGGAAGCGCTCCATGCGCTGGCACGAGAACGTGTAGACGCTGGCCCATTCGAGCGTGAACTCGGCGTCCTTCAACACGGGCGAATGCGCCAGCAGCGCCTTGACGCGCGGGATGATGTTGCCGGGCTTCTTCTCTTCCTCGGGATCGGCGTCCCAGCCGAGCTGGAAGTCGATGCGCGAGACGCCGTCGGGCTGGCGGTGCAGCAGCACGCTCTGGTTCGGATGGAAGGTCGGGTCGAACCAGAACCAGCGCTCGGCGGGGGCGTCGTGGGCCATGCGCACGTCGGCGATCAGGAAGCGGTCGCGGAACGTGCGGCCCTTGCTCTCCAGGCCCAGGTGGCGGCGCACGGCGGAGCGGCTGCCGTCGCAGGCGACCAGGTATCCGGCCTCGAGGCGGTACTCGCCGTCGGGCGTGGCGATCGTCAGCGTCACGTGGTCGGCGTGGGGCTCGGTGGCGACGACCTCGTTCTTCCAGCGCAGGTCGATCAGCGGCGACGCGCGCGCTCGTTCCGCGAGATACCCCTCCACGTAATACTGCTGCAGGTTGACGAACGCGGGCCGTTCGTGGCCGGTGTCGGGCAGCAGGTCGAAGCGGTACAGCTCCTCGTCGCGCAGGAACACCTTGCCGACGTTCCACGACACGCCCTTGGCCACCATCCGGTCGCCGCAGCCGAGGCGGTCGAAGATCTCCAGCGTGCGCTTGGCGAAGCAGATCGCGCGCGAGCCGGTGGACAGCCGGTGGTCGTTGTCCAGCAGCACCACGGGCACGCCGCGCTGCGCGAGATCGACCGCCAGCGACAGGCCCACCGGGCCGGCGCCGACGATCACCACCGGGCGGCGCGCCGGCGCCGCCGCGCGCTGGTCGGCGTGCGGCACGTAGTCGAACGTGAGCGACTGGAAGTCGGCGTCGTCGGTCAACGGTCGCTCCGGTTCATCCTTCCAGCGTCTCCCACATCTGCCGGTCGCGCTCGGCGGTCCACACGCGCGGGTCGGCGTACTGCGTCATCTCGTCGAAGCAGCGCGTGACGTCGAAGGGCATGCAGTGGTCGAAGATCACCCAGTGGCCGTACTTCGGCTTGAGCCTGGCGAAGGTCTCCTTGTAGACCGCGTTGAGATCCTTGCCCGCGGCCACGCCGGCCTCGACGCTGGCGCGCACGTCGGCGATGAAGCCGGCGGTCGAGCGCAGGCCTTCGGCCACTTGCGCCTCGCCCTTCAGCGCAGGCCCGCGGCCGGGCACGAGCGCCAGCGGCTTCAAGGCGGCGACGTTGTCCAGCGTCTTCGGCCAGTCCCTGAAGTAGGCGTCGCCCGCGTAGGGCGTGGCGTCGAACTCCACCAGGTCGCCCGAGAGCAGGGTGCGTTCCTGCGGGAGCCAGACGACGGTGTCGCCCTTGGTGTGGCCGCGCCCGAGCTGCAGCAACTGCACCTCGAGCTTGCCGAGCCACAGCGTCATCTTGCTGCGGAAGGTGAGCGTGGGCCAGGTCATGCCGGGCGGCACCGTCTCGACGTTGCTGAACAGGCGCGGGAAGCGGCCGATCTCGCTGGCCTTGTCGGCCTCGCCGCGCTCCACGATCAGGTCGTACGTGTCCTCGCTGGCGATCACCTGCTGCGCGCCGTAGGCGCTCGCGCCCAGCACGCGCACCGCGTGGTAGTGGGTGAGCACGACGTAGCGGATGGGCTTGTCGGTGACCTCGCGGATGCGGCGGATCACGTCCTGCGCCATCGCCGGCGTGGCCTGCGTGTCGGCCACCAGCACGGCGTCGTCGCCGATGACGATGCTGGTGTTCGGGTCGCCCTCGGCGGTGTACGCCCAGGCGTGCTCGGACAACTGCGCGAACGTGACCTTCTTTTCCTGCAGGTCGGCCTGCGAGGCGAATTTCTTGGGGGCGTTCATCGCGGTCTCCTGGAACAGATGCCCGGCGTCGGGAATCCGCAAATGTTACGCCCGCGCCGAGGCCGTCCGGAAACGCAACGGCTTGCTGTCGAGCGACGCCTGCGCGTGCCCGCTGCGCGCTGCGATACTTCGCGCCACCCGGCCCACTCCGACAGCTCTCGCGTGACGATCGCCTACAGCCTCCACCAAGCCCCTTTCGATCCGGCGTTGCTGCGCGAGCTCACGCTGCTGGCGCGCGCCGTCTTCGACGAGCCGGCGCTGGACCTCGAATGGCGCCTGTCGGTGATGCCGCAGGCCACGGCCGTGCTGGCCCGCGACGACGGCCGGCTGGTGGGCTTCAAGCTGGGCTACGCGATGACGGAGTCCAGGTACTACAGCTGGCTGGGCGGAGTGCACCTGACCGCTCGCGGCAGCGGCGTCGCGCGCCAGCTGATGCGCCGCCAGCACCGCTGGCTCAAGGAGATGGGCTGCACCCAGGTCGAGACGTCCACCGACCAGGGCAATGCGGCGATGGCGCGCGTCAACCTGCAGGAGGGGTTCACCGTGTGCGGCACGCGCAGCATGCCGGGGCGGCTGCAGGTGCTGTACCTGAAGGTGTTGAGGTAGGCGCCGTTCAGAGCCAGCGCGCCACGCCGCCGTGATGCGAGCACGTCCCGCGATGGTGCAGGCTGAAGCTCCAGCTGCCGTCCCGGCATTGCGCCGACGCCCCGGCCGGCGCCGTGCCGTTGTCGGTGTGCGCGGGCGAGTGGACGATGGCGCCGTCGACGTTGCGGTAGTGGCCGGATTCGACCAGGCGCGGGCTCGCGGAGGCGGCGCTCGCGGCGGCGGGCGCGCTCGCGGGCGCGGGACGCGCGTGCCCGCACGTGGGGACGAGCGCGAGCGCGGCGACGAGAAACGGGGCAAGCAGGCGCATGCGGCATCCCTTGCTGCGGTTTCGCCCCGTGCGACGGTCGTCGCGGGCGTGCACGGATGGTAGCGCGGCGACTTAAGATCGCGCTTTCCATCGAAGCCCGCTCCCCATGATGTTTCAGCCGCCGACCCGCTCGCACCCCCGCCGCCTCGCCCTGCGGGCGCCTCGCGCGTGAGCACCGTCCGCACCCACATCGACGACGCCAGGGCGCGCCTGACCGGCCTGGTCGGCCGCGGGCTGCCGATCAGCATCGGCGTGATCGTGGTCGTCAGCATCGTGGCGGCCGTCCTCGCCTTCGTCTTCCTGAGCGCGGCGCCGCCCACCACGTTGACGATGACCAGCGGCCCGGACGGCAGTTCGTTCCGCCTGGTCGCCGAGCAGTACCGCAAGATCCTGGCGCGCGACGGCGTGACGCTGAAGATCGTGGCGTCGCAGGGTTCGCGCGACAACCTGGCGCGGCTGGCGGACGCGAAGTCCGGCGTCGACCTCGGCTTCATCGTCGGCGGCGAGGCCATCGCCGATCCGAAGCCGAACGCGCCGCGCCTGGTCTCCCTCGGCAGCGTCTCGTACCAGCCGCTGATGATCTTCTACCGCGGGCGTCCGAAGACGCTCGTGTCGGAGTTCCAGAAGCAACGGCTCGACATCGGCCTCGAAGGCAGCGCCGCCTCCGCGCTGTCGCAGAAGCTGCTCGACGTCAACGGCATCAAGCCGGGCGACGGCACGCAGGTGGGGCACCGCGCGCCGGAGGCGTCCGTGCAGGCGCTGAAGGACGGCAAGATCGACGCGCTGTTCGCGATGAGCGACTCCACCCCCACGGCGCTGATGCGCGAACTGCTGCGCGACGAGCAGATCCACCTGTTCGACTTCGTGCAGGCCGAGGGCTACACGCACCGCATCACCTACCTCAACAAGCTCGTGCTGCCGCGCGGCGCCATCGACTTCGGCGAGGACATCCCGCCCGTCGATGTCGCGCTGATCGCCCCGACCGTCGAACTCGTCGCGCGCGACGGCCTGCATCCCGCGCTGTCGGACCTGGTGCTCGAGGCCGCGCGCGAGGTGCACGGCCGCGCCGGCCTCTACAAGAAGAGCGGCGAGTTCCCCGCCCCGATCGCGCACGACTTCCCCATCAGCGCCGACGCCTCGCGCTACTACGTCTCGGGCCGCAGCTTCCTGTACCGCACCTTCCCGTTCTGGCTCGCGCGCCTGATCGAGCGCATCGTCGCCATCGTCGTGCCGATGACCATCATCCTCGTCCCCGGCTTCAAGATCGCCCCGGCGGTCTTTCGCTGGCGCGTGGTGTCGCGCATCTACCGCTGGTACGCGGTGCTGCAGCGCATCGAGCACGAGTCGTACGACGGGCCGCTGGACCTGCGCCGCCACGACGAGCTGATGCATCGGCTGGGGCACGTGGAGGCGACGGTCCGCAAGCTGGTCGTGCCGCCGGCGTACGGGGACTTGCTGTACGACCTGCGCGGGCACATCGGGGTCGTGCGGGCCAACCTGGTGGCGCGGCGACCGGCGGGGTGAAGGCGGCAGGCGTCGCGCCCTGGCACGACGCGATCGGAATTCTGGCTGGAACCATCGGAGTACGTTGAATGAAGTTGCATGCGATCCTCCTCACCGCGGCCGTCGGCATGACGGGCGTCCCGTCCCGGGCCGCCGACGTCGCCATCGCGCACGCCAAGGTCTACCCGGCGCCGGGCGCCGCGCCGCTCGCCGACGCCACGGTGCTGATCCATGACGGGCGCATCGCCGCGGTCGCCAGGCATGTGGTGCTCCCGCCGGGCACCACGCTGCTGCCGTGCGACGGCTGCGTTGTCCTCGCCGGCTTCTGGAACGCTCACGTCCACTTCACCGGGCCGCAATGGATGGCCGCCGGGCAGCAGACGCCGCAGGCGCTGGAGCGCGAACTCCAGCGCATGCTCACGCGGTCCGGCTTCACCTCGGTCGTCGACACCGGGTCGGACCTCGACGTCACGGGCGAACTGCGGCGGCGCATCGAGCGCGGCGAGGTCGCGGGGCCGCACATCCGGACGGCCGGCGTGCCGCTGTATCCCGCGGGCGCCTTGCCCTACTACCTGGCCGACCTGCCGCCGCAGGTCAAGGCGAAGCTGGGCCAGCCCGCGTCCCCCGATGAAGCCCGGGCCTTCGTCGCGAGCAATCATGCGGCCGGCGCAGACATCACCAAGCTGTTCACGGGTTCGATCGTGGCGCCCGGCAAGGTGCAACCGATGCGCGTCGACATCGCCGCGGCCGCGGTCGCGGAGTCGCATCGGCTGGGGGCGCTGGTCTTCGCGCATCCGACGAACCTGGAGGGCGTGCGCGTCGCGGTGGCCAGCGGCGTGGACGTGCTCGCGCACGCTCCGGAGGACGTGCATGGCATCGACGGCGCCGCGCTCCGCGACCTGGCCCGGCGACGCGTCGTGATCGTGCCCACCCTGAAGCTGTTCGCGCAGGACCCCAACATCGCCGGGATTCGCGGGCTGATGCTCGACGCCCATCGCGCCGGCGTCCGGCTGGTCTTCGGAACCGACACCGGCTTCCTGACGGACTACGACGTCGCCGAGGAGTATCGGCAGCTGTCCCAGGCCGGCCTGAGCGCGGACGAGATCCTGGCCATGCTCACCACCACGCCCGCCGCGCTGTTCAAGGTCGCCGGACATCAGGGGCGCGTCGCTTCCGGCATGGACGGCGACCTGACGGTCCTCGGGTCGGATCCGAAGACGGCGGGCGTGGGAGCGTTCACCGATGTCCGCTACGCGATCCGCGGGGGGAAGGTGTTGTTCGACAGCGCACACGCGGCATCCGACACTTCGGCCCCGCCGAGTCCCCAATGACCTTCGCCGACGTCCTCGGCCAGCGAGGCGCTCGTCCAAACGCCGGCGGACTGGCTGCAATCACACCTTGCGAGCTGGCCACGTCAGGCTGACCATTGAAGACGTTCGAGGTCGCCGCCTGCCACCTCGTGCGGGCGTCCAGGGACAACGGGAGCGAGCGTGAAACGAACAGTCATGGGGGCGGTCGTCGCCGTCGCGTTGGCAACGATGGGTGCGCCGTCGCACGCGGCGACCAATATCGCCGCGTTGCAGAACATCAGCTTCGCATTCACCGACCTGAACCCGGGCGACGGCATCGACCCCGAGCTCATCGAGTCGCCGGGCAGCGTGGAGAGCGGCTTCGGCGTCCTGCTCGACGGATACTTTCCCGGCAGTGCTGCGGCTGGTCGCCGCAGGCTTGCACGGGGCGACTGCCATCGCAAGGTCTCGCCCGCAGCGACGGCCCTCTGTATTGGCGCCAACGAAAGAGCCGACCCGGAGGTCGGCTTCTTGTTGACTGCCAAATGCCTGATTCGGCAGTGAATTTCTGGTGCCGGAGAAAGGAGTTGGCCCTCGACCTTCTCATGACGAATCCGGGACGCCGAAGTTTCATGCGTGAAACCACGCAGATTTCTGCGATCTCTTTTCTTCAGCTCGCCGGGGGTAACGAAACCCGATTGATTTCCGCATGAATCTGCAGTCGCCGGTCGGGCTCCCGAATGACATCACGAACCAGCGGGAAAAGAGAAGCTTGAGGGTGCGGTCGGTAGCTGCCTTCCTCGACCAGGTCGAGTTGCTGCTGATCGGGCCACCGCACACCTCCGTCGATCGGCTCTCCAGCTTCGTTGTCGTGTAGCCCTGAAGGCCAGCAGACGCGAATTTCGATCATGGAATCAAAGCCAGACGTCGAACTGCGGCCTGGCTAGCTTGCGTGCTTCCGCCGTTCGTTTGCAAGCATCCCTTCAGCGCTGAACACGAACGGCATCACCCATCGGATTCCTTCCGGAGTCCACAGTAGATCTTCGGTCACGTCCAGCTCCCGGATCGGCTTGCCGTCTGCTCGTGTTCGCTCTAGATACTCCTTCAACGTCGCAACTGATAGTGCCGCTGCCTTGGCATCTACGGTTGGCTTCTTGTGCATGACGAACGCATCGTTGCACTGACGAAGCGCTCTGCAAGCTGTAGTGATGTCCATTTGTCACCCTCCCTTGTGCTCGCAATGAGCGAAGCTGTTTACCCATTGTGAATCAGCGATTCAAGAATGTGAAGTTTGCACATTTTATCGGACTGTGCGAACAATAGCAGAGCATCGCGCAGGTCATCGAGTTCCTGCTGCGTTTCCGAACCGTCGGGGTCCGGTTTGCTCCAAGTCTGCACATTTGCGGGGGTTCCATGGACGCACGTCAGAGGCACTGCGCGCCGTCGCGCAGGCAGAGGAACAACATCTCCCTCGCCACCAACTTTGAAGCCCGCTACTGGATGCAGGCGCTGGGAGTCACGCGCTACCGGCTCGAAGAGGTCGTCGCAGCGGTCGGCTCCCGCGTCGAACTGGTAATGGATTACCTCAGCGTGCCAGAGCGACGTGTCGTCAATGAACTTTTGTCGCCCAGCCTCAGTCGAGCCAGAGTGCTTGATACATGCGTTTCCGCCATGGCGCTTCCGCTGCATCTGGATCTTTGAGGACGTGTTCGCCTTCATCGCATCGCTTCCCGCAGGTCGTCCATCACTGAGGTGGTCGGCGGGATGACGCGCATGGTCATTGGCTTGGGAAGGATCGGCCATGCCCATAACGACTGTGGGTAGACCATCGCTCGCAACTGTCATCACGATTCCCATCGCGAAACGACTGTCATCAAGAATGACACCAACGAAAAAGCCGACCCGGAGGTCGGCTTCTTGTTGACTGCCAAATGCCTGATTCGGCAATGAATTTCTGGTGCCGGAGAAAGGAGTCGAACCCTCGACCTTCTCATTACGAATGAGCTGCTCTACCAACTGAGCTACACCGGCGTTTCAGCAATGCCCCACAAGTGGGATACCGCGAAGCCTGCCATTCTAGCGCAAGATTTTCGGCGCTGACAACCGGAGAACGAAATCCGGCGTGGCGGCGGGTGCACGCGGGTGCCGTCGGGCAGACAGCCGGGCGGTTCGCTGCGAGGATGGGGGCGTGAATGCCTCTCGAATCCTCGTCGTCGGCGACGCCATGCTGGACCGCTACTGGGACGGCGTCGTCGATCGCGTCTCGCCCGAGGCGCCGGTGCCCGTGCTGCGCGTGACGCGCCGCTTCGAGCGCCCCGGCGGGGCGGCCAACGTGGCGGCGAACCTGGCGGCGCTGGGGGCGGCGGTGAGTCTCATCGCGCTGGCGGGCGACGACGACGATGGCGCGCGCCTGGGCGCCTTGATGGACGACGCCGGCGTCGCCTTCGACCGCGTCGTGCATCCCGAGTACGCGACGACCGTCAAGATCCGTTGCGTCGCCCGCCATCACCAGATGCTGCGCGCCGATTTCGAGCTCGCGCCGCCGCCGGCGATGCGCGTGCGGCTCGCCGAGCGCTTCGCGCGGGCCTTGCCCGTTCACGACCTGGTGGTGCTGTCCGACTACGCCAAGGGCGCGCTCGCCGACTGCGGGCCGTTGATCGCCGCGGCGCGCGCCGCGGGCAAGCGCGTGCTGGTCGATCCGAAGGGGCGCGACTGGTCGCGCTATGCGGGCGCCACGCTGCTCAAGCCCAACCTCGCGGCGCTGGACGCGGTGCTGGGCGAGGTGGCGGACGAGCCCGAGCGCGAACGGCGCATCGCCGAACTGCGCGCGCGCTTCGGCTGGGAGTCGCTCCTGCTCACGCGCGGCGAGGGCGGCATGACGCTGTTCCACGACGCGGGCGTGACGCATGCGCGCGCGCACCGGCACGAGGTGCACGACGTCACCGGCGCGGGCGACACGGTGCTCGCGACGCTGGCCTGGCGGCTCGCCGAAGGCGACGACGCGGTGCGCGCGATGCGCTGGGCCAACGTGGCCGCGGGGCTGGCGGTGCGGGTGTTCGGCACCGCAGTGCTGGAGCGCGACGCGCTGGTCGACGCGTGGGAGGAGAGCCGAAGGCACCCGTGAGGCCGGTCGGCCCTGCGACGATTCCTGCGGGCGCCCGTCGCACCGACGCACTCAGGCGTGCCGCTTCTCCTCGTGCTCCAGCAGCCAGCGCGCGGCCTCGGCGAGGCTCGCGCAGGTGAAGTCCGCGGGCGGATCGGCGAAGTCGCAGGACGCGTGGTCGATCGCGTCGGCGATGCGGATGCAGGCGGCGACGCCGGCGGCGCGGCCGGCGAGGATGTCGGTGGGCTTGTCGCCCACCATCACGCAGGCGCGCAGGTCGAGCCGCAGGTCGCGCGCGGCGCGGCGCAGCATGCCCGGCGCGGGCTTGCGGCAGTCGCACTGGCGGCACCACGCGGCCAGCGGCGCGTCGGGCAGGTGGGGGCAGTGGTACACGCCGTCCAGCGTGACGCCGTGGCGCGCCAGGTCGCTGGCCATCCACGCGGTGAGGTTCTCGTATTCGGCCGGGCCGTACAGGCCGCGCGCGATGCCCGACTGGTTGGTGGCGACGACCAGCGCCCAACCGGCGCGCTGCAACGCGCGCAACGCGTGCATCACGCCGGGGCGCCATTCGAAGTCCTCGGGGCGGCTCACGTAGCCACGGTCCTCGTTGAGGACGCCGTCGCGATCGAGGAACACCGCCCGCCGGACGAGGGTCATGATGCGTCGGCCGGCACGAGGCGCGTCGAGGCGCGGACCCGGTCCATCAGCGACGTGGTGGAGAAGCCGTCCACGAAGGGCAGCGCCACCGCGTGTCCGCCCCAGGCGCGCACCAGCGCGGTCTCGGCGAGCTTGCTCATGTCGTAGTCGCCGCCCTTGACGTACACGGCGGGACGCAGCCGCGACAGCAACGCGATGGGCGTGGGCTCGTTGAAGATCACCACGGCGTCGACGCTCTCGAGGGCCGCGACCTGGAACGCGCGGTCGCCTTCATGGTTCATCGGTCGGTCGGGGCCCTTGTCGAGCAGGCGGGCCGACGCGTCGCCGTTGATCGCGACGACGAGCCGGTCGCCGAGCTGGCGCGCCTCCGCCAGGTAGGCGATGTGGCCGCGGTGCAGCAGGTCGAAGACCCCGTTGGTGAACACCGTGCCGGGTTGCGACGCGAAGCGGGCCACGGCCTCGTCCACGTGCATCAGTTTTCTGAGCGGATCGAATCGGTTCATGAGCTGTCTGACGGAAGCTGTGCGGTGCCGTTGTCTCCAGGCCAGTGTGGCGCTGCGGCCAAGGGCCGGCGCGCCTCCGCACTCAGGGAAGCCTTCATTCGCGGATCGATTTCACGATCCCTCCAGGTTTTGACTCGGCAATCGGCTTGCCCGACGGTGTTCGCGCCGGGTGTTCTTCAGACTGATTTCAGGGCGAAAGTTCAGACTTCAAGCATGCGCCGCGGCGAGAGCCTGCGCCGGCAGTGATGCGACTGCCTGCCGCAGCGCATGCGAGATGCGTGCCAGGACGTCCGCCCACTCGCCGCGCCGGCCCTGGCGGAACAGGCGCATGGCCGGATACCACGGGCTGGCGTGCGGATCCAGGCCATGGCGCCAGTCGGGCGCGTGCGGCAGCATCACGAAGACCGGCTTGCCGAGCGCGCCGGCGAGGTGGGCGACGGCGGTGTCGCAGGTCACGACGAGGTCGAGGTGGGCGATGGCGGCGGCGGTGTCGTCGAAGTCGGCGATCGCGTCGTCGAGGTCGACGAAGTTCGGCGGCAACGCCGTGCCGGCGAGATCGGCGCGGCCGGCGCCTTTCTGCAGCGAGAAGCAGCGCACGCCGGGAATGTCCATCAGCCCGCGCACGACCTCGAATCCGGGCGAGCGTTCGCGGCTGTTGCGCAGCGCGGGGTTGCCTGCCCAGACGAGCCCGATCGCGAGCTCGCGTCCGGGCGCGTGGCCGCGTGCGGCCAGGCGCGCGCGCCAGGGCGCGAGACGCGCGTCGCACGCGCGCAGGTACGGCGCGCTCGCGGCCAGCGGCGCCATGCCCAGGATGTGCGGCAGGCTCATCAACGCGGCCTGGGTGTCGAAGGCCGGCGGCGCGGTGCCGCGCAGCGTGACGGCCGCGACGCCCTCGACGCGCGCCGCCAGTCCCTGCAGTCCGTCCGGCACTTCCAGCACCACGCGGCCGCCACGCCGCGCGACCTCCGGCACGAAGCGCAGGAACTGCAGCGCGTCGCCGAAGCCCTGCTCGGCCCACACGAGGACGGTGCGGCCTTCGAGCGGGCGGCCGTCCCACACGGGCTGCACGCACGCGCGCGCTGCGATCTCGCCGCGGGCGAAGCGCCATTCGTACTCGCGAAAGCCTTCGGCGAAGCGACCCGCGCGCAGCAGCGCCAAGGCGAGGTTCCAGTGCGCGTCGACGTGGTGCCGATCGCATTCCACCGCGGCCTCGAACGCGGCCAGCGCGCCGTCCCACAGGCCGAAGTGCTCCAGCGCCACGCCCAGGTTGTAGGCCGGCTCGGGCGACGCGGGCGCGCAGCGCAGCGCGTGCTGGAAGGCGCGCAGCGCGCCGGGCGGGTCGTCGCGGCCGCGCAGCAGGTTGCCCAGGTTGGTCCAGGCGTCGGCGTAGTCGGGGTTCAGCCGCAGCGCTTCGCGGCAGGCCGCCTCGGCGGCGTAGGCGCGGCCCCCGCGTTGCTCGAGGATGCCCAGCAGCGTCCACGCGTCGGGCCGCCGCGGCATCGCCTCGACGGCGGCGCGCGCGTGCGGCAGGGCGTCGGCGTCACGGCGTTGCAGGAACAGCGCGTGCGCACGCGAGAGCACGGCCTCGGGGCCGGCGAGCGTGGGCATGGCTGTTTCCATGTTCCCAGCGTAGGGCCAGGCCGCACCGCCGGTGGTTCGAAAAGACGGCCGCGCCGGGGCCATCTCCGCGAGCGGGCCGGCGCCGCCGTTTGCCGCAGCGCCGGTTGCCGTCAATTCACTTCGAAGTGGACTCGCTCGCAGCGCGCGTCCTGGCCTGGGCGACCTGCGCGTCCGCAGCCGCGTTGGCGGCGTTCGCCTCGGCGCGTTCTCCGGCCCTGGCCTGGCCGGCTGCCGCCAGGTTGCGCGTCTCGGCGGCCACGGACTGGCGGGCGCGCGCGGCCTGCTCCCGTTGAGCGGCGAGACTCTTGCCTTGCAGCGTTTCGCTGGGGTCGAGTTCCTGGGACATCGCCCCGATGGCGGTGACGGCGAGAAGGGACGCGAGAAGGGCTTGGCGGACTTGCATGATGGACTTCATTCTTCGGAGGGTTGGAGGATGTCCGGCTCGTGTGCCTTGCACGCCGGCCGGGCCTCGGTGACGCGGGGGTGTCTGCGCTTCATCGATGGCTTCACTCTATTTCGCCGGCCTTCGCGGATAAAGAATCCGCAATGCAATTGATTCTTTCCGCGGCGCGAATAGTGGAAGGAGTCGACGGTGCAGGACCCTGCAGACCCGTGCGACGCGATCGTCGATGTCGCGTCGTTCGCCGCCGTTGCGCGGCAAACCCGAGGCGGCACGGCGCCGGTGCGAAGGCCGTCGTGCAATCAGATGCGCAGGCACTCGTTGCGCGCGAAGACCGCCACCGTCCAATCGGATGAAGACGCGGACCTTGGCGCCTTCTACCGGCACTTCGATTCGAAGGAGCGGCTGGCGCGCGAGGCGCCTGTTCGGCGATCCATCGACGGAGGGAGCCCGTGGGCTTCGCCCCGTCCGTCGAGGCCGAGATCAGTCGGAAGCCGACTTGTCGATGAAGATGTCCTCAAGGTTCGAGATCGCCGTCGCGCCGTGGAACGAAGCGAGGATCGGCCTGCAAGTCGCGGGGGCAGGCGATCAGCGGCTCGCCGCCGTCGCCGAGGCGCCCTCCCAGGGCCCGCCAGCACGACATCACGCTCGGGCGGTGGACGCGATCGGATGCCGCCTTCGGCCAGAAGCAGCCCGGCAGAAACGAAAAATCGTCGGGGCCGAAGCCGGCGCGGTAGTAGAAGGTCTCGAGTCTGGCGGCCGAGACGAACACCGACGTGAGGCCGCGGTCGAAACCGTCCTGCACCGCACGGCGCGCCATCCGGGTGCCCAGGCCTCGGCCGCGATGGACAGGGCGGACGAACAGCAGTCGCAGGAAGGCCAGCGTGTCGACCGCTTCCACCGCGGCGACGCCGATCACGACGCCTTCGTCTTCGGCCACGACCACGTGCGAAAGCAGGGCGACTTCCGGCGTCGGATGGCAGACGCCGCCGAGGGCGGCCTCGATCGCCGCCCATCCCGAAGAACCGGTCGTCCGCAACTGGATCACGACGGCCTCTCGAGGCGGCGCGCGACAGCGCTTGATTCCATCGACGTCACGCGCCGGGCAGGGTCGCGCTCAGGCGATCGACACCGTGATCGTGGCCGCGTAGCCGTCGGTCGTGTTTCCGCTGAGGGCAAGCAGCTCGGTGCTGGTGCCGTCGCTGAACACGTTGTCGGCGGAGAAGCTCGTGACCGAGGTGTTCTGCCCCTTCGTGTACAGCGACGTGCCGTACACGGCCGCCGTGATGTCGACCGGAAACGCGAACTGCGTGGTGGCCACGGCCGAGCCTTGCTGGAGCTCGTCGTTCAGGTACACCTGGGCGTGGATATGGGTGATGCGCCCGGCGTACCAGCCCGGAAAGATCGTCGTGAAGGTCACCTGGCCATCGGAGTCGGTCACCTGCACGCCGCGCAGGAAGGTGGTCGACGTGCTGCCCGCGTTGGTGCTCGTCGCGTAGCCGGAGTAGATCCCGTCCTTGTCGCAGTGCCAGATGTAGACGCCGGCTCCGCTGATCGGCGTGCATCCGTTGCCGAGATCGTTCAACGTGATGGTCAAGGTCAGCGGAACACCGGTCTTGCCCTCCGTGATGTCCTCCCGCGCCAGGATCGAATTGGTGAGGATCGCGTAGAGCGGATACGGGCCGTCCGTCTCCGTGGCGGTGAGCGTGCAACTGCCTGCGGTCGCCGCGGCCCGGGTCGCCGTGACGGTGTAGGTCTGCGTGGTCGAGCCGTCCGCGGCGGTGACGACGACGGAAATGGTGTTCGTTCCCACGGCCAGGGCTTGCGTGGCCGAGGCGCTTCCGCTGGCGACCACCGTGCCCGCGACCTTGACGCTCGCGCTGCTGGTCGTGACGGTCGGCGTCACCGTGATGCCGGTGACCGTATTCGCCACGGAGACGGTGTAGCTCGTGGTTGCCGCGGAAAACGTCGGCGACAGCGTTCCTGACGAGATGCTCAGCCCCGACAGGGTCGCGTCCGTCGAGGTCGTCGTGGAGCCTCCCGTCGAACCGCTGCTGGTGTCGCTCGAATCGCCGCTGCCTCCGCACGACGCGAGGGCGATTGCGCCAAGCGCGCCGAGCGTGCCGAAGGCACGGCGACGCTGCGAGACGAAAGAGTCGGAGTGACTGTCGAGTTGGGGCTTTTGCATGATTGGCCTGACCTGGCGAGTTGGGTGAACGACGCCGTCAGGATGAATGCCGTGCTTGTCGTGGCTGTATCAACTTTGTGTCAGGACGGGCAAGATCCGGCAATTCGAACGCGACGAATGCTGTCGGCGAAGACGATCGGGCGTCGATGCCACCTTGACGAGCCGGAGCCTCGGCGCCTGACGCTGCCGGTGGGCAGGGCGACGTGGCAGGCGATCAGGCGCCCGCCTGCCGGCTCATCGGGGGAGCGCTGCCGCGCACTGAAGCGCCCGGCGTTCGTTGCCGGGTGTACGCAGCGGTTGCGCGGGGTGCCGGATTCGAAGCGCCTTCGATGAAGCTATTCTGGGCACCATTGCACAACCCGGTGGAGGGCAGCGGATGAACAAGAGTCGACTGGAAGCATTCAGCGATGGCGTGATCGCGATCATCATCACGATCATGGTGCTGGAACTCAAGGTGCCCCACGGTGCGGCCATCGAGGCCCTGAGGCCGTTGATGCCGGTGTTCCTGAGCTACGTCCTGAGCTTCATCTACGTGGGCATCTATTGGTCGAATCATCACCATCTCCTGCACGCGACCTCGCGCGTGACCGGCGGCATTCTCTGGGCCAACCTGCACCTGCTGTTCTGGCTTTCGCTCTTTCCGTTCGCCACGGCATGGGTCGGTGAGAACGAGTTCGCACCGATGCCATCGGCCATCTACGGCGGTGTGCTGATGATGGCCGCGCTGGCGTGGTTCATCTTGCAGACCTTGATCGTGCGCGTGCAAGGCGAGAACGGCATCCTGAGGCGCGCACTCGGCTCTGACTGGAAGGGAAAGCTGTCGCCGGCGCTGTATCTGGCAGGCATCGTCGCGGCGTTCTGCGTGACCGGTCTCGCGCAGGCGATCTACCTCCTCGCTGCGCTCATCTGGCTGGTGCCGGATCGGCGCATCGAGAAGGCCCTGGCGCAAGAGAAGCGCTGAGAACGCGCATCGCCCGCCGAACGGGCGATTTCACCGGGGTTTGGCGCGGGGCAGTTTCCTGACGCGCTCGCAGAATCGTCTCGACCATGAGAGCCGATTCACACCCCTTCATCGCACCCCGGGCCGTCTTCGGCCGAGCGTTCTGCGGCGCGCTGTTGCTGGCCGTCGGCGGCAACGCGCTGAGCCTGCCGGGCCAGCGCTTCGTCGGCCGGTACGACTTCGGCTACGCGATCCGCGGCGACCGCCCCGCGCGGCCGGCGCAGGTGTTCGACGACGGCAGCGGCAAGGTGTTCTTCGAGGCCCGGCCCAACCAGCCGATGCCCGCGGTCTTCGCGGGCAAGGAACTGGCGCTGCTGGTGCTGCAGCCCGAAGGCCAGTACTTCACGGCCCGCACGGCGGCCAGCGAGTTCACGCTGGTGCTGGGCGGCGCGCGTGCCGTGGTGCGGCGCGGCGATGCGGCGCTTGGCGACGAAGTCGTCCTGCCGCACGACGACGGCGCCCGCCTGCTGGCGACGGCGGAGCGGGGGCTGACCGCGGGGGTCGCCTACGGATGGCCGTCCGCAGATCCCGCTCGCGAGACCGCGATCCATGAACAGCCGGTCGTCTTCGCTCCGGGCAGCGCCACGCTGAAGCCGGAGGTGCTGGCCGCGCTGTCGGCGCTGGTGGTTCGCATCGGGCACGACACGACCGTCGTCGCGGTCGGTCGCAACGATGCCGGCGCCGCCGACGCGTTGGCCACGCGGCGTGCCGAAGCCTTGCGCAACGCCTTGCTCGCGCGTGGCGTCGAGGCGCGGCACGTTCGCATGGTCGACGACGAGGCGGCCGTCGGAGAAGGGCGCCCCCGGGCCTCGCTGCTGCGCTGGGTCGGGGCCAGGCCGGGCCGCGAAACCATCGCGAGCCAGGACCCGCCAACGGCGTTCGACATCACGCTGGCCGATCGCGACATCGCAGTCTCGTTGCGGCGCTGGGCGCGTGCCAGCGGCTACGACCTCGTCTGGGACGTGGGCTGGGTCGCGCCGGTCAACGGCGCCCTGCGGGTCGAGGCGCCGTCGTTCCTCGATGCCGTCAGGCAGGTGGTGGCGGGACTGCGTGCGCAGGGCTATCCCGTGCAGGCGCAGGCCGACGCCGACCACGTCGTGCGGTTCACCGCGTCGGAGTGAACGTCATGTCGATGCCGTTGCTTGTTCCCTTGTCGTCGTGCGGCCCGATCCGCCGAGGAGTGTCGTCGTGAAACTCGTTGTCCTCATGCCGGGAGCCCTCCTGGCTTGCAGCCTTGTCGCGGCGCGCGCCGGCGAGCCGCTCCAGACCGTGGCCCAGCCCTGGCACGCCGCCGGCGAGGTCGCATTGCCCGTGGTGCCGTATGCCGTTGGCAGCACGGGAGATGCGCCGGTCGCGCGCTGGAGCGTGCTGGTGCAGGACATCACGCTCGCCCGCACGCTGGAGCGTTGGGGCGCGCAGGCGGGCGTCCGCGTCAAGTGGGACGCGCAGCGCAACTTCCTGATCGGCGCGCCCGACAGCGTGGACGGAACGTTCGAGACGGCGCTGAAGGCGATCCTGAGCTCCGCGGGCATCCGCCAGAGCGACTATCCGCTGGAGGCCTGCATCTATGCCAACACGCCCCCGCTCGTGCGCATCACGCGCCAGGGCGAGCAGGCGCGCGAGTGCGATGCGCCATGAAGGCCGCATCGTCGAGCTTTCCGCGACACTGCACGGCGCTGGCATGGCTGGCCTGCGTGATGCCGCTCGCGGGTTTGCCGGGCTGCGCCGAGCCGGGCGTCACGGAGCACGTGCAGGCGGACCATGCGCTGGGGGCCACCGGAACCTCGTCGCTGCATGCCGACCGCACGCTGGCCGAGCAGGGCGCAGGCGCGCCGGGATCGCGGTCCGACGCCGATCGCCGCGCCGCCGAACAGGCCGCGCGTCCGGTGCTGCGCCGAGCGCGCAGCCCCTGGGTGGGCTCGGTCAGCGTTCCGATGGGCAGCGGTGAACGCCTGCCGAGCATCTTCACCGAACCGGTGCGACTCAACTTCGACGACGCCGCCGCCGGTGGCAAGGTCAGCCTGCGCACGATGGCGGATCGCATCACCGCGGTGACGGGCGTGCCCGTGCGCCTGAAGGCGGATGTGTTCGCCTCCGAACCCACGCCGCATCCGGTGCCGTTGCCGGCGCCGCCCTTGGCGCCCCTGTCCCAGACGCTGCCGACCTTGCCCGGTCGCGCCGCGGTCGGCCCCGAGGGCGTCGGGCAGTCCTTGCCGCCGGTTCCGTCGCCGCGCGACACCTCGGTGCACGCCGTCTCGATGCGGTGGTCGGGTTCGCTGGAGGGCTACCTCGATCGGATCACCGACCAGCTGAGCCTGTCGTGGGAGTACCGCGACGGCGTCGTCGTCATCGAACGTTTTCGCACCGAGTTCTTCGAGATCGCTGCGCTCGAGAGCGAGACCGACTATCACCTCGGATTGAGTGGCGCCGACCAGGCCAACGCCACTAGTTCCGGCAACGGCGGAGGCGGCACCAACAGCACGGCCAGTTCCAGCAACGAGGTCAGCGAGCACGGCAAGTCCAACGTCATCGGCTCCATCCTGGCGGCGATCGGGCAGATCCTCAAGGACGTGCCCGGGTCGTCGGTGGTGCGCTCCGACGGTTCGGGGCGCATCGCGGTCACGACGACCAAGGAGACGTTGTCCAAGGTGCGCGATTTCGTGCGGATGGAAAACGAGAGCCTGCTGCGCCAGGCGCAGGTGCAGTTCGACGTCTACAGCGTCACCCGCAACGAGTCCGACGAGCGTGGCATCGAGTGGAACGCCGTGCTGAGCGCGCTGGGCGGCGCCTACACCGGCAGTTTCGGCTCGCCGAGCACGCTCGCCAGCGCCACGGCCGCCAACATCGGCTTCTCCATCCTCACGCCCACGCAGTCGGGCGTCACGACGTCCGCCACCCGGCACTTCGGGGGCAGCAACGCCCTGTTGAAGCTGCTCAGCGAGTACGGTGTCTCCACGCAACACCGGGAGGTCAGCCTGCTGGCCCTCAATCGCACCTGGGATCGCAAGTCCAGCCTCGGTGGGCGCGCCTACGTGAGCGCCACCATTCCCGGCGCGGCGAGCACGACGGGGGTCGGCGCGCCGGGCCTGGTCACCTCCACGGTCACCACGGGCGATCGCTATCTCGCCCAACCCTTCATCCTCGACAACAACACGGTGGTGCTGAAGTTCGGCATCGGCCTGTCGTCGCTGGTCAACCTCGTGAACTTCACCTCGGGCACGGGAACATCGCAGCAGACGGTGCAAACGCCCGAGACCACCGCCATCAACGACCAGGCGACCGTCGCTCTCAAGGCCGGCCAGATCCTGGTGATCACGGGGCTGAGCCGCCTCGTCTCCAGCGACGACCGGCGCACCCTCACGGACGGCGCGCCGATCGGGCTGGGCGGCAGCAAGACGCAGTCGCGCCTGCGTGAGGAGTTCGTGATCTTCGTCCGTCCGACGATCCTGTGAGCATGGCCGCCATCGAACGACTGATCGCCAGCACCGCGCACGGGGATTTGCTCGGGGGCTTGTTCTGGCGTGCGCCGACGTCCGGCCAGGGCCGAGGTCGCGCCCTCGTCGAAGCGCGAGCGCTCACGAGCGACGCCACGCATTGGGCGCAGGCACAGGTGGGCACGCACGTGCGCTACGGCCTGTTCCAGCCCCGCGCGTCGGAGGAAGGCCTGCGGCTGCCCAAGGGCACGCTGGCGGCGGCGGCCTGCTTCTCGCGACTGGTGGGCACGCGGGCGCCGAACGCGGCGCTCGTGCTCACTGTCCCCGCGTCGGGACAGCGCAAGGAGGACAAGTACTTCGTCGTGTGCCTCGAGGACGGCGTGCCGGTGGTCGACGTTCTCAGCAACGAGATCGACGCCCGCAATGCACTCGGCGGCGAAGACCGCCCGATCTGGAGCGACAACCCGGTCGCCTATCCCAACTGCGAGGCGGCGGATTTCGCCTGGCTCGCCTCGGGCGGCGAGCGCCCGGCACGCCTGCAGCCGATGCCGATGAACCCGTGGCCGGTCGTCGGGGCCGCGCTGGTCGCGTCGGCTTCGCTGGGCGCGTGGCTGCTCATCCAGCACTTGCACCGCGTCGAGGTCGAGCGCAAGGCCCAGGCCGCCGCACGCGCCGCCGATCCGGCGCCCCGCTATCTTGCGGCGTTGGCAGGCCAGCAAGCCGCCATGGCGACCGATCGATCGACGTTCGTGGCCGCCACGCGCGAGATCTTCGGCTACCGCACCTGGATCCCGGGTTGGAGCCTGGCCGCCGCCGAATGCAGCGCCCGGGCTCAGGCCTGCACCCGCGACTGGGTGCGCCGCGGCGGAAGCTTCGACGACCTGCACCGTGCGTTTCCGGACGACGGCCTCGAGATGCTGGTGCCGCAGGGCAGCACCGTGCCGGCGTTGGACGTCGCGCGCACGACGCACCCCTTCAAGATCGCGCGCCGCACGCTGCTGGGCTCCGGCCAGGCCTTGCGCTCGCTGCAAGCGGCCTTCTCCGTCGCCGGGCCGCAGTTGCAGCGCTGGCGCACCGCCGACGTCGTCATCGAGCTGAAGAAGCCGGCGCTGTGGCCACGCGTGGCGGACGTGCCCGCCGCGTTCGACCACCCGGCCGCGGTGCTGGCCGGCGATGTCGACATGCACAACATCCCCGGCCCGTTCATCGCCGAGGCGCTGAGTTCGGCACCGGACTTCGTCAGCTGGGAGTCCGTCCGGGTCGACCTCGGCGAGGGATCGGATGCGCGAGGCCTGCTCAAGTTCTCGGCCACAGGAGTGTTCTATGTCGCGGCACGCTAGACGTCCGTTCGCGTTCTCCAGTCGGCTCGCCGCCTGCGTGCTGTCGCTGCCGCCGTGCGTCGGGGCTCAGACGATCGCGGACTACAGCCGCGTCCAACGCGCCTTGCTCGAAAGCACGATGACCCAGGCAGCGGCGCGCTCGGCGGGCATGGGTGCCTCGGCGCCCGCGCCGGGCCCGGCGACCGCGGCGTCGTCCGCCACGCCGGCGGCGATGCCCGCACCGCGCGTACCGTCGACGCCAACGGCCCCGGCGGTTCAGGTCAGTGGCGTGTTCGAGTCCCGGGACGGCGCGGTTGCCGAAGTGGTCGTCAACGCCACGCCGTACCTGCTGGGCGCTGGCCAGGGCGTGCCCGGCACGGCCTGGCGCGTGGAGGCGGTCGCGATCGACCGAGTCGTGCTGAGCCGGCATGGGGGCGTCGCCGCTGCCGTCGACTCGGAGGCCGCACGCAAGGTCTTTGCGTTGCCGGCACTGCGTTGAGCGAACGCATGGGACTGTTCGAGATGTTGCGTCGTCGTGAGCAAACCGAGTCGGTGGCCGGGTCCATCTCGTCCGAGCGCATCGGGTCGCACCGTGCCGCCGGGGGCAGCGAATCCCGCGGTGGCGCGGCGGCCCCGATCCCCGGCCTGGTCGGCACGCTGGGGTCTTCCTCCGCGGGATCGCCGTCGGCCCGCCTCGATCGGCGGCTGGCCGGCGCAACGGGCGCGCCGCCGATGTCTGCCGCCCCGGCTCCGGAGCTCGCGCCCGTCGTGTCGCCGGATGGCTTTCGCGAGTCCGAGGTACGTCCCGAGGTACTGGCGCATTTTCATCAGTTGCCGCCGTACCAGGCGCTGCTGACGGTGGGCCCCGAGGCCGTCTACCAACTGCCGGCCTTGCTGCACGAAAAGCTGATCGCGATGGACTGCGGGGCGCGCCAGGCCCGCCTGGTGCGCGCGACGATGGCGGCGGCCGACAGGCAGGCGCTGGACGGCACGGCCAAGGCCGTCAAGGGGGCGCTGCGGGCGCGCGGCTACGGCGTGGTCGGCGAGCTGGTGGCCGAGCCGCATGTGCTCAAGGAGATCCTGCGCAACGCGGGCGCGTCCGGCAAGGGCGTGGCCAAAGGTGGCCCCATGCAGTTGTTCGAGCGCTGGATCGCGCTGGCGGTCCCCACGGGCGCGACCGACCTGCACATCGAGGTGCGGCGCAACGTGGCGGTCGTCCGCATCCGCGTCGATGGCCGCATCGAGCCGTTGCCGGACGGGCAGGGCGGACGCTACAGCCGCAAGGAGGTCGTCGACGCGATCGCCGCGGGCTACAACAGCACGCGCAAGGGCAACAACGTCTCCCAGTACAACGCCGACCAGTTCGTCGATTGCATGATCGACCTCGACCTGCCGGGCACCGCCGGACAGCTGCGCTACCAGAACGTCAAGGGGCGGCTGGGCCCCAAGACGGTGGTGCGCATCCTGCGTACCGGCGACGAGAACCGCATCCGCTTCGATGCCGCGGGCTACGCGCCCAGCCATCTGAGGCTGCTGCGCCTCGCGGGGCGTGCCGGCAAGGGCATCGTCCTGCTGTCCGGTGTCACGAGCTCGGGCAAGTCGACCAGTCTCAAGAGCTTCATCGAGACGCTGCCGGGCCTGGACCAGAAAGCCATCTACACGGTGGAAGATCCGATCGAGTACGAGATCGCCGGCGCCCACCAGATCGAGGTGCTGCGCGACATCGCCAACGACGACGAGACGCGACGCCGCTACGCCGAGGTGATGCGGGCGCTGATGCGGTCCGACCCCGACGGCGTGATGCTGGGCGAGATCCGCGACAAGCTGACCGCGCTGTTCGCCTTGCAGATCGCCGAGACCGGCCACCTCGCGATGGGCACGGTGCACGCCCACCTGATCTCCAACATCATCCCGCGCCTGACCAACGACCAGATCGGCGTGAGCCGCCAGGCGTTGACCGGCCCCAACATCCTGAACCTGCTCGTCTACCAGGCGCTGGTGCCCAAGCTGTGCCGCTGCTGCGCGCTGCCGACGTCGATGGCCCTGCGCGTCGATCCCGACGTGCGCGAGATCGAGGAGGTGCTGCGCCGCCGCTTCGGGATCGTCACCGCGCGCCTGCGCTGGACCCGTCCCGAAGGCTGCGCCGCCTGCCAGGGGCGCGGAACGCACGGCAAGACCATCGTGGCCGAAATGCTCCAGCCCGACCGGATCTGGCTTCGTCACGTGCGCAACAACGACGACGACGCGGCGTTGCAGCACTTCCGCTCGGCCGGCAACCGCCAGTTCGACAGCGCGGACATGACCGGAAAGACCGTGTTCGAGCACGCACTGTTCAAGGCGTTGCAAGGCGAGATCGACGTGCGCAACTGCGAGGAGTTCGACGGCTTCGAGCGATTCGAGATCCTGTCGGCGGAGCGGCCATGAGCGGGCCGCACGCCCTGGCCGACTGGATCGCGCTGATCGACTTCCGATCCGGCCGCGCCGAGTTCTACCGCGACTTCGCGGAGATGTACCAGCGCAACGAGGCGATGCTGAGCTTCCTGGAAGGCGAGATCGCCAACGCGACGCTGACCCGCCAGCGAAGCCGGGCGCGCGCACTCCGCATCGTGCTGCACCGGCACCAGGACGGCGACCATGCCAGCCGCGTCTCGCACCTGCTGGAAGGTGTCGTGCCGCGCTCGGACGCGATGTTGCTGGCCGCCGTCGATCGGGCGGCCGACAAGCCGCAAGCCTTGCGTGCACTCGCCGATGCCATCGACAAGCAACAGCAGATGCTGCGCCTGATGGTGTCGTATTCGGTGCTGCCCACCATCACGATCCCCATCTGCTACGCGCTGATCTCGCTGCTGGGCAAGGTGATCCTGGTCATCGACGAGGCCACGCCCGTCTATGCGCGGGAGGCGCTGTGGGAAGGCATGAACGGCTGGGCACGCACCATCGCGGCATTCGCGCAGGACTGGGGCCTCGAGAGCTCGATCGTGCTGGCCCTGGGCCTGGTCGCCGTGCTGTGGTCGTTGCCGCGCTGGCGCGGGGCGTGGCGGCTGCGCGTCGAGAACTGGCCCGTCTACGGCCTCTACCGCGATTTCCAGGCGGGAATGCTCTTCAGCTCGATGGCGATGCTGCTCAAGACGGGCGAGACGCTTCAGGGCAGCATCGACGACCTCACGCAGCGGGCATCGCCGTGGATGCGATGGCATCTCGGACGCATCGTCGACGCGCTCGACGAGAACCCCACGGCCACGCTCGATGCCTTTCGCCGCGGTCTGTTGTCCTCGCATCTGCTGGCGCGCGCGGCCACTCTTCACCGGTCCTGCGCCTCCTTCTCGGACGTGTTGATCCAGCTCGGAACGACCGAAGGCGAGCGCGTGCTGTCGCGCGTGAAAAAAGCGGCCGTAATCGCCAACTTCGCGCTCGTGGGTCTTTTCGCCTCCGTGGCAACCTTCATGGGCGTCGCGTCGATGACGGTGCCAGGCAAGTTCGCCACCTTGATGGAGCCTTCCACCCTGATGACCTTGCGCGCCCAGTACGACGCGGCGCATCCCGTGCATTGAGCCGTCGCCTCGCACGCCGCCGCGCTCGCGCGCCCGCTCGCAGACCCGCGAGCGTGTGCCTGGCCGAATGAAGGCTCTCCATCCAACCCATCGAGGAGAAATCAAGATGACCCATTGTCGACATCGCGTGCCGGCCGGCGCGTCCCCGCGTCGCCGCCAACGCGGCAATGCACTCGTGTTCAGCATGCTGGGCCTCGTGATCGGCGGCATCGTGCTGGCGCTGGGCATCAGCTACTACCAGAGCTCGCAATCCAATGCCCAGGTGCAGGGAACCATCAGCGAGATCAGCGCCATCATCGGCGGGGCGCAGCAGAACTACGGCCAGTACGGCTACAACGGCCTGACGACCGCCGTGGCGGTGGGCTCGCGCGTGATCCCGGAGACCCGGGCCGATGCCGGCGGCGCGACAGCCACCAACAGCTATTCGGGCGCCATCACGCTGATCGACAACTCCGCCACCACGCCGTCCACGGCCAAGCTGAGCTACGCCAACGTGCCGGCGGCGCAGTGCACGCAGTTGATCAACGGCGCCCAAAGCCTGGCTCGCCGGGTCACGATCGGCACGACGGACGTCAAGCCGCTGGACGGCGTCATCGACATCCTGCGCGTCAACACCCAGTGCACGTCCGCGGCCAACGTCGCGATCGACTTCGTCTTCGGCCGCACCTGAACCCATGACCGCGCATCGCCGCCGGCTTCGTGGCGCCCCGCGCGCGTGGCGCCAACGCGGCAACGCGCTCGTCTTCGCGCTGCTGGGCCTGTTGATCTCCGCGCTCGGCGCGGCAGGCGTGCTCCAGGCCAACCGGCTGCAGGCCAAGCACGAGGCGGGCAACGGCGAGGCGACGATCCTGGACAACCTGCGGGGCGCCGCCAACAACGCCATCTTCGAGGCCATGGCGTTGATCCAGAGCGGCGCGGCCTTCGGCAAGAACGGCGTGACGATCACGCCAGTTCCCGTGGCCGGCGAACTTGTCTGGAGTCCGTCCATCGCCCAACTGGTGGCGATGGGCTATCTCCCGCCCGGCTGGACTGCGACCGCGTCCATGCTCAACAACGCGCCCTACGTCATCGCGTTTCAGCGCATGCCGGCCGGCTGCGTCGCCGCGGCATGCAACATCGAGGGCCACGTCGTGTTGCAAGGCCCCATCCTGAGCGGACCGACCGACAGCGACGGCGCCGTGATCGGCCCGATCCTGGCCCGCATCGGCGCAGACTCGGGCGTCTCGTTGCCGATGGATCCCACGCACATCCAGGGCTTCGGCAACACCTGGACCATCGACAACCCGGTGCCCGGACAGCCCGCCGGCGTGGTGGCCGTCCGGATCGGCACGGTGTCGTCGGCCTTCGGCCAGTTCATCCGCATCGGCGACACGCGCGACCCGAACCTCCAGGGCAACCTCACCGTCGCCGGCAACACCCTGTTCGGCAGTGGTGCGTCGCTCAGCGAATTCCGCTCGGCGCTGCAGGTCGACGGACAGCCTGTCGAACTGCGCAACGCCAGCGGCGCCGCCTGCGTGTCGCTGAGGCCGGACGGCGTCGTCGACATCCTGTGCAATGGTTCCCTGTCCGCCATCACCGGCGTGTTTCGGGATGCCTCGGGAAACACCACGACGGTCGCGGGCACGGGATTGGTCACTGCGGGCAGCGTGGCGGCGGACGGCGGCCTGTCCACGAGCGCCATGACGGCGTTCGGCAGCGCCGATCCGAACGCGCTGGTGGTCAGGTCCGGTGACCTGTTCGTGCGCAATCCGGCCGGCACCGCCTTGTTGCGCGTGGCCGCCAACGGCGATGTCTCGGCGGGCAACGATCTCGTGGCCGGCGGCGCGGTGCAGGCGCAGCGACTCACGCTGCTGGCCTCCGTCAACGAGGGCGATGCGTGCAGCCCCGGCCAGGTCGCCATGATGGCCAGCGGCGGACTCGCCACCTGCCAGGGCGCGAGCTTTCGTGCGACCGCGCGTTACGCGCGCCTGGGCGCCGCGTGCGCGACGGCGGGCCTGCAGGCGGTCGACGCTGTGTCCGGCGACGCGCTGGCCTGTCGCGGCGGCTACTACGCCAGCCAGGCCGGCCTGACCTCCTCGCGCGTCTACATGGCGGGCTTCGCGGTCCATCACGGCGACTTCGTCGCCGCCGCCACGGCGCTCCCGAACGGCTGCCCCGCCACCGCCAGCCCGGTGGCTCCGCAAGCCACGATCTTCCTGCTGCCCCAGACCGACTCCGAGACCGCCGGAAATCCGGTACTGAACCGCAACGCGACCTGGACGGGTCAAGGCTGGACCATCTCGCTCACCGACGGCACCGGCGCCGCGACGAGCAGCAACGTGGTCGCGGAGGTGTATTGCCTCTATCCGTGAAGAATCCCGGTCATCGACTCTTGTCGGATCGTCGTCATACCGAACTTCCTTGTGGAACCTCGGTGACTCACCCACTCGCAACTGTCGCAGCAGTACGGTGCGGCGATGAAATCAGTGCGGGTGGAGAAAGCAGCGCGCGCGTCAACGCGCTGGCCGGCCTGCCACGACGGCGCGAACGAACTCGGCCTTCGCATCGGTGTAGGCCTCGCGATCGGACGCGTGCTTCGCGGCCAGGTCGGCCTTCAGCTCGGCGTAGCGTCGTGCCGTCGCGGGATCGCTTCGCAGCACGTCGCGAAAGGCCAACCGGTCGTGCCAGGGCGTGCCGCCGAATTCGACGATGTGCAGGTGATGCGTCCGGTGCCCGTCACGCCAGCGCATCAGCCACTTTCGATCGGTGAGCGTCGCGTTGAACTCGGCGGACGTCGTGTAGCCGTTGTCGCAAAGACGATCGATCAACACATCCACGCCCTCGAGCGATGCGACGCCCGCCAGGATGTCGATGATCGGTTTGGCGGGCAAGCCTGCGACGGCCGTGCTGCCGATGTGTTCGATGCCGAGGAAGATGCCGGGTGACAGAGCGTGCAGTCGCACGCGTTCGACGTCGAAGGCCAGCGCCCAGGCGGAATCGTGTTCTCGCAGTCGCACCTCTTCGTTGATCGCGGCGACAAGCGACTGCTCGTCGGCCAGGGGGGCCGCGCCGAGGTCGCGACGATCGGGTGACGAGGCGTTCGAATCCGAGGTCATGGGGTTGCACGATAGCCGATCGTCCGTGCAGCGCGCGCGCCGTGTCGGCCGGTGCCTTGCGTTGGAGGTGTGGCCTGCAAGGGCGCAGGGGCGTTGCCGCGACGGCGACCTGTCGGCTTCGCCGATTCAGCGAGCGACCAGCGACGGCCCGGCCGCCGCCAGCTTGCGCTTCAAGGTCGGAATATCCGACGTCTCGCGCATCGCCTCGCTGGCCTCGATCTCCCCCCGCCGCACGAGTTCGACCAGGCGGTTGTTCATGGGAACCCATTCGCTGGCGCCGAGGCGGTTGTCTTCACGGATGGCGCTTTCAAGGCCGATCCAGTCCCCGCGTTCGATGAACTGGGTCACCTTGCCGGTGTTGAACAGCACGTCGGCGGCCATCAGGTAGCGCTTGCCGTCCCTGGAGGGCACGAGGGCCTGGCGCACCACGGCGATCAGGTTGCCGGCGAGCACCGAACGCATCACGTCGGCGCTGGTGCCCGTGTAGGAGAGGATCTTGCGCATGGTGCCGGTGACGGACTTGCCGTGCGTCGTCGCGATCATCAACGACCCGGATTCGCCGCCCTGGATCGCCTGTTCCGCGGTCTCGGCGTCGCGGATCTCCGACGTGAGCAGCACGTCGGGGCTCATGCGCAAGGCCTCGCGCATGCCGTCGGCGAAGCTCAGGACGTCGTAGCCCACCTCGCGCTGCGTGACGATGGACTTGCGCGGCGCGATCTTCTTCTCGACCGGATCCTCGATGGTGAGGATGTGGCCGGAGTGCTGGGCGTTGTGCCAGTCGAGGATGGACATCGCCGTCTCGCTCTTGCCGGAGCCCGTGGGCCCGGTGATCACGATGAAGCCGCTGGTGGATTCGGTGATCGTCGAGACCAGGTTGTGCGGCAGGCTGAGGCTGGTGAGCGCGGTGATGTCCGGCGGCGTGATGCGCATCACCAGCGCCAGCTCGCCAGTGCCGTGCATGAACAGGCTGTAGCGCAGCGAGTGTCCGCCGCGGCCGTCGAGCCGGATGTTGACCGAGCGCTGGCGCGCCAGCACCGGCTTGATGCGCGTGTCCCAGTAGTCCTGCACCGACTGGTTCTGTCCGCGGCTGTCCCGATGGAGTCGCGACGCGCCGTCGACGTAGCCCGCCAGGTAGGTGACGATGTGCTCGCGCGTGACGACGAACGGCGGGATGGCCGAGAACAGCTGGTGCAAGGGCAGGGTGCCGCGCGCGGACTTCGCGCGGATGACCTGTCCCTCGTGGATCATGATGTCGGTCATCGACGGCGCGAACATCAGTGCGTGCTTCACGGCGGCGCCGATGCCGTGCTGCTTGTCGGAGGGCAGTTGCAGCGGTTGCTGGAGCGTGGGGATGTCGGACATGGCGGCCTGGCTTCGGTTGGGTCGCGCGCTCAGCGCGCGGACGGGAGATAGGCGATTTCGCCGTAGGTGCCGGCGTCCGGGACCCCGGGCGTCGGATGGGCGAGCGGCGCGGGCGCCGCGCCGGCGCGCGGGGGCGGCGGCGGTCGCCCTGGCGCGAGCGTGCGATCGACCGCGAACGGCAGCGCGCCTCGCGGCATGACGTTCCACTGCATCAGGATGGCGGCGATCTGGTTGGCGTACCAGGCCGCCCGGGCGGCCGTGCGCGAGTGGTACGCCCCGACCGCCTGCCAGCCGTCGCCCTGCAGCTCGACCTGGCGCCGGTAGTGCCACGCCGCGACGTCCGCGCTGACGCAGCCGTCCGCCAGCGACGCGCGGACGATGCCATGGCGCGCCAACTCCGGCAGGTGGATGCTGTTGATCTGGAAGGCACCGATGTCGACGCTGCCGTTGCCGTTGTGGCCAATGGCCGCCGGCTGCAGCCGGCTCTCCTGCCAGCCGATGGCGCGCAGCACGTCGGCGTTGACCTGGTGGCGCGCGGCCGCGTCGTCGATGCAGTCGGCCTGTGCGGCAACCGTGATCGCCGCCAGTACGGCGGCGACACCTGCGCGCAGGCGGGCGTTTCGAAAAGGGCGGCGTTTGAGGGGCGCAGACATGGAGAGGGCGCGGGCAGCGGCAGGGCACATGCGTCGATTCTGGAAGCCGCGGGCAAATCAGCGCGGCGCCAAAACGCGGGTTTCCGTTGGTTTGGACGCGCGCGGCGAACGAGCGCCGCGAACGCGAAAAGCCCGGCGTCCCATGATGTCTTTTCGATATTATGGACTGAATGATCCGGAAACGGCTAGCATGCCGCCATGGCCCGTACCAAGGAATTCGACCGCGACGCGACGCTGCTGCAGGCGATCGAGGTGTTCTCGCAGCACGGCTACGAGGGCACCTCCACGCCGGTGCTGCTCGAAGCCATGGGCATCAGCCGCCAAAGCCTCTACGACACCTACGGCGACAAGTGGCGGCTCTACCTGGAATCGCTGCAGCGCTACGTCAGCGACAGCGTCGGCGGCCACCTGGTGGCGCTCGAGCGCGGTGGCAAGGGCCTCGACGCGATCGAAGCCTTCCTCGTGCGGGCCGTCGACCTGGCGAGCGCCGCGGCCGCGCCCGCCTGCCTCGGCGTGGGCGCCGTCTGCGAATTCGGGCGCAGCAACGGCGAGGTCGTCGCCCTGACCGAGGCATCGGGACGACTGCTCGCGACGGCCTTGAAGCGACGCCTGCGCGAGGCGCTGCCCAAGGCGGCCGAATCGGACATCGACGAAGGCACGGACTTCCTGATGGCCACGCTCATCGGCATCAAGGTGGCGGCACGTTCGGGCATGCCGCACGAGAAGCTCCTGGGCATCGCGCGCCACGCCTTGCGCGGCCTGCGTCGACAGTGATTTTCGAAGGGATATTTTTTTCTTCATCGCCGATTTGCGGGGGCATCGACATGCGAGTGCCGATCTTGCGCAGGCGTGGAACAAGTGTGAGCCGAGGGGTCTGGCACCGCCTGGAATCGCGCCGCCGTGCTGCCGAAGACAACACGTCTTGCTCGCGATTCGAGGCGGAGCCTGACCTCGATCCGCTGTTGAGGATCGAGGTCAGGCACGTCCCCGGCCGCAACGAAGGGCCCGACCTTCTGCGAGCGTCCTGGCGGCACGGGGACGTGCCAGACCCCTCCGCTTGACTCCGCGCGAACCCGCAAATCGGCGATGA